>ERZ795031.4230-NODE-4230-length-12212-cov-3.569137_pt1 | contig 12212 bp, 21 predicted proteins | sample MGYA00375123_ERZ795031 | MGnify/ENA primary metagenome ERZ795031 (study PRJEB30166, sample SAMN05720159) | activated sludge metagenome | isolation source: anaerobic digester from wastewater treatment plant | place: USA | collected 2015-04-21 ... | reverse complement strand
AATGTAACTCAAGGGGTAGACGGCAAGCACGGGCGCACGGTGCTGTGTCGGTTGGTTTCAGAGCAGGAGTTTGATTCCGCTAGGGAAACGGCACTCGCACTGAGCCGTTTTGGTGTCTACAGTAATGTTTTTAGTGACCAGTCGACTATGCATCGATGGTTGGAGACCATGTCCATGGAGCCTTTCTTCTCCGTGAAACTGGTGTGCCACATGTCTGAACAGATTTCTATCAAAGAGACAGGAGGCCAGTCATGAGCATTACCCATATTGCAAGCCTCACTCATATTCGCAACCACTTAGTAGACGCGACAACCATAGGCGACCTGTTGCTGTGGATAGAGAATGCAAGGGCATTGCTGCAACGTATCCAGCACCTTTCAGAGACAAACAATACCTTTCAGGATTTCGTTAAAGATTACTCTCTGATGGTGAACAGTGCGATATGGGAGCAGGACGAAAGTGATGCGCTTATCCTGCTGCACCTGCATATGCGCCGCTGCATTAATGAAGCGGGAAAGATAGCGCAAGGGGGTGCAGTATGAGCACACTAGAAGTGACCGTAGGCAGCTTGAACCAAGCCACGGTATCAATCGAAAAGATTGCAGTAATTGCACATTGCATCCAAGGACTAGCCTTGCAGATGGTTGACGACGGGCAAAGTGACTTCGATGTAAACAAAGCTGTCTCCTTGCGGGAACTGGCATCGATGACAGGATTCCTGGCTGACCATGCGCTCGTCAAGTGTGGGCGCAAACCATCGTTTGGTGATGTGGTTGATTGGGTTATGCCACCTTCCTACTTTCGGTACGAGAGACACGAGGAGGAAGTATGAAAAAGACACAAGACGCCAATGCTGACTCACTGCATTTGGAGACAAATTCCATACTACATGCCTGTAGCCTGTTTACCGATAGAAATGAAGGTAATCGTGGGGGCACTGTCTTGGCTCGATTGGTTTCAAGGGATGAGCTTGATTCCGCCATCAAGACGGCCGTAGCTCTACGCAAGTATGGCGTCAATCTCTTTGTTTTTTGCGACCAGTCGCTAATGCATCGGTGGGTAGACGCGATGGTCAAGATACCTTCAATAACAGTGAAAATAGTTTCTGAGGTGCCCCATGACTGAAGGCGCTAATTCTGGAGGCCACTGGACAAGTAAAAACGGGAGTTTTTTAAGGAGGACTCGATGACTACAGAGCGTAAATACCTCCAGGATGTTTTGCCACGTCTCTACCAGGAGACAAAGGACTGGCTGGAGAGCTTGGAGGATGATTACCTCGCTGACCAGCTACCTCACCTGTTTATTACGGGTAGGTGCTCATGCGGGGAATGCTCAGACTTTTACATGGATTCCGATATGCCCCACCTATCCAGATCGGGAGGCAGCGTGCTACTACAAAGACCTCTGTATTACGTAATGGGCAACGGCTTTTTCCTAGGCCTATCTGGTAAGGATGGGCTTACGTTAGGGGAGCACACACAGAGCTACGTTAGCTCCTACGAGCTTGTAGGAGGTGACTACCCTGACAAGTACATACACAACCAGCTAGTGACCCACGGCTTTCCTTGCGAAAGAAGCGATGACTAAAACGTTGGGAAGTGGGTGCAGGGGGGCAATCTGAAAGCCTCAATTCGTTGGAGGTTTCCCCATGCAACGTACGAATGACTGAACAGTAGTTATCCAATTTCGCCAGCCCTAGGCTGATCCCCAAAAACCCGTTTCCCTGACGGGCTGGGCTGGCAACTTATCAGGGGCGCTGGGGGGCGCAAGATGGACTATCCAGTCTATGTTCCAGAGGTAGTTCGTGTAGACATCTATTCAAGAATCTACGGGGATGAGAGCATCCGTCATGGATGGGCAACTTCACTGGAGGGTGCCGAGGCATCGCTACTTAGTGCCGAAGCGAACTTGGCATACGGACTCCTGCAACGTGACCAACAGTTGATAAATAGACTACGCGTCGATAGGGCCGAAGCGCAAGGGCACAGGGATGGTATCGCGAAAGAGGTTGCATGCCTCCAACGGTTAGTGCACGACCCACGTATGGAGCCGGCTTACAAGGCACTATCGCGGGAATTCACTACAGACGATCAATGGCGAAAGTTCACGTACTCAGCTTGGGCAGCGAGAGTCGACTATTCAAAATTTCGGGATCGAAGAAAGCAAACTGACGTGCTGGCAAATGAAATCGCAAAGTCTGCGGAGAATCTTGCAGCCTTGTTGGGTAAGTTCCATTCAACCGGGATATGCGGGCCAGGGGAATTGAGCTCAATTCCTTCGCTGCTGGAAGGGACCGACAACCACGATATGAACGACCGTAACCTGCACATGTGGCGTTCCATGAGGAAGCATGTTCTAGGCAGAGACTCAGCACGGCACAAATCACCATGCGATGATGAAACACAAGACAATCAATTAGCTGTAGGTAGTGATGGGAAAGTCAAAATTCAACTCATTGCTATCCAGAATGCCGTTGTCGATCCAACTGAAGAAGCTAGAAACATGCTTCGTTACGCCTGGGGAACAGCCCCTGATCTGGAGGCACTGCTGGGGACAGTTGCTAGGGCTGCACGTGAATTCACCGCCACCGAGGGCGGAATGATTGAAGCAGCTATCAAGAAACGCCAATACAACCCGGCCACCGAGTACATCCGGGCTTTTTCGCACTTACTCGTTGACGAGCACCACTTCCAGTTGTCGACAACGCTGTTGAACGCAATGGCAATAGTGGCTACTGTTGTGATCAATGACCCACACGTTGCTGTTAGCTACGACGATGTTCGAAAGTCAGTGTCACACACCGCTGATAGAACAAACTAGTAAACGACAACAATCTGGAAAACTCAACCAATAAAAATCTGCTGAGTTTCTTGTACTAAAAACCGACAAAAACTGAACATCAAGTCCTCACTTCACAGGAGGACAGAAAATGTCAGAGGCACCCAAGCAGACCAACGTAGTTGGAACTTTCGATCAACTACCTGATAGCGCATTCATCCGCGAATCCAAGTTAGTTCAAAGTCCCAAGCGCCCCGACGCGCAGGCGATCCTTCCGTTCAGTGCTCCTACGCTCTGGAGAAAGGTAAAAAATGGGACCTTCCCGAAACCGCACCGATTGTCTGAGCGTGTTACCGCTTGGCAGGTTGGATCAATTCGGACCTGGTTAGCAGACCAGACAAAAGGGTGAGGTGCAGGAATGCATCAACACGACGCCTCCGGGGCGGGAGCAAACGCGCCCCCAAATGACGAGGCCCACGGATCACCACAATCCGCAGGCCCCAGTAATAACCAAACTCTGTACCTGAATCCTACCGTCAAGCTTGTCCCATCGCAAGCACTGCCGGAAGCGATCAGCATATTCGCAAGACTTTCACAGCAATTTTCACTGCTGGGACTAAGTCTCTATCCGCTTGATGAAAAAGCGGTCCTAGTTTCATCGCATCGTCTGGGCATGTCGAGGACGTTTCCCGATCTTCGTTCAGCGCAAATCTACCTTCGTCAGATTGGTGGTGTGCGATGACTGAACAAGATGCAAAGAATTTTGCAAACCTGCAGGCACTGTTTGCATTGCGTGGACACGCACTGAACCGCGTAGTCGCTCCAGACGGCTCTACAAGCTACTTTGCTGTGCGTTGGGGTATGTCGCGTCACATGAAGGATTTGGACGCAGTACAGGCATTCCTAGAGCAGTTGGGAGGCATCCATGCCCAATGAAACAACTGTTCCCAAGTATCTAGTCTCTCGTGCTCTCAAGTGGTACGACAGACAAATTACGCGGCTGAAAAAGAAACACGGAGACCAGTGGCTGGACCACCGCGAATGGATTGAAGACTACCTGAACGCCGAATTGGTTGAACTGGTGGACAAGGAGGTTGTGAATCATGGCATTTGATCGCAATCTTTTACCCGAACCAGTTGCCTATTTCGAGGGCCAGGACCTGAAGCTAGGCGTGCGCGGGAAGTGGAGAACTACCGAGTGCAAGTTCCATGACGGAAGCGATTCCATGCGCATCAACACGTCCTCTGGAGCATGGGTGTGCATGTCCTGCGGTGTCAAAGGTGGTGACGTTCTGGCCTACCACATGCAGTTCTATGGAATGGAGTTTGTCGCTGCTGCGAAAGAATTGGGCGCGTGGATTGATGACGGGAAGCCAACGCCGAACCTCAAGCCGACTGCGTTGTCGCCGCACGCGGCACTACAGGTGCTCGGCTTTGAATCGACCCTGATCGCCATAGCTGGCGCAAATATCGCCAATCAAGTTGCCCTCACCCCTGTAGACATTGCACGGGTCTTGGCGGCAACGCAGCGGATAAATCAAATTGTGGAGGACTTCTCTTGAACAAAAGAAACGACTATGCAGAGTTGCTTGAGCAATTGGATGGGTCAATCGGACTCGCCTACCAATGGCCTGAACTGCGCGAAATCAAGTCAGACCTTCCGCCAGCACCTGCTTTCAATGTCCATGCACTTCTGCCGAAGGCAATGGCTGACTTTGTCCTAGATGAAGCAGACCGGATGCCTTGCCCTCCGGAGTATGTTGCCTCGGCACTTTTGGTGGCTTTGGGGGCAGTGATCGGGAGCAAGTGTGCAATCAAGCCCAAGCGCCGAGATGATTGGATCGTCACGCCAAATCTCTATGGTGGGGTTGTTGGCGATCCATCGTCCAAGAAGACACCAGCCGTGAACACTGCGATGCGCTTTCTTGATCGGTTGGAGGCGAAAGAGGTCGATCTCTTGGAAGATAGAGAGCGGGTCTACGAAGTGGAGATGGCTGCGTTTGATGCGCACGAATGTGCCGTCAAGGCTGCAATGAAAAAGGCAGCTTCTGGAAAACCGGACAAGTTGAAGATGGACGCTGCGAAGGACGATCTGCTGGAGCTGACCGAACCAGAAAAACCGTATCCACGCAGATTCAAAAGTAACGACGCAACGGTGGAGAAGCTTGGAGATCTCCTAACTCACAATCCGTCTGGCCTACTCGTCTTTCACGATGAACTGATTGGTCTGCTCGCAAGTTGGGACAAAGAAGGTCGTGAAGGTGATCGCGCCTTCTACCTGCAGGCATGGAATGGAACTGGTAGCCACAGCATTGACCGCATCGCCAGAGGTAGCTTGCACATAAAGTGCCTGTGCTTAAGCGTATTCGGTGGCATCCAACCTGACCTACTCGAACGATACCTGGCAGGCATCAGCAAAAGTCTCGACAACGATGGTCGCATTCAGCGCTTTCAGGTATTGGTCTACCCTGAATCGGTTCAATGGGAGTGGCGCGATCGGTACCCGGTAGTTGGCGCTCGGGAAGCAATGCGTGACCTGTTTGATCGCCTTGCCTCTTTTGATCCAATTCTTGATGGTGCTGAACCACCAGACGACTTCGTAAAGCTGCCCCATTTCCACTTCGACGATGCAGCGCAGGAGCTCTTCATTGAATGGTCAACGGAGTTGCACAGGGAACTGATCGCCAAGGAGCAGAACCCCCTGATGCAGCAGCACTACGGCAAGTACGAAAAGCTCTTTTGCTCTATAGCCTTGATTCTCCACCTGTCTGAGGGAAAGATTGGGCATGTAGGCCAGGACAGCGGCATTCGTTCGGCTGCGTGGTGCGAGTTGCTTGCTGGACATGCAAAACGGGTCTATGGCCTTGTGGAGGTCGGAAAGATCAATGCGGCAAAGACTCTTTCACGCCGCATCGCAGAAGGGAAACTTCTGGACGGGTTCAAGGTGCGTGATGTCTACAAGAAGGGCTGGTCAGGGCTCACGACGGGAGCCGAGGCTGAGAACGCCCTAAACGTCCTTGAGGAGTTTGGATATGTCCGTGGCCAGGAGAACACCGATGAGGTTGGCCGACCTACCGTGCGCTATCAGATCAACCCGAAACTGAGGGCACGCAAATGATTGATTGGGCCGAAAGAGCAAATACGCATTTTTTGCACGCAGCCGCGGAAGGCACCCCCGAAACCCCCGAAACCTACCTTTTGGGTGTTTTGGGGGTACATCCCCCGCATATTGGGGAAATTGCATATCCCACAGACGCGGAACTGATCGCCGCAGCGATGAAGGCGTGCGACTTTCACAAGGACTCTGACGCAGGCCGGGAAGAAATGCGACGGCAAGTACTAGAGGTTCCCCACGAGCTGCGCGTGGACCTCCTTGAATACTTCTCAAATTCATACGGACCAAAGAGATTTGGCACTGGAGAGAGGCCATGATCAAGTCTGATCTGACACCATGTCCAGATGGCCTATTGAATCTTGAGCGGGAAATCGTGAACTTCTTCAGCAGGGCTAATGAGCATCACGAACGCGTTCCTGCAAAGGTTGGTCGCCCGTTAAAGCGAACGGACGCGTATTACAAAGAAACATACGAGCACTTCATTTGGTTGTGCAAATGGCATCTCGACCGATTTGGGAAAGCTCATGAATCAGTACCAAAGCTGCTGACGGCATACTCAACCGAGATTCTGGTGGCAAACGGTCTGAGAGCAAGCCGAGTTGAAAGCGTTGAGGTTAGGGGTAGGCTGAAGACATGGGTCAACGCCATATCAAGGGCAAGGACGTTAAAACGCATCAACGCATGGGAAGATTTCTCATATTCAAAATAACTTGCTGTATGAAATTTTCAATTGATGCCATGCGATACGAATTCCGGCAGGTCTATTGCGGGTTCTTTAACCGGCTCCAATGGGGCGTAACCAGTCACAGGATTTGACGCCGTGGATGACTCTTGTGGGCTGTTAGCTGACTTGGCGTGCGCTTGATAGCAGTCACAATGTGTCTACCAAACCCGGGGCGATTCATCGGATTGACTTGACAAACGAAATAGGAGAGTTTTTGAATGATAAGACAAGTGTTATTTGCACATTTACTGTGCTTTGCGACCGGCGTCATAGCTGAAATTCACAAGTGTGCCGATGGTGTTTTTACTGACAAACCCTGCCCGGGAGAAGAGCGTCGGACTCTTGCATATCCCGTACCGCGACCACTTCCTGTTCTCCCGGCCAAAGGCACAGCGACGGTTGACTTCGCAGTGGAAACATCGACATATCCAGTGCATGGCAGCACCTACTCTGAGGTTATTGTGGCAATGCGTCAACACAATCCTTATGCGGGACGGAAGCGCTGGCAAGTAGCGCCGAAGTTTGTAGTAAAGAGTAGCGCAGGCAGTTGTGTGGTTGATAGCGTCGAATTCAAGATTTCAAATAGCATCCTTATGCCAGATTGGACCGAGATCACTAAGGCTACTGCACAAGATCGCATGAAGTGGAATGAAGCAATTGCAACCCTCAAGGCGCATGAAGACACTCATGCAAAACACGGGCAAGAATTTGGAGATCTACTAGGGGAGAAAATAATGGCCATTCGACCACAACCGTGCGGTCAGATCACTTTCAGCGCCTTCGGTGTCTTGAACACACTTCTAGCAGAGTTGGAGCAACGTGAAACTGAATATGACATCCGAACAGAGTATGGCTTGAGGAAACTCAACCCGCGATGATTTTTGAGTCTTGCACAATTAGTGTCATAACCACGGCGTAGCCCTTGCCAGCAAGCAGCAGTCTACCTGCCTTGACGCGTTTCGTGGTTCATTTCGATCGCCTGAAGTCCGCACGTCTAACGGGCATCGGTGTTACCAACTAAATTGAAGTAGAACCACTTAAGGAAAGCGGCATCTATGGACCAACCGAGAACTCGGCGCCCCTATAGACACCTTGATAGGAAGAATTGTCGAGACCTGTATAACTCTTCAATAGCGGAGCAATGGCTTGCATGCCCTTGTCATCGTACGCATAACCATAACTTTTTCGTGTCACCTTAACTGTTTTTTCGTCAATTCCCTTTATCTTGGCTCCTTGCGCATTGCTCAAGATAATCTCCTTTATAACTACGCCACTATCGGCAGTGATATTCCACATAACAGCCTCATAGTTAAACAATGCCAGGATAACTGGACTTGATGTTGAGTGAACGCGGATTTGGACCGTACTGGGAGTAGGGTCGTCGACAGGTCGTCCTCCAAAGTGCACTGGCCCTTCATAAACTCCGACGCTATGGAGAACAGGCGGGGTTGAAGGAATGGGTGCTGAAGGAGGGGTAGGAGTGGGCGGGGGGATAAGCGTTTGGCTACAGCCAGTGATGAGGCACAGTGTTAAAAATGTGTTTTGAGAAGTCTTCACAGATACACCTTAGCGCACATCGTCTTTTGGTAGAACGTAGAACTTGACGCCGACGTGGCTGTCTGTAAGTAACAAGATAGACGGTGTGGCGTTTAACTACTATTACCTATCTCGCGCAAAAGCGATGTGAGCAAGCATTAATTTTCGGTCACTATCAAAGTATTGGATATCCCCCAGTTGGGGGATAAAGCAACATGACTGCTTTCGCGGCTTGCCCGACTTACAACGGTACAACGTGGACGGCAGCAATGCGTCTGAACCAGTAGTACGAAAAGTAGGCAGTCTTCGCCCTGACTCGAGGAACTACCCTTGAACCGAATCCCCAGTCATCAGGAACTGACCGCCAGCCACATGATGAATCGTTCGTAATTCATCCGGCGCGTCTTCGAAATGCCAGCGACCATCCCTGAACACCCGGTCGTCGGCCCAAGCGCCGATCACCTCTCCGATAAACAGGTCGTAAGTTTCTTGGTTATGTCGCTCTGGCACCAATCTACAGGCCAGCCAGCCCACGCATCCTTCGACCAGGGGTAATGCGCTGCCAGGCGCAGTGAATATCTTCACGCCATGCTTGGCGAGCTTGTCAGGTACATCCCTGGCACTATCTGACCCGACGCCGACCGTCAGGGTCGCCATTGCTTTGGTTGGGAGTTGAAGTGCGAAGTAGCCGCCACGTTCAACCAACTCCCGCGTTCGCGTTGCCTTGTCCATCACCACCGTGACCTTTGGCGTCTGACCGTAGTCCAGCACACAGGCCCAAGCTGCAGCCATCACATTGGTCGTGCCGTTGTGCTTCGCGGAGACCAGAACCGTAGGTCCGTGGTTCATAAGGCGGCAGGACTTGTCGAGCGGTACAGCGGCGAAGTGATCGGGTGTCATAGCCGTCATGTTATCAACCGACAATCCGCAAAATGAATGAACTCCAGCGGCTTGAATCCATGGGTCTATCACTGCCAAGCCCAGCCTACCTGTTCGGAGCCATTTTGTTCGGCATACTTGGCTATGTCGCTTGGCGTCGCGGAAAGACCGTGTCACGATCTGAACTCAAATGGGTGGGGTTGGCCTTGATGGTCTACCCTTACGCCATATCGGCGACTTGGATGCTTTGGGCAGTCGGTCTTGCCTTGTGTGCGTGGCTATATGCCAAGTGGAATTGATGGACGGCCAATGACTGCTCAATTTTGAGCGCGGACGATAGTAAAGCGAACGGACCTGAACTCTCCGCCTTGTTATATTGAACCTTTCACAGTTACAGAGGCAATCCCAGTTGTTAGATGCACTAAAGCCATTTCTCCTTCATTGGGGCATTACGACGATTTCACTCTGGGTGGCAAGCCGAATTTTTAAGGGTATACGGTTCGCTGACACCTTGTCCATAGTTGTGGCGGCGCTGCTATTGGGATTCGCCAATGCCGTCGTGAAGCCGCTGTTGATTGTTCTGACTTTGCCGCTCACGTTTGTGACCTTCGGCCTGTTTCTGCTCGTGATCAACGCGCTGATGATCCTGTTAGTGTCGAGCCTTGTTAAGGGCTTCAAAGTATCTGGCTTCTGGACAGCGATGTTTGCCAGCATCTTTGTCTCGCTTCTCAGCATATTTATCGAGGCCTTCGTGCAGGACGGCTCCACATCGCAGCGAATTGAGATGCCACACAGCGGCGTCTGGTTGTGAACAAATGATGTAGCCAACACCGTTGATATGGCCCTGCAGGCGAAAGGGTTAGTCCGATGGTGCAACATGGCTCCACTTTCAGCCCTTACCCGACAGCAAACTAGGAGCCACCCATGCGCAAGCACATAGCAGCATTGACAGCATCAGTATTTTTGGCGGCTTGCGCCTCCTATTCGGACGGACCTAGCGCCACTGCGAACTTGCAAGCCACCAAAGGAAATACGGTTGTCGGCACGGTGCAATTCTCCAAGAGTGGAAACAAGGTTCTTGTGGCAGGCGAGGTTCAGGGTCTCAAGCCTGGTGCCGTTCATGGTTTCCATATTCACGAAAAGGGTGATTGCAGCAGTGGTGACGGAGTCAGCGCCGGAGGGCACTTCAATCCCACGACCAGGGCGCATGGTTCGCACGACCATAGCGAACACCACGCGGGTGATTTACCGAGCTTGGTCGCCGACGCTTCAGGAAAGGCAAAGTTCAGTTTTGAAACCGACTCCATTACGGTTGGTAGTGGTGTCGCTGACGTGATTGGGCGTGGTCTTATCGTTCACCGCGATCCAGATGACTTCAAGACACAGCCGACGGGGAATTCAGGTCCAAGAGTTGCCTGCGCAGTGATCACAAAGTCATAGAAAGTGGTGACTGCCCCAAGTTCCTCGACTTGGTGCCGGGTGCTCAGACCGACATAGCGTTCACTACAAAGCTGCTCATCGATTCCCGATTGCCAGTGACTGGTATGGATCAGGCAGATCGCAATTGACCAATTACGCTAGGCGTCTGAACCGGGCTTGTGCTGCTATACAAATAACTTGATGGTCTACGTCATCAATTTAGTTAACTACGATCCGAACAGAAGTTACACCTGCACAGGAATCTGCAGGACTTTGCACAAGCGAACTCTTTGGCGGCGCCGAAACGTAGACCCTGGCGCCACTCTCAAAACCAGCTAAGCATCGAATCCCCAAAACACAGACTTTGTAGGATGCGCTGGCCCTTATCTTGTATGCATGTACGAGAAAGGACGAAGAGATGCGAAGCTGTAAAGATGATCTGCCAGGGCCATCAGTGCGAATCCTGCGGTTCCCTGATGTTGTCCGCAAAACTGGCATATCCCGAACTGGTGTTTACGAGAAGATTCGATCAGGCGAGTTTCCAGAGCCAATCAGCTTGGGCGAAAGAGCAGTCGGGTTTGTTGAGGGCGAGGTCGATTCCTACCTGACGAACCTCATGAGCCATCGTCAACGGGTGATTGGCTGATGGGCGCGCAAATCGAGACCCCATGGACTGAGTCGGAGGAATCTCCGTTGGGCCTGCGCGATTCACTATTCGCCTCACACGTTCGAGAGATCGCAGACCTAAAGCTGCCGTGGCTCTTCCCGCTATTGATCCATTGCTCAGCGCAAATCTACGTCGAAAAAGGACTCTTCCTATTTGCGATACCGAATAGTCCCAGTCTTTGGTACTCCATACCGGAAATTGGAAATCTAGTAACCACAGTTCCTTGGGTTGACCAGTCAAATCCCCTTCACTAAATATTGAGTTAACAGCATGACAACACAGCCAAAAATGACACGCGATGAATTCATCCGGAAATATGCGTTAGGCCCAAGCGGGACTTTCCTTGCTGACGATAGAGGCGGAAACGCTGCATCAGAAGTAGCGGGCATGGATGTAGGAAATTACTACGACATGTTTCTGGGGCCGAATGCCCAACCCGCTAAAGGTGTTGACGATAACGGCAACCCAACCTCTGCACTGTGGGCGTCTGGTGCTGGCAAGTACAGCAATTCCGCGCAAGCCAATGACGCAGACGGGTGGACAGCTTACGACTATGTAAACCCGCATCCGACAAGTAATGACCTTGGTGGGCTTGGAGAGTTCTGGAAAGCAGTAGGAAGGCCTGTTGCGATGGGTGCTGCTATGTATGGCGGCATCACCGGCTTGAATGGCCTTCTAGGTGCTGGAGAGGCTGCTGCTGGCGGCGCGGGTGACGTTGCGGCAATGGGGGTAGATCAAGTTGCAGCGGCTAACCCGATTGGATATGCTGAACTAGCACCTGTTACTGACTCGATTTCTGTTACCAGCATTGGAAGCACACCTGCTGGAATAGGTAGTTCTGGCGCTGCGGTTGGCACTGCTGCACCAATGACTCTAGCTGAGCAATATGGTGCTTATGGGGCTGGCGGCGGCGGAGTCACAGGTGGACTAACCACAGGAACTGTAGGCGGCTTTACCGGAGCGGCTGGAGGCGATTTTCTCGTCAACGGCATGCCGTCAGTGACGCCATCAGGTGGCATAGCAGAGTGGATGAAAGCAAATCCCGAGATCGGAAGAGCGTCGTGTAGGGAAAGAGTGTTACGCCTTGTGTAGAT
>ERZ795031.4217-NODE-4217-length-12235-cov-6.046798_pt1 | contig 12235 bp, 8 predicted proteins | sample MGYA00375123_ERZ795031 | MGnify/ENA primary metagenome ERZ795031 (study PRJEB30166, sample SAMN05720159) | activated sludge metagenome | isolation source: anaerobic digester from wastewater treatment plant | place: USA | collected 2015-04-21 ... | reverse complement strand
CGGATGCAGGAAGCCGGTGAGGGGGGACGACGCCTCGGCGCCGGCGCGTTCCGGGCCGAGGCCCGCGCGCCAGGCCATGCGGCCCGCCTCGACGGCCAGGGCGAAGGCCCGCGCCATGGCGGCGTGGTCCGACGCGTCGGAGAGGGCGGTGTTCACCAGCACGGCGTCGGCGCCCATCTCCATGGCCTCCGCGGCGTGGGAGGGCGCGCCGAGCCCGGCGTCCACCACCACGGGGACATTGGACTGTTCAATGATGATGCGGATCATGTCGCGGGTGCGGATGCCCCGGTTGCTGCCGATGGGCGCGCCCAGGGGCATGACGGTGGCGGTGCCCAGCTCCTCCAGCCGTTTCGCCAGCATGGGGTCCGCCTGGATGTAGGGGAGCACGGTGAACCCGTCCTTCACGAGGGTTTCGGCGGCCTTCAGGGTCTCCACGGGGTCCGGCAGGAGGAAGCGCGGCTCGGGGGTCAGCTCCAGCTTGATCCACGGCGGCATGCCGCCGGCCCGGGCCATGCGCGCCAGCCGCACCGCCTCCTCCGCCGTGCGCGCGCCGCTGGTGTTCGGCAGGATGAGCTGCCGCTCCGGGTCAATGGCTGAAAGGATGCCCGCGGCCTCCGGGGAGGCGAGGTCCACGCGCCGCAGGGCGACGGTCACGATGTCCGCGCCGCTGGCGGCGATGGCGGCGCGCAGGGCTGCGGCCGAGGGGAACTTGCCCGTGCCGATCATCAGCCGGGAAGAGAAGCGCCGCCCGGCGATGACGAGGGCGTCGTTGTCTTTGTCAGGATTCATGGGGATTTCCGTCTGTTGGGGGCGGGGGGGGAAGCCCGCGCGCCGCCCGCGCCCGGGGTTCCGGATGGGGGCGGCGCAATTATAGCCCTCTTTCCCGGCCCATTCCCAGCGCCGGGACGGCGGGCCTACTCGGCGTGGGCGAAGGCGTCGCCGGGCACGGCCGCGTGCTTGACGCCCGGCCCGGACCAGAAGAGGCTCAGGGTCTCCTCGCCGCCGCTCTCGAAATACTCCACGACGACGGGGTGCAGGCCCTTTTCCAGGGCGGCGAAGGCCGTCTTCGTCTCCGCCTTGTGCAGGCCGCCGTTGTCAATGAGCAGTTCGCCGCCGAGGTACAGCCGGCTGCCGTCGTTCGACCGGAGGGCCAGTGAATAAAGCCCGTTCTCCGGCGCCTTTAGAAAGCCCTCAAACCGCAGGGCGAACCCGTCCTTTGTCGGCGATTTTGAGATGTCCACGCGGTTCGCGACGCCCGTGGCGTCGGGGGTCAGGGTGGAGAAGTCCGGCAGGTCGTTCAGGGTCTTGTTGTAATACGCCCATTTCAACCCCGGGGTGACCTTTCCCGCCTGCGCCGCCTTTTGCAGCTCGTACACCTTCTCGCCGGAGAACGAGTCGAGGATCATCTTCTTGTACTCGCCCAGCTCGCCGCCGCTTTCGCGGATGGTCGTCAGGCCGTTGCGCTCGGCCACGGAGAAAAACCGGTCCACGCGGGCCTTGAACTCCGGCCGCATGGTGACCATGCTCTTCTTGTGGTCGAAGGCGTAGGCGTCCGTGGCGCGGGCGCGCATGCGCTCGATGATCGCGAAATCCGTGCTCAGCCGCGCGATTTTGACCCGCTCCAGCACCTCCGGCTGGTCCGCCACGGCCTTCTCCGCCATGTCCATCAGCTCGTCCGCCCGCTTCAGCAGGTCGTCCGTGAGCCACTTGACGTCCGGGCCGATCCAGATGCCCATGTTGGTCTTCGGGTCCGCGACCGCCTCATGGATCAGGTCGAGGTAGAGCCGCAGGGGCGCGGCCGCGTCGCCGTAGACCCCCAGCAGGAACTCGTTCACCGCCTTGTCTGTGTCGTAGTCGGGGTTCCACAGGAGCTTCGCGCCCACATAGCCGCTCAGTCCGGAAAACTCGCCGTGCGGCGTGTTGTAGACGTCCTGCTCGAAGATGCCGCGCACGTTGTTGGCGATCATGTAGCGGATGTTCGGCCCGCGCACCTTCAGGTTGGGGAAGGGCGTGAGGTAGTTCGAGAACGAGGTGTTGTAGTTCCAGACCCACAGGCGGTTGGCAACCTTCGCCCACTCGTTCAGGTCGTCGGCGAAGGCGGCGTTCTCCTTCGTGGCGCGCTCGTCGAAGGGGTGCGAAAAGTCGCACTCGATGCTGCACAGGCGGATGATTACGTTCGGTTCGGGCCGCATGGTCTTGGGCGGCTTGCGCGTGTACTGGTAGGCCAGCGTGTCCACCACCTTGTCCGGGAACTCGTCGCGCACGGTCCGCGCCACGCTGTTCACGAGCTGGAGCACCGGCGCGATCTGGGAGCCCTCGGCCTCCGCGAGCGCGGTGCATTTGCCGCACTGGCAGTAGTTGTACCAGTCGTTCTGCGAGACGCTGAACACCGTGGCGTCCGGGCTCTCGCGCATCCAGCGGCGCACCTCCTCGGTCACGATGCGGACCACGTCCTCGTTGGTGCAGCAGAGCTGCGTGCGCTCCTTTCTCCGCGCGCCGTCAATGAGGGAGAAATACTCCGGGTGCTCGTCGAAGTACTTTTCCGGCGGCACCAGCTGGTCGAAGGTGTGCACGAAGCCCCGGTAGATGACCTTGCCGCCGTGCTTCTCCGTCAGCCGGGCGGTGTTGCCGTTGGCGCGGTTGCGGGCGGCCCAGTCGCCGTCAAAGCAGTCACTCACGAAGGGCTCGCGGTACTCCAGCACGGGGATGCGGACCTCGTCCAGTTTCGAGACCGCCAGCGTCTCCGCGCGGGGGATGTGGCTGACCTCCGGGGTGAACCAGCGGCAGCCGAGGTGGTCCTCCAGCAGGCCGTACACGCCGTAGAGAGTGCCCCGCGGCTCGCCGCCCGCGATGACCAGGTGGCTGCCTTTCGTGACCAGCACGTAGCCCTCGTTCCCCAGGGCGGGGAAGTCAATGGACACGCCGAGGCGCTCCAGCCGGGCGCTGCGGCCCAGAACGATCTCCGACGCGCGCTGCGGCGCCGTGTCCGGGATCACCTCGAAGGAGGCCCCGGTCATCTCTCCGAGGAAGCGCTGGAGCTCCTCCGCGGCGTACAGGGTGCTCGGCGGGGCGTTGGCGGGCACCACGATGGCCGCCTTCGCCGCGCCGCCCTCGGCAAGGGTCATGGCGGGCACGGGCGTCGGCGTTTCCGGCCCCGGCAGTATCATCTTCGGCATGGGCAGCGTCTCGCAGCCCGTGAGCAGCGCCGCAAGCGGCAGCGCGGCGGCCAGACAGGCCGCAAAGGCGCGTGTGGGGGTTCGCATGTCCAGGATCCTCCATTGTTCGGCGGACACGCCGCCGTGCATCCCCGCATACTACCAAAAAGGGGGGCGCGGCGCGAACGGGAGGGCGCAGGGGAAAGGTCGGACCCGTCAGACAAGTCCGGCCTGTCCGACATGTTTCCTTCGCCTACAGCCCCTCCTCGATGATCCGGCGCTCGAGCGCCGTGATGCGGTCGCGGTAGACCGCCGCCTGCTCGAAGTCCATCTTGTCCGCCGCCTGCCGCATCTTCTTCCTCAGGAGGCCGATGGTCTTGCGCAGGTCCTCCGAGGGCAGATACAGGTCGGGCTCCTCGGCGGCGCGGGGCACGGTGACATAGTCGCGCTCGTGGATGGAGCCGAGAAGGTCGGGGATGGCCTTTTCGATGGAGCGCGGGGTGATGCCGTGCTTCTTGTTGTAGGCGATCTGCTTCTTCCGGCGGCGGGACATCTCGCCCATGGCGCGCTCCATGGAGCCCGTGACGGTGTCCGCGTACATGATGACGCGGCCGCGGACATTGCGCGCGGCGCGGCCGCAGGTCTGGATCAGGCTCGTGCGCGAGCGCAGGTAGCCCTCCTTGTCCGCGTCGAGGATGGCCACGAGCGACACCTCCGGCAGGTCGAGCCCCTCGCGCAGGAGGTTGATGCCGACCAGCACGTCGTAGGCGCCCTGGCGCAGGTCGCGCACCAGCTCGATGCGCTCCAGGGTTTCCGTGTCCGCGTGCATGTACCGCACGCGCACCCCCAGCTCGTGGTAGTACTCCGTCAGGTCCTCGGCCATGCGCTTCGTGAGCGTGGTGACGAGCACCCGCTCGCCCTTCTCGGCCCGCGCGCGGATTTCCGCCAGCAGGTCGTCCACCTGCCCCTTCGCGGGGCGCACCTCCACCTCGGGGTCCGTGAGGCCCGTCGGCCGCACCACCTGTTCCACCACCTCGCCCCCCGCCTCCCGCATCTCGTAGTCCGCCGGGGTCGCGCTCACATAGATCACCTGGCCGACGCGGGCCTCGAACTCCTCGAAGGTGAGGGGGCGGTTGTCCCGCGCGCACGGCAGGCGGAACCCGTACTCCACCAGCTTGTCCTTGCGCGACCGGTCGCCCTTGAACATGGCGCCCACCTGCGGGACGCTCATGTGGCTCTCGTCCACCACGAGCAGGAAGTCGTCGGGGAAATAGCTGATGAGCGTGTGGGGGGGCTCGCCGGGCGCGCGGCCGTCGAGGTGGCGCGAGTAGTTCTCGATGCCCGAGCAGTACCCCGTTTCCAGCAGCATCTCGAGGTCGTAGCGCGTGCGCTGCTCCAGCCGCTGGGCGTAGAGCTCCTGGCCCGCCCCGCGCAGCTCCCGCAGCCGCTCCTCCAGCTCCGCCCGGATCGTCTCCGCCGCCGCCTCCATGGTGGCCCGCGTGGCCGCGTAGTGGGAGCCCGGGAACACCGCCGTCCGGCGGAGCTTCCGCAGGACCACGCCCCGCAGCGGGTCGATCTCCGAAAGCGCCTCGATCTCGTCGCCGAAAAACTCCACGCGCACCGCCCGGTCCGTCTCGTAGGCCGGGAACACGTCCACCACGTCGCCGCGCACGCGGAAAGCGCCCCGGTGAAAGTCCAGGTCGTTGCGCTGGTACTGCATCTCCACCAGCCCGGCCACCAGCGCGTCGCGGGACAGCATGTCGCCCGCGGCCATCTCCACGCTCAGCTGCCGGTAGGTCTCCGGCGAGCCGATGCCGTAGATGCAGGACACGCTGGCCACCACGATGACGTCGCGCCGCGTGAGGACCGCTCGCGTGGCGGCGTGGCGCATCTTGTCAATCTCGTCGTTGATGGACGAGTCCTTCTCGATGTACGTGTCCGTGGTGGGGATGTACGCCTCGGGCTGGTAGTAGTCGTAGTAGCTGACGAAATACTCCACGGCGTTGTCCGGGAAGAGGGCCTTGAACTCGCCGTAGAGCTGGGCCGCGAGGATCTTGTTGTGCGCCAGCACCAGCGTGGGCCGGCGCACCCGCGCCACCACGTTCGCGATGGTGAAGGTCTTGCCGGACCCCGTGACGCCGAGCAGGACCTGCGCGGCGCGCCCCTCCTCCAGCCCGCGCACCAGCGCCTCGATGGCCTCCGGCTGGTCCCCCGCAGGGTCGTAACCGGACGCGATCCGGAACGGCTCGCCGTCCATGGCGCTCACCCGCCGAGGGCCCCGGACCGGCCCGTGGGCGCGGGCAGCGCCTTCACCTCCACCTGCCGCGCGTCGAAGACGCCCGGCACCGTGAGCGCGGTCTGGAGCACCCGGGTGATGGTCTTGTCGTCCGGGGTCTCGAAGGAGAACACAAAGTCGCTGCGATCCTCCGTCTGCATGGCGAAGTGCGCCCCCGTGATGTCGATGTTCATGGGCCGCAGCACGTTGGTGATGTCCGCCAGCAGGTTCGGCCTCCGCCGCGTCACGAGGCACAGTGTTGCCACGAAGGCGCTGTCCCCCTCCCACGCCGCGTCCACGACCCGCTTGGGGTCCCGCGCGGTCCGCACGAAGCTCCGGCAGTCCACCCGGTGCACCGAGATGCCCGGATTCCGCGTGACATAGCCCGCAATGCGGTGCCCCGGCATGGGGTTGCAGCATTTCGCGAACTGCACCGCCATGCCCTTGTGCCCCTCGATGCGGATCAGCTTGTGCCGCGTGGCGTCGTCCACCTCGCGCACCGCCTCCGGCCGCACGGGCAGGCGTCCGGGGTGGTGGGCCGTCCGCGGGCGGGTTTCGGGCTTCTTCGCCTCCTCCAGGGGGGGGAGCTCGCCCAGCTCGCGCAGCCGCTGGCGGATGCGCGTGCGCGCGCGCCCCGTGATCACCAGGTCAAGCCAGTCGCGGTGGGGCTCCTGGTTTTTCGACGTCAGGATCTCCACCACGTCGCCGTTCTGCAGGTTGTAGCGCAGCGAGACCATCTTCTCGTTCACCCGGGCGCCCAGGCAGTGGTGGCCGACGTGCGAGTGGACGTGGTAGGCCAGGTCGAGGGGCGTCGCCCCCTCCGGCAGCTCGATCACGTCGCCCTTGGGCGTGTACACGTACACGTACGAGCGCGGGTTGATCTCCTGGCGCATGCTGTCCATGAGCCCGTCGCCGATGTCCTCGTCCTTCAGCCAGTCGTGCAGCCGGCGCAGCCAGATCAGCCGCGCGTCCAGCGCCTCGTCGCGGCTGCCCTCCTTGTAGACCCAGTGCGCCGCCACGCCCTCGCGGGCCACCCGGTCCATCTCCTCCGACCGGATCTGCACCTCCATCGGGCGGCCGTTCTCCCGCACCACCGTCGTGTGGATCGCCTGGTACATGTTCTCCTTCGGCACCGCCACATAGTCCTTCACCCGGTCGGGCAGGGGCGGCCACAGGGAGTGCACCACGCCCAGGGCGCTGTAGCAGGCCGCCTCGGACTGGGTGATGATGCGCACGCCCAGCACGTCGTAGACCTGGGAGAAGTCCTTGTTCTGGCTCTTGATCTTCTCGTGGATGCTGAACAGGTGCTTGGGCCGCCCGATGACCCGCGCGGGAATCTCCGCCTCCGAAAGTTTCCTGTCCAGCAGCGCGATCGTCTGCCGCAGGTAGATTTCCCGCTCCCGCCGCTTCATCGCCACCGCCCGCGCCACCTCCTTATAGGACTCCGGGTCCAGGATGTGGAACGCGTGGTCCTCCAGCTCCCACCGCCATTCCGAGATGCCGAGCCGGTGCGCCAGGGGCGCGTAGATGTCCATGGTCTCCCGCGCGATGGAGACCCGCTTGTCCTCCGGAAGGAACTCCAGCGTCCGCATGTTGTGCAGCCGGTCCGCCAGCTTGATCAGGATCACCCGGAGATCCTGCGTGGTGGCCACCAGCAGCTTCCGGATGTTCTGCGCCTGACGGTTCTCCCGCGCCTCGGAGTCCTCCCGGAAGTTCAGCCGTGTGATCTTCGTCACCCCCTCCACCACCCGCGCCACGGCCTCGCCGAACTCCGCCTCCAGCGTCGCCCGCGTGGTCTTCGTGTCCTCCAGCAGGTCGTGGAGCAGCGCCGCCGCGCAGGTCACCGGGTCCAGCCCCATCTCCGCCAGGATCAGCGCCACGTTCACCGGGTGCGTGATGTAGGCCTCCCCCGAGGCGCGCTGCTGCCCCAGATGCCCCTCCGCGGACATCCGGTAGGCCTTGCGCACCACTTCCAGATCGGCATCCGGAAAGGTCCGCTTCAGCCGCTTCATGAGCCTCGCGTATAGACTGCGCCCCGGCATGGGTTCCGCCTTGGTTCGGGGCCGGCCGACCCCTGTGACTGCCTCTATCTTACCACTGGAACACCCCCGGGCCCCAACCCTATTCGCGGAGGGGGGGGCTGCATGGACGATATGGACGGCATGGACGCCATGGACAAGACTTACGCCCGCCGCCGTGGACTCTTCTGTCCATGTCGTCCATACTGTCCATACCGTCCATCTGGTGCTCCTGCCCGCCCTTTCCATTTCCCCCCCGCGCTTGGGTAAAATCGGGGCCATGGACACCAAGACCTTCTTCATTCCGACCCGGGTGGCCTACGGCGCCGGGTCCTTCGCCCAGTTGGGCGGCCTCTGCGCTCCCCTGGGAACCCGGCCGTTCATTGTCACGGGGCGGCGTTCGGCGCGGGAGAGCGGCCTGCTGGACCGCGTGCTGGCCGTGTTTCCGGAGGCCGTGGTGTTTGACGAGGTGGAGGAGAACCCCGGTGTCGCCGTGTGCGCGCGCGGCGGGGAGCGCTGCCGGGCGGCGGCCTGCGATTTCGTGCTGGCCCTGGGCGGCGGCAGCCCCATGGACGCGGCGAAGGCTGTCGCGGTGCTGGCCCGGCAGGACGCGCCGGGGTCGGCGCTCTTCTCCGCCCCGGCGGGGGAGGGGGACGTGCTGCCCCTGGCCGCCGTGGCCACCACCTCCGGCACGGGCTCCGAGGTCACGCCGTACAGCGTCCTGCTGGACCCCGACACCGGGATGAAGCGTACCCTGCGCGGGCCGGGGCTCTTTCCCCGCGTGGCCGTGGTGGACCCCGAGCTGACGATGTCTATGCCCGCCGCTGTGACGGCGGCCACGGGGCTCGACGCCCTCAGCCAGGCGATGGAGGGGATGGTTTCGCGCACCGCGACGCCCGTCGGCGACGCGCTGGCCCTGGAGGCCTGCACTCTTGCCCGCCGCTGGCTCCCCGTGGCGGTGCATGAGCCCGCCAACCTGGAGGCTCGGTCCGGCATGTCGCTGGCCGCCCTGCTCTCCGGCATGGTCATCGCCCACAGCGGCACCACAGTCGTCCACGGCATGGGCTACTACTACACCCTGGAGTTCGGCCTCGCCCACGGCCTCGCCAACGCCCTCCTGTTCCCCCCGGTCTTCGCCTTCAACGCCTTCGCCGTGCCGGAGCGGGTGGGCCGCATTGCCGTCGCCCTGGGCTTCTGCGCCGTGCCGCCCCCGGCCCCCGAGGCGCTTGCCCGGCTTGTCTATGACGGCCTGATTGGCACTCTCAGGGAGGCGGGGGTTGCGCCCGACGCCGCTTCGCACGGTGTCTCCGAGGCCGACGCCATCCGATTCGCCAAGGACATCGCCAAGGACCCCTACCGGTTCCGAAACCAGCCTGGAACCCTGGACGGGGAAACCCTTTGCGCCCTGTTCCTCTCCTCCGTCCGGGGGGAATTCCCCTGCCTGTGAAATAAGCTCCTGTTGGGAATGGTTCCTAAGAGCGAACCGAGAGACGGCGGATCGGTCAAGGCAACCGCCGGACACACCACAGGAGACAAGTGACATGAGAATACAGAGGGGTTTGACAATCGCCGCGCTGGCGGCAGGGTTGCTGCTGGCGGCACCGGGAGGGGTCAGGGCGCAGGACGCCGCGTCCGCGGGCGCGCTGACCACCCACACGCTTCCCGAACTTCCCTACGCCTACGACGCGCTGGAACCGCACATTGACGCCAAAACGATGGAGCTGCACCACAGCAAGCATCATGCGGCGTACGTGAAGGGGCTCAACGAGGCAGAGGCGGCCCTGGCGAAAGCCCGGGCCGCGAACGACTACGCCATGGTCCAGTACTGGAGCAAGCGGGCCGCCTTCAACGGCGGCGGCCACTTCCTCCACAGCCTATTCTGGACCGTGATGGCCCCCGCGGGCAAGGGCGGCGGGGGCGTTCCCGAGGGCGCGCTGATGGACCACATCACCCGCGACTTCGGGTCGTTTGAGGCGTTCAAGGCGCAGTTCAGCGCCGCGGCCGCCGCCGTCGAGGGAAGCGGCTGGGCGCTGCTGGTGTACCGTCCGGCGGACGACCGGCTGGTCATCCTCCAGGCCGAAAACCAGCACAAGCTCACCGACTGGGCCGGCACGCCGGTTCTCGGGCTTGACGTGTGGGAGCACGCCTACTACCTCAATTACCAGAACCGCCGCCCCGACTACATCGCGGCGTGGTGGAACGTGGTAAACTGGGGACAGGTACAGAAGAACATTGACAACCTCCGGAGGTGACCCGGGTTGTTGACGTGAGGCAGGCGGGGAGTCCGCGCAGATGGCGGGCTCCCCGCCAATGTTTTTTAGGGGAATGCCTGCGGTCAGAGGCGATAGACCCGGAAACCCACACGCTGTATGTGGTCCAGCAGCGGCACCGACTGGAGGGCTGCAAGCGCCTTGACGTCAAAGCGGTAGGGGAGGGGAAGCTCCTCCAATTCCGCCGCCACGGCCTCCGCCCGCAGGGGGTCGTCAATCCCCTCCAGGGCTAGGTCAATGTCCGAGGCGGGCGAGGCGGTGCCTTTGGCCCGCGAACCGAACAGGATGGCGCCCGTTATGTCGGGATGCGCCGCAAGCACACCCCGGATCAGGGCCCATTCGGCCTCCGTCAGCCCGGTTTCGTTCATGATTCCCCGCTCCGGGCAAGAAGCCATCCGTGGAGTGCCTCCATGGCGGGCCGGTACCGGTCCCTGACGGCGGCGAGGGCTTTCTCGAAGGCTGCGGCGTCATAGGTGTGCGACAGGACGTTCCGGTGGTCGAGCATGTCCACCCACACTTGGCCGTCGGCGAGAATATGGGCGGCAAAGGCCTCCTTGACCACATTGCGCGGGGTGACGGGGCTGATAACGGCCCCCTGGTGCTGGAGATAGTCCTTGAGTGTCTTCCAGGCCAGTTCAACGGCAAACTCGAACCGCTGGATGGTCCCCTCCTTTTCCAGTTGGGACAGGTTCTCGAGTCCCCGGTCAAAGGGTTCCCGCAACAGAACCATGGCGCGGTCAAAGTTCTGAAAACGCTGTTTCCAGCGGATGTCTGGGGTCATGACCGTTCTCCTGTGGGGACCATGATATGTCAATCGGTGCCCGTCCTCCAAGTGCCAGGGGCCGAGGGCTGGCTCAGTTTTCCTGCGCTGCTGTCGGCCCCCGCCGGGTCTCCATGAAGGCGTTCCAGAGGGGGCGCTTTATGCGGATGACCAGGGGGACGCCGGGGCGGAGGCCGCCCATCTCGGTGAAGTAGTCGCCCTGGAGGCAGCCCTTCAGGGGTTCCTCGATCTCGGGACCCGAGATGACCATGTCGGCGTTGCAGTCGGCGGGGATGCTCCCGTGGTAGCCGACCCGCTCCAGGTCGCGGAAGTACCACGGCAGGGGCCAGTAGTCGCCCCCCGGCCGGATCACCCGCACCACCATCCTTTTGCCGTCGGGATGCACCGCCGCGAGCTGGTGGGCTCGGTCGGCGATCCGCAGCAGCGCCGTGCTGGTGTGGGCGTAGACGTAGGGGTTGCGCACGTCGGCGGCATAGCGGAAGTTGCCCAGCCATGCCTGGTGGCCCAGAAACCCGGCCACGCCCAGGAGGAGCAGCGCCGCCACGGCGCGCAGGGGCAGGAACCGCGCCCGGCGCACCAGCGCCGCCGCGCCAACCCCCGCCAGCAGAATCCATCCCTGGTAGAAAACCAGCATGTTCCACGGGGCCTTGTAGGGGATGATGGAGAACCCGGCGGTCATCGCCAGGGTGAAGAAGGCGATGAACCGGACGGCGGACAGGTCATGCCCTGTGGTCGCTGCGCCTGTCCGGCGCGGCCAGAGCGCGGCGGCCAGCCCCGCCAGCCCCAGCAGGATCACCGGGGCCTCGGTCCATTTCGGCCCCGCCATCTTCCAGTGCCAGAACCAGAGGACGAAGTAGTAATGCCACGGGTGGTCGTGGATGCCGGAACTGCCCGCCCCCCCCGCGCGGTTCAGGTAGGTGGTGTAGGTCAGCACCGAATCCAGCGGCCCGCGCGCGTGGGTGAAGAAGGAGGTGAAGAAAGTCACCGAGACCGCCGCCGCCACCCCCGCTGCCAGCACCAGCGGCCCGCTCAGCGGCGTCTTTTTGGCGTCTTCCGCCCCCGTGACCCCGCCGATGATCCGGTTCCAGACCAGCGTCGCCGCCAAGGCCCCCGCCGCCGCGAGACCGATGGGCAGGCTGGTCTCCTTCGTGGCGTGCATCAGGCCGACGCACAGTCCCAGAACGGCCGCGCGCCCGTATCCCGGCGCGCGCAGGAACCGCCACGCGAAAAACACGGCGGCCCAGGTGAACAGCACCAGCGACGTCTCCTGGATGTAGTACCGGCTGTAATACGTGACGGCGTGCGACACGGCGGTCAGCAGCGCCGCCCAGAACGCCGCCCAGTCCCCCGTCATCCGGCCAAAGGCCAGCAGCAGCGCGACCAGCAGCATCCCGCACCCGGCGGGCACCAGCCGGTAGGGGAGAATGTCCGAGTCCTTGAACGACTCCGCCCCGGACAGCCACAGCAGCGGCAGGGTCATGTAATACAGCGTCGGACCGTGGTGCTCGAAGGGGTCGTAGGCGTACTCCCCCTTGTCATACAGGATGCCCGTTTTCACCGCCTGGTTCGCCTCGTCCCCGTGCAGGGGCCGCGCCGAGAGCGCGTGGAAACGGAAGACGCCCGCGACGGCGAGCACGCAGCACGCCGCCACCACCAGCGCGGTCTTTTCCATCGGGCGCATCGGAAACCTCCGGTTCCCCAGACTATAGGGCCCGCCGCCCGGACAAGGCAAGCGG
>ERZ795031.4209-NODE-4209-length-12244-cov-6.121093_pt1 | contig 12244 bp, 5 predicted proteins | sample MGYA00375123_ERZ795031 | MGnify/ENA primary metagenome ERZ795031 (study PRJEB30166, sample SAMN05720159) | activated sludge metagenome | isolation source: anaerobic digester from wastewater treatment plant | place: USA | collected 2015-04-21 ... | reverse complement strand
TCTGTGTCAAGTGCGGCTCGTTTGGCACCGAGACGAGTCCAAAGTCGGTGAGGTGGGCGCTTCCATTGACATCCATCAAAATATTGCCGGGCTTCACGTCGCGATGCCAGGCTTGGCGGGCATGGGCATAATCCAACGCTGCAGCAATATCACCCAGAATATGGAGAGTCTCTGCTCGCGTCAAACGGCCATGGTTTTTTATCCAGCGAGTCAGATCACCTTCTGGAAAATACGCCATCACAATATAAACTTGCTCTCCCTGTTCCCCCAGAGCCAGCACCCGGGCAATATTGGGGTGCTCAAATCCCGCCGCCACCTGCGCCTCTCGGATGAAGCGCTGCCGGGCGCTGCTCTCTGTATCGGTCAGCGTCAGCACCTTCACCGCCGCCTCACTGCCCAAGGTCAGGTGGGTGGCCCGATAAACGGTGGCAAATCCCCCTTCCCCCAACTTTTCATGCAGCGTGTATTTACCCAGTTGACTCATAAAAGATTACTCCTGCTGGATAGGTAAAATTAGCCGTGTTCCGTCTGCCGGGCGGCCCGCTTGCGGGCCGCTTCCAGGTTGGCGATCATGATGGCCCCGCCGATCAGGCTCAACAGGATCCCCAACATGATTAAAATTAGCAGGCTGGCCGTCAATAGGTTTAAAGTTAACAGGTTAAATAGTCCAAAACCCAGCAGCCAACCCCCGGCGGCCCGGGCGGTTTGCCCTGGGGTTAATTGAACCGGTTTACGCAGAACCAGCGCCGGGACGATGCCAATGGTGGTGCCCCACAATATCAGCACCAGCGTAGGATTAATAGGAACAATCAGCCCTAGGATTAAGATGAGGCTGTTGGCGACCCCGGCCAGGGAGAGGTGAAGAATGTGCCTGCCGTCCAACTGATACCGCTTTTTGATGGCCAAACCGGTCATCAGCCAGCCCACCCCACCCCAAAGAGCAAACTTGAACCCCCAATCCAGGATCATATTGCTGGAGACCTGGAAATGGTTAATGATTATTAGCAGCGGTGTGGTCCAGCCCAGGGCAAGCCAGATCAGGGTGGGCCAGTAGGGGCTTTTGGAGAGCGGGGCGTTCGGGTTGGGCGAGTGGGGGGGCGGTTGCGTTGTTTCAACTGCCGGCAGGGCAGGGACCTCATCAACCCGGGGCGGCACCCGGTCGGGCACGGCTGCGGCGGGCGGGATCATTGCCGGGTCCACCGGCGCCTTCGGGGGGGTGGGCTGGGCGCCCGTTCTGGCCAGGGGCGTTTCAAGCCCAGGGTCTGGTGCGGCGGCCAAAGGGAAATCCATGGCCGTCGCAGGAAGGTCCATGGCGGCCACAAATTCGGCAATGCTGCCAAAGCGCTGCTCCGGTTGGGGATTCAGTGCCCGTTTTAGCGCCTCACTCAGGTTGTCCGGGCAGACAACCGGCCACTGCTCGGGCAGTTGGGGCGGCTGCATATGCCGCAAGATCACTGCGGGGGTGTTGGCCGCGCCGAAAAGCTGCTGCCCGGTCAGCAGTTCACACAGGATGCACGCCAGCGCGTATTGGTCTGCTGCTGGGCCGGCATTTTCCCCGCGCCAGATTTCCGGTGCCATGTACGCCGGCGTCCCCATCAGCACCCCGGTGCGGGTGCCCACGCCACTGCTTTCCATGGCTCGCACCAGTCCGAAATCGGTCAGTACCGCGCCTTCTTCTTTACTCAAAAGAACATTCTGCGGCTTGACATCCCGGTGCACCAGACCACGCCCGTGCGCATAACTCAGCGCTTCACCGATCTGCTGAACAATCTCCTGTGCCCGTGTCCAGGGCAGCGGCCCGTGAACCTTCAGAAGTTGATCCAGCGGCTGGCCCTCAATAAACCGCATGGCAATATAGAAGCGCCCCTCCAGTTCGCCCACTTCCCATACCCAGGCAATTCGGGGGTGAATCAGGTTGGCCGCAGCCCGCGCCTCACGCATAAACCGGCTGACCGCATCCTCATCTGCCAGCAGCGCCGGTTTGAGGAGTTTTAATGCCACCGTCCGGTCCAACGTGGTGTCAACCGCCCGGAACACCTCCGCGTAGGCGCCTTTGCCAATGAGTTCAATAATTTCATATTTGCCAAGTTGCTTCATGGAAAGTACTCCCGATCTCGGGTTTGGGGTGGGGCTTTCAAAATCCCGCCTGAAATGATTATATCATAACGGTTTTAGGGCGAATAAACAAAAGAGGCGGTCAATTTGACCGCCTCTGACACCAACCCATAGATAGACGTTATGGCTTTGGCAGCCGCCGGGTTTCGCTGCAGACCGGGCAGGCGCCCGTCTCCTGCGGAGTAAAGATATGCCCGCACTTGGCGCAGGCTTCTATGGGGCGCTTGCGCCTCAGAAACATTAGCGCAGCAATCAACCCAATCAAGGCCAATCCACCTGCAATGGCCAGCCACCCAAGGTTGATTTCATCGTCTTCAGTGTCCGTGTTGTCCGGGGTGGGGGCAATGGTGGGAGCTGTATCAACCTCTGGGGACGGTTGAACAGCCGCATTGCTTTCAGTCGGATTTTGGGCTGTGACCGGCAAACTTCCGAGAGCAACCTTAACCGAACCGCTGCCGCTGTTCTGGTTAAGCGCCAGTTCGATTGTGTAATCCTGACCTTCCCCCGCCAGTTGAGATGTATATTGCACGGTATACTGTGTTTTCAACAGCCCGGCAATTTTTTCAAACAGATCCGCCAGTTCAGCCGAAGTTGGCGCCGCTTGATAGAGCCCCCCAGTTTCAGCCGCCACGCGCTGCAAATAGGCCTCATCCACCTCGCCGCCCAGCCCAATCACAAAGATCGGAATTCCAGCTTCCCGGGCCAGTTGAATGGGCTCATTAGGGTCGCCAATTTCAGCCGGTTCGTTCTTGCCATCGCTTAATAGCAGAATGGCCCGGTGTCCGGCATCCAGCGTTGTGGCCATTTTGACTGCCTTGGTCAACGCCTGGTAGAGGTGCGTATAACCGCCAGCCTGCAGGCCTTCCACCCGGTCATATACGGCGGGTTTAAATTCTGTGGTAAAGCCAATTTCCCGAGTCACATCAATGTTGAGCGGGTCCGTGCTGACCACATCCGCAAACGCAATCAATGCTGCCTGGTCTCTGCCCGGTTTCAACCGGTCCAAAAAGCGGGCTGCAGCTTGCTGCGCATCCACTAATGGCGGTCCTTGCATGGAGCCGGAAATATCCATGACAAGTGCCACCGAAACCTGCGAATCGGTATCCAGCCCTACTTGATCAACCGGAATTGCCGTTCCACCATTTTCGCTGATGCTCAGTTCTGCCGGAGAAATACTGGTGGGGGGGAGCCCGTCGGGTCCCCAGGCGCTTAACCGCAGGGTCACTGTCGGAAAATCAGACAGATCCACCTGTTCAACCATCAGCGTCAAAGCATCAAGCTTCGCCGAAACTGTATCCGGTGCTGCCGACAGTCCAATGGACAGGATAATGAGCAGGCTGAGAAAAATTTTGAATTTCATTTTGACCCTTCCTTAGGCCACGCCCTCAAATTTATGCCCACAGTGTTCGCAGTGCCTCGAGTTAGCCGGCACAAACTGACCACAGTTGGGGCAAAGCTTGGTTGCTGCAGTTGTCCCATTAACAGGCGTTCCGCCGCCGCCTGGATATACCTGCGGCGCGCCCTGGCCAGGAACAACAATGACAGGCTGGTTATTTGAACCTTTGGCAAAAGCCTGAGCTGTTTCAGACAGGCGATCCACCAACCGTTCTGTGGTCTGGCGGTTGCGGTCAGCTTCCTCTGTTCGTTCTCGGGCGCGCTTGTCGTGCTCTTCTCGCAGCATTTGCAACGCTGTATTTTGTTCACCCAGCAGCCGCTCATAAAGTTCCCGTTCGCGTTCGCTGCCCTGTCCTTCGGCCAGAGCGCGGTACCGTTCAGCAATGGCCCGCGCCACTTCTGGTGAACGTTCGGCCGCTGCTGCCAGGATTTGCTCTTCACTCATTCCTTTCAGCGCTTCAGTCCGTTTCAAGTCAGCCAGAATTTTACCCTGCTCGGTACCCGAAAGGGCAACCAGAGCTTCAGTACCCAGCCGTCCCATCTCCTGAATGCGGCGCAGTTCAAAGTCATGTTCTTCCTTGCGGGCGCGCAGCTCCAGTTCAAACCGCTGGGCTTCCAGTTCCATCTGGGCGCGCTGCATCTCAATCTGGTGCACGCGCTGCATCCGCAGGCGTTCCTCTTCGTCCACCCGCCGGATGCGCAGGTTGGCTTCTTCTTCTGCTGCCCGGATTTCTTTCATCTTTTGCAGTAGTTCCATCGCCAGCAAGGCATCATCGCGATCCTGGTTCCGCGCCGCATCGCGTTTGTAATTTTCCAGTTCCAACTGTACCCGCTCTCGAGCCAGTTCTGCCTGGGCTCGGTCTTCTGCCAGCTTCAGCCGTTCCTGTTCCAGCTTGACTTCTTCCTCAACCACCCGGCGCTTCTGCTCAAACTCAAAGTCGGCACGCTTGCGGACCAGTGAAATTTCGTTGTCCAGTTCAGCGTCAGATAAATTGCCGCGCTGCTTAATCTCCTTCATTCGCAGCTCAAAATTCTGCTCAGACTCCAAAAGCGCCAGCATATGCGCCCTGGCTCGGTTATGGTCCTCAGATTCCTCATGCCAGATGCGCTGTAAATCCTGGCGTTCCTTCTCTCGCAGCAGTTTCTCGCGGTCCACATCGTTCATGAACCGCTCAAAATCGGCATCGGTGCGGACGGAGTTCATCCGATCGCTCATTACGGCCTGTCGCATCCGCTGATTCAGCTCAAATCGGCGCTCTTCCAGCTCAATTTTTCGGGTTTCCTCCGTCAGGGCTAGCAGGTTGACTTCGTGTTGTATCTCAGACAGACGCTTGCGCGCATCAATATCCGCCTGGGCCTTCTGGATTTTGACCTCTGCTTCGGTTTTAGTCAGGTCAATCTCAGCATCCGAGCGGTAGATTAACAATTGCTTTTGCCCGCGCAGCCCTTTTACTTCATCATAGGGTTCCAGATTTAGTTCGGCGGTACGAACCTGCATGAAATGCAGGCCGCTTTGGGCAAAGGTCAGGCGCAGTGCATCTTCCACGGCCAGTTCCAACTGGTCCTTAAGCCCTGTCTCATCCACCAGTTGCTGCAGGGTGTGCTTGCGCAGCCAGTTATCTGCTGCCTGTACTACTTCCGGATAGAGGTATTCGCGCAGATCGTCCAGCGAGAATCTTTCCCGGCTTTTAAGGACGTTCAGCAAAAATTTTCCTGGGTCAGATACCTCAACCCGCAGTCGCAGAGTCAACCCAATCGGCAATGGATCACTTGTAAACCGGCCGCCCAAATGGAAGGCCAGGTCTGCTGGTGTTATGCTGATTAAAAGCGCTGTGGCGGTACCCGGTGTGCGGCCCTCAAACCAATCGCTGATCTGGCGCGGCAGAGAGGTCAGTGTATATTCGCCTGGAGGAACAATGCCCCGGCCTACCCCGCCTTCAATCAGCAGGGCGTTGGTGCCGGGTTCAACGATCAATCCCCGGCGCAGTATGCCGGGCAGATCCTGAACCTCAATCCGCGTGGCAAAATCCTCGTCACGGCGGGCCCAGTGATTGCCGCTAATTTCTGGTGCTGCGCTCTGGCTGAGCGGCCTTCCGCAGCTTCGGCAAAAACTGGCCGATGCCCGGTTATCGGTGCCGCAGGCCCCGCATTTGACATTTCCGCTATCCAGCGGTTGACCACAATGGGGGCAGAACTTGGCTCCCCGGCTGATGGTTTGATTGCACTTCGGGCATTTGGGTTGTGAAAACATTAGCGACCTCCTCGAGTTCCGTCATCTTGAGCGTTACCAATTAACATGACATGTTCACGTCCGGAAAATCGGAGCATAAAGGCATCCAAATCTCTTTCCAGTTGATCTGGCAGGCTGGCGCTCCATTGATTTGTGCCAGATAATTGTTGTAACTTTGCGGCTTTCTCCCCCAGTGCTTGAATATTCAGCAGCAGATCTTCATCATAATCGAGCAGGGTTTGCAGCATTCGCCAGGTGACCCGCAAATCGGTCATATAAGGCGGCTGACCGTATTGCGTATTTAGCACTTTAGTTTTGAGATCATCTACTTTACGCCGCAGATTACGCAGTTGCAGCGCCTGGTCTGCATCACCCTGTCCGCCTTTATAAACCCGTGCTTGTAAATCCTCCAGGATTTCATTAATGCGTTGCATTTCCTGGGCACACTGCTGTCGGACGAGGGCATCGGCGCGTTCCCGATCATTGCGGGCAATATTGTTCAGGCTGCCCCCCCCAGGGCGAGCCCAACTGGCTTCCATATGGGCCTCTTGAATTTGCAGCATCCGGCGCACATTTTCCAGAATGACAGCCAACGCAAAACCCCAGATCGGAATTAACACATCTAACTGGTTGACCCAGTTGGCCCCATCTGTCAATTTTAGGGCCAGTTGGGTCAGCACATAGGCCACTACAACTGCAAATGCAACAATCAACATATTGCCCAACCACCAGAAGCGCGGCAGGTTTTGCATGGCCAGGGGCTTGCCATCCTTATCCCGCTTGCCCCCAAACAGGGCTGTTAGCAGCCGCATCGGTTGAGGTGGTTTGGGCTGAAAAATCTTTTTAATCTGTTGCAAAAGTGCGCCAGGTTTTGAACCAGTTGTAGCTGGGTTTGCCGCAATGCCCACCCTGGTGTGTCCGGATTGCATCTCCTGCACCAAACTTTGCAGTTGAGCCGGGCTTTCCTGCGCTGCATTCTGTGTTTGCGTTTCAACACCCAGGCGGCTTTCTAATTCCTGCGCCTTACGGGCAATTTCAATCCGTTGGGCCGACGGCGAGAATGTCAGCAGATCCACCTGTTGCAGCTTTACACCGCTCTTTCTGAGCATCGGCGTTAACCGGGCATAAATATCATCCAGTAAATGCGTGGTTGGCAGTGTACCGAAAAGATCTTCTGCCGCATACTCGCCCACCAGCGGCTGCAACGCAGTCCGGATGTCTTCCCGGCTTACAGACAATGACAGGCTGTCATCTTCGCTCCAGACAGGCGTTTGCAGCAAAAGAGCCGGCTCACTGATTTTCAGAGTTGTGATAATTGCTGCATCAATCAACATGCCATCGCCGCTCAGCAGGTGGGGGGCATCCAGAGTTTCAGACACCTCCCCGGCATTGATAATTGCCACCCGCGTACCAACGCCTTTGCCACTCAGCCGCTGCCATGGCGTGAGTACAGTGTGTTTTCCCGGTGGCAAAATCCGCACCGTTCCATCGCTGAAAAGCACCACACCCTGATAGCCGGTTGGCACTTCCAGGCGTTTGCCTAACCAACCACGTAACTGCTTAAGCCGGTAAGCCCGGCCCAGCGTCACTATTGCAGATCCATGCTCCATAAGTAATCTCCTCCTCACAAGATCCAAATGACCTTATCTGATACCGGGCTCGTCTTGTGGACGGTTTTCTGTGTGTCCACAGGCGTTGCAGAATAAATCGTCAGCTTCCATCGGCGAGTCGCAGTTGGGGCAGCGGCGGGTCGAGCTGCGCAACTGGATTCCGGGCTCGCTGCCGCGGTTAACTTCCACGCGATCGCCTTTTTGGGCATTGCCCTGCAGTTGATCGCCATCAATATGGGTATATTCCCCTTGTACATAGGTTTGTGCCTGGATAATCACCGGTGTGCCGCCCTGGCGCCGATCATCTTTGCGCCGCACAATAACATTTTGTAAGATTTTTTCTTCGACCATCGTGTTATCTGGGTTTTGCCAGGTCCAGACCAGTTCCAGGGGCACCTCGCCAACCATTTTCTCTTTGGGGCGCAGATATAAAATAGCAGGCTTAGAGTGGCCGGCTGGAAGGGCGCGAATTAAGACCACAGTTGTTTCTTTGGCCAGTTCAAAATACCCTCCTAGCCCGGGTGTAACGGAAACATTGCGCGCCGTACCAAATCCGACATTGCTCACAGTCAGGATAAATTGGCAGTATTCATCTTCTTTCAGCGGCTTTTCTGATCCACCGGTCACGGTTACCAGGGGCCAGCCGCGGTGGAATAGAACTCGCCGGCGGCAGTCACGGGCTTTTTCATCCTGCCCGGCTTCTTCAAATTTTTGAGCTGCTTTTTCGTAAAATTGTGCCGCCTGTGAATTGGGACTGCCTTTGTCGGCCTGACGCGCGGCGCGCAGCCAGGCTTCGGCTGCTTCTTCTTCTCGCGCCAGTGAACATAATGTCTCAGCTTCCAGGGCAAACTTGCCATCCCGCCGGGCGGCGCTTGCTTGCCGTTCCAGGGCCCAGGGTTCAGGAGAACGCTGATTGAAGGCTTGCAGCGCTTCCATTTCCATCTGGCGGAACTGCGGCTGGGGAAGGTCCTCCAGCAAGTCAATGGCCCGGCGGAACTCACCCATCAACATCAGTTTTTCTGCAGCTTCCTGCTGCTCGCCTCGTTTGATCATGATTTCAATATCATCCAGTGTCAACGGAACCTGCGCTTCCAGCCGGTGAATTGCAGGCAGGTCGTTACACTGGCGGTAGTTCTCCAGCGCCAGTCTGAGTTCTTTGCCGCGTTCATAATTGATCGCCGCGGCCTGATAACTGCCCGCCCGAGCATATAGTTCGGCCGCGCCCAGCCAGTCTTGCAGAGCTTCCAGCACCTGGGCCAGCTTCAGGTCATCTCCGGCAAGCTCGTAGAACTTCCGCGCCAGATCTAACCGTTGAATATTCTGCGCCAACTCACCTGCAGGCTGCCACGCGCCGGCCCGCTCGTAAAGCGCAATGGCCCGCTCCGGTTGACCCAATTGCTGATAAATCGTTGCCGCAGCGACCAGATCCCCTTCCAGCGCAAGAGCTTCTGCCTCTGCCTCAGGAGAATCGTCCGGGCAAGCGTCGGGGCGGCTGCTTTGGGCTTGAATTTGTAGCGCCGTCACCTGACCAAAATATCCGCCGATGACCAGCAAATCCTGGTTAAAGACCAGTTCGGTCTGGGGTGGATTATCTTCACCTCCAACCACTTGTTCCCAGAGTAACCCGCCGCTCAGGCTGTCCCATGCGCAGATCCGTCCATCGTCGCTGCTGCTTAGCAAGATATTTCCCGGATGCAGAATCATTTTGCGGACGCGCCGCCCTTCCAGTGGTGTGCGCCAGACGGTCTTGCCGCTTTGGGTTTCAACCGCCAACAGAGTGTAATAATCGGGCTCGGTTTCAGCCGGGTTGCCGCGCATTACCAGGTAGCTGATATCACGGGCTACCAGCGGGGCTGCATAAAAGCGTTTGCAGTTGATCTCCCAGGCAATTTTATGGGGCTCTTTCAACGCGTAGGCCAGGAGCCGTGCCTGTCTTCGAGCGCGGTCATCCACGCGCAGCAGCAGCATGGATCCGCCAGTTTCCAGCGCCAGGGGGCGGCCGGGCAGGGGGAACCGCCAGCGTTCTACGCCGCTGACCAGGTCAAATGCCTGCATATACATCGCATCGTGCATGACCGAGCCGTCTGAAATAATTGCCAATCCATCTGTCAGCGCGGGTGCTTCAGCACGCCAACTCACCAGCGGGTTTTGCCACTTAATTTTCAACCGCTCCTGTCCCTGTAATGCAATCAGAGATTTAGACCCCCGCACAATGAGCAGGTTGTCGGCGGCTACGGGCAGAGTCAGTTCTGCCTCGTCAGATTGCCAGTACAGACTGGTTTCTCCAGAGGTCGGCTCCAGCCAGAGCAGGGCGCCCCCGCCCGCATCCAGATAAGTGCGCTGATCGCGCTGGGCAGCCAGCAGCCGCGTGGGGGTTTCTGGTTCGCGCGGGTCTGGAATCAATCCCGGGATACTGATCCCGGCCTCCAGCGTTTTTCGCCACAGAACGCGCCCATCTGCCAGACAGAGCCCGGCCAGCTCGCTCATGGTCTCGCTGCCTTCCGGGCGCACGGCGATCACAACGACGCCGGCTGCAATTCCAGGCCGGGCATAGGTATCTCGTCCGGGACCGCCAATATTAGGCCCTGCCTGCGCAGGCCCCCAGAGTGGTGTCCCGGCTGCTGCCGCCGGTGGGCGCGTCCAACTGCAAACCGGGCAGCGCTCGGCGGTCAGCATTAGGTGATGGGAAGGGCAAAAAATACTCATGATCAGGTTTGGTGTGCTTTTTGAAAGGGTTCAGTCTTTTCCTAAAAAATTTTTTAATCCTGGGGGGCCATGCCCCCCAGACCCCCCAGGCAGTTCTGGCAATTAAGTCAATCGGTTATTAAAAGTCAAGCCCAGAAATTCAGCAACCAGAAGTTCAGAAATTAAGGCGAGAGGCGGCAGCGGAAGCCCAGATTATCGTTACGGTCGTCAGGGGAGATCCCGTTGCGGTTGGCGGCGCGCACGATCCACGAATTATTGTACCAGGAACCACCGCGCACCACGCGGTACGCCCCGGATGCCGGTCCGGCTGGATTGCGCCAGGTGGTCTGGCTGGAATAGTAGTCGCTGTCGTACCAATCTGCAGTCCACTCCCAAACATTGCCCGCCATGTCCAATGCCCCATAGGGGCTGGCCCCAGCTGGATAGCTGCCGACTGCCGTAGTGTCACCAATATTCCCGGCGTAGTTCAATAAGTCAGAATACGGGGCTTGATTTCCCCAGGGATAGATTTGGCCACCGGTCCCCCGGGCTGCTTTTTCCCACTCCGCTTCACTCGGCAGCACCCGCCCCGCCCAGGTACAGTAATCCACGGCATCATCCCAGGATACATAGATGACGGGATAATCCGCATACTCACTGTTATCGTAATAGCTGTTGCGTGCGTAGGAGTTGTCACTCTCCGGTCTCCGGCAGGCTCCAGTCGCAACACAGCGGGCGTACTGGGCATTGGTCACCTCGGTCTGGTCAATCCAATAGGCATCCAGGTAAACCGTGTGCTGCGGCTTTTCATCGTTAGCAGCATCAGCATCCCCATTGGACGAACCCATCAGAAAGTCCCCCGCCGGCACACAAACCAGCGCCATCCCGTCCACTGGGGAGGTCCAGGTTTGCCCAGTTTCGGTGCAATCCGGGGCTATCCTTGGATCAGAGGTTGCAGTAGGTGTGAAAGTTGGTTTAGCGGTGGGTCGGGTGGTTGGTTTTGGCGTCGCGGTAGCTGGAGGACGAGGGGTCTTGGTTGGGCTGACAACCGCCACAGCGGTTGTCGCGCGGCCAGACAGCCAGTCCAGGCCCCAGGTCGCTCCCAGGCCGCAAACAGCCAGCAGAGCCAATCCTCCCAACGTAATAAGGGCAATAGCCCAGCCCGGCAGCTTGATCCGAGAACCGATAGAAACCGTAGGAGACCCCGATTCGGGTATCGGCCTTTTTGAAGCCGGGCTGTGGGAATGCTCAGACGGCAAGGCGCCTGTCTGGGAAGCGCCTACGCTTGCGCTCTGGCCTGCCTTAGATGAGATTAGCGGTGCATTAGATACTTGCTCTGCCGTTTCTGCCGCCGGTTGGATCCCGGGCTCCTGTTCCGCTTTTGGCTGCGTCGGCGTCGCCGGGGCAGTGGGTTGTCCTTGCACTGGCAGTGCAGCCATAAAGGCCGCCAGGTCCGGGTAACGTTCGCCTGGGCTCTGTGCCAGCGCGCGCCGCATAATTTTACTTAATTCCGCCGGACACCCGGCAGGCCATTGTGCGGGCAGTTCGGGTGGGCTGCTGTGCCGCTGCATAATCGCCCACGGGCTGGGTCCGGTGAAGAGTGCTCGCCCCATCAGCATTTCGTATAAGACGCAGCCCAGCGCATACTGGTCCGCCGCAGCCGTGGCCGTCTGGCCTTGCCAGATTTCCGGCGCAATGTAGGGTGGGGTGCCCAGCAACGCCCCGGTGCGGGTGGACATATGGCTGGCCTCCATGGCTCGCACCAGCCCGAAATCGGTCAATATTGCCCCTTCGGTCGGACTGACCAGAATGTTCTGCGGCTTCACATCCCGGTGCACCAGGCCGCGCCCGTGCGCAAAACCAAGTGCCTGGCCAATTTGGATCAAAATTGCTTTGGCCTGTTCCCAGGGCAGCGGGCCATTCTGCGCCAGCAGTTGCTCAAGGGTTGGCCCATCCACATACCGCATGGCAATAAAGTAGTACCCTTCTGCCTGTCCCACATCCAACACGGTGGCAATCTGCGGATGAAACAACTGCGCAGCCACCTGGGCCTCTTGCATGAAGCGTCCGAATGCTTCTTCATCGGCAATCAGTGCGGGTTTTAGCACCTTCAGCGCCACCAGCCGCCTCAAGGCCTCATCCTGAGCCCGATACACATCCGCATAAGCGCCGCTGCCCAGATGCGCCTCAATAATATAGCGTCCTAAGC
>ERZ795031.4201-NODE-4201-length-12266-cov-14.387765_pt1 | contig 12266 bp, 11 predicted proteins | sample MGYA00375123_ERZ795031 | MGnify/ENA primary metagenome ERZ795031 (study PRJEB30166, sample SAMN05720159) | activated sludge metagenome | isolation source: anaerobic digester from wastewater treatment plant | place: USA | collected 2015-04-21 ... | reverse complement strand
TTGCTGCGTTTATCATCATCTCTTTGGGAAGAATTAGCAGGCTGGGCTGAGGATGATTTCCGCTCAATAAACGGGCAAATAGAATATTTACTCAATGAATGCGTAAAGAACAGAAAAAGAACAAAAAGAGACATCGGGGGGGTCCCAAAGTAATTGAGTAATATAAAAATTCTAATATCAGGTTATTAGCAAGAGCCGGACATATGTCCCTTCACAGAAATTAAAAACCCACACATAGTGGGTTTTTTAAAATTCAGCTATTTGGTATTAATTATTCAGCTGATTGGGATCTCGGCCGGCATCCGCCGCCGCCTGTTCCGCCTACTGAATTTTGGTCGATTTGTCTTGGGAACAGTCTTGGGAATGTGGGGCATATAGCTGCCTGCTCAGGCGACAATTCGACAAAACCAGTAGAAAGCACGCAAAGCTGTACAGGAACAACTATTTTCTTTTCACAGGAGATGCAAAGTGAAATAATCAGATCCACAGACAATACTCCTGTTCTCGGGTCAATTTCAAAATCTCTTTGAATACTGTTAGTTGCAAGCCTTATTACACAGTCTAAGTTGCAGAATTCAGTGAATCTTGGCAAGAATGCGGTATCAAATACCGAAGGCACGCATATCTCAAAGAAATTAGTCAATACTAACGGATTGCATTCATTTGCAATTTCTACTACAGCTGTTAATGTAATTATACTTTCTCTCGCTGAATCACATGGAGAAACAACTAAATCCATTTCAATTTCAACACATCCTGAAACTTCAATCTCTTGAGTTCCAAATATGGGTGTACCCAATTCTTCTTCATCACAAAATCTTGTATCCGCAAATACCAACTTTTGGCTTAGGGTTCCATCCGGACCTATAACCTTGAAGTCGCAGCCATCTTCTTTTTTAACAAACTGACCGCCTGATAATGTAGTATTAGGATTAATTTTTAAATTGCATGGATCTTTTATATTATCCGGATTAAAGAATTTTCTGCATCTTATGTCTGCAATTCTGATAATATTTGTTCCGCAGCCTAGCGGCGGTTCAAAACAAGTATTTGGAGCTGTTTTTAATCCCTGCAGGTTAAATAAAACTGCATCGTATACCTTTTGTACGTAAATGGGTTCTGTCACTACATTTCTTAATGTACCGTCCCAGTCACAACCTGATTGACCGGTGCAACATCTATCCCCAATGCCGCCAGTTCCCAAAACATCATTATTATTTGAGCATTTCATGCTGGCATAACCTCCTCATAATTTCTGTTACTTTACTTTAATATATTCTAAATACTTTTACTTGTTACACACATATAAATTAAAAAACAAAAAATGACAATAATTGAATATAAATTATGAGCGGCTTTAGGATGATCATGATTGCTCCTGCCAAACCATCCAGGTATATAGGAAAGTCTCCTTCAGAGCTAAATGGAATTTCCCTTGTATTATTTCTCTTGTTATTGTAAAGTATCATTAAGAATAAAATTTCAGGAGGGAAAATGAATCCAGTAGTAAAATTTGAGTTTGAAAACGGTGATATAATCAAAGCGGAATTATATCCGGATATAGCTCCAAACACAGTAAAAAATTTCATTTCATTAATCAATAAGAAATACTATGACGGCAAAATTTTTCACCGAGTAATCAAAGATTTCATGATTCAGGGAGGATGCCCAAACGGGAATGGAATGGGCGGTCCAGGATATTCCATAAAGGGAGAATTCAATTCAAACGGGTTTAAAAACGACTTAAAGCATACAGAAGGGGTATTGTCAATGGCAAGGTCCATGTCTCCCAATTCTGCAGGGTCGCAATTTTTCATCATGCATAAAAGATCACCTCATCTTGACGGGCAATATGCAGCATTTGGAAAGGTAATAGAAGGCATGGATGTGGTTGATAAAATTGCTTCAACAAAAACAGGCCGCATGGACAGACCTGTTTCAGATGTTAAGCTTAATAAAGTCACAGTTGATACCTTTGGAGAAACATACGGGGAACCGGAAAAGTTATAATTATAAGCAGAAGATAAAAGACCACTATTGTGGTCTTTTATGGTTGGGCATCTTAAAATCCTAAATTTTCACCGACTAAAATTACTTTTATTTTATTTTTAGGTCTGCAGAACCTTGTAACAAGAATTTGTCCGCAGATGGTGTCGCTCATGGTGCAATCTGAACACTTTCCCGTAAAGTGGCAGGGGGTTTGCGAATTTGTCCTGAACGTGTTTGGAACAGTTGCATCAAGTCTCGCCTTTTTAAGTGCAACATCCAAATCAGTTACTATTTTATTCATTCCTGCTACAACTATAACACTGTCAGGACCGTAGCAGTATGCAGCAAGCCTGTTTCCGTTTCCGTCAATGTTTAAAAGCTCACCGTCCATAGTAATTGCATTGGCACTTGTAAGGAAAACATCAGAAGTTAATGCTTTTTTCATCATTTTAACTTTTTCTTTAGGGTCAGTTTCTTTATCTCTGTCATAAACAGCTATATTTTTTTCCTCTAACAGCTTCTTGATTCCAATTTCATCAATGGTAGTTGAACCGCCCCACCCGACTATGTCATCCTGTTTAATCATTGACATGGCTTTTTCTACTGCTTCTTCAACAGTTTCGCAATAGTAGCCTTCCATATTCCTTTTTTCAAGATTCTTTATAACAGTAGCACTTTTTACCTTGTATCCTTCTTTAATAAAACTCATAAACTACCTCCTATCTATTCTTGTCCATATTATATATCAATCTAATCCTTAATTCAACAATTAGATGCCCTAACCCCATTTTTTTGAGTCTTTTTTCAAAAAAATGGCTGGCAGGTCATTCACAGCGAGCGCCGATTTTATGCGACGAAAGGAGCAAATAAAATTGTGCAGCGAGACTGCGAGATTCTTTTTATTACCTGCTGCTATTTAATAAACATTGATATACAAAATCCACAATGATATACTGATAGTATCTAAATAATAAGCACAGAGAGGACAAGATGAAAGTACACGAGAGGTTTTTAAAATATGTAAAAATTGATACTCAATCTCTGCCGGAAGCAGAAAATATTCCAAGCAGCAAAAAACAAAAAGACTTGGGAAGGCTTCTGGTTGAAGAAATGATATCAATAGGAATTAAAGATGCATACATGGATGAAAACGGATATGTTTACGGTACTGTCAAAGGCAATGCAGATGGGCCTGCAATAGGGTTTATTGCCCATATGGACACATCGCCGGATATGCCGGGGAACAATGTAAAGCCAAAGATAATATATGATTACGACGGCAGCGACATAGTATTGAATGAAGAAAAACAAATTGTAATGGAAACGAAAACCTTTGACCATTTGTTGAAATACAAAGGGCAGGACTTGATTGTAACAGACGGCACAACCCTTCTTGGGGCAGATGACAAGGCGGGAATTGCAGAAATAATGTCAATGGCAGAATACTTTATAAACAATCCTCAAATTAAGCACGGTACCATAAAAATAGGTTTTACTCCCGACGAGGAAGTGGGACGGGGAGCAGACCTGTTTAATATTGAAGAATTCAATGCAGATTATGCCTATACCGTTGACGGCGGAGAAATCGGTGAGTTGGAGTATGAGAACTTCAATGCAGCAAGTGCAAAGGTAAAAATCAGCGGAGTAAATATTCATCCGGGAACCGCTAAAAATAAAATGAAAAACTCCATACTCATTGGAATGGAATTTCACAACATGCTGCCTGTGCATGAGACCCCTGAGAATACAGAAGGCTACGAAGGTTTCAGCCTCTTGAACGATATGTCCGGGAACGTGGAAGAAACGCTTTTAGAATACATTATACGAGACCACAATTTGGAAAAATTCAATATAAAAAAAGATAGATTCCAAAAAATCACTTACTACCTTAATGAAAAATACGGTCAAGGAACAGTAGAATTGGAATTAAAAGATCAATACTTCAACATGAAGGAAAAAATCCTCCCCCATATGCATATTATCGAGAATGCTGTAAGGGCAATGGAAGATATAGGTATTGAGCCAAGCGTGGTTCCAATAAGAGGCGGCACAGATGGTGCAAGATTGTCCTATATGGGATTGCCATGCCCTAATTTATGTACCGGAGGTCATAACTTTCATGGCAAATATGAGTACATATCAATTCAATCCATGGAAAAGGTTGTGGAATTGCTGATAGAAATTGCAAGAGCGAAATAGGACATATAAAATAATAAAAATATCAAGCGAACATTTGCAGGACACGACTATAATTCTTAGCGAATGCAGGCTAAAAATCCGTTAAGAAGCTTGCACTGTTTGAGCGGAGTGAGTTTGCAAGCTGTAGGATTTTTAGCGGTCATGAGCTTTAGAATTATTCGTGGCCGAAATCGTGAGCGTATATTTTTATTATTTATTGCTAATGCTCAGAAAAAGACCAGCAAACGTGCCGGTCTTTGTTATATCACTCTTTTACTTTTTTCAAGATCCCCGTATAGGTATCGTCAAATCCCGCCGGGCTTTTCTTATACACTTCAAAGGTTTTTATTATATCATAATCATTCATTGCTTCAACAAATGTTCTTTCCTTTTCGCCCAGGAAGTTTAGAACATACAATTTGTTTATTGAATACTTGGTAAACATATTTTCATAACCGCCCATGGTTACAGCAGGTTTAGGATTCTTTTCAATCATAAGCAGATTTGGCAGCTCAACAACCTTTGAGTTTTGACTTAAAGGCATAGTTAGATTTCTTAAATACCTTAGCAAGGTTGTATCCTTATACAATGAAAAGCTGTAACTTCCAAAACTGTAATCTCTGAAGTCAACCCCGGATGTATCCGGATTCGGCCTAAAGTCTACGTTTAAAATGGAGGGAATCTTGTTGTCTTTTTTTAAATCCTCATAAATCAAGACCCTGAGCATATCCTTGTTATCGTTTTTAATATAATAGGCATATCTGAAAAATATAATATTAGCTTTGGAATTATCACTGCCGGTTAACTTGTTCCATTTTTCCAGTGCCCCCATATACAGGGTTTCACTTACGTCATATTTGCTTATCAATGTAAAAATCTGCATCATTTCCGCATCCTTCAAATCATTTCTTGCTATGACATTAGTCAGAATTTCATTGGCAAGTTTTGATTTTTCTGCATTGGGATAGCTGCCGAACATAATCATGTAATAATTGGTGCCCACGATATTAAAATATCCGCTTGTGCGAAGAGACTCCATTGTTTTAACAGCATCCATATCATAAAGGTGACTATCCTCCGGGAAAATATAACCTCCGAATGCCAAATATTCCAAAGTATCCTTTGCCTTAATAAATTTTCTGTCATTCGTATTTGTAGTATTTAAGTCATAATTGCCGAAATAGGAATACATCTCTTCGCCCTTGATGGGCATAAATTCAAGCTTAGTGAGATAATTGCCGCCGGTGCTTGTTTTGATATCCGTATAAACTCTTCTTATTAGGGAAGCAGATTCAGCTCTGGTAATGTTTGTGCTGCCTCTGAACGTATTATTTTCATAGCCGACGATTATTCCTGCATTCACAAGCCTTTGGATTTCAGAATAATACTTGTTGTCAGCAGGCAGGTCTGTAAATGTGAGTGGATTGTCAAAAAGTGCTCCCTTGCTGAAGGCAGCAATCAACGCAGCTGATTCCTCTCTGGTAATAGCCCTATCGGGGTAAAAATTACTTCCGGGGAAGATGTCATTTAAAGTAAATTTATTTGTTTTTAGATATTCATTCATAGAAATAATAAAAGTATAAGACCAATGCTTGTCGGACATATCTGAATATGACAGATCGCCCGTGTAGATTTCCTTCATTTGATTTTGCCTGTAGGCAGTCCTGGATAATATGGCAATAAATTCTGCTCTTGTTATATTATTTTCAGGTCTGAAAGTGAAATCACCATATCCCACAAAAACCTTCATATTATTGGAAGCAAAATTAATGTCGCTTTCAGCCCAGTGATTGAAAGTATCATAAAATACCGTTCTTGCCAAAACAGGACGTGTTGATAACAAAACAAAAGTAACAATTAATAAAAATAGCTTTTTAAATTTCCTCAAATCGTGCCATCACCTCCTTTATAGATGGTTCTTAATTATATTTACCTCCATTTCACTAATATTAAACATCTTTTTCATAAATATTTCAATGCTAAAGTTTTCTAAATCAGAAAAATTCTGAGCAGTGTTCTTCTGAGGCAGATAAATTTTTAAATTATTTATTTTATTTGGATAGTATTCATAAACATTTTTTCCTACCCTTTTAACCTGACATTTCAAGTAAAACTCGAATATTTCCGAATTCAGGTAAGAAATAAGGTAATCTACGGGAACGTCTTTTGAAAAATTATTCATCAAATAAATATCAGCACTGCAATAATATGCTTCATCATCATAATAAAAATTATTTTGTTTTGATTTATAAGGGAATATTATTTTAGGATTATCATAGTCAGATTTGCTTCTGCCCCATTGAAGCTCATACCATTTGCGCAATCCGCTTTTACACTCTCTTCTGTTCATCAGCTTATCCTTATATCCGGACAGATAGTTTATTGCATTGGAACAATCATTCTCATTTTCAATCATATCGGAATATAAGAGATATAAATTATTATATTTTATATTTTTCTTTGATATGTTGCTGTTTTTAATCCATTTTCTGAGCAGGAACCTTTCTATTCCATATTTTTCGATAACTTCCTCTGTTAAAATGAAAGCTTTGTCGCATCCTGTAATAATCCCCTGCTTAATGGTGCAGACATCCTTGATATAAGTGTTAGAGATGCTGTCAATTTTTTCAAAAAGCTTCTCATCCTCATCCTTAAGAATTATCCACCCGGAATCCTTCAACTTGTCCTGCGCATATTCATAGGATTCGAAAACATCCTTGTCTTTTTTGACGTAGGAAAAGATGCTTTTGTTCCAAAAATTAGAAAGTATTATTATTGCCGGACTTACCATAGCCCTTTTAAAGGCAGGTTCACCCTTATAGTCTATTATTTTGACTATATTGAAATTTTCCTTTATGAAGTTTCTCAATCCTTCAGCATATAAGGCTTCCATAAAATAGCGTGATGTAATAAAGGCAATGATACCGTCTGTCTTAAGCTCTTCCTTGCCCTTGTTAAAAAAGCAGTAGAAAACATCGGCCTTGTCGTAAAATACACCGGAATACTTTTCATACAAAAGTCTTTTATAGGAGGCGCTTGAATTTTTATGGCCCACATAAGGGGGATTGCCTATTATTATGTCAAACTTATCCATATTGATATTATCAATGAGAAAATCTCCCTTGTAGATATTGAATTTTATATTATCAAGCCCGGTGTGAAAAATCAGTCCTATTTTGCTTAAAAATATAGAAAAATCATCAATGTCAATTCCAAAGAGCATGTTTTCCGCTATATATCTCTTATCAAGCTCAGGGTGGGTACTGCTTATATATTTGTATAATTCAATGAGAAAATAACCGCCCCCGCAGGAAGGGTCCAAAATTCTGACGGAGCCGTCAATTTTTTTAATAGCGAATACTTCGCAAAGCATTTTGTCTATTATTTCAAAAGGAGTATAAACCTGACCCAGGGATTTTTTTTCCTTGCCGGTAAGCAGGCTTTCGTAGAGTGAAGCAGGATAAAAGCTTGAAACTTTAATATTGCCTTCATTTATACCTGTAAACTCTTCAATTCTTTTCTCAGCCTTCTTGTCTTTCAGGTCAAAATTGCTGTATTCCTTGAAGATCGATGGATTCTTCACAGGGTATTCATTTTTCGAATTATATAATTCTTTGCATATCAAAAAAATTACATACTTAACCTTGCTTATATAGTCATGCTCTTCAATTTCATTGATTATGCACTTGATTTCCCTTATCAGCGACTTGTCCATAACTGCCCCTTGAATTGCTTATACATGTATACATTATCATGTTTTGCGAATTTAAGCAATACATCCGGCATCTAAGGGCTATATAGCTTTAGAACAAAAGGGGAGGTGATATAATGGCAGTAATTTCAAATCAAGCTGACTCTAAACTAAAGCTGGTTCTCAATGCAGGAGTTGACATCAACAACAAGACCGTCTTAAAAAACAAAACGCTTGCCAATGTGAAAGCAGCTGTTCTAAATGAAGATTTGTACAATCTTGGAGTTGACATTTCCGGTCTTCAGGATTACACCCTTGCAAATGTTGTAAGGTATGATGAATACGAATTGATGGAAGAAATTTAATGAGGGATTAAGGATGGAATTCTTAAACAGAAAGGGGTGATACAATGGCTAAAAAATTAGTGATGTCATTCTTGACAGCCCTGGGAGGCACTTCTTCCATGACGATTGATGCTCCCAGGGACGATTTGACAGCAGCTGAAGTAAGCACGGTTATGGAGTCAATCATAACAAAGAATATATTCAACACTACCAAAGGCGATTTGGCTGAAATAAAATCTGCGGAAATAATTACTACTACAGAAGAAGTTTTAATATAATTAGTGGTTAAACTATGATATAATACAATCAATAAAACTAAGGTCCGGGGGCACTTTAGCGTGCCCCCATAAATTCGGGGACATTCCTCTGACCTCAGAGGTTCACTTTTAAGAAGAGGTGTGTCGCCACACCTATAATGGAGGTAAAAATGAAAGAAGAACTTTTAATCCAATACCCGGAACTTAAAAATGTATCAGAGTTAAATGAAGTATTCTGGCTGAATCCCAGGATGGTTCCCTATGATAAAGCTGCATCTTCAATAAACATGGATATTGCAGCTATCGACGATGCTGAAAAGCGGCTTGAAAAATTCGCTCCCCTTATTGAAAAGGTATTTCCAGAAACCCTCCCGTCCCATGGCATAATCGAATCCCCCCTAAAGGAAATCAGCAGCATGAAATCCAAGCTTGAGGAATTGTACAAACTTAAATTTTCCGGAAAACTCCTTCTTAAAATGGACAGTCATCTGGCAATTGCGGGGAGTGTTAAAGCAAGAGGCGGAATATATGAAGTGTTAATGTATGCTGAAAAACTGGCTATGAAGAACGGATTATTAAAGGAAGACGATGATTATTCTATTCTTGCGGACCAAAAGTTCAGGGACTTTTTCGGCAGATATAAAATACAGGTGGGCTCCACGGGGAACTTAGGCTTAAGCATAGGCATAACATCTGCTGCCTTGGGATTCAATGTGACAGTTCACATGTCAGCCGATGCAAAACAATGGAAAAAGGACCTCTTGAGGTCAAAGGGAGCAAAGGTTGTGGAATATGACAGCGACTTTTCAAAGGCAGTGGAAGAAGGCCGCAAGTTATCAGACCAGGACCCCATGAGCTACTTTGTAGACGATGAAAACTCCATGAATTTATTCTTAGGCTACAGTGTTGCAGCCAGAAGACTGGAAGAACAATTAAAAAACATGAACATCGTTATTGATGAAGCCCATCCCTTGTTTGTCTACCTGCCCTGCGGTGTGGGAGGAGCGCCCGGCGGAATTACCTACGGGCTTAAATCAGTATACAAGGACAATGTCCACTGCTTTTTTGTGGAACCCACCCATGCGCCCAGCATGCTCATAGGCATGGCAACAGGACTTCACAATGATATATCGGTCCAGGATTTGGGGATAGACGGCAAAACCCATGCAGACGGTCTGGCTGTGGGAAGACCTTCCAAGCTGGTAGGGAAAATGATGGACTACGTTTTGGGAGGAGTATTTACAGTAGATGACTATAAGCTGTACAATTATATGCGGTACCTTAATGAAACTGAAAATATAAATATTGAACCCTCAGCATGCGCTGCCTTTGAAGGCTTTATAAAATTTGAAAGCTCAGAGGAAGGGAAACAATACATAAGACAGCATAAACTGGAAAACATAATGCAAAATGCAGTCCATACAGCCTGGGCAACCGGCGGAAGCCTGGTGCCGGAAGAAATAAACAGACAATTCCTGGCAACCCGGTTGTAAAACAGTGGGGATGACCTTAAACTGTCCCACATGTCAATGGGACGGGGGCACTGTCACACAACAAATGGACGCATGCCGAGAAGGCAGAGTATAAAACTGTTGAAAGTAAATGGTTTTATGGTATAATCAAGAGAAAAAAAAACAAATCAAGGGATAGAGAGACAGTTAAAGACCGTCCCCGGTGTCCCAAGATAGGAGGCAGAATGAAAGCTAATCTAAACCCTGCAAAGGGAATGCGGGATATAACCCCTTATGAAAAGGAAATCCGGGACTATGTGGAGGGGGTAATAGTAAATACATATAAACAAAGCGGTTTTGAACTTTTTGAAACACCTGTTGTGGAAAATATAGAAAACTTGACAGGCAGCCAGGGCGGAGAAAATTTAATGCTTATTTTTAAAATTTTAAAAAGAGGAGATAAGCTTAATTTAGAAAAAGAGGGTTTAACAGAAGATGATTTGTCAGATTTAGGACTCAGGTACGATTTGACAGTTCCTTTAAGCCGCTTTTACTGCAACAACCGTACTGAACTACTCCCTGTATTCAAAGCACTTCAGGTGGGCAATGTTTTCAGGGCCGAAAGAGCCCAGAAAGGAAGATACCGAAGCTTCAAGCAATGCGATATAGATATAATTGGAGACGGAACACAGGCCGCGGAATTGGAGCTGATTGCAACAACAGCCAAAGCCCTTACCGCCCTTAATGTCAGGGATTTTGTGGTACGTTTCAATGACAGGAGAGTATTGAAGGCAGTTATATTAAACTGTGGTTTCGCGGAAGAAGAATTCGACGGGGTCTGCATAATAGTTGACAAATTGGATAAGATTGGCATAGACGGGATTAAGAGTGAAATGGAAGACAAAGGCTACAACAAAGCTAATGCCGAAAATCTTCTGGAAGCACTTAATGAAATCAATAAAAAAGGAACTGACTGCTTAAATGACTACGGCGTTCCAAAGGACGTGGTTTCCGATGTAAAAAAGGTTCTTGATGAGTCCAATGCCTATGCAACAGGTAAATACGACGTGGTATTTGACTTTACATTAATAAGGGGCATGGGATATTACACAGGTTCAATTTTTGAAATAACATATAAAGATTTAGGTTATTCAATTGCAGGCGGGGGAAGATACGATGAAATGGTAGGGAATTTCATAGGTGAAAAAATACCTGCCATAGGATTTTCAATCGGTTTTGAAAGACTGGTTAACCAGCTTATGGAGGAAAACTTCAAGGTTCCGGATTTGGATAAGGCAGTGCTTTTATATGAGTCCGGGGACAGATACATAGATGTTCTTGCAAAAGCTGAAAGTATAAGAGAGGAAGGCTATACCGTTTCAATATTTGAAAAGGCCAAGAAATTAGGCAGGCAGTTAAATCAATTCCAGGAATATGGCTACAAGAAATTTGCCGTTTACAGCGGAGATGAAACCGAACTGAAAGATTTGAATTAGTATATAATAAATGACGGGTGTTTTGTCAATTTAATGAAGGCAACACCCCGTCAGGTTGTGTGAAAATCAATTAGTAAATACCTTTTAAACTAAATGCTCAAAATTTCAAGTAATGTGTGATTTTTGCTGTATTAATTTCTATTATTCAACAAATTACTTGAAATTTTTAGCATTATCTACAAGAAAATTATCTTTTTTCTTGAATGCATTCACACATTACTTGAAATTTTGAGCAAATCAAAGCCCAAAAACCTCATTATACAGCAAAATGGACCGAAGGAGCACTGTTAGTAAGCATTTTGGGCAGTCTGACTTCTATTTGTCGCGAGATACACTATTTCTGTGCCCTTATCAATGTTAATTATTACTTATAGCATCCAGGGGCTCTTTTTTTATTACCCGTGATAATATAAATGTTGCCATAATTGCAGAAATAAACCTTGAAGCCAGCAGCGGCACAATATTTGCACCGGCACCATTCATAATAAATGCGTCTTCAAATATAGCATGACACGGTGATATAAACATGCTGATTAAAAAGACACTTCTTTTGTCCACATTATAGTCCTTAACACTTTGAAGCATTGCACCCGCCCCTATTATAATTCCGAAAAACATACCGAACAAAAGAGATATCCCCGCGGTCTTGCTTATTGTAAAGAACTTTGAAACAGGATTAAAATAATCTGAAATCCTATCAATTAAATGTGTATCCTTAAATATTTCTATCACAATCATGATTGGCACTAATACTCTGGCTATATTCCACAGAAAACCCAATAAATTAAAAACAATATCCAAAATCCCGCTCATTATATCACCCGAATATCCTATAATATAAAAATCCCATTAAAATTGAG
>ERZ795031.4196-NODE-4196-length-12277-cov-12.062347_pt1 | contig 12277 bp, 7 predicted proteins | sample MGYA00375123_ERZ795031 | MGnify/ENA primary metagenome ERZ795031 (study PRJEB30166, sample SAMN05720159) | activated sludge metagenome | isolation source: anaerobic digester from wastewater treatment plant | place: USA | collected 2015-04-21 ... | reverse complement strand
TCTTTTATCCAATTTTTAATCAGATTATTTGTAGAAAGATGTAAGAGATTTTTTGAATCAGAAACAGTGATCTTCTCTCCGCCTATTGATTTACCATCTAGATCAAACTCACCTACAAACCCTGTATTAATTATTAAAAAATTAATCTTCCCATTTGGTCCAACTCCCATGTCAGAGAAAACTTTCTTTTTTATTATAGCTTGTTCAGCCTGTTCTCTAGCCATGAAGTCAGTTGCAGAATAAGATCTAACTCTAGTACCAGGGATTTTACCAGAAATGGCTGAAGTAATTATGCTTTCACAAGCACTATCAAATGCAACGGCCATAAGGGGGTCATTAACCTTAATCAAAGGATTAAAAATATCATATCGCTTGAAACTCAAAACAAAATTTCTTAGGTACTTGTCCTTTTGTCCCCATGAGGAGTTTAGGTCACTGAAAAGGAATATGAATCTTCCATTTGTAGTTCCACTTTTTACATAGCTTTTGCACTGTAATGATCCGACTTCACCATTTGGTTGGGGTATTTCTACAAGATACCCATTTATATCCTTCCTAACGTAGTCAACGCCTTCGCAATCGATGTTCATTGCTAGGACGATATGCTTCCCTTCCTTTGATTTCATTAAACCCGGATACTCTGGGCTTTTTGGGGATAACCCTTCAGACTTTGCAAAACTTGCAGCTTCAAGTCCAACTAGTTTTACATCAACAATTTTCTCCCCTTTAGTAATAATCTTGCCTAATACCGCATCATCTTGCTCTAAATTAGGTCCAACTGTCAGTGTTGTTTTACCAGTGCCGCTAAGGCCAATAATAACTGTGCTTTCTGAAAGTCCAGCATGGAAGGAAATCATCTTATCAGATTCGCCCCTGTTCCACACCATAGTTAAATTAGGTTTCTTGAATGCTCCACCAAAATAATTGATGCCTAGATTTAATACTCGTCTAACATCGTTTTCCATATCGCTGAAATCATAAAGGGACAGCGGCTCATTCTCATTATATTCTGGCCATACTTTCTTTATTTCATTAATATAAGTCTCAGGAAGTTTTTCAGGGATTATGAAATTATAACAGCTTGGTTTTATTCCTTTTTTTGGAGGAAAAACCATCATTTTTCCCATCCAGGATATGTATGCACTTTGTGGATTTGCAACACTTACAACATATCTAATCCCAACTTCGTATCCGTTTTCACCTTGGATACCATCAGCCATTATTATTGGAGGAACATCCCTTAGGTAATTCATCACTATTTTATAAATCTCTTGGCCGATATCCATATCAAAACTTTTTTGCTCTGTTCCAAGTTTGTATCCTTTAGGGGCCATATAGAAGACTCTGTCAGGTCTCCTACCTTTTTGGGTACTGGCAAAAAGATACTGCCCATCTTTTGTAATTGTATAATAGGGCTTCAAATATTTTTTATAAAAATCATCAGAAGGATCCACAATAACTCTATCTTTTGGGATAGCAAGATATTCAGAAATATTTGTCATGCTCATAAAAACACTCTATATACAAGCTGCTACGTTCTCTTCAAATATATTGAGAAATTCAGTTAATTTCTCTATTGGCACAAAGGCTCCACATGCAGGGGGGTGGCCTCCTCCCTTACCGCCTACCGATTCTGCACTTTTCTTTATCTCTTTTCCTAAATTTAAACCTTTGAGCACCAGTAATCTTGAGCAGCGCGCAGAGATTTTATATAGGTTTGGGTCGTTTGGCATTGGTGTAAATGCAACTATAGGTAAAAAAGGGTCAGTATCTTGATTGCCTAAAACTAAACTAGCAACAGTTCCAATTATTCTATCATTTATTCCGCTTCCATCAAAGTATTGGAATTTATCTTTTATAGTGACGCCCCTACTTTCAACGATGTTCATGCTCTTTGCAATATTCTGTCTGTGTTTTCTTAGTAATCCAAGTAGTATATCGAAGTAAATGCCCCGATTTCCTTTACAGACGTAGTACCCAACTTCTGGCCTACCGTTCTTACCGCAAGCATTTAGACATGTAGCAAACTCCGAAGCATCCTTCAATGGACTTCTTTCTTCTTCTTTTAAGAGCGAATAGGATTCTCCGACTATCATCTGTGGTATATAAGAAATATATTCCTGTGGGACGGCCATGATCGTCTTTCTTATTATCTCAGTAGCAAGCTTTCGCTTCTCATCTGATGTCATATCAGAAACAGTTCTCCAATCCCCCTCGTAACAGGGTATCCCTAGGCTATTTAACATGGCCATTGCATTTGAGTCGCTACCGGTAACTCCTGGTATCGGAGGGTCAGAAAAATATTGGAGTGCTTTGTATATCGGTCTTGTGGATCTGCCATAGAGAAGTAGATCCTCTTGAGCTTTGACCATACCTGTTTCTATGCTATCAAGAAGTATGTCCCTGTTAAGGCCTTTCAATCCCCCCCAGGAACCTTGCATATCCCCAACTGCACCAACAATAGCTAACGAGGACAAATCTTTATTTTTATTGTCAAGCTCTAATGATAAAAGATATGAAAGACCAGAGCCGCTGACCTCCTCAGACCCGCTATAGCCAAATTTATTTGGATTAATTTCAAGGAACGGAGTTTTTGGGTAATCTCCTTGGTGATGGTCTAGGATGATTATATTCTTATCAGAATGCTCCGATAGGAGGTAGTCTATCTGGCCGCTACCCATATCAAGAAATATAGTTAGATCTCCCAATTCACAAGAAGGAATGCCATCAAGGGATGTAAAGTGGACATCATGATTTATACCAAGTCTGTCCAAACCAAGTGACAAAATGGAAGCTGATGTGATACCATCGGCATCAATATGAGATATTATTTTAATATGAGAATTTCTGGACTGAATTATCTTATCTTTTGCAGCCTGAAAGAGCTCTTTGAAACTAGAGTCCATGTTCTTAATTATAGCGTTCTATATATATAGTTTTTGTTTTGGGTTTTCAATATCGTCTACCGATAATCTTCTTCCATACCCAATAATTCATTATATATCTTCTCAGAAAGTCCCCTGTTTTTAATAACTGATTCAATCTGGTCAATACTTGCATTTCTAATATTATCAAAAGAACCAAAACTTTCTAACAATAAGGACTTTTTTTTAGGACCGAGCCCCTTAATATTATCTAAAGGTGTAGACATACTTGTCTTTCTTTTCATGTTCCTAAGATTCTTTATTGCAAATCTGTGGGCTTCGTCCCTTACTCTAATTAACAGATTCTTAGAATCAACTTCTATTTCAGGATTAAAATCATCTTCAGTGTATAGGTCTTCCTCCTGTTTTGCAAGTGCAACAGCCGGGATTTCTAGGCCTGCAGATGCCAAGGCAGAAAGTGCTACATTTAAGTGAGCTTTCCCCCCATCTATCAGTATTAAATCTGGGAGAGATTCCTTATGTTTAAATCTCCTAAGTAGAACTTCCTTCATCGATGATATATCGTCTTGTCCTTCAACTGTTTTTATTTTATAAATTCTATAATTTTCTTTAGAGGGCTTTCCATCAATAAATGTTACTTGTGAGCCTACCTTAAGCTCTGGACCAATATTTGATATATCATAGCCTTCTATTCTTCTAGGGAGATCCTCTAGATCGAGGGATATCATTAGCCCTTCTAAAGGAGATTTCTTTTTTGAAGATATGAATAACTCTGCATTTTTTATAGCTAAAAGCACCTCTTCCTTCTCTCTTGGAGTTTTAGGGGGCAAAACAACTAAACTTTCTTTTCCGTTAGACAGGAAATTTTGGATCTCCTCCCTTTCAGGTATATCAAAAGGTAAAATAATTTTGTTTGGCAAAAAATCTTCTTTATAATGTTGTTTTAAAAATGATGATAGGATGTCTTCTTTTTCTAAGATTGTTTCATCAATTAGAAAATTCTTTGTTCCAGTAAGAATTCCACCCCTAACCATAATAATGCATATACAAATCTGTCCTCTGTCATAATAACCTATAACGTCCTTATTGATAGGGCTATCAAGAAAGATTTTTTGTTCCTCCATTGATTTTCTTATGGCATCAATTTTGTCCCTCAAGACTAGAGCCTTTTCAAATTCTAATCCTTTTGAGTAAGAGTCCATTTCCCTAGTCAATTCAGATATCAGTTCTTCCCCTTTATTTTCAAAAAACATTAATAATTCATTTACTCTTTTTCTATATTCCTCTTTTGAAATTTCTTTGGAACATGGGGCAGAACATCTTTTTATATAATAATTAAGGCACGGCTTATTTCCCATCTTCTTACAACTTCTTAGTCTAAATATATTTCTGGCCAACGCTAACATTCTTCTTGCTGCCCGTACATCAGAATAAGGGCCAAAATAGGATGCACCATCTTCTTCAATTTTCCTTGAAACTACGATCTTAGGGAAGGATTCATTTGTTACCTTGATATATGGGTATTTTTTATCGTCCCTAAAATGAATATTATACCGTGGTTTATACTTTTTAATAAGATTGTATTCTAATAAAAGAGCTTCAGTTTCGTTGTCTGTAGCAATATATTCAATGTCATTAACTCTATCCATGAGAAATGTTATTCTATCCGGTATGTTCTTCTGGAAATAAGAAGCCAATCTTTTCTTCAGGGATTTTGCTTTTCCCACATAAAGAACATTTCCCGAAGTATCTTTCATTATGTATACCCCGGGTTCTTCAGGAAAATTTTTCTTTAGATAGAGATCGTTACTCATAACAACATTTGATTTACTCTCTATAATTTAAAAGTTTTGAAATATAATACAAAAGAATTAAAAATAGTTCAATATCTAGAAGACAGGAGGTATTATTTGAGCGTCATATTAAGAACTTCAGTCCCTATATTGCTTCTAATCTTTTTAGGTTATATCTCTAGAAGGTATGGCCTACTAAGACAAGGTGATGAGAGAGTTCTGAGCTCTTATATCTATTATTTTGCTCTTCCTTCTCTATTCTTTATTAACATCTATGAAGTCGATTTTTCAAGGGAAACATTAAATTATATTTTTTATGGATTGGCACCAACTTTCATTGTTCTGGGATTTTTCATAATTACATACCTTCTAAAAATTGTTAAAGATAAAAATACTTTATACCTTTTAATAGTAACAACTGTATTTGGTAGCCTTGCTTTTTTTGGTATACCTTTTGTTATTTTTGCGTTTGGGACCCCTGAAGCTGAAAGATTATCGGCTCTATCTGCATCTACGATAAGTTTTGTAAGTGTTATTACAGCAACGTCAGTCTTAGAAATATACAACCTTCATGGTGAAAAAAGTTCAAAAGTAAAGACTTTATCAAAAAGATTCTCAAAAAATCCGTTAATCCTCTCTACCTTAATAGGATTGATAATAAATCTCATTGGGATAGAAATACCTATTTTCCTTTCAACTAGTTTGCATATGCTAGGGGGTACTACTGCAACGGTAGCAATTTTTATGCTGGGTTTATTTTTATATGGTAGAAATTATGGTGATTTGAAAAAAGCATTTGGGCTTAGTTTACTGAGAATTATTTTTTTACCTCTTGTGGCCGTAGTTATCTTGAAATTCTTTTACTTACCTTCATTTGAAAGCACAATAATAGTTCTCATGCATGCAATGCCAATTGCAGTTTCAACAATAGTATTAAGTGAAAGATATGATTTCTTTAAAGAAACAATAGCTTCATTAAATTTAATTTCATCTCTTCTTTCAGTATTTTACCTTAATTTATGGCTATTTATACTTCAGAGAATATTCTAATTATTTGGATAACTCTATCACAGATTGCAATAAAATATTGGCGGCCATCTCTATATATTCAATGTCTGTATATTCCTCTGGGCAGTGACTTCTCCCATTCTTACTTGGAACAAATATCATTCCAACATCTGTTAACTCTGCAACTACTGATGAATCGTGAACAGCCCCGCTTACCATCCTTAAAGTTTCTATTCCCTGACTCTTTGCAGCTATCTCGATTATTTTAGCTATCTTTTTAGATAGAAGAACGGGTTTTGTGTAAGATGCATGTTTAATATTATATTTTAGTTTTCTAGAGTTACAAGCAGTTTCAATTGATTTGATTATTTTATCCGCTATTTCGTTTAAAACAACATCATTCTTATCTCGGATATCCAGAGTCATTTTGACCTTTCCAGGAATTATGTTTGTTTTGCCAGGAAGTGTCTCAACTAACCCAACTGTTGCAACGGAAGTTCCGTTTTCAGAAGCTATTCTTTCAGCGTTTAATATTATTTCTGCAGCACCACATAAAGCATCATTTCTAAGGTTCATTGGAGTAGCACCAGCATGATTTGAAATACCTTCAATTGTGACCTCAAGTTGTTTTATGCCTGCAATTACTTCAACTATTCCGATTGGGATCCCTTTACTTTCAAGGACTAAACTTTGCTCAATATGTGGTTCAATCATAGCCTTTATCTTTGTTCCATCCATAAGTTTTTCATCGTTAGGAGTAAGCCCCGATTTTTTCATTGCATCTAAATAACTTGTCCCATCTTTATCTGTAATCATTTTTAGATCTTCGTCTTTAACTTTTCCAGACCAAATTCTACTTCCAAGTAATACAGAAGAAAATCTAGAGCCATCCTCTTCCGCAAATACAACAAAATCTATGGGATTTTTATGTAGGATGTTATTTTCTGAGATGATTCTGACTACCTCAAGAGCAGCAACTGTCCCCATCACTCCGTCATACATCCCTCCTTGGAAAACACTATCTACATGAGAACCAATCATAACAGAAGGTGCATTCTTCTCAGACCCATGAAATCTAGCTCTTAAATTGCCTCCTTTCATTGTTTGGATATCTGCTCCTATTTGTTCGAGTTCTTTTATTATATATCTGATTGCGCCAATATATTCTTTAGTAAAAGTTGATCTAGTTGTCCCTAAGTTAGGTGTGGAATTGAATTTGTTAATCTCTTCAATGTCTTTTTCTATTCTTTTCGGATTGACTCTCAAAGTTGTACCTCACCGATATCAATCAGTTGTCATGGTTTCTTTAACGAAGAAAGACATAATGTAGACTGCAATGACACATCCAAACACAAACTTAAACGCCAAGCTGTATGCTGTTACGGGGTAGACCCCATCAACTCCTCCAACAAGGTCTAAGATGTATCCTAAAAATGTCTGGAAGAAAGCAGCACCAACAAAGGGGAATACATTAACGATGCTTTGAACTGTACCCGTTATCTCTAGAGGAAACTGTTCTTTTATTATAGCAAACACAACAACATTTCCACATCCAAAGAATCCCATCCAAAACGATAGAAGATATAGAAGACCTATGCTAATATGGGCCGTAAAGAAAGAAATTAAAATCCAAGGCATTATGAAAGAAGAAAGCCATAATATAATTACTTTCTTTCTACTTTTCATTATCTTATCTGAGAAGTACCCTACAAATGGAGAACCTATGAGCATCCCTATACTAACAAACATTAGGATAAATCCAGATGCAGCCTTTGATAAATTAAACACGTCCCTAAAGTATGGGTACCCCCATAAACCTTGATATGCAAGAAGCGCCCCATAAACTACAAATAGCCAAATTGATAGGATCCATACATCTTTATTCTTGGCAATTAATCTAAGGTGGTCTTTGGAGATAGATTGTTTGTTAGCTTTTGAATCGGCAGAACTTACTGCTTTGCCCTTATTCAAATAATGCTCTGGGGAATCCCTTATGAATATCCATGCTATTATAGCAAGAAATATTGAAATAATGCTTATTATGTAAAAAGCATATCGCCATCCAAAATCATTGGCTATCATGGCAAGAGGGTAAGAAGCAGATAGAGCACCTAGATTTCCAACTGCAAGCAATATTCCAACCATTGTGGCGTATTCTCTTTTAGAATACCATCTCGAGAACAGTTTTAAAGCAGGTATCCAAACTCCAGATACACCAACCCCTATTATCAGTCTTGCACCAAGCGCCATATTGAAATTCAAAGCTATTCCAAATAAGAATGACCCCAAAGCTGAGAAGATTGTAAGAAATGCTATTGTTTTTCTAGCGCCTATTGTGTCTGTAAATATACCGACCGGTATCTGAAATAAAGAATAAGAGTAGAAATACATAGATGACAATAATCCAAGGGACAGGGCAGAAACTCCAAATTCATATAACAAATCTTTGGATATAACTGCAGAAGAAACTCTATGGAAATAGACAAAAAAGTATACTAAAGCAAGTGCAATCAAAATAACCCAGCGGTATTTTTTTTCAGGAAGATTAAAAATAAAATTTTTTGCCATAAATATCACATCTTTGTATAATTATTATTTTTAATATACTTATTATTTGTTGGATGAAGGATATTTAAAAGTATTCTTTTACTTAATAGAATAGTATACAAGAAACAAAAAAATAACAAATATTATCACTATTGTAAAACCGATATACATCCTAGACGAATAGATTGTATCGGTATCTGATTGGAGGGCATAATTAACTTGATTTAATACTATTTGGGCATTGTCCGCACGAGTAAAAGATTCTTCATACCTGCCTTCAATAAAAGATGTTCTGGCAAGGCTGTACTCTCTTCTACCAAATTCTAATTTATCGTTAATTTGAGAAGTATCTAAATTTAATGATTTTGCATTTGCGACCTTTTTCTCAATATCCGAAACTAAAGATTCCAAAGAATTTATTTTATTTTTTGATCCAGTTCTTATGGTTAATATCTCTTCTCTCCTTAACTTCTTAATTTCTTCAACTCTTTCTCTTAAGATGTCATATCTACCAAGGCTGTAAAGATTTGTAAGTTGAGCGTCTTCGATACCCTCTATTTCTTTGTATAATGACATCTTTAATACAGAATCCCACATAGGTTCATCTACCAAATAGTTTGAGGATATGATTAAAGATTTTGTTTCACCGTCTATAGATCTCTGAGCAATAGTTTCAAATTCTTCCGTTGTTAAATATGAACTTGCACCTTTTGTAAGTGGCATATCTAAAACGTAAGTAATCCCCTCTTCATTGAGGAGTTCGGCATAATTATTATTTCTTTCTGGGGCATCTTGAACTTGGACCGGCGCATTTACAACTACTCTAGTTGCATATCTATTGAGCATAGTTAAATCTTGACCATATTTTTTAGAGAGGGTGTTTGGATCTTTTTCATCAGTTTTGGCTGATATCCATAATTCAACTTCATAGTTTACCACTCTACTTTTTAGATTAGAATAAAATTTCTCCATTTCATAATTTTGCCAATTTGAGATGGAACTATCGTCTATATTCACAGCTAAGCCACTTTTTGGCCATTCAAAAGCAGTCACACCTCTTGAATTCATATACTTTAGGTATTCCGCTTCACATAGTGAGTCAAAACTATATTCGTAAAAATCCCCATTTGTTACTAAAATAGCATCAATATCGTAATTCTTGATTATGTGTTCAACATTATCAATATAGTACTTACCATACTTTCCTTGTGATATCTCTATCATTGATACCTTTGAAGTACTCCTTGAAAAAACGTAATCCAAAGCTGCTGACGAAGGATTAGCTTGAATATACTCGGGGCTATTTAAACTAAAAGAAACAACAACTTTGAAACCTTCTTTCTTTAATCGGTCTATAATTTTTTCAAGTGGATCCTCATTTGAAAGCTGTACCAAACTGCTATATTCTTTATCATGGCCTGTCCATCGGAAATTTATTGAATAAGGTCTCCCGGCGCTGATTATTACAGTATTAATATTATTCCTTTTCCAAATTGGGATATATTTGTCTAGATCTAAGTTAAAATATTCTCTTGAATCAACTCTAATCGCTAAAGTGTCTGAAGACTGATCCCTTGATTTATTTATCCTAACAAAACTTTTGTCAGTCCAGGGATCCCTCTGGAAATAAATTATACCGGATGCAAATTCTGAATTTGAATATGCAAGATTTAGTACTCCAATATCTTTGTTTTCCACATCTACGTATATATCGCCATCAAATTGAAGGCTGAATCCATTTATTGCATCATAAATAAAATCAGAAGGCAATGTTTGGCGCCTAAATATTAGAAAATCAACATAATCCCCTATCTTCTTTGGATCTATACCAAAATCAGTATTTTCAAAATAATCCCTATATGTTGTTGGAGGTATTATTATCCCAAGTTTAATATTTTTAGTTTTCCTTATACTATCAGAAAGTTTGCTTAAATAACTAGTAAGTTCATCCGCCCTATATATATTCCACTTTATCCATACCTCAGAATTATTTTGTTTCTCCGTTTCAAGATTTAATTTATCTGTATTTATCCCATATTTTTTTCCAAATTCCCTTATACATTCTGGGCATTGGCAATTCAAATTATTTGCATAACCAAAATATTCTAATACAATCCCATCAACTTCGTAACCATTCGTTATTTCATCAATTATGCTTTTTTCATAATTGAAGGCTTTTTGTGGGCACACCCATCCTTCTGATTGAGGGCCATCTGAGGCATAACCTTTGTTTGATGCAATTACATCATAAAAAACAGGTACAACTGCATAGACTTTTATATTTTTTTTATGTGCCTCTTCAACCATTACATCTAAAACATCGAAATTAAAGAATGTGGGCGCAATTCTGCTGTTATAAAAAACAACGCCCGGGGACGGACTATCACCTGCCCCCCTTTTAACATGTAAGAATATCGCTTGGACTTTATTTTTAGATGCTAGCTCAACAAATTTTGGGATATCGTCTTGCGTGGCTATCGAATGAGAAGGCAATACTTCAACATAAAGATTAGTATTTTGTCCAGATACTGGATTAAAATTTGAAAATGATGATACAAGCAAAAATAATATTAGTAGTGTCTTTAAGACATTATTCATAAAAGACCTCAAAATTATCTGATAGATACATCTTTTCCAACAAGTTTTTTTCTGTCTTTGATGTCTTTTCTTGAGACAATCTTAACATAAGGATCTTCTACGGGCCCAAATAACTCAATTACTTTACCTATTTTTCTGTCATCTATGTAAGCATCAGTTCCAATATCTTTAATCTTAACCTTTTTTGACCTTAGAATAAATAAGGGCCCAATTGAATGGAGAACTTTGCCTACATACTTCATAAAAGAAACTTTTATAATCTTGTTTATAAATATTTGTAGTAATATAGGGGGATAAAATGAAAAAAGAAACTGTTGTAATTAGTAAGGGGTATGATCCATTAAAATACAACGGGGCTGTAAAACCGCCCATATTTTTAACAAGTACTTACAAATTCAAAACTGCCGAAGAAGGAGAAAATTTTATTAGGGTGGCGCTTGGGCTTGATAAAGGAGAAGAGGGGTTTGTATACTCCAGATTTTCTAATCCAAATTTTGATATAGTTGAAGAAAGACTCTCTTTACTTGAAGGGGCAGAAGCTGGGGCGATATTTGGTTCTGGAATGGCAGCAATTACTTCAACTTTGCTAGCATTTTTAAAAAATGGAGACTATATCTTTTATACAAATCCTGTTTACGGTGGAACAGAATTTCTTTTCAAAGAATTTTTTGAGAAGATGGGTGTTAATGTACATCATGTAAAGGCAGGATCGGATTCAATTAAGCTAATGGAAGAAAAGATTAATCCAATTAAATCTAAGTTAAAAGGTAAATCAGTTATTTTATATATTGAAACCCCTGCAAATCCTAACAATGTCATGGTCGATTTGGACGGAATAGTAAAAATAAGGGATAAGCTAAGGAAGGAAGGAAATAATGTAAAAGTTATAGTAGATAACACATTTATGGGGCCAATATTCCAATCCCCCCTTGACCAGAAAGTTGACATTGTATTATATTCAGCTACTAAATTTATTGGTGGGCATTCAGATGTTATAGCTGGAGCTGCTCTAGGGTATAAAGAGGATATATCAAAGATAAAAGGGATAAGGGGCATGATAGGAACTAATGGGAATCCATTCGATTCTTGGTTAATGGCACGATCTTTGGAGACTATACATCTTAGAATGCAAAGGCAGATGGAAAATGCAATTAAAATAGCCGAATTTTTATCAAAGCATCCAAAAGTAGAAAAAGTAGTTTATCCAGAACTCTATGATAAAAAAAGTGAGCAGTACAAAATATACAAAAAACAGTGTAAGGGACCAGGTTCATTGATATCTTTCTATATAAAAGGTGACAAGAAAGAGGCATTCAAATTTTTGAATAATGTTAAAATATGCAAACTTGCAGTTAGTTTAGGTGGAACAGAATCTTTAATTGAACATCCAAAAGCAATGACACACTCAGAAGTCGATGAAAAAACTCTAAAAGATGCAGAAATAAC
>ERZ795031.4194-NODE-4194-length-12283-cov-4.349935_pt1 | contig 12283 bp, 10 predicted proteins | sample MGYA00375123_ERZ795031 | MGnify/ENA primary metagenome ERZ795031 (study PRJEB30166, sample SAMN05720159) | activated sludge metagenome | isolation source: anaerobic digester from wastewater treatment plant | place: USA | collected 2015-04-21 ... | reverse complement strand
TAATAAACTTGGTTTTACTACACTTTGGATATCACCTATTGTTCAGAATCCCTTAGAACCATATGCACAATTAGAATATCCTGTTAAAACAAAATTTTCAGGATATCATGGGTATTGGCCTATTTCATCTTCAAAAATTGATTTCAGATTGGGGACAGATGAAGAGATGCAAGCTTTAATGGACGCAGCACATAGTAACGGAATAAATGTTATTCTAGACTATGTAGCTAACCACGTTCATGAAAAACACAATATGTTTCAAAACGATCCTACAATTTGTACTCCTCTAATCCTTCCTGACGGGACAAAAAACCTCCAAAGATGGAATGACCAAAGATTGACAACATGGTTCGATGAATTCTTACCAACATTAGATTATTCACGTCAAGAAATTGTTGAGACAATGACAGACTCAGCAATATATTGGGTTAAAAAATTTAATTTAGATGGTTTTCGTCATGATGCTTGCAAACATGTACAAGAGGAGTTTTGGAGAACACTTACGTATAAACTGAAAACAGAAGTAGAAATACCCGAAAACAGAACAACTTACCAAATTGGTGAATCATACGGAAGCCCTCAATTGATTAGAAGTTATGTTAATTCGGGTATGCTTGATGGGCAATTTGATTTCAATGTATCAGATGATGCATCCTCTGTGTTTTCTTTAAACTCAGAAGATTTCCGCCGTATCAGCAATACTCTTAATATGAGTCTTAAGGTTTATGGAAATCATAGTTTGATGGGCTACATTAGCGGCAATCACGACAGAGCAAGATTTATTTCATACGCTTCGGGAGATATGAAATATGGTGAAGACTCTAAAGCTGCAGGATGGTTGCGCAATATAACTGTAAGCGATACAACAGCCTACGACAAGTTGATTCAGCTAAATGCTTTTAATATGACCATTCCGGGTGTACCTGTTGTATATTATGGAGACGAGATTGGAGATCCTGGTGCAAATGATCCGGACTGCAGACGTATGATGCGTTTCAATGAACAACTAAATAAACATGAGCAACGAGTTCTTGAAACTGTTTCACGCCTAGGACAGTTGCGTAAAAGCAATTTAGCACTTATTTATGGAGACTTTATTGAGTTGAAACTTGAACGCGATGTTTGGGTTTATGCACGTAACTATTTTGGAGAAATAGTAATCGTTGTGTTTAATAGAAATACTCAAGCCAAAGAGATTAATGTAACATTACCAAAAATGATGAATGGAATAGATTTTAAAGCAACATTTGGTAATGAAACTGATATTGAAGATAATACCTTAAACATTAAGCTACCGGCCAATGGTATTGAGATATTAACGATGCAGAAATAAGTTGTTTACTATATTTTATTAAGCCGATATTTCATTTGAAGTGTCGGCTTGATTTTTTATGGATAGTCCTAGTATTACAAATACTAATGACATATTAAAATAGCATATATCATAAAATTGATCAAATAGTCCATATTGCATTCCATGTTTTAATGAAGAATGAACAAAAGCGATTGCTACCGACATAAATAACACGAAGGCTATCTGAAATGCGTAAGAAGCATTATTTGACCGAAACCTCAAAGCAGTCCATATAGCAATTGGTATTAATAATAATAAATCCCATGTACTACCCTGACGCGTCTGTAATACAAATGGACTATAATCAAAAAACAATAATTTTTCATAATCCCACAAAATGAAAGGTAGAAATGTAAGTGCAAAAACCAAACACGATAATAAGATTAAACTAACTTGTTTTTTAAAATTCCACTTGTAAAAAGATGGGAATAGATATACTGCAAAAGGAATTGCTGCAGCCCAACGCGTTGATAAAAACATACCTATTATTAAAGCAGACAAAATAATATGGCGTTCTGCGTCAAACTTGATGTAATGCATGTAATTAATAACAGTTGCACACAAAAGGAAATTAGCCATAAAATCACTCCGCACTGTAATCTCATACCATACTGCAGGAGACATACACAAGAGCAATATCGCCTTAAAACCCATTAAAAAAGATCTCGTTTTACATAAGGATAAAACAAATAGTAGTATTACAAAAATAGATGAATAACCTACATTGCCTAAGGCATAGAATGGTAAATGAAGAATCTGCCATACAGGAAAGGGAGAACCATAGCCGCCTAAATGTGTTTGGGCAGAATACGGGAACACCCCATTCAACAGATTAAATAAGAAGTTGTGTATAGCAGACCATCTATCTACATTAAGCTCGTTCGGATCAATATTAAAAGACAAAAACAAAGATGCTGCCACAAATAGAACAACAGAAACGCCAACACAAACTTTAAAAAACTTTTCTGATTTTTTTGGAAAATAATAAATACAGAATGCAAAAACTGCAAACAATACTACAACATAGGCCAGCACAGACCAAGCATAGTAAACAGAAATTCTAGATGAATATTTTGCAATAAATAAAGCATTGATGCATGTATATACAAGCAGTGGAAGATAAATGTGAGTCAATTTATTCATCTAACAATTAATATTTTAGCCGCAACACTTCTATTCTCTTCCTGACTAGAATTAAAGCAGTGAACAAAATATATTCCCCCTGAAACATAAGAACCACTATAATTTTTACCTGTCCATGATATTGATCCTCCGGTCGAGGTTCCCTCATATACAAGGTTTCCTGATGCATCTGTTATTTTTACTAAAGAGTTCTCTTCTAAACCTGTAATTGTAATGAGACCCGTATAATTTGGTCTAACAGGATTCGGGAACACGTGAACTTTAGATGTCTCAGCAATATCAACAGGTTCTGTAGAATCAGATCTGTATGACACTATTCCATCAGCTGTAGAAATAAAGACCTCTCCTGTTTCTTCATTAAGTTTAATTGAATTAATATTATTACTAGACAATGGGCTGTTTTCTGTAGTAAAATGATGTATTGTTTTCGTACCATCAGACGATACTAAATACAAGCCCGAATTATCTGTTCCCAACCATTTCCTATCGGCCCCGTCTACAGCAATGGCTCTTACATTAACACCATCTAATAGATAATCTGCCAAATTTGTGCCGTCATTTCTTGGAATCTTTATACGAGAACATGTATAATTTGAATCAAAAACCTTATTAACGCTATTCATCAATATCGGTCCATTACTTGTTCCAAGCCACATTGTTCCACTCCTATCCTCTTCCATCGAATAAATGTACTGAGGCTTTAAAATATTCCCGTCTTTATCTGTAAACGAGGTAAAAAATCTTGATTTGTCGTCCGAAACCTCATCAATCGTACTCCCGTCATCTAATACAAAAACACCACTCGCAGAACGGGCAGCCCTCACCCATTTTTGTTTTTTTGAGTTAATAACAATCTGTTGTAATGTACTCTGCCCTGATATTGAAGCATACTTAGGTGCAGAATGCCATATTCCATCGGGAGTCATATATTTTAAAGCATATTCGGCACCTGAATTAACAAGCCACAGATTCTTTTTTGCATCATAAGTCAATCCGTCAACACGAACATAGTGAACACCGAAACCTCCAATATCTTCGAGTACACTGTTCTCATTATTAAAGAGTTTAACAGCCTTTCCATCAAGAAACTCGTATACACCTTCACCATATGTTGTAGCAAAAATATGATTATCATTATCAGGGTCGACGGCAACAGAAACTATAACTTTAAAAATGCCATTCGGGGATATAGAAGCAGCATCTGTTGAAGTCCCGGTATACGATGTCCAAACATTATTGTCGAAAATAAGGACTGCTCCTTCTACATTACCTCTATCCATCCATGAATATCCCGGAGCAAATAACATACGTCCTTTACTGTATGTCATACTTTGTGCAGAACTTATATATGGTCCATCAGGTTTATAAAACTTATAATCTTTATTTGGCTCCATACGAATAATTCCGCGATGACTACCTGCAATCCAATAAACGCTACCGTCACTAGCTATATCTTCAGCATTAATATTCTCTATGCTTTCTTTGGTCCAGGAATTTGAATATATGTGAAATGATGATTCGTTACATACAAACAGATTATCATCTGAAATTGATATATTAATTCTTTTTTGCTCAGAGTTATCATAAAATACTTGCCATGACTGGCCATCATATTTATATGCAGATGCTTTTGTTTTACTTACAACTATGCAATTACTATAATAATATAGATTTCTAAAAGCCGCGGATTCATCAGGTAACAAAATCTGTCCTTCTTCCCAATTATTGTAATCCAATAAGTTTACACCGCTTACTTTTGCCCTTTTAATTTTGTCATCCATCAAGGCATAAAAATAAGTGTCATCTGATGCAAAGCCATATACCGGCTTCATTGCCGCATCGTCCCCAATTATGTAGGTATCAGATATTTCCATATTCTTGGTATTTAAGACTACAACACCAAATCCGCATGACAAATAAGCATAATTTCCTTTAAAGTATATTTGATATACGGTTTTATCTACAGCCAAACTCTTTTTATACAAATCGGGAATATTATATATATTTCCATCTGCATCCAAGATATCTATATCAGAAGTGGTATAAACTATAACCAACAATGATTTTTCTTTGTTATATGCGATTCTTTCAACTCCATTTCCACTAAATCCATCAATCTTAGTATATGTATCAATTGTTTCGTCGGTTTTAGATATAGAAAACAATCTTTTATCTGCAACGCCAAAAACTTTATTCGGAGTTTGCACAACCTGCGTTGTTGAATTGTATGAGAAATGAGTTCTCCACGATCCTACAGCAATTTGTGCACTCGCTATCGTACTGGTAGCTATCGACAATATTAGCAAAGAAATAAATCGTTTCATGATGGTTTCAAAAATAGTAAAAATTTTTGCAATGCACGCGCCCTATGGCTTATTTTATTTTTTTCATTCAAAGACAATTCAGCAAAAGTACAATCGTATCCATCAGGCATAAATATCGGATCATATCCAAATCCTTCTGTTCCATGACATGATTCAATAATTGTTCCACGCACTTCTCCTTCGAAGAATCTACTTTCTCCACTTTTATCAATATAAGCTATAACAGTTCTGAAACGAGCTCTGCGATTTGTTTCACCTTGTAACAATTTCAAAACTTTTTTTACATTGTCTTGGTCATTCTTGTGAGAGCCTGCATAACGAGCAGAATGAACACCCGGTTCGCCATTAAGAGCCTCTATTTCTAAGCCGGTATCGTCTGAGAAACATGCACAACCACACTTATGATACACATAAAGTGCCTTTTGCAGTGCATTCCCTTCTAAAGTATCAGCCGTTTCGGGAATATCTTCTGTAATTCCTACATCCTTTAGACAAGAAAGTGCAAAGCTATCACCAAGAAAGCTTTGCACCTCACCTAATTTATGTCTATTTCCCGTCGCAAAAATAAGGGAATTTGCCATATTAATTGAAAGCGTCAATGATTGCTTTGAAATCAGGAGCTTTTAAAGATGCACCACCGATTAATCCGCCATCAACGTCTGGTTTTGCGAATAATTCAGCTGCGTTTTTTGCATTACAACTTCCACCATAAAGAATAGTTGTGTTTTCTGCAATTTCTTTACCATATTTTGCAGCGATCAATCCACGTATATATGCATGGATTTCTTGTGCTTGATCTGATGTCGCTGTCAAACCTGTACCAATTGCCCAAACCGGCTCATAAGCCAATACTATTTTTGAAAAGTCAGCTGCACTTAAACTAAATACAGATCCTTCCAATTGAGCCTTTACAACATCATTTTGTTTCCCTGCTTCACGTTCTTCTTTAACCTCACCTATACAGAATATAGGTTTCAATTCATTTGCCAATGCTAATTGAACTTTTTCTTTTAAAATTGCAAAATCTTCATGGTAATAAGCTCTACGTTCTGAGTGTCCTAAGATGCAATATTCAGCACCTGTAGATTTAACCATGGCTGCAGAAACTTCACCTGTATATGCACCAGATTCTTTGTCTGCACAATTTTCAGCAGATACTTTGATTACACTGCCTTTGAGCAATTCTGCAACAGTAGCTAAATGAATAAATGGAGTTCCGATAATAACTTCGCATTTAAGTGTTTGACCAGCCAATACGTTTTTCAATTCGGTAGCCAAAGCTACACCTTCTTGCAGGTTTTTGTTCATTTTCCAGTTGCCTGCTACAATGTTTTTTCTCATGTTTTTACTATTTTTTAATAATACGTTTTAATTCATTTTTTGTTGGCAAATCATTGTAATGCCATTTTGCTACTACATTTCCTGCCTTCAACAAAACCAATCCTGGATTTGATCTTATTATGGTTTTCAATGTAATTTCGTCAGTTGCACCAATAGGATACTTTACGTTATTCGTAGTTTTAAACGCCTCAACATCATCATTAAAAGAAGACGTCAAACAATAAAAAGAAATATTTTTACTATTAATGTAATCATATAATGCATTAATATCCTTTTGTCTGGATAAGTCTGCTTTTTCTAACTTTGAACTAATCAACAAAAATGTGTATCCTTCGTTTTCTAAAATCAAATCGGTTATATCACCATCTTCCGTTTGTACTGAAAAATCATGAATAGGTGGTACATAACCACGTTTTATTAAAACTGAATTTTGTGAAACGAAAGTCCATGTAGAATCTTCGGCCGGATAATTTTCCAAATTAAACTCCTTTTGCACACCGTCCTTTTCATATATGAACGATATATTATATTCGTCAGAAGGAGCGTCATCAGGAATAACCATCAAAGAAGGTAAGTTATTACCGACTTTGTAAGGACGGAAATCTATAATAGGTAAATGATTATAGCAATATAGCTCTAATCCTAAACAAGATAGGACAGGAATCAACATAATTATATATGATGCCCAATTACTAAATATAGGTCTATCTTCGGATGCAAATACAAGAATCAGAACCAAAAGTGCATCCAATATCAAATTTTTATAAAAAGTTTGCCAATTGGTAATTACTAAAGCATCTCCGAAACAGCCACAATCAGAAACCGGATTTGCTATTGCCAAATACAAAGTTAAAGGAGTCATTACCAACATAAAAGCAGCTGCTATCCAAGCTGTTTTTTTTACTTGAATTCCAAATACCAGATTAAAACCAATAGTAAATTCAAGTATTATCAACAAAAAAGCTGATACTAGCGAAAGATCAGAAAAAAATCCCAAGCTAAATGCGTCAAGATAATCCGAAATTTTATAAGTTGTACCAAGAGGGTCTACAGCTTTTACTAAACCTGAGAACAGAAATGTTAAGCCGAAAATAAACCTACAAATAATCAATATCCATCGTTTTGTCTGTCTCATCAGTCTTTGTCCTCCGACAATTTGATTAACGCAAACACTGCATAATTAACCATATCGAAATAATTTGCATCAATACCTTCCGATATTTCTGTTTTCCCGCAATGATCTTCAATCTGTTTTGTACGATTAAGTTTCATCAAGATTAAATCAGTGTAAGAGGTTATACGCATTGAACGCCAAGCCTCATCATAATCATGATTTTTATCCATCATCAACTTCTTAGCTTCTGCTGCATACTTATCGTATTGAATTATTGCTTGCTCGCAAGACATATCTACTTTTTCTGCAGTCCCTAATTCTAACTGGATCAATCCCATTATTGCATAATTCACAATCCCTATAAACTCAGGAAGAATACCTTCATTTACACGAGACTCGCCTTTTGTTTCTAAACTTCTAATGCGATTTGCTTTTATAAATATTTGATCAGTTACTGATTCCGGGCGCAGTATACGCCAAGCAGGACCATAGTCATCCATCTTTTTTACGTAAACAGCCTTACATTGCGCAATGGCAGCATCAAATTGTTTCCCTGTATCAGGCATATTTTGTATTTTTAATAGACCACAAAGTTAATAATTTTATTTATACCAACTTGCATACATGGCATAGTTATGTGCAATCTTTTGGTTGATCTCTTTTGACTGCTCAGGGTCAACTTTTTTTACAAATTTAGCAGGAACCCCCGCCCAAATGGTATTAGGTTCGATAATTGTATTGGATAGAACTAATGCTCCCGCCGCTACAATAGCACCTTCACCCACAACGGCTTGATCTAAAACTGTAGCACCCATTCCAATTAAAGCATAGTCTTTAACTTGCGCACCATGAATAGTAACATTATGTCCTATTGAAACATAATCACCTATTTCTATTGTTGATTTCTGGTACAAAGTATGTAATACTGAACCATCTTGTATATTAACATGATTTCCTATACGAATACTATTTACATCTCCTCTCAACACGACATTAAACCAAATGCTGCATCCTTCGCCAATTTCTACATCGCCTACAATTGTTGCGTTTTCGGCTAAAAAACAGTCACTGCCTATTTTTGGTTCAAATCCCCTAACAGATTTAATAAGTGCCATCTTTTGTTTATTTAATATTATATGAATACTTATTTTAGCTCGTATTTAGCAATCATCTCTAAAGTCTCTACATCAATTTTCTTTGCAAAAACCTTATAATCTTTATCTAAAACATAAATCATAGGTGTTGAAGATGTATCGTACCATTGCCAATAATAAGATGTTCTATGAGGATCCCACACATTTGTCATATTCTCCATTTTAATCTCTTTCAAAAACTTCATCCATTCTTCCTGGTCTGTTAGCATATATACGGCAATAACTTTAATACGAGGATCATCTTTGTATTTGTCGTAAAAATCTCTCAATAAAGGACTTGTCTTTTTACAATGTCCGCACGATGGTTCGTAAAAAAATAAAATTGTAAGTTGAGATCCACCCATATCGTATATAGAATGATATTGACCAAGTGTATCGCACAAAGCTATGTTCTTTGCCTTCATGCCGACCAATGATTTGTCTATCTTTTTAATTTCTTTTGCAAGATTTGAAAGTAAAGTAGAATCAGCCCATTTTGCCTCGCCCGACAAATAATACTTCCTTCCTATTGTAACCATTAGGCTGTCCATACCCATAATTTTACTTTTCAAGGAGTAATCTAACATAAAACTACACATTGACTGAAATGCCTTCTCCGAACCCTTACTACGTTCTATTAGATTTATTGCAGGTGGTATTATCGAATCGTACGATTGCACCAACACCTTATCTAGATACAATTGCAGAGTGTTTCCGATATATGGCGTTCTATATGTTCTCTCATCAGAGAAATCTACGTTATCAAAATAATGTTGTTTATAAAACACATAGCGATTTATGGCCTTTATCGAATCCGGATTTTTACTGCCTGCAGGCAATTCTGTTTCTTTAAATTCAGGAACGACTAATTCTTTTAGGAACAATTCTAACATTCCGCCCTTATATTGAGCCATCAAATCATTTTGTCTTGTTTTTACTTCAATATTCAGTAAATCTAATTCTGCTTCAATCGACTTAATTTCGGATGAGTCTTTAGATTGTTTTTTGCGTTCATTCAATGCCTTTCCGTTTATTTGCTTTTGTAGCAAAAACTGAGAATAATCATGAAAAGCTTTTGTCTCCTCAGCTCCTTCAAACACTATATTCTTTGGTATATCTGTAGTATCAATCTTAATAGTAAACTGCTGTTTATCAGACAAAAGAACATCAAAATACTTAGAATCTGAGAAATACATTACATATAAACCCTCCGGATATTTTTCTTTGCTTACAAAAGTTCCTCTGCCATTCTTATCTAGCATTATTGAATCCTTGGTGTACAACTTACTCATATAGTATTGACCCAAAAAGACTTGCTGCCCGGCTAAATCAGTAGATTTTACTTGAATATTAAGATTTTCTTTGGCATTAACAGTAAACATAATGCCTGACAAAATAGCTGCAAACAAAAATTTAAATTTCATATAAAGTATTTTTTAACCAATTATTTTCTTCTTCATTTAACAATGGTGATAATAATGTAATCACCCTTTTATGATAATTATTCAGGTAATTTCTTTCATTTTCATCAAGTAAACTCAAATCAATTGCTTTCATATCAATCGGGACCAAAGTTAATGTTTCAAAACGTAAAAACTTAGTATTTTCAGTTTTCTTATCATCTACAACTAAAAGCATATTTTCAATACGAATGCCATGACATCCCTCACGATACAAACCAGGTTCATTAGTAAAAGTAAATCCGGCTTCAATAATCGGACCATTTTCACGTGGGCTGATTCTAGCATATCCTTCATGTACATTTAAAAAATGTCCTACACCATGACCCGTTCCGTGCCCATAATCAAGTCCTTTTTGCCATAAATATTGACGAGCCAAAATATCTATATGCGAACCCTTAGTACCTAATGGAAATATAGCCTGCGCCAATGCTATATGGCCCTTTAAAACCAATGTATAATCGATTCTTTCTTGCTGAGTCAATGAACCGCAAGCCAAAGTTCTAGTTGTATCTGTTGTTCCATCCAAATATTGAGTACCTGTATCAATCAACAATAGACCTGAATTTTTAATCACAGCATCACTTTGTTCTGTAGCTGCATAATGCACAATTGCAGCATGTTTACCATATCCGACTGTTGTTTCAAAACTCTCTTCAACAAAACCATTTTGCTCCGATTTTAGCTTTCTTAGTTCGTTCATAACCGAACGTTCTGTCATTTTTATGCCATTTTGTTGATTTAGTTCAAACCATCGTAAGAACTTTACCCAAACTACTCCATCCCTCTTCATAGCGTTCTTGAAACCGCGTATTTCAGTATCATTTTTAACTGCTTTCATTGCTGATACGAAAGAGGTCTTACAAATAGCGATTATCGTAGATGAAAATTTAGAATACAATCTAAATGACATCTTATCTGCATCATACAAAACTCTAACATTTTGCATATTACTTATAAACACACCCACTTCATCATATTCACGTACTGAAATATTATTTATAGCGAAGTATTTGACTAGTTCAGGGCTAAGTTTGTTTAAATCCACAAATAAAATACATTCATCTTTGTTTACAATAAGATATGATCTTACTACCGGATTATGCGGAACATCAAAAGCTCTAATATTTAACAGCCAAGCGATTTCGTCCAAAACAGTAAGAATGCAGCAATCTGCTTTCGCATCCAAAATTGCTTCTCTAAATTCAGTAAGTTTTTTATCTACGCTCTTTCCTGAGTATTTTACATCATGTATAAAGATTTTACTATCACTAAGTGTAGGTCTATTAAGCCATAAACCTTCAAAACTGTCGTCGTCTTTTAGTTTTACTATTTTGCTTAGTCTAATCCATTCATTTACAGATATATTATTTGCATTTACAACTACAACACCACAATCTCCTACTTGATTGTATAACCATTTATCATACGATATTGTATCTGTCAGACCTTGTTTATATAATTTAATTCCTGACAATTGCAATTGTTCTGATGCCTGCAAATAATATCTAGAATCCGTCCACAAACCGGCATCAGTCAAAGAAACTGCTAATAAACCTGCAGAGCCGGTAAAGCCACTGAAATATTCACGAACCTTATAATGATCTTCTAAATACTCACTTTGATGAGGATCTGCTTGGGGAATCAGACAGGCTGACACTCCATATTCTTTCATCATGCAACGTAATTCATACAAATGTCCGACTGTTTCACTCATTTCAAACGTACATAGAATTATATAATGTGCAAAGTTATAGTTTTCTGCATCTTTTTTCAAAAAAAATGAAAGAAAAGTTTGTTAATAAAAAAGCTTTACGTAACTTTGCCCCCTCAAAAATCCGACTATAAATTTAATTTATTAATATATGATCGTAGTACCTGTAAAAGAAGGCGAGAACATTGAAAGAGCCTTGAAGAAATTTAAACGCAAATTCGAAAAAACCGGTGTTGTTAAAGAATTACGTAAACGTCAGGCATTTAGCAAACCATCTGAAGTATCCCGCGAACGCATGATTCATGCAATCTACGTACAACAACTACAACAAGGCGAAGAATAATTTTTTATTCTGTTTCTGATTCGCTATATTTGCAATATAATAGCAAATAGCAGCGAACATGATTAGTGCTTTTTTACAATACTTGCAGTATGAGAAGAATTTTTCTTCCCATACTGTTTTTGCATATAAAAAAGACCTCGAACAATTCTCATTGTTCGTTAGTGACAAATACAACACACAAAACCTTACCGAAGTTAAATCTGATTATGTTAGAGATTGGATTATTTCACTAAAAGATACCAAGTTAACATCCACATCCATCAACAGAAAGATTTCTGCGCTCCGTTCATTCTATAAATTTTGCAGAAAACACAATTCAAATATTGGTGATCCACTAGCAAAAGTTAGCGCACAAAA
>ERZ795031.4190-NODE-4190-length-12289-cov-8.376083_pt1 | contig 12289 bp, 9 predicted proteins | sample MGYA00375123_ERZ795031 | MGnify/ENA primary metagenome ERZ795031 (study PRJEB30166, sample SAMN05720159) | activated sludge metagenome | isolation source: anaerobic digester from wastewater treatment plant | place: USA | collected 2015-04-21 ... | reverse complement strand
TACCGCCGGCAAAGTGTAGTTTAGCGGTCTTTGGGGCAGGGTATGTAGCGTGTATTTCCCGGTTTGAGCATTGTACCAGCTTTCCAGCGCGGGAGTAGCAGAACCCAGGACGATCTGGGCATTTTCCATCTGCGCACGCACCACCGCAAGGTCTCTGGCCTGGTAACGAGGGGCATTATCCTGTTTGTAGGATTGCTCGTGCTCCTCATCCACGATGATGAGCCCCAGATTGGGTACCGGGGCGAAGATGGCGCTGCGGGCACCGATGATGATGCGGCACTTGCCGCTTCTGATCCTCTGCCATTGCGCAAAACGTTGTGCGCCGCTAAGCTGGGAATGCTGGATAGCCAGTTCATCCCCAAAACTGCTGTCGAAACGATCCACCATCTGAGGGGTGAGCGCGATCTCAGGAATCAGGAAGATAACCCCTTTATCATCAAGTATATAGCTACGGATCAGTTCGATATAAACTTCGGTCTTGCCGCTTCCGGTGATCCCATAGAGCAGATGTACACCAAACTTGCCCTGCTCGACCAGAATGTCCCGCACCACTTTTTCCTGGGCTGGATTGAGAATGATATTGCGTTGAGAAGTGGACGGTTCCCAAAACAGTTGCTTGTTCTCCACCTTGCGGGCTTGAATGCTGATGATCCCCTTTTTAACCATGGCCTTGATGCAACTATAGGACACACGGTTGCTTACCTCAGCCATGGGGAATGCCGCCCCGTAGGTGACAAAGATTTCCCAAGCCTCACGCTGTTTTAGCGGCAAGCTATCGGGATCAAAGTCGCTATCTACAATCTCGATGTAGTTCGCCACCTTGTCCTTATCCTTGTGTTTCACCCTGGTATCCAAGGTTAGTAGACCTTGTTCCTCCGCCAGATAAGCCATTTTATACACGGGATAAGCGGGTAGCAGGCGTTTCAGCTCTTTGAGCGCTACTTTATCCTGCCCGTTCAAAGCTCTGCTCAGTGCTTCAAATGGCGCAGGCACTTCGTTGCCGATCCAGGTGGCAGTAGCATCCACATCCGCCTGCAATTTGGCGGGGAGCATGGCAAACAGCGCTTTACCCACCGAACTGTGATAATAGGAGGCCATCCATTTGGCCAGGGCGATCAGCTCAGCGCTCAGCACCCCCTCATCATCCAGGATCTCGGCAATCTCTCTGCAGGCAAAGCTCTCCGGCTTGGTTTCATTGTCGCAGATGCCCAGCATCAGTTTGTTATTGAGCGGGACCAGTACCCTTGCCCCGCAGGGAACAACCTCAGTGCTGCAATAAGTGAGATCATGGGTAAAACCCAGGGGAAGAAATACCTTGTAAAACTTCATGTGGTTACGGTGGGGCACCGAAGCATTTTTGTCAATAGCTATGTCGGAAACCTCAACCCGGATTGCCCGGCATATTCATCAGAGAATCCAGTTCCTCATACAGGTAGCGCTTCCTGCGGGAAGGAATATCCATCCTATCCAGAATGCCGGGATTTTCCTGCAACTGCACGCAGGTGACGATCCCTCGAGACAGGATATGCTTTTTGTCGTCATTGGTCAGATTGGTGAGGATCGTGATGGGATATAGCTTTTCTCTTTGAATGATCAGCTTCAATGACGCATCATACGGGTAATCCCACCCCATTAGATGGATCCCTGTGTGTTTGCTATACCGGATGGAGTCTGCCGAGAAGCGGCCATTGGTAAAGATCCAGGTCTGGTAGTTCTTTCCTTTATGCTGAGGCTCCTGCTCCCATTTTTCGATGATGTCGTTTACCCGTGAGTGAACGTAAAGAGGCACCTGGATACCAACGCTAAAGCCCTGATTGACAGAATACTTGCATTCCCCCAAGATCTGGATCTTTCCCTGAGAGGCCACCACATCCATCTCGTGGCCCACCGATGCGCCTTCGATCACAATCCCAACTTCCACATCAAAACCCCGGCGTTTGTAGATCTCCCCGATAAAATGCTCAAAGGGATAGCCGCTGGGACCAATCTCCGAAATGGCCTTTTTGAGCTTATAAAGTGAAGCTCCCGATGATTTTAGCCGCTTGAGAATCTTGAAGGCGCGGCTATATATCTTGGCGGTAGATGCCCCTGGATAGACCCAATTGGTGATATCGGCAGCTATATGGGAAATGGCAGCTTCATCAGCTCCGGCATTGAGTAGAGAGGTTTGCAGCTTCGTGATGTCAAAAGCTTCCGTTTGCCCTGAGGCTTTCTTGATCAGGACTACCGGGGCGGTCTTGGTTTCAATCATTTCATTTGCTCCTTATGCTTCTCTTTGTGAGGATAAGTAGTGATCGTCATAAAACAAGTTCTCCAGACATGCCACCGAAAATGAGATCTGCTTTACACATCCACCAGAGGCGTGTGACAATCCTGTGATGCCACCAGCAGTTTCACCTCACTGCGGATGGATTCCAGATATTGCCGCATCAGTTTATCGGCCAGATCAGGCAGGTTGTTGGTTTCCGAGAGATGGGCGAGTATGATATTCTGTAGTCCCGGATGCAGAATCTGTGAGATCAAGCCGACGGCTTGTTCATTGGAGAGATGTCCCTTGTTGCTCTTCACCCGCATTTTTAGCGACCATTCATACGGGCCTTCCATCAGCATTGTGAGGTCATGATTGCTCTCCAGGATCAAGCTGTGGACATCGCCCAGCTTTTGCACTGTGAGCCGGGTAGGGTAGCCCAGGTCGGTGGCCAGGCCAAGCCTGCGCTCATCATGTTCAAAACAGAAATTACTGCTGTCGGCAGCGTCGTGAGATGAACTGAACGGCTGGATGAGGATGTCCCCCACTTCAAAAGCAGCACCATTTTCAAAATAGATCAGGCGATCGTGCAGACTCCCCAGTTTGTGCATGCTGTATGCGTAAGTATCAGGGCTGATGTACACCGGGATTTTGAGGGTGCGGGACAAAGCTCCCGCTCCCCTAGTGTGGTCGGAATGCTCGTGAGATACGATCACTGCCTTGACGCTGGCGGGGGGTACTTTGAGCTGGTCGAGGGCAGATAAGATGCGCCTCATACTGATCCCGGCATCCACAATGATGGAAGTGCTTTTGGAGCGTACCAAAATGGCATTGCCCTTGCTGCCGCTGGCCAAAACGGATGTTTGAAACATGGAGAACTGGCGAGCCTATACGCGGACTATGCGATAATAGCGGTTGTTCAATTTGTCAAATTCGCTCCACACGGCATCCGGAGGCGCGGCCGTCACCAATTGAGCCACCCCGGCAGATTGGGCGTCCAGATTGTCACAGAAGTGCAGCACAATGGCTTCCAGAGTCTGTGGCAGTCGTACGGAGGCTTTTTCGTATTCACCGTGATGAGAGAGAATGAGGTGCCGCAGGTTCAGCAGCAAGTCCTCAGGAAAGCCGGGGATGCTATTCGCAGTGGTGTAAACCAGTTGATCGCTCATGCTGAGATGGCCGATCAGGCGTCCAACATCGGTAAAATCGTAAACCCCCTGCCCTGAGTATTCCCAGACTTTGGCTACGTCATGCAACAATGCCCCGGTGATCAAGAGATCGTAGGACACGGGATATTGAGTGCTGCAAAACTCGCATAAGGCCGCCACAGCTACACTGTGTTCAATGAGGCCGTGCATATAGTTGTGATGCCAGCCCTTGGCGGCAGGGGCATCCAAGTATTTGGCAAAGAAAGCTTTGTCTTCAAAGATCAGGTGTAGCAGCTTGTTCAGATACTCGTCCGTCACCCCATCTACAAAGCCCCAGAAACGCTCGGCGAGAAACTCCGGTTCAAACTTGCTGCGCGCGCTGAACAGGGCTATGTCATACTCACTTTTATCGGCAAAACGGAGATCGGTAACCGAGAGCTGAATCTGTCCCTTGAAGTTCACCACCGTCGCTTTGAGATGGATGATATCTCCCGCTTTGAAGTGACTGGCATATTTGGCTGCGTCTTTCCACACATTGCCAGAGATCTGGCCACTGCGGTCGATCAGACGCAGTCGTAGGTACTGCCCGCCCTTGCCTTCCCGTAGTTCCTTTTCTCCTGCCAGATAGAATCCGTTGATTTCCTTGTTTTCATATTGGTGTAGGTCTGATATGTAAATGTGTTCCATAATTCTCACTTTATAATGCTGATTTTGCGGGTAACTGGGGTATTCCCCTTGCCTTCGAAGCGAAGCAGGTAAATACCAGACACAGGAAACACGGAGTTTGGCAGATCAAGCGTGCCTTTAAACTCGTTTTCCCGCAGGATCAATTGACCCCGAAGGTTATAAATGCTGATCCTGCCGCCGCTTTTTGCCGTCACGCTGATGCGTTGACCCTTTACAGCGGGGTTTGGCCCCACTCGTAGAGCGGGTACCTGGTTCACGATATCCTGGTTCGTCACAAAATTGTCTGGCTCGAAATCCATGTAATTCACGAAATGGATGGCGCTTCCGTCATTGCCCTGAATCCAGTAGTAAAGTCGGTAATTTGCCACTAACTCGCCGGATGTGATCCCGCTGATCGTGAAGCTGTAAGTTTTGGTCAGGGAGGTGCCCATCGCCAGAGTAGCCGACGTGGTATCGGCAAAGGCCACAAAACGATCGAGATAGTAGCGGTCGACGCCATCATAGGCAAACTTCCTGGCCAGGGCGACAAAGACCCGGGATCCGTTCATTATGCTTTGTGTGCCCGAGGTATATATCCTGGTTCGGGCATTATGCAATTCGAGGTTTACGATCACACTCTCAGTGCCTTCCTGAGAACCGGCGCTGCAGGAAGACGAGCTTACAAAAGTGTGCAAACCGTCCATGCTCTCGATCAGATCAGCATACAATGAGCCGTAATCATCGCGGAAGCCGTTAATCCTGCCCTTTCCCATCCCAATCGTGACGGGCAAAGAATTCAGTCCATACCAGAAGAACCTGCGTTGTGAGGCCAGATTCGCCAGACTGTCTGAAAGTATGGGGAAGTAATGCAGCCGGTGCATCCGGGAATCCGGGTATGTGTCCTGAATGGCATTGATCACAGCGCTTTCATCCTGATGCAAGAGGTTTTCCATCAGCAGGATGGGCAGTTCATCGGTAAATACTGAAAATGCCTTGGTAATGGTGTTGTTTACGAGTAAAGTGTCGTTTTCCGGATGCTCGCCAGTCAGCCTGGCCACCACGCTTATCTGTGTGGCGGAATCTGGCAGACTGATGCTTTGCAGCCAGCTGGTTTGGCTATCAAACAGCATCAGAGTGTGGGATGAGATCTCATCCGGAATTGCGATATTGTGCGTGGCAAAAGCCGGTGCACCTGGCCTGGATAGGGTGAGTTGCAGATTGGCAGAGCTGATGCTCTGATCACCGTGATTGTAAACGGAAAATGCCGGTATCACACTATTGCCGGGGATCAAGTCCCCCTGCAGATCAAAGCTGCAAAGCTGAAGATCCGGCTCCGGCAGTACAAACTCACCCAGAAGTCCGAAGAGCAGCTCCGCACCAAATCCTGCCGCAGCAAAGGAAGATAACACTTGCACATCCCCCACGGCATTCAGAAAATAGCTGTGGTCACCTCCACCACGAGAGGCTGAGACCCACCGATTGCTTACAGTGGTAGGGTAAGATATCATCAGCCATACAGTTTCGGCATTGTAAACTTCGCTGAAACTGATGTCCAGCAGCGATTGATCAATCTGAGCCCTGGCGGTGCGGACTGGCGATCCCGGCTGACCATCCTGGTCGGTGTAAAGCTCTACAGTAACCGAATCCCCGGGATTGGGAAAAAACAGCCGAACCCCCTGTACATTGAAACTAACGCCGCTCAGGGTGGGGTAGGCACTTTGGATATCGAAGCGCACGACCCATTTATTGGAGCCAAAAAAGTGGAAATCCACACTGGAATTGTGATGACGGAAGTGATACTGACGGCTATCCGCGGGAATGGCGCTTCCATCCGCAAGGATGCATTCGATGGCGTCCAAGCCAGTGAAGATAACCGCGATCAGGAGTAGAAGCAGCAACAGGCGTTTCATATGCAATATTCACCTTGCCCGATCAAAGCCCTCGCCTCAGCCAGATCGGCTTGCATGGCACTTACCAGTTCGTCAGTATTGGCAAACATCTTTTCCTCCCGCAGGTACTTTAGCAATTCCACTTGCATCCCCTGGCCATAGAGATCACCCTCAAAATCGATCAGGAAGGTCTCGATCTCGATTATTCCCGTGTGTTTCACGGTGGGTGACGAGCCGATATTCGTCAAGCCAAAATAGACTTTGTCGCCCAAAAGCACTCTGCTGAGATAGATGCCATCTCTGGGGATTAGCTGGTGCGGATTGCCAAGGGTCAGATTGGCAGTGGGGAAGCCAAATTGACGCCCTCTAGCCAGACCGGTTGTTACCCTTCCCAAAAGACGATAGGGACGCCCTAGAAGCCGGTTAGCCTCCGGCAGGTTACCTTCCTGCAAATGCTCGCGAATGCGGCTGCTGCTAACGGGAAGTCCGCCATCCATCAAGGGTTGGACATAGACTACTTCAAAGTGATGCTGAAGAGCATGTTTCTTCAAAAAGTCCCGGTTTCCCTCGCGTCCACGGCCAAAATGAGAATCGTAACCAACCACGATATAGCGAGGACGCCAGCGGGGGATGAGTACATCTTCCAGAAAGTCCAGAGCGCTCATCTGTGCCAGGGCTTCGGTAAAACTGAGCATTGCCACTTCCTGGATCCCAAGGCGGAGGAGTTCCTCCCGTTTGATCTGAGAGGGACAAAGCATCTTTGGCTCCGCCTTCTGTCTCAGGACAAAGGCAGGATGATCGTTGTAGCTTACGATCACGCTATGTAAGTGCTTTTCTTGGCTGAGTTCTATTACTCTGGCTATCAGTTTACGGTGCCCCAGATGGATGCCGTCGAAAGTACCGATGCTTAGTACGCTCAATGTTCCATATCCTTTGTATCAAAAACGTGTGCGGGAATGAGTTCGCCGCTCTTCGCATGGGCAATTGCCTGTAAAACATCATCCGTAGTATAAACCGCATATTGCCCATCGATCAATCCATCAATGATGAGTGCGCGCCCGTTTGTAAGGAAGCTGGACTGCTCCGGAGTGACCCGGTATTCCTGCAGTCCATCCAACACCTGGCGGGGATGGCAGATGTATCTTTGCCACTGCGCCAGCTCCTCAAAAGGACAGGCGGAATCTACATTTAGACCACCAATGGCAGTGCGGCGCAGATCGAGAGTCATCCCGACATTACCGGTCTGTTCCGCCAGCCACTCACTGAAACTGCGGATATATGTCCCCTTGGATACCTTTACGCGGTAAGTGATCGACTCATTCTGCTGTCCTATTACCTCAAAATCGTGAATCTCAACTCCGCGGACGGGGAGGGTCAGCTCCACTCCCGCGCGAGCATACTGATAGGCTCTCTTACCATTTACCTTGATGGCTGAATAGATGGGTAGGGGTAGTTCTTGGAGCGCTAGCGCCCGTTCTCTTAGCACCAGGGGATCGATTGCCGAGAGATCGGGATCACGCTGCTCTGTGATCTCACCCTCCGGATCGCCGGTACTGCTCTTTTTGCCCAGCACAAGCGTGGCTTCATAGCTTTTGTCCCGGGCTTCGGCAAAACTGAGCAGTCTGGTGTATTGCCCGATGGCGCAGATCAGGAGTCCGGTAGCAAAGGGATCGAGAGTGCCGGCATGCCCGATCTTCCGGATTCCAGTAAGCTTGCGCAGCTCACGGATGACGTCGAAGGAGGATACTCCCGCCTTTTTATCGACCAATACAAAAGCGTTCATTGAGCTTCGCGTGCCCTCTGTATATCCTGCAGGATGGTGGCTTTTACTTCCTCCAGAGAACCCTGCAGCTTACAGCCGGCGGCCTGACGGTGTCCACCCCCTTTGTGTAGTGCAGCTATCTTTTGCACATCCAGATGGAGAGCGCGCAGACTGACCTTCCATTGGCCAGGCTCATCCTCGCGAAAGTAAACCAGAGCAGTAAGACCACGTACTCCTTGCACATAACGGGTAGCCTGCTTGAAATCCTCGGGATTCACCTGCAGACGCTGCTTGGCAGCATAATCCGAGTGTAAAAACAAGATATTTCCTTCATGCACTTCGATGTGGGATAACGCGTCACCGATGTAAGCCATTTCATTGATGGAGTTGTTTTGCAGAAACTTAAAATACAGCCGGTGAGGATTTGCCCCGTGGCGCACCAGCTTTGCCGCCATGTCGAAGACCTCAGCGTCGGTATTGGCATTCACGAAGTTATTCGTATCATTTAGCAAAGTAGTGTAGATGCACTCCGCGATATAAACCCGATCAGCGGAGGATAGAGAATCGATGCGGGATTCATACATGGTATAGAGCAACGCTCCCACCGAGCTAAAAGAAGTGTCGATATACTGCAGGGAAGCGGGAATGGGATTATGCTCCAGGACATGGTGATCAATCACTATCACGTGATTGGCTTTATTCACCAGCTCTGCTCTGTTGCCAAGGCGGTCCATGCTATTGCAATCCAGCACGATCAGCGCATCAAAACTCATCTGATCAGTGTATGTCACCACTCTGGCTTTGGATCCTAAAAAGCTGTACTGGATCAGCTCTTCCCCATCGCTGATGATGGGGGCTTTCAGTCCATCCAGTTCCAAAAGGTGTTGCAGGGCAAAGGCAGCCACCATGCCGTCCCCATCGGATTCCACATGAGTGGTAATGGCGATGGACAAGCCAGGCTCCAGGATGGCCATCATGTCTGAGTACAAATCTGATATCTTCATATTGCTGCTACCGGGGTTTAATATTCGTACAATTTAGGGTTATCGCACATTGGGGGATATCAGCAAGTAACCCGGGGCGTAGTAACCCCGGGTTTTGATTTCCACCCTTGCGGGCACGATAGTGATTACAGTAAAGCCTGTTTTCAAATCAAGGGGACAGTCTTACTCGTCGTCGTCTTCGTCATCATCATCGAAGTCTTCGTAATCCTCGTCTTCATCCTCATCGAAATCGTAATAATCATCATCGTCCAGATAATCGTCGATATCGATATCCGGATCATAATCGTCATCATCATCATAATCGTCTTTGACAGATGCCAGCAGCGCTTCCAGCTTCTGGGCGCGGTCTTCAGTATCGTCATAGAAGAATGACAGTTCGGGGATGGTTCTCATGATATGTGCTCCTGCTATTTGTTTCTTTAAAAAGCCTGATGTTACTATTAAGCGCTCCAGAATCTCTTCGTGGGGAGCAGGGTTGTTATAATGTGAAAAATACAGCTTGGCGTAGCGCAGATCCTTGGATAGCACCACATCCGTGATTGTCACCCAGGCCAGAGCGGGATCGTTTACCTTGCTAGTCAGCGTGGTATTGAAGATCTTTTTTAGCTCTTCCTGCAATCTGGGAATGCGATAATTTTTCATGTAAGCTTCTTGGCAACCTCTTGCTCGATATAGGCTTCCAGCACGTCCCCTTCTTTGATGTCAGTGAAGCTGACCAGTGAAAGACCGCATTCGGTACCGGCACGCACTTCCTTGACGTCGTTGGCATAATGCTTCAGGGAACTGAGTTTGTCCTCGGTTACCAAAACGTCGTTGCGATAGAGGCGAATGAGGCAATTACTTTGGATGACGCCACGATCCACTTGGCAACCGGCGATGGTACCGATCTTCTTGATCTTGAATACCTGCTTCACAGTGGCGGAGCCGATGCTTTGTTCTTCGATGGTCGGAGCTAGCATCCCTTCCAGGGCAGAGCGGATGTCGTCGATGGCGTCGTAGATCACTTGATACAGCTTGATCTGTACTCCATCGTCCTCAGCCATTTTCTTGGCAATCTGAGCCGCACGTACATGGAAACCGATGATGATGGCATCGCTGGCGGAGGCCAACGAAACGTCGGCTTCACTGATGCCACCCACGCTTTTATGGATGATATTCACCGATACTTCCTCATTGCTGAGCTTTTCAAAGCTGTCAGCAATGGCTTCGGCGGAACCGTCAGTATCGGTTTTGAGGATCACGTTTAGAGTATTGATCTTATCTTCTTTGATGCGGGCAAAGATGTTTTGCAAGCTCGATTTATTCTGGTATTTCTCACGTTCCAAACGAATCTGTTGGCGTTCGGTGGAGATGGCACGGGCGGTTCTTTCACTATCCACCTGATTGAGCACGTCACCGGCTTTGGGCACCCCGGAGAGGCCGTAGATTCTGGCCACATCGCTGGGACCCAGCTCTTTGATCTCCACTCCACGTTCGTTTTCCATGCGACGGATTCTTCCGCTCACAGCACCGCAAACTACGATGTCACCGCGTTTGAGAGCACCCTGACGCATCAGGATGGTGGCCACGGAACCCATGCGGGTATCCAGCCGGGATTCCACCACGATGGCTTCACCGGGCACTTCGCGTTTGGCGGTAAGCTCCATCATTTCGGCAGTGATCAGGATGATCTCGATCAGATTCAAGATACCTTCTCCGGTCACAGAAGAGGTACGGCACCATGGCACTTCGCCGCCGTACTGTTCCAGATAAACTCCCTGTTCCAGGATTTCAGCGATAGTTTTATCTACGTTTGCTTCGGGTAAATCCACTTTATTGATGGCAAAGATCAGGGATACACCAGCAGCCTTGGCATGATCGATAGCTTCCTTGGTTTGAGGTTTTACGCCTTCTGTGGCAGCCACCACGATCACTGCAATATCGGTAACATTCGCACCACGGGCACGCATGGCTGTGAAAGCCTCGTGTCCCGGGGTATCCAGGAAGGTGATTTTATGTTTATTCACTTCTATCTGATAAGCGCCGATGTGCTGGGTAATGCCGCCTGATTCTCCTGCCACAATGTTTTCATTGCGGATATAGTCCAGGATCGATGTTTTCCCGTGATCCACGTGTCCCATGATGGTAACCACGGGGGGGCGGGGTTCATCTGCCACTTCGGAATACTGCTCCAGTTCCTGCTCGATGATGTCCGTCCCATATTCATCTTCAAAGCGAAATTCCACCTTGAATTCGTCGCAGATCATTTCCAGCGAGTCCTTGTCCAGACGCTGGTTCATGGTAACCAATTGTCCCATCATGAAAAACTTTGAGATGATCTCTCCTGCGGGCACGTTCATGATCTTGGCCAATTCTGAAACGGACGTAAACTCGCGAATCACGATCTCATTGCCCCGATCGACCACATTCTGCGCTTCACGGTGATATTTCTTGCGCTTGGTAGTCTTTTGCATCACTTTTTTGATGCTTCGGGAGATGGCGGCTTCATCCACTTCGATGGTTTCCACGGCCTTGGTCTTACCCTTTTTGGTACTGCTGATAATAGCTTTTTTATGTTTGCTCTTATCGCCCAGATCTTCATGTACCGGTTTGGTTTTGCCAAACTTCTTGTCGAGATCTTTCTTCTCAGGCAATACAGGCGGAGGTGGAGGAGGAGCGGGCATAGTACTGCGACTGCTTTGGGATTTTCGGGGACGTTCGGGAGCGGGCTTACGAGGTTCACTCTTGCGCTGAGGCGGAGTAGCCTGTTGGTAGGGAACTCTGATATCCAGCTTTTCGCGATGCTTCCTGGCTTCTTCTTTGGCCGCTTGCTCTTGCTGTTCGAAGAAGGAAGGCAGTTTATCCGGAGCCGGGCTTTCTTCCACAGGCTCAGGAGTTGCTTCTACCACGGGTTCTGCTTCTGGTTCTACAATATCAGCCATGTCCTTGTGAGCTGTGGTTTTTTGAGCTTTTTCCTTCTTGACAGATGATTTGGCAGGGCTTTCTTTGGCCGCAGGTTCTTCCTGTTTCTCCGTCACTTTGGCTTCGGGAGCGATCTCCGCTTCGATATTCTTGAAGGGACCTTCAGTGCTTTTCTTGGCTTGATGGCGCAGTTCGATCAGTTTTTTACGATCTTTTTCCGCTCTTTTTTCGGCATCCACTTGTTCGTTGTATTTTTCCCTGATCTTGTTTGCCACTTCCTCATCAATGATGCTCATGTGGCTTTTGGTAATCACACCAAGATCCGTAAGATGCTTTTTTAGAGCCATTGTACTGATCTTGAGTTCCTTGGCTAATTCATGTACTCGTATTTGCAAGGTTCCTCCACTTCAGGACTGCCAATATTCAATCATCTTGGCAGCAAAGTTTTTATCGCTGATACCGAACACGCCGGTGAGGGGCAAACCCAGGGCTGCGCTCAATTCTGACTGCGAGCTAATGCTGATCGTCATGATCCGGCTGTTTAGTTCGCGCAGTTCGTGCTTCACCCGGTTTGCTGTACGTTCAGCGGTATCCGACGCGATCACAATAAGATGTATATGCTTATGATGCAGTTCGCGCATGCAGGCATCCACGCCTGTGCTCAGTTTCCC
>ERZ795031.4187-NODE-4187-length-12297-cov-4.635762_pt1 | contig 12297 bp, 9 predicted proteins | sample MGYA00375123_ERZ795031 | MGnify/ENA primary metagenome ERZ795031 (study PRJEB30166, sample SAMN05720159) | activated sludge metagenome | isolation source: anaerobic digester from wastewater treatment plant | place: USA | collected 2015-04-21 ... | reverse complement strand
AACCTCCTCCTTCTTCGACTGCAACTTATCTATTATATCCTTTTCAGAAGCCCATGCAGCCTTCAGCTCATTTCTTGTTGACCTCAACTCACTTAACTCCCGTGATATGTTTTCCTCCTTTTCCGTGTCACCATCGCGGCGTACAGCTTCCTTTTCAATCTCCAGCCTTGTTATAGTACGCTCCACCTCGTCAATTTCCTCCGGGACAGAGTTCATCTCAAGCCTAAGTCTTGCAGCAGCCTCATCAATAAGGTCTATTGCCTTGTCGGGCAGAAATCTGTCAGTAATATAACGGGTTGACAGGTCGACAGCGGCAATTATGGCTTCATCTCTGATTATTACCTTATGGTGTGCTTCATATTTTTCCCTGATACCCCTGAGAATTGACACTGTATCATCGCGATCAGGCTCATCAACAATAACTACCTGGAATCTTCTCTCAAGAGCTTTATCCTTCTCAAAATATTTCTGGTATTCATTCAGTGTTGTAGCCCCTATGGCTCTCAGTTCACCCCTTGCAAGCGCAGGCTTCAGGATATTTGCCGCATCCATGGCACCTTCTGATTTTCCTGCCCCGACAAGTGTATGTATCTCATCAATAAACAGTATTATCTCGCCATTGGCGCTTATCACCTCATTGACGACCGATTTCAGTCTCTCCTCAAACTCACCTTTATATTTAGCACCTGCTATCAGAGCTCCCATGTCAAGAGAATATATGACCTTTGACTTGAGGTCTTCAGGAATGTCGCCCCTTATTATCCTGTGGGCTATTCCTTCAGCAATTGCAGTCTTCCCAACCCCGGGTTCTCCGATCATTAAAGGATTGTTCTTTGTACGGCGCTCAAGGATCTGCAGTATACGCCTTATCTCATCATCACGGCCAATAACAGGATCGAGCTTCCCCGATCTTGCCTTTTCATTAAGGTTAATGGCATACCTGTTGAGAGAGTTGAAAGTATCATCCGAAGTCTGACTATCAACAGTAGCCCCTTTACGCAACTCATTAATTGCTGCTTTTAATGATTTAAGAGTGACACCCCTATCCTTAAGAAGTTGAGAGGCCTTGTCATTTGTATCAAGAATGCCCATAAGAAGGTGTTCCGCAGTGATATACTTGTCTTTCATCTCTGAAGCAAACTTGTTTGCCTTCCGGAAAGCTTCTGAAAGTGAGTTAGATATATATGATTCCGCACCTGAAACCCTGGGGTAAGTATCAATAAGCATATCAAGATCGCGTGATAATTGCGAAGATGATATACCCAATTTACCTAAAAGGAATTCAGTAATGCTTTCTGCCTCACTCATTATCCCTTTAAGGAGATGTGCACATTCAACAGCCTGCTGTCCGGCTGTTGAGGCGATATTAACAGCCTGCTGAACAGATTCCTGAGCTTTAAGTGTAAAATTATTGAAATTCATTGCTAATTGTATTCTAAAAGTTTTTGTAAACTGATCAAATTATCTGCCATCAGGAGGAAGCTGACTAATTGACATACAGGATCTAAGACAATATGTCAAACTGGCAAAGAAGAAGACAATGTAATTAATACTATCTTTGAGGCTGTCTGAAAAAGTAAATAAAATGCCGAAACTTATTTGGAAACCAGGGACAATGATCTACCCGCTTCCTGCGGTTATGGTCAGTTGCGGATCGGAACCCTCTGAGTATAACATACTGACTGTCTCATGGACAGGCACAGTTTGCACCGATCCGGCCATGTGTTACATCTCGGTAAGGCCTGAGAGACACTCATATAATATTATACGTAAAACAAGGGAATTTGTAATAAATCTTACAACAAAATCACTTGCTTATGCGACCGACTGGTGCGGAGTAAAATCGGGCAGGCAGTATGATAAATTCAAAGAGATGGGATTAACAGCTGTTCCGGCTACCAGAGTTAAAGCTCCCCTGATAAAAGAATCTCCTGTAAATATCGAATGTATTGTGAGGGAGATCGTAGAGCTCGGGAGTCATCACATGTTCATCTCGGAAGTGGTTGCTGTGAATGCTGATGACAGTTATTACAATGAAGAGAGTGGCGCTTTTAAACTGCGGGATGCAGAGCCCTTGTGTTATGTTCATGGCAAATACTACGAGACCGGAAAATTAATAGGGAAATTTGGATATTCAGTCGAAAGGAGAAAGAAGAAAAGTAAGAAAAAATCTTCCAAAGATTGAATATGAAAACTATCTTATGTCTGATGCATTATTTTATTTTATAACTTCAACTCAGAATTAAAAGGAATCACCGATGAGTGAAAGGATCCTGGAAACATTGATGCAGCTGTTTGCGTTAATCGCAAAACCTCTTACTAACGATCGTGAAAGAAGGGAGGTTGTTGAGGCATTTCTGAGAAGACTTCTGAATGAGGAGCTTGTAAAAGTATACCTGGCAAAATATGATGCTGCTTATGACGAAGCCATGAAAAAGCTGGAGAAAAGCAGTGCAGAGCGCCGTGAAGGGGCTATCGCCATCAGGATCAGAAAATTGTGCAATGAGATCAATGAACAAAGACAGCTTGACCAGAAACAAAGGATAGTTGTTGTAATACAGGCACTTGAATTCTGTAAATCGGGCAGCTCCGAGGTAAGTCCCCTTGAACAGGGATTCATAAGCACCCTGGCCGAAGGCTTAAACATAACCAAAGAAGAATACGAATTCATTGAGAAATTCGTTCTCAATTCATTCCATAATTTCCCTGATTATGAGAATCTTCTGCTTATAAACGGAAACCAGGAAAGTGCTCTTAAAAAAGCAAGGCACTTCTGGAAAGAGTTACTGAGGGGTCAGATCTGGGTCCTTTTCGTACCCTCGGTGGAGCTTTATTTCCTTCGATACACTGGCTCAGGGGAGCTTTCAATGAACGGACAGTTGCTTCAGGAAGACAAGGTTTATCCCTTCAGCACCGGATCGTCGATAAAAGGTTATAAGATAAAACCTATTTATTACTGGGATGTGACAATGCAATTCCTGAAAGAGGAATTTGAATCGTCACGGGTAGTATATGAAGTAAAGGGAATTGAATACCTTTTTAAATCAGGGCATGTAGGAATACATGATATGAGCTTCACGGAGGAATCCGGAAGAATGGTGGGAATAATGGGTGCCAGCGGTGCCGGAAAATCTACTCTGCTGAGTATTCTTAACGGCACAAATGAACCCAATGAAGGTGAAGTCCTGATAAACGGTATCAGTATCCACAGGGAAAAAGAGAAGATCAAGGGACTAATCGGCTATGTCTCACAGGATGATCTGCTCATTGAAGAACTGACCGTATTTGATAATCTGTATTACAATGCAAAACTCTGTTTTGGGAATATTTCAGACAGGGAGATAATTGAAAAAGTTGATAATGTTCTTAGAAATCTTGGTCTGTATGAGATACGTGACATGAAGGTCGGGACACCACTAAACAAGAACATTAGTGGCGGCCAGCGGAAAAGACTCAATATCTCCCTGGAGCTCATCAGGGAACCAGCTATTATGTTCCTGGATGAACCGACTTCAGGGCTGTCGTCACGTGATTCTGAGAATATTTTAGACCTTCTTAAAGATCTTACACGCAAGGGCAAACTGCTGTTTATTGTTATCCATCAGCCATCGTCTGACATATTCAAAATGTTCGACAAGCTTATAATCCTGGATACCGGGGGTTATCTGATTTACAATGGCAATCCTATCGAATCAATAGAATATTTCAAGAGAAAGATCGAGCAGGCAAATTATAATGAAAGTGAATGCTATGCCTGCGGAAATGTCAACCCGGAACAAATTTTCGATATTGTCGAGACCCGGATTTTCACTGAAAGCGGAGAACCTACCGATACAAGGCGGATATCACCGGCAGACTGGAGTAACCATTACAAGGCTGAGAAGAAGGAAGATCATTTTGTGCCGGGAGGGGCTCTGCCCGAAATCAATTTCCAGACACCAGGAAGAATAAAGCAAACAATAATCCTCATCAAACGCGATCTTCGTTCTAAATTATCTGATTTTCAATATCTTATTATAACACTGTGTGAGGCTCCGATACTGGCAGCGACTCTGTCTTTTCTGATACGCTATTTTGATGAAAGCGTTGCAGAACCTAGATATACGCTTTTCGAAAACAGTAATCTACCGGTCTATATTTTCATGTCTGTTATAATTGCAATTTTCATGGGCCTTACAGTAAGTGCTGAAGAGATCATAAAAGACAGGAAGATACTTAAGAGGGAAGCATTCCTGAATCTGAGCTGGAACAGCTATCTGGTTTCAAAGGTTTTTGTTCAGTTTGGCATCTCTGCTATTCAGGCACTTACCTTTGTTCTGATAGGCAATGCAATAATAGGTATCAAGGGCATGTTCCTGCAGTACTGGCTGGTACTGTTTTCATGCTGGGCAGGGGCTAATATTATAGGACTTGTTATTTCTGATAGTTTTAAAGCTGTTGTGACTATTTATATCCTGATACCATTCCTTGTAATACCCCAGATAATACTAAGTGGTATAATGGTGAAGTTTGAAAAGCTCAACCCAAATCTATCTTCCCCGGTATCGATACCGGTTTATGGTGAGCTCTTATCTGCCAGATGGGGCTATGAAGCACTTGCAGTGAAGCAGTTCAAGGACAACAGGTACGAACAACAGTTCTATGCTTATGATAAGGCCATGAGCCTTGCAAGGTATAAGAAAGATTACTGGTATATAGAAGTTAAAGGAAACCTGGAAAAGGTGCTGACTGACCTGAAAAACAACACTCAAAGCAGGGATTTTAACAACGGTCTCAGGGTTGTGTATAACGAATTCAGGAAAAACGGAGAAGACTATCCATCGCTTAAGTTTGAGAAATATGAACTGCTGAGACCTGATAAAGTGACTGAGGCAATAATAAATGAGGCGCTTGACAGACTTGAATACATCAGGAGGTATTTTGTTGCATACTACAATAATGCAAAAGACAAAAAAGATGCACTCCTTACCACCCTGCAGAATATAGATAACGAAGCACTTCTGAAACTCAGGGATGATTATACCAACAAATCACTCGAAGAGTTCGTAACAAATAAAAATGAAACAGAAAAAATAATCGAATTCAAAGGGGAGTTAAGACAGAAGCTTGATCCGATCTATATGGATCCAAGACACCCTTTCATAAAGGCACATTTCTACTCACCGACAAAATTGTTGTTCGGCAAAGAGATTGACACATACATTGTCAATATAATTGTACTCTGGTTCATGACCTTAATCTTATACATCATACTTTACTTCAGACTTCTCAAAAAACTGCTTGATTCGGGACAGACTGCCTTTGGAAAGAAGTACAGAGCCTCAGAATAAAAAACAGCAGGGCGTCTTTTCACGAGACAATCCTGCTGTTTTATTTCCGCAATACCTGTTTGAAAACTATATGCTTACAGCTATTCTACTATCTCTATCATTTTAAAGGGTACCCTTATAATTGATTCGTAATCTTCTCCGGCTTCCAGCATATCTTCATCATCCTCTTCATAATACCAGTGAACTTCGACATCATTCTTTGCCTTATGGATAGCTTCAAGCTTTTTAAAAACATCAAGAATACATTTCGAGGAACTCGTATTGAAATACTCGAGGCGTATGTTAACAATGGTTTTTGGAAGAGGATTTTCTTTATAACTATCAAGCCAGTCTACTATGGGTTTGTAAAACTCAACCGAGTTTTCCGGAATTGATCGCCCCCTGATTTCAAATACACCTGCTGAAGAATCAAATCTTACAGTAGGGGTCTTTGGTGTTCCTTCAATTTTGATCGGTTCCATCTTATATAATTTTTATGGTTATCTTATGGATTTGGTACTAATTCTCTTCACTAACTAAAATATCAAGATAAAAAAATGAATACTTGTCATTATATTCCTTGAAAGTATAAATAAGTTTATTACCTGTTTTTCTTGCTATATCAACCAGGCCTAAACCTCCTCCGCCTTTTTCAGAGATTTTCTGGTGGTTGAGTATAAATTTATAAAGTTCCCTTATTTCCTCACAGCTCGACTGATTGATCTTTTTTATCTTTTCTTCAAGCTTTTCAACATTATCAGCCTTTATAAAGTTACCTGTTATTATCTTATAACCCTTGTCTACCTTTTTGACCAGAAGTATCCCGAATTTTTCGGAAGTCTGATCCTCATAATCCTCAGGAACTTTATCAACGTGATGATACAGATTCTGAAGACTTTCAACAAGAACATTATAGACTTTTTTCCTGAGTTTTGACCGGTCATTTTCCTGAATCATCTTATATTCAACCTCGTCAAGTATCTGATTGATAACATCAGAATCAACATTCCCTTTATAAAAAAGAATAATGTTATTCTTTGTCCGGTCCGGTAAATAACTCTCTATATTAAAGCCCATTTAAGCTTCTAATTTGGAAATGGATTGTTTCCGATAACACAAATATAATAAAAAAATGAAGTTAGCAAATAATAACATTCCCACATTCCTGATTATGAAAATTTGAGGCGTTTTTTGATCAAACTATTAAAAAACGAGGATCAATGACATTTTTATGTTGATATCATTAGTCATGTCTCCTTAGTGAACCCGAATACATTTGAAATCCTGCCAGAATACATTCAATTGAACCATTGAACAACTTGTATTTAACTGATGGTCTTAGACCTATATTGTGAAGACATTCTTTTCCCGGGGTTATTATCCAGGCTTTATGGCCGGAATAACTATGCTTAAGTGTTGATCCTATCAGTCTGTACTGGCTGTTCAGTTCTTCCACCTGCAATCTCTGGCCATAAGGAGGATTGAATACAAGATAACCTTCTGTACTCCCAGGTTTTAAATCCTTAAAATCTGCTACTTTAAAGCTAACAACACCCTTTAAGCCCGCTTTTTCCGCATTAGCCGAAGCAATTTTTATTGCTTCTTCCGAGATATCTGTTCCTTTTATAACAGCTGATGATTTAATTATCCTGCTGTCGCAATCCTCCCTGACCTTTCTGAAAAGAGTATCATCATAATCTTTCCATTTACTGAATCCATAAGTGTTTCTAAAGAATCCTGGCGGTACATTGTTTGCCATAAGTCCGGCTTCAATGGGAATAGTTCCTGAACCGCACATCGGGTCAAGAAGAGGTTTTGAAGCATCCCAGCCTGAAAGCTTCAGGATACCTGCAGCAAGAACCTCATTAAGAGGCGCCATGCCCTGCCTGACCCTGTAAGCTCTCTTAAAAAGCGGGGTTACTGATGAATCAAGCGAAATAGTAACTTTTCTGTTACTTATATGTAAATTGATCAGCAAATCAGGATTTTCGGTATCTACATCAGGTCTTATTCCTGTTTTACTCCTGAAATGATCTGCTATTGCATCTTTTAATACAAGGCCGGGATACATAGTGTGACTAAAAAGCTTTGAGTTTACAACCGGCACTATCGAAAAAGTCATCGAAGCACTCATGTACTTTGACCAGCTTAAAGCCTTTGAGCTTTTATAAAGGTCCTCCCTTGATCCTATACTGAAGCTTGCAACAGGCATAAGCACAGAGATAGCTGTACGGGAGCAGTAGTTAATCCTGTACAGAAGCTCTTTGTTGCCTGTAAAAAAAACAGCACGGTTTCCAGGCTCTGCATCTGTTGCTCCAAGCTCTTTCAGTTCAGAAGCAAGAACATTTTCAAGTCCATACAGGGTTTTGGCAACAAATTTCTGAATACCCATGATCGTCAAAGTTAATTATTTGAGTCAATAAAAATATTTTTTACACTTTCATGCACAAGAAAATAAAACATGTTGCTATTTTTAACGTTCTAATAATTGAAATTACAGTTAATTAATCCGGATAATAATGAAAAATATGAAGTTTTACACCCTTGTTTTCCTGTCCCTTATACTTTTAACATTCACTTCATGTGAAAAGGACAAGTCGCTGTCAGAAGCCATAATCGGAACATGGGAGATAAGGGAACATACCATTATAGTTTATGAAAATGGGATCAAGAAAGAATCTCATACACAATATCTGAAAGCAACCGAGAAAATTTTCCAGTTTGTTTCCGGAGGGGCTGGCATTTACTATGAATTTGCAAGTAATATTGTTTTTAACTGGGCGCTATCAGGTTCTAATATGGTTATCAGTAATCTCTATACAGAAGATCTGCAGGTGAAAATCACTATTGATGGCAAGGTATTGGTGTTTTCATACGATGAGATTGACAGTAAAGAGCCATCGATCAAACTCGAATTTATTTTCAAGGGATACCGTATTGATTAGAAGACAAGGCCAGATCGTCTGATCTCCTGGCCAAAATACTGTTATAGGTTTTGGCATCTGAAATAATTTCACGAGCCTTATCAATAACCGGATCATTTTCATTTATTATCCTGTAATACTCGTTTGAATGCCATATATTACTTGCAATCAATGCTTTCAGTATAAGAAGTATTTCTTCCTTTGATCTGTCAAACTGATTATCAACATATTTAACACCCAGCTCTTCCCCTCGTTTTATAAAATCCTTTATCTCTTCAGGGCTTAACTGAAAACGCTCTTTGAATTCATCAAAAGAGGAATAGCTTGATGCTATTCTGGCCCTGTTCCTGTCAGCATATTCAAGGATAAAAGACCTGAAAACATCCCTTCGTACAAGAGCCCTGTAATAATCCGAGTAATTTGTTGTATCAACAGCCATAAATACGTCAGGCATGATGCCTCCTCCCCCATATACTGTACGCTGGTTAACAAGAGTTTTGAACTTCAGAGAATCAGGCATATGAATACTGTCAACAGATACCAGTTCTCCGTTTGAATACCTGTTGTAAAAGGAGCTCATATACTTTTCATAACCCTCATTATAAGGGGTCTGTATCGATCTTCCCGTTGGCGTAAAATAACGGGCTATCGTCAGACGGATCATTGATCCGTCATTAAGAGAAAAAGGTGTCTGCACCAGTCCCTTGCCAAAGGTCCTTCGGCCAATTATTACCCCCCTGTCCCAATCCTGTATGGCGCCTGCAAATATCTCGCTGGCTGATGCCGAAGTTTCATCTGTAAGCACCACAACCCTGGCCGACGCAAGATTACCCGATCCCGAAGATTTATAGTCTCGCCTCGGGTATTTGCGCCCTATAAGATAGACAAGCAGCTTCTTATCCCTGAAAAAATGATTTGCCAGATCTATTGCAGCCGACATATAACCTCCACCATTGCTACGCAGGTCAATAACAAGGTTTTTCATATTATTCTTTTTCAGCGACTGAAGAGCATCGGTGAATTCCTTGTTTGTTGTAGCTGCAAATTTATTAAGCTTAACATACCCTGTTTCCTTATCGAGCATATAAGCAGCATCCAGACTGTTAATAGGTATGTTATCGCGGATTATAGCATAATCAAGAATCTGTTTTTCTCCCTTTCTCGACACGCCTAACTTGACGACCGTTCCCTTGGGTCCCATAAGACGGTTTCTTACACCTGTAGTTGTTATCTTTATTCCTGCCACTTTTTCGCCATTAATAGTAACAATCCTGTCACCAGCAAGCAATCCCACTTTCTCAGATGGCCCCCCTGAAATCGGCTCGACAACTAATATAGTATCATGAAGAATATTAAAAGAAATACCTATTCCCTCAAAATTACCAAGAAGGGCCTGATTAGCTTCTTTAACGTCTTCAGCAGATATATAAGTAGAATGGGGATCAAGGTCTCTTAACATTCCAATAATAACTTTTTCAGTTATTTTACTGATATTGGTGGAATCAACGTAATAATCATCAATAATATTAAGAGTTCTGCCCAGCTTAATTGTCTCGTTTGTCAGAGTCTGACCAGAGACATATTGATTTGCAATTCCATGCAATAATATTAAAAAGATTATAAGTGCTTTTCTGATTATCATAATTGTCCTCTCTTTCTTGGTGGCATATTGCACTTTTCAAGGCTTTTCATAGTTAAACGAAAAAAAGCGTCTTCCAGTATTAATCAACTGAAGCTGAACAACAATTTTCGTGCCTTTTTGTTTTATTCCCACTGTCTTTATTACAGCCGGAATCTTTAAATTAATTTCATAAACGTCTCTGTTAACAATCTCAATGAGATTGTTCTGACAGATTCATGAGAAAGACATTGACCAGTCAGTTGTCATAGTGGCAATTGCATCCTCATGCGACATCTACAGTCGAATATCAGATCTTTTCGTTCACTTCAGATTATTAATTATCCGGAAAAGTTTAAATATAGGTAATCTTTCATTACGTATGATCGATATGCTCTAGCTCATATGATTTTCCATCAATAGCGGGGAAGGTTCTGGGGAACAATGATTTTGCTTCGTCGACAAGAACTGAAACATCCTTATATCTGGCAGAGAAATGGCCGATAATAAGGGTTCCGGCACCTGCTGCCCTTGCTGTTCGTGCAGCATCTTCAGTTGTTGAATGGCCTGTAATTTCAGCCAGATCTTTCAGGCTTTTGTCAAATGTTGCCTCATGGTAAAGAAGGTCGACATTTTTCACGAACGAGGAAAGGCGTTTGAAATACTTTGTATCGCTACAGTAAGCGTAAGAGAGCGAAACCGGACCAGGAATTGTGAGAAGCTCATTTTTAATTAATTTTCCATCAGCAGTAACAAAATCCGCACCTTTCTTTATAGCTCTTATCCTCACCGGAGGGATCTCATATTTACTTATAAGCTCTTTTATAATATTACGGTCATGGGGTTTTTCCCTGAAGAGAAAACCAAAAGCAGGTATTCTGTGTTTCAAAGGGAAAGATGTTACAGTAAGATATTTATCATCAAGTATTTCCACTGGGTCATTACCTTTCAGCGGGGTAAAGTCAATTTCAAAACTCAGGTTAATATCAAAATCTTTCAGGTGTGATAACAGAAGAGAAAAGTAATTTTCGGGAGCGTAAAGATGAACAGGGGTTGTTCTGCCCATAAGGTTAAAAGAAGAAAGAAGGCCGTATAATCCGAATACATGGTCTCCATGCAGATGACTTATAAAGATATGGTTTATCTTTCCAAGTCTTATCCTGCATTTTCTGAGCTGCATCTGAGTTCCCTCTCCGCAATCAATCAAAAAAATCCGCTCATGAGCATTAAGCACATGAGCGGAAGGATATCTTTCTGATGTTGGCAATGCAGAACTACTGCCAAGTATTGTTAATCTCATCGGCATCCTGCAGTGCTGAGATCTCAAAGAATCATTTTTTCAGCATCAGCAACTGTTTTTGTAATTGTAAGCACAGTATCGAGCTGAGAAATTGTTATCAAACGTTCAACGGCCTCATTTAATCCGCATAGGACAAATGTACCACCAGCATTCTTGCATAATCTATTAGCTACAAGAATGGCGCTCAAACCAGACGAATCGCAATATTTGCATTTCTCGAGATTCAGGATGATATTTTTCTCACCCTTTCCTGAAACCAGTACAAGTTCAGATTTCAAAGCAGGAGCTATGTGGGTATCAAGCTTTTCTGCCAGTATCTGTATTACTGTACTGTTATTCCGGCTTTCAATGTTGAAATCCATAGTTATTTAGATTTTATGATAGCCCTAATTTAATAAATATTTCTATTTATTAGAAGTTTTATTTTCTTTTTCTTCCATTTCTTCTTTCAATGCTGCTAATTGTGCTATATCGCCGAGAGTTGTTTTTTCAATATTGGATTTTGATTTTCTCGTTGATCGCTTTGGTGAATCAGCTTCAGCTTTCTTGGTATGTGCTTCAGCAGCTCTCTTCTCATCTTCGAATATCCTGCTGTGAGATATAATGATCTTTTTTGCTGATTTATTAAATTCAATAACCTTGAACATCATTTTTTCATCAACTTTGGCGACAGTTCCATCTTCCTTAATGAGATGCTTTGGAGTAGCAAAACCTTCAACACCATAAGGAAGCGCAATTATAGCCCCTTTATCGAACACTTCTATCACTGTTCCTTCATGAACTGAATCGACAGTAAAAAGAGTTTCAAATACATCCCATGGATTCTCTTCAAGCTGCTTATGACCAAGGCTAAGCCTTCTGTTCTCTTTATCTATCTCAAGAACAACTACTTCAATTTCCGCATCTATAGATGTGAATTCTGCAGGATGCTTGATCTTCTTTGTCCAGGAGAGATCAGAGATATGTATCAAACCGTCAACTCCTTCTTCAATCTCAACGAACACACCAAAGTTTGTAAAGTTTCTTACTTTTGCCACATGATTGGAACCGACAGTGTACTTTTCCTCGATATTCTGCCATGGATCCGGTTTCAACTGTTTGATTCCAAGCGACATTTTCCTTTCTGTCCTGTCGAGGGTTAGAATT
>ERZ795031.4168-NODE-4168-length-12336-cov-7.338409_pt1 | contig 12336 bp, 9 predicted proteins | sample MGYA00375123_ERZ795031 | MGnify/ENA primary metagenome ERZ795031 (study PRJEB30166, sample SAMN05720159) | activated sludge metagenome | isolation source: anaerobic digester from wastewater treatment plant | place: USA | collected 2015-04-21 ... | reverse complement strand
CCCCGGCCGCTTCGACGAGGCCAACGTCTCGGTGTCCGGCGGACAGCTCCACCTCGCCGCGCGCGCGCTGCCCGCGCCCGAACCGGGGCCCGGCGGAAAGGCCTGGACCCACACCACCGCCGCCGTCCAAAGCCGGGAAACGGTTCTGTACGGGCATTTCGAGGTGCGGGCCAAAATGATGCCCGCCTGCATCTGCAATGCCTTCTGGTTCTACCACGCCATGCCCGAACGCTGGACGGAGCTGGACGTCTACGAGATCGGCGCGCGCGCGCCCGGCAAGGAACGGAAGGTCCACCTCACGGCCCACGTCTTCCACACGCCCGAAAGCCGGACCCACCGGCAGTGGTCGGACGCGCTGGAGGCGCCCTTCGACCCGGCGGCGGACTTCCATGTCTACGCCCTCGACTGGACCCCGGAGCGGCTGCGCTGGTATGTGGACGGCGTTCTTGTGCGCGAGGGGACAAACCCCCTCTGGCACCAGCCGCTGACGCTGAACCTCGATGTGGAGATCATGGAGGAGTGGTTCGGCCTCCCGGCGGAGGGCGAACTCCCCGCCGTTTATGACATAGACTATGCGCGCGCCTGGACGCGCGCGTCCGGGCCCCCGGCGGAGCATGAAGAAAAAACACCTTGACAAGAAGAAGCGCGGCCTCGTGCGCGAGAAGGACTGGGAGCGCCGCGGCGACACGGCGTTCTCCCACGACCTCGTGCGGCACCGCCGCGCCCTGGGCAAGCTGACGGAGGCCGCCGTGGCCGCCGGCAGGGACGCCCTGCCCGCGGAGTTCGCGCCCAACGCGGTGCTCATTTCGCACGCGAAGAAGTGGGCCTTTGTGCAGTTTCTGGAGGACCTCCCCGGAAGGGAGCGCGAGCGGGTATGCCTCATTGACGAGCGCCTGCACGAGGGGGAGGAGTCCCTGCTGGCCGCAGGGGACCGCGTCTGGGTCGAGTTCGAGGAGGAGGACGCCTTCATCCGCGGCGTGGCCCCCCGCCACGGCGTGCTGGGCCGGCCCGCGGGCGCCCATGACCGGCTCAAGCGCCAGGTGCTCGCCGCCAACGTGGACCAGCTGGTCATCGTGGCGGCGGCGGCGCAGCCGCGCTTCCGGCCGGGGCTGGTGGACCGCTACCTGATCACGGCGGAGACGGGCGGCGTGCGGCCCCTGCTGGTGCTGAACAAGACGGACCTCGCGGAGGGGGACCCGGAGGAGCTGGCCATCTATCTTGACCTGGGCGTGCCCGTGGTCCGCGCGAGCTGCATGACCGGCGCGGGCCTCGACACGCTGCGGGGCATGCTGGCCGGAAAAACTTCGGTCTTCTCCGGCCACAGCGGCGTGGGCAAGACCTCGCTGCTGAACACGCTGGACCCTGACCTGGAGCTGCACACCCTGGACGTGAGCCGCGTGACGGAGAAGGGGCGGCACGCCACCACGCTGGCGCGCCTCTTCGAGATCGGCGGCGGCATCCGCGTGATAGACACCCCCGGCATCCGGCATCTGGGCCTGTGGGACGTGAGCCCCGCCGAGGTGGCCTTCTATTTCCCCGAGCTGGCCGGGGAGGCCCCGGGCTGCAAGTTCCGCAACTGCACCCATGTGCACGAGCCGGACTGCGCGGTGCGGCGGGCCGTGGACGACGGGCGCATCCCCGCCCAGCGCTACGCGTCCTACACGCGCATCCGCGCCAGCCTGGAATCGGAAACCGGAACCACCCCCGGCCGGGTGCGGCCCACCGGAGAGCCGTGGAGGCTGCTGTGATGGTTGACGCAGCCTGCATTCTGGCCGCCGTGATCGTGCTGTGGAAGGCCGCCGACTGGTTTGTGGACGGCGCCGTGGGGCTGGCCGAGCGGCTGGGCGCGCCGAAGATGCTGGTGGGCATCGTGCTGGTGAGCTTCTGCACCACGGCCCCGGAGTTCATGAGCTCCTTCCTCGCCACCCTTCAGGGGCAGCCGGTCATCGCGCTGGGGAACGCCATCGGCTCCATCACGGTGGATGTGGGCGTCGCCCTCGCGCTGGCGGCTCTCCTGTCGTCCACCCCGCTCCAGGCGGACCCGCTCATCTTCCGCACCAGCGGCGTCTTTGTCCTGCTGTCGCTGGGGCTGGGCTTCACCCTGTGCATGGACGGCACCCTGGGCCGCCTGGACGGCGCGGTGCTGCTGGCGGCGTATGCGGGGTATGTGACGCTGGCCTACCGGCAGTACACCCGGCGGCGGAGGGACCCGGCGGTCCGTGAGCGCATGGCGGCCCTCGCGGAGCACGAGCAGGCCGTGGCCTCCATGTCCACGCCGAAGATTGCGGGGCTGTTTGCCGGGGGCATTGCGGGCGTTCTCGTGGGCGCGGAGCTGCTCATCCACGGCGCGGTGGGCGTGGCCGCGGCCTTCGGCCTCCCCCCGGAGGTCATCGGCCTGACCGTCGTTGCCATCGGCACCTCCGTGCCGGAAATCGTCACCTGCGTCGCCTCGGCGCTCAAGAGGCAGTCGCAGATCGGCGTGGGGAACATCATCGGCGCGGACATCTTGAACATCTGCTGGGTGGCCGGGGCCTCCGCCGTGGCGAATCCCCTCACCGCCGAGGTCAGGGTCATCTGGTTCATGTTCCCCGCGGCGCTGGTGCTGGTGGGCGCGATGGTGGTCCTGCTGCGCATGGGCTACAACCTCACGCGCTGGAACGGCGCGGTGCTGCTGGCCCTCTACGCGGGCTACATGGCCCTGCTGCTGCTCGGCGTCGGCCGCTGACCGCGCCTACCGCTTGAGGATGCCGCCCCGGCCCTGGCTGAGGTAGATGCCCTGGAGGTTCATCCGCAGCTCCTCGGGGTTGTCCGAGGCGATCATGGCCTCCTCCTCCCGGATCAGCCCCTCCTTGATGAGCCCGGCCAGGCTCATGTTGAAGGTCTGCATGCCGTCCTCGGCCCCGCCCGCCACGGCGTTCGGGATCTGCTTGACGTTGTTGTCGCGGATCAGCCCCGCGATGCCGGGGTTGGAGATCATGACCTCGATGGCGGGCACGCGGCCCTTGCCGTCCTTCGCGGGAAGCAGGCGCTGGGACACGCAGGCCTTGAGCTGCAGCGCGAGCTGGGACCGGATCTGGGCGTGCATGTTCGAGGGGAACATGTCCATGATGCGGTCGATGGTCAGCATCACGTTGGTCGTGTGCAGGGTCGAGAAGACCAGGTGGCCCGTCTCCGACGCCGAGATGGCCGCCTGGAAGGTCTCCGCGTCGCGCATCTCGCCGATCAGGATGACGTCGGGGTCCTCGCGCATCACCGCGCGCAGCGCCGACATGAAATCATGCGTGTCGATCGCCACCTCGCGCTGCGTCACCACGCTGCGCTTGTTGCTGTGCAGGTACTCGATCGGGTCCTCCAGCGTCACGATGTGCAGCCGCTTGCGCTGGTTGATCCAGTCCACCAGCGACGCCAGCGTGGTGGACTTGCCGCTGCCCGTCGTCCCCGTGATCAGCACCAGCCCGCGCGGCATGCTGGCGATCTTCTCCAGCACCGGCGGCAGGTGCAGCGAGTCAAAGTCGAGAATCTTCCCCTTGACGTGGCGCAGGACCATCGCCGTGGAGCCGCGCTGCTTGAGCACGTTCACGCGGAACCGGCCCAGCCCGGGCACCCCGTGCGCCAGGTCGGCGTCGCCCCGCCGCTCATAGTCCGCCCGCTGGTGCTCGTTCATCATCTCGTCCAGGAACGAGTTCATGTCGGCGAAGGTCAGGGGCTCGGCGGGCAGGAAGCGGATCTCGCCGTCAATGCGCACCGCCGGCGGGCTGCCCACGCAGATGTGCAGGTCCGACGCGCCGTTCTTCACGGCGTAGCCGAGGAGTTTCTTCAGTTTGGATTTCTGGGGCTCGTCCGCCCCGCTCTTGAGCACTGTGTCGTCCGGCATGGGTGTTTCCTCCCGTCACAGGCCCGACGCGCGCAGGGCCGCGGCGTGGGCCTTGATCTTTTCCGCAATGCGCACGATGTCCCCCATGTCCTCCTCCGTGCCGAGGAGCTTCTCGTGGGTGGTCCAGGTGCCGCTCCGGCGGCACAGGTCCTCCGCCACGGGGCACCGGACCCCCTCATAGCCGCCCAGCTTCCGGAAAAGGGGCTGCTCGTACAGCGGCAGGGGGTACACGGCGGACACGGGCCAGCCCTCGGCGTTCGCCGCCGCGAGGAACTGCGTCCGCGTGCAGCCGAAGGCCTCCTCCACCACGCGCAGGCAGAACAGGTGGTAGGCCCGGCGCGTGATCCGGTTGCTCTTCGGCTGGGGGATCAGCCCCTCCACGGCCCCGAGGCCGTTGTTCAGGATCATGGCGTTGCGCTCCCGGCGGAGCGTCTGCTCCTCCAGCCGCGCAAGCTGGCACGAGAGCAGGGCCGCCTGAAACTCCGTCAGGCGGACGTTCGTGCCCGGGTTCTCGTGGTGGTACCACGGCATGCCCGCCGCCCGGCCGCAGTTCGTGAGGGAGCGGCACATCGCCGCCAGGGCATCGTCGTCCGTCACAATCGCGCCGCCCTCGCCCGCCGTGATGTTCTTCGACTGCTGGAAGCTGAAGACGCCGCACTTGCCGACGGTGCCCGCGCCCTTGCCCTTCCAATGGCCGCCCCAGGCATGGCACGCGTCCTCGATGATCGGAATGCCGGCGTCCGCCGCGAGGTCGCACAGCCGGTCCATGTCGCAGAACCGCCCGCCGAAATGCACCGGCATGATGGCCTTCGTGCGCGGGGTCAGCGCCTCCGCCACCCGGTCCGGGTCCAGGCACCACGTGGCATCCAGGTCCGCGAACACCGGGCGCGCCCCCACCCGCAGCACCGCGCTCGCCGTCGCCACAAAGGTGAACGGCGGCACGATCACCTCGTCCCCCGGGCCGATGCCCATCGCCTGCAGCACGATCTCCAGGGCCGTGGTCCCACTGTTCGCCGTCACGCAGTGCCGCGCGCCCTGGAACGCCGCCCACTCCCCCTCAAACGCCGCCACCCGGTCGCCGTAGAACCACTTGCCCGACTCCAGCACCCCCAGCAGCGCAGACCGCTCCGCGTCGTCAAACTGCGGCCACGAAGGCCACGCCTTCTCCGGCCCGCGCACCGGCGCGCCGCCCAACACCGCCAACGTCCCATTTTCGGAAGAAACCATATTCCCTTGACTCCTTGGGCGTGACATTCTTGGAAAAGCACTTCCCAGGCACAGCCCTGCTGCTTCCGCCCTGCTTCCAGTATACCACGCGGAGACGGATCTGCTGAACCCCGGCACAATGCGAAAAGCGGGCGTCTTCCGGAAAGAGTTTCCCCTTACACGGAGGCGCGGAGACGCAGAGGACGCGGAGCAAAGGGCTTTGGAGTGCGGTGGCAAAGCGCAGCGGCGACACCGCTTTGGCCGGGAAGGAGCGGGACCGCCCAAGGCCCGGCGCGCGGGTCTTTTTCAGAAAGCAAAAGCGGCGTCGTTGCCGCCGCACTCCAAAGCGCGCGAAGCGCGCGCGGAAGGACCGCCGACCCTCGCACGCCCCAAGAGCCGCGCCGTGCTTCGCCCCTTGGAGTGCGGTGGCAAAGCGCAGCGGCGACACCGCTTTGTCCCCGGGGAGGAGCGAGGCCGCCCCTATATTCTTCTCTTGGGGGGCAGTCTGTTGCCGCAGAAGGCTAACTGACGCCCTGGCGCTTTGGAGCATTCCAAGTGACAATGACTACGACCGTAAAAACGGCGCAAAACAGGACACAAAACGCGGTATGGACAAGCACATATACCTCAAGAAGTTCCAGGATGCTGGACAGGACCTCAAAGCAGATGAAGAACAGGATGACCCTTCGTGCCCTCCAGGGAACGAATAATCTCGCTATCACCAGATACACAACAACTCCCATGCTTATGGCAAGTCCGGAGAGACTCCATCCCCCGCGCACCCACTCCTCCTGGAGCAGATAGTTGTGTCTGAACATCCAGACGGTTTGCGAAGTAATTCCACTGAGGCAGGAAAAATAGGTTAGAATTACAAACAATTTGAAGCAGGATGCGTCATAATCGGCGAGCCGCTCCGAATCCACTGATTCGTGGTCCGACTCCTGTGAAGAGGGATCGGGCTGCCCCCCGGCAGGGGACCCTTCCAGCTCTTGGCGTCTTCTTTCGATAGTCTTGGAAAGCTCCCGCTCAACCCATCCACATGTTTCCTGAACAACGTCCCCTGGCTCAACCCAGAACTCCATACAATCATAGAAGTTCTCGTGAGACGCATGAAAGGTGATCTCGATCTCCAGCAGGGGGTGATCGCGGACGGTCGCATCGTACGACAAGTCAGTTCCGGACAGGTCAAGCTCCTTCAGCAATTCCAAGACCCGGTCATACACGACCCACGTTTTCTTTTCGTCCACATCTATTTGATAGACAGGCCCTTTTCTTCTGAAGAAGAAACTCATCAAACGCTCCGCCCCGCCTGCTTGAACTGCTCGAGGATGCCGCGCAGGCGCTCTACCTGGTCGGGGTGTTTGTCGCAGAGGTTGGTGGTTTCGCCGGGGTCGGTCTCCAGGTCGTAGAGCTGGACCGGGGGCAGGGTTTTGCTTTCGGGGGAGTTGGGCTTGGGCGCGCTCCAGCCGCCGGAGCCGGGGCAGTCTATGAACTTCCATTTGCCGTCGCGGAGGGCGAAGAAGCCGTCCACGGAATGGTGGACCACGGCGGGGCGGGGGGCGGCGGGGGCGCGGCCCTCGAGCAGGGGCAGGAGGCTCCAGCTGTCCTCCCCGGCGTCGGGGGGCGGCGCGGCCCCGGTGATCTCGGCGGCCGTGGCCAGGAGGTCGGTCAGGCAGACGGTGTCGGCGCAGGTGGTGCCGGGCGCAACCCGGCCCGGCCAGGCGGCGAGGAAGGGAATGCGGTGGCCCCCCTCGAAGATGTCCGCCTTGTGTCCCCGGAAGGGTCCGCCGGGGTTGTGCCCCTTGGAAGCCAGCTCCTCGAAGTTGGCCATGGGGCTGCACCCGTTGTCACTGGTGAAGATGAACAGGGTGTTCTCCGCCATGCCCGCCTCCTCCAGCGCGCCCCGGAGACGGCCCACGGACGCGTCCACCTCATGGACGAAGTCCCCGTAGACATTGGTCTCCCCCTTGCCGCGGAACTCCTCGCGGGAGAAGATGGGCGTGTGCGGCGCCGTGAGGGGGAAGTACAGGAACAGGGGGCTTTCGTCGCCGCGCTCCTTGTGCCGCCGCACCACGCCGACCGCCTCGTCCGTGAGGCGCTCCAGCACCCGGTCCATCTGGAAACCCGGCGCGACGGGTCCCGCCCGGTAGTAGGCCGGCTTGGGGCTGTCCTCCAGCGTCCCGGAGGGCGGCTCCTCCACGCGGTCGTTGCGGATATAGACATAGGGCGGCATGTCAAGGGAGGCGGAGATGCCGAAAAACTCGTCGAAGCCGAGGGCGCAGGGGCCGTACTGGAAAGCCCGCGTGTAGTCCGTCCGCTCGCGCGAGGCGGGTTTGCCCTCGGCGGTGGTCCAGTCGAGGCCAAGGTGCCATTTGCCGACGCAGGCCGTGTGGTAGCCCCTTTCCTTGAGCAGGGCGGCGACGGTTTGGCGGCCCGGCTCGATGAGGGGCGCGGACCACCCGTCCAGCACGCCGCGTTTCAGGCGGCTGCGCCAGCAGTAGCGCCCCGTGAGGATGCCGTAGCGGGTGGGCGTGCAGACCGCCGACCCGGAATGGGCGTCGGTGAACACGCGCCCGGCGCCCGCCAGCGCGTCCAGATGCGGCGTGGGAATCTTTCCCTGCGGGTTCAGGCAGCGCAGGTCGCCCCAGCCCAGGTCGTCCGCCAGCACGTAGACAATGTTGGGGCGCGCGCCCGCGCCGGCGCGCACGGTCCGGCGGCCCAGGGCGGCCCCCGCCACGGCGGCGAGGGAGGCGGCGAGAAAGTCGCGGCGTCTCATCATCGGGGTCCTCCTGAGCGCCCATTCTACGCCGCGCGGCCGGCGCGTTTCCCCCCCGGAAGTGGGGCTTGGCGGGGGCGGTGGTATAGAATACACGGGTTATGGAAACGTGCCTGGTTCTGGACAATGTGAGCAAACGCTACGGGCGGACCCTTGCGGTGGATTCGCTGTGTCTGGAACTGCGCCGCGGCGAGGTGATGGGGCTGCTGGGCCCGAACGGCGCGGGCAAGAGCACGACGCTGGGGATGGTGGCGGGGCTGGTCCGCCGAACCTCGGGCCGGATTGAAATCTTCGGGCTGGACGCCGACCGGCGCTTCACGGACGTGATCGCGCGGATGGGCGTGCTGGTGGAGCGGCCGGCCTTTCCCGAGTATCTGACGGTGCGCCGGGTGCTCAAGTGGCTGGCCCGGCTCTCCGGAAAGGCCGTACCGGTGGACTGGGCGCTGCGGGTGACGGGGCTGGACGCCGTGTCCGGCGTGAAGGTGGGGCGCCTGTCGCAGGGAATGCGGCAGCGGCTGGGCATCGCGCAGGCGATCCTCGCGGAGCCGGAGCTGCTGGTGCTGGACGAGCCGACCTCGGGGCTCGATGTGGAGAGCACGCGCGACACCCTCGCCTTCCTGCGGAAGCTGGCGGACGAGGTCTCGGTGGCGATCCTCTTTTCCAGCCACCAGATGGCGGAGGTGGAGCTGCTGTGCGACCGGGTGGCGGTCATGCGCGGCGGGCGGCTGACGGCCTGCGAGCGCACGGCCGCGGTGCTCTCATGGGACTTCTCGTCGCTGGAGGTGTTGTGCGACCGGGCGGAGGAGGCCGCCGCGGCGCTCGCCGCGGAGCGGTGGGTCACAACGGCGGAGGCGCTGCCCGCGGGGGTGCGGGTCACCCTGCGCGGGGAGGACGCCGACCGCACCGCCGCCTTTTTGGTGTCGAAGGGCTTCCAGGTGCGGGGCATTGTCCCCCGGCGGCGCACGCTGGAGGAGTACTTCCTGAAGGCGACCCGGCCATGACGCGGCGCGTGCTCAACATGTTTCTCGCCGAGGTGACCCGGGGGATGCGTCTGCGCCAGACCTGGGCGGGCGTGGCAGCCGTGGCGGTGGCGGTGGGGGTGATGCTGGCGCGCGGCGGCGTGGCCCGCGACGGCCGCGCGGACTACGACTTCATCGCGCGCGCCATGCCCGCGGGGATCGGGCTGGCGGCCTTCATCATGCTCCTCGCCTGGAGCGCCTGCCTGGTCGCGCCGGAGCTGGGGTCGGGCTCCATCCGCCTGGTGCTGACGCGCCCCGTGCGCCGGGGGGAGTATGTGCTGGGCAAGTTCCTCGCGGCGGCCGCCTACGCCGCGCTGCTGGCGCTGGAGGCCTCGGCCCTGGCCTGGGCCGCAGCGGCGGTCCTGGGGGAAATCACCGGGGTGGAGTTCGGCGGCGAGCTGTTGTTCACCAAGGAGGAAATGGCGTTCGCGTGGCTGGGGGGCTCCGCGCTGGCGATGCTGCCGCTGCTGGCGGGCGCCGCGCTGGGCCTCTTCATCTCCTGCTGCACCCGCAGCACCGGTCTGGCCGTCTCCGCCGTCTTCGGCGTCTGGATCCTCCTGGATCTCGTGAAGCATTTCCTGGGCGTGGACCGCCTGGTTTTCACCACCTATCTGGAGTCCTGCTGGCAGGTCCTCGCCAACCGGGCGGACGGCCTGGACGCGGAGTGGATGCCCATGGCCTGGCAGTGCGCCGGGGCGTCGCTGGGGGCCACGGCGCTGCTGCTGGCGGGGGCGGTGCTGGTCATGCGGCGGCGGGACATTTCAGGATGATCGCGGCGGTACTGGGCTGCGCCCTGGCGGGCCTCACGTTCCTTCCCCCCGCGGAGGCCCCCGGCCTGTGGGCGGGCGGCCCGAAACCCCTCAGCGGCGAGCCCCTCACCAATTACCGTCCCGCCGACCTCGACGGCGACGGCGCGCCCGAACTCGTCTTCGCGGACGGCGTCTGGTTCCAGCGCGGGGGCTGGTTTCCCGGGGAGGGGCGGGTTTCCCTGCCTGAAAAACTGGCCGGGAAGACACTGGACGTCTTTGGGGGCGACCTCTACGGGGTCGGGGGCGGGCGCCTGGTTGCCGCGCGCTGGACGGGGGAGGCGTTTGAGGTGCTGCTTGACCAGCCGCTCGACACGCCGATGGACGACAGGGGCGGCGTCAGCCGCTTTCTGCACGACCTGGACGGGGACGGCACTCCGGAGATGGTCTGCGCGGAGGAGCGCGGGCTGCAGGTCTTTGCCCGACGGGGGGACGAATACCGCCCGGCGGGCCTGCTGGAGGTCTACCCCGACCTCTCCCTGGAGGAGCCCCCCGCGAGCATGCTCTGGCCGAAACCCCGGCGGCAGCTGACCTTTCCCGCCCGCCGTCTCTCCTGCGATGTCACCTGCGGCGACATGACCGTCGCCGTTCTCTTTCCCCAGCCGGGTCCGGGCGGGCGGCCGGCCTATGCGCGGCGGACCCACACGCTGGCGCAGGACGGCGGGATCTACGTCGCGGCGCCCTCGGCCGACGTCTGGCGCGGCCGCCCCGTGGAGCCGTTTCTGCGGCCCTGCCGCCTCAACAACGACAACATCCCCGACTTCGCGGGGACGCGCCTGTCGCACACCCGGGGACGGGTGCTGAACGCGCCGGTCATGGAGTGCTGGGCCACCCTGGACGGCGGCAAGACTTTCGCCGTGCGGCGCAGCGTGTGCGTGCCGGGGTTCCGTCCGCAGGGCGGCTTCATGGACATGGACGGCGACGGGCTCGCGGACCTGGTGACGGAGGGGTCGCCACTTTTTGACGGGGGCGCGCGGGAGACGGCCGCCCACTTGACGGTGAGGCAGACCCTCCCCCACACGGTGCGCGTCTACCGGCAGACACCCGGGGGCTTCTCCGAGGAGCCGTCGCCGGTCTTCCAGACGGAACTGGACCTCGGCGGCAGCATCTGGGAGCAGCCTCCGGCGCTCGCCCGGTACGCCGCAGGACATCTGGTGAGTTACTGGGGCGATTTTGACGGCGACGGGCGCCGCGATGTGATGGCCCGCACCGGCGGCACGCGGGTGGAGGTGTTTCTCGCCCGCGACGGCGCCTTCGCCGGAAAGCCGGACGCCGTGCTGCCGGTGGCCGAGGAGGCCCAGGTTTCCACGGCGGACGTCAACGGCGACGGGTGCTGGGATGTCGTGGCGCGCACGGCCGGACCGGAGGGGGACGCCGGCCAAACCCTCGTGTTCCGCGCGGCGCGGGGGGACGCCCCATGAGCGCCCTTGCCCCCGTTGTCTGCGCCATGGCGCTGACCTGGGCCGCCGCGGCCCTCCAGGCCTTCAGCATCCCCCTCCAACAGGACGACGCCTGCTGTTTCGCCGCCGACCTCGCGGGCCGGGGCGCGGCCGACCTGTGCGTCATTGACGGGTCCCGGATGCGCGTGTTTCCCGGCGGCGGCGAGGCGGGGGAATGGGGTGTCGCGTTCGAGCCGGGCACGGCCGCGGTGGACATTGCGGACCTCGACGGGGACGGCGCGCCCGAACTGATCGCGGTGCGCGGCGCCGACATTTTGAGCCGTCCCCTGGAGGACGGCGAGAACGGCTCGTGGACCGTCCTCTTCCGCGCGGAAACAAGGTTCTCCGGCGGCGCGCCGCGCCCCTTCCCGCTGGTGCTGGCCGTGCCCTGGGGCGGGCGCACCGTGCTCGCCCTGCCCACGGACGACTGGCTGGAGCTGCGCACCCCCGCGGGGGAGCCGGTGGAGCGCTTCGCCATCGGCGCCGGAGCCGCCCACAAAGTCAGCCTCGGCGAGCCGTTCCTGGCCGGCGCGGTCCATCCGCCCCTCGTGGGGCCGCCCGGCACCCTGGAGCTGCGCGTCAGCCGACGCGAGGCCGCCGTGCCCGTCCTGCCTGCGGAACTGCCCGCCGTCGCCCTGCCCCCGGGCGCCGCGCCCCGCCAGCGGCGCGCCGCCCTCGCCGCCGCCACGGCGGGGAACGGCCCCGTGGAGTCCTGGCCCTGGATGCCCCTGCGCACCGGAAACGACGCGGGGGACGACCGCGTCTTCTACGCCTATGCGCCGGGCGGCAAGCGCGAGACCCTTGTGGCCCTGCGCCGGACGACGCCCGTGGGCGGCGGCACGGAAATGCGCCTCTCCCCCGCGCGGCGCTATCCCGGGTTCCTCGCGGAACCCGAGGGCGCGGCGGATTTCGACGGCGACGGGCACACCGACCTGGTCCTGTGGAACGTCAGGCCGCCCGTGCCCACCGTCGGCGCCGTCGGCCGCGCCCTCGCGGGCGGGGAATGGCCGGTGCGCATCGCCCTGCACGTCTTTGACGACGCGGCGGGGAAATACGGGGTCAAGCCCTGGAAGGCCGCCGGAGTGTCCACGGACGCCCAGTGGCTGCTGGACGGGGCGCGGGGCCCCGTCCGCGAACTGCGCGCCCTCGACTTCAACGGCGACCACCGCACCGACCTCGCCTTCCTGTGCGGGGCGGACACCTTCTGCCTCTGGCC
>ERZ795031.4161-NODE-4161-length-12356-cov-5.725876_pt1 | contig 12356 bp, 8 predicted proteins | sample MGYA00375123_ERZ795031 | MGnify/ENA primary metagenome ERZ795031 (study PRJEB30166, sample SAMN05720159) | activated sludge metagenome | isolation source: anaerobic digester from wastewater treatment plant | place: USA | collected 2015-04-21 ... | reverse complement strand
GTGCCATATGCTCAAGGAAGTGAGCAAGGCCGTTCTGGGCAGGAGTCTCCTGGATAGCACCCACATTGGTAAAAAGATAGTAGTCGGCGCGTTGCGCGGGCTTGTCGTTGTGTTTGATGTAATAGGTCAGTCCGTTTTCAAATTTGCCGTATCTTACGGAAGGGTCCCTTTCAAGCAGACCCTGCGGATTGATCTGTGCAAAAGAAATGAATGTCACGAAAAGTGACAGGATCGTTGAAATGATTCTTTTCATTTTAAAATTGATTAAATATTATGATAATTGTTGTTAAAAACTTATAGTTCATCTTACAAATTTACGCATTTTCATTAACTTTGAGGCATTATGATCGACAAAAGACTGCAAGTGTTTACCGTAGCTGCCCGCCGGTTGAGTTTCCTCAAGGCGGCAAAGATTCTCGGCATATCCCAACCGGCTGTTTCCAAACATATCGCCCTGCTTGAGAAAGAGGTCGGCGGAGCACTCTTTCTCCGGATAAGCCGCACTCTTGTTCTGACGAAAAAGGGTGAACAACTCCTGGAGATAGCCGACAAAATACTTGCGCTATACCAGTCAATCGACAATCTCAAGGATTGATGGACCACTTTATAGATTTTTGAGCTTGTCAAAAGTGATTCTTCCACGTGAGAGATAAAATTTCAGCACTATGCTATATGGATAGTAGCCCTTATTGTTGATCTCTTCAGAGAACGGCGAAGGGTCAAGTTCGCGTTTCATCCGAGAATAGTCGCGATGCGCACGCCATACGGCCTTGCAACTCTCAATTTTACCGGTAATGAGATATATCATGGCAGAGGCTCCGTCCAGAAGTTTACGGACAAATAATCTCCTCCACCGAATCTTATCGGGAAGGTTTTTCCGGAGCATCAGCAAACTGTTGCGGTAGTTCAGATAGAGCTTGTGGGGAGATTCGTTTGGAAGAGTACCTCCACCGACATGATAAACTTTTGAGGAAGGAAGAGCCCACACCTCGTATCCCAGCAGTTTGGCCCGCCAACAGAGATCTATTTCCTCCATATGGGCGAAAAACAAGTCGTCCAGACCGCCCAAATGGTGATAAAGTGAGGATCTGATCATAAGACAGGCGCCTGTGGCCCAGAAGACCTCTCTGGGTTGGTCATATTGTCCGTTGTCCTTCTCGATATTGGAGAGGATGCGTCCTCTGCAAAATGGATATCCGTATTTATCAATGAAACCGCCTGCAGCGCCTGCATATTCGAAAGAGTCCCTATCTGCTTCCGAAAGTATTTTCGGCTGGCACACACCTACCTCGGGATGTTCCTCCATAAAGGAAAGAAGAGTATCGGCCCAGCCCGGAGTTACCTCCACATCGGAGTTAAGCAATACATAATAATCGGCCTCAACTTCGGCCAGAGCGCGATTGTATCCGCCGGTAAAACCCCAGTTACGGTCAAACTCTATGATTCGCATATCGGGATGGTTTGCTTTTAACCACTCCACAGACCCGTCTTCGGAGCCGTTGTCAGCCACTACCACAAAACAATTATCGGCGGGTGTACAATCAAGAAGGGTCGGAATGTACCTTTCAAGGAAATTCCGACCGTTCCAGTTAAGAATAACTATAGCACAATCCATACAGGAGGGTTTAGAGTTATAGGGCGAGCACCACCTCAAAGTAGAGGGCTCCGTCGATAACCGTCACCTTGTAGAGAGCATCTTCGACCTGGTAATAAGTCTCGTCACCTATTTTAACTTCTACGTAATCTTCGGGCAGTTGAGTAATGAGAGCTCCGATAGGAGGTTCAATCACATAGTACTGGCCGTTGGAAAGGGTGTAGAAAACTCCATCCTGGTAGTAATATTCGTCGTTTTGGTTGGCTACGTTAGTCACGTATGAGTCAACTTCCCTGACAGTGTAGGCAGTGTTGATCCTCGAGTAACTTTCGGCCAGAGCAACTGCGCGGTTTGCGCGCTCAACGGCATTGTTCAGAGCATTTATCACTGCTACCGTCAGAGCCACATCAAGCAGAGTGCTACTGATGTAGGTGCCTATGGGCGGGCGGCAGATTACATATCCTCCTCCGAAGTAGGGGCGATAATAGATGCCGTCGTAATAGTAGTAGTTGATGTGATTATGAACCCTCAGAACCGCCCTATGAGGTAGGTAGTTGATTCGGTAACCGAAGTAGTGATGACCGAAGCGATGAGGGGGAACCGGCTTGTGGTGCTTCTTGATATAGGGTCTCACCCAGTTTTTGTCCCTTGGAGGGGGTACGCTGTTGTGATATTGCACGGCAGCCGGCTTGCGGTCAACCGTGGGTGCATTAACCCTGTCATTGCTTCTCCTTGGAACGGTGCTGTTGACACTTGTGGCGTTCCTTCGGGTGGAAGTAGAAACAGAGGGTCTGCTTGTACCGGAGCTTGAAGCAGATCTGTTGCGGTCAGTAGTGACGGCCTGTCTGCTTGAGCCGGAACTCCTTCTGGTAGCTGCGTTATCCGAACCCGTCACTACGGAAGAGCTGCTTGAGCTGCGTCTTGTGGTAACTGTTGAACTGCGGGAACCTGAAGTTGAGCTTGAACCGTTGTTGCCTCTGTAATCCTGCACCTGACGTTCTGAAGTGGTGGTCGTCCTCCTGCGAGTGGTAGTCTGGCTACCTGAGGAGCCGGAGGGTGACTTGTAGTTGGGATCGACTTTGAAGTCGAATGTATTGTCTGACGAAGCCTTCACTCCCGTCTGTCTTTGCGAAGAACCGGAAGTGGTGCGACTCTGTGAGCTGCCGGAGCGGCTGCCGGAAGTAGTGCGGCTCTGCGAACCACTGGAGCGGCTACCAGATGAAGAGCTACTTGAGCGACTAGTGGAAGAGTTGCTGCTCTGAGTGGTCTTACGTTCGCTCGAACTGCTCGTTCTCCTGTTTTGTCCCCATACCTCACTCGGGCTAGCTAACATCATTATGATGCTAAGGACTAAAGCTACTTGTGTAAACCTCTTCATTTTTGTAAATTTAAGTGGTAAGTATTCACTTTATATATTATCAAATAACGGACCAAATATAACTCTTTTTTATTATTTTTGTACCAGTCTAATATACAGCGATATGAGGAAAGGAGTATTGGTTACCGGAGGAACGGGCTACATCGGCTCACATACTGTTGTGGAGCTTCTCGAAGCAGGTTATTATGTAATTATTGTGGATAATCTCTCAAATTCCGACGAATCGGTAATTGATGGGATAGAGGCCATCACCGGTATCAGACCTGATTTTGTAAAAGCAGACTGCCGCAACATTGAAACGCTCGAAAAACTCTTTGAAAAGGGTAGATTTGATTCTATAATTCATTTCGCAGCGGCAAAAGCTGTCGGGGAATCAGTTGAAAAACCTCTTGAATATTACCACAACAACATCCTTTCACTTATAAACATCATCTCGCTGATGCGCCGGTACAATGTCCCCAATCTGGTCTTCTCATCCTCCTGCACCGTATACGGACAGCCGGAGGTACTACCCGCCACCGAACAGACTCCAAGACTTGAAGCAGAATCGCCCTACGGCAACACCAAACGCATCTGCGAGGATATTATCCGAGACAGTGTCAAGGCCTATGACTCCATAAGTGCCATCGCCCTGAGATATTTCAATCCAATTGGAGCACATCCCAGTGCACTAATTGGCGAACTGCCGCGCGGCATCCCCAACAATCTCCTTCCCTATGTCACACAGACCGCTGCAGGCATACGCGAGGTGTTGAGCATCTTCGGAGATGACTATAATACTCCGGACGGATTTTGCATTCGCGACTATATCGACATCAATGATCTGGCAGCTGCGCACGTTGCAGCGCTTGAGAGGATGATCTGCGGTAAGATGAAAGAGAATTTTGAAGTCTTCAACATCGGCACCGGACGCGGAGTTTCCACAATGGAAATCGTCAAGACTTTTGAAAAGGTCAACGGACTGAGTCTCAACTACCGAATTACCGGCAGAAGAGCAGGCGATATAGAGGCGATGTGGGCAGACCCCTCTTATGCCAACGAGGAACTCGGCTGGTATGCGCGAAAAAGTCTCTACGAGACCCTCCGCTCAGCCTGGAAATGGCAACAGCGGCTCTGCGGTGTTGATCTATCAGATGAATAGCACTTCCGGAAGATCTATCTTCACAGACTTAACTTCTATTGGAAGATGATATAGGGTAGTTAATTCTTCGGTTCAAGTCCCAGTTCGGCAGCCATGGACTCCATCAGACGATAGGCTGCTTCAAATTCATTGGGTATTTCTCCATCCAGAATGGCATTCTTTATATACTCTTTGATGACACCTATGGCTATACAAGGCGACAAGCCATATTTCTCCATAATCAATTCACCCGTGATTGGATTCTTGAAATTACGGACGGCATCCTTGGCCTCAACTTCGACAAGTTTTGCCTCAACAATTTCAAAATTGCGCTGAATTGCTTTGACCTTATATTCATTCTTCGAAGTCACATCGGCACGACATAGAGTCATCAGATCATCTATATCATCTCCTGCATCAAATAGGAGGCGCCGTACGGCGGAGTCTGTCACCTCTTCAGTAACCAACGCTATTGGGCGCAGATGAAGCAGAACCATCTTCTCCACAAACTTCATCTTATCGTTCAAAGGCATCTTGAGTTGCTTGAATATGCCCGGGACCATCTTGCTGCCGACATATTCATGCCCGTGGAATGTCCATCCAGTCCCTGTTTCGAACTTCTTGGTAGCGGGTTTACCCACATCGTGAAGAAGCGCAGCCCAGCGCAGCCAGAGATCTCCGCCGGCAGCTGCAACATTATCCAGTACCTGAAGAGTGTGCTCAAAATTGTCCTTGTGTCCGCACCCTTCCACCGTTTCCACAGATTTGAGATTGGAGATTGCGGGGAGTATCAATGGTAGGAGTTCGCATTCGTCAAGCAGACGCAAACCGCGCGAGGGAGTCTCGGCCATCAATATCTTCTGCAGTTCGTCGGTTATCCTTTCGCGCGCGAGAATATTGAGACGATCGGCATTGCGACGGATTGAATCGAGTGACTCAGGTACAATCCGGAATCCAAGTTGCGTTGCAAATCTTATGGCACGGATCATCCGCAGAGGATCGTCGGAGTAGGTGGTATCAGGATCGGTCGGAGTGCGTATAAGGCCGGCATCCAGATCACGGATACCGCCGAAAGGGTCTATAAGAGTGCCATAGTCCTCTTTCTGAAGGCTGAAAGCAAGAGCGTTTATGGTAAAGTCACGACGCAACTGGTCATCTTCAAGTGTACCCTCCTCGACAATGGGTTTGCGGGAGTTGCGGCGATATGACTCGCGCCTTGCACCGACAAATTGGAGTTCGATGCCCCCATATTTGAGCATCGCCGTACCGAAATTGCGGAATACGGTAACACCGGTGTGAAGCACTTCCGCAACCTCCTCAGCCAACTCTATACCGCTCCCCTCCACCACTATATCTATATCCGTGCTCTCCCTCTGGAGAAAATGATCACGCACATAGCCGCCTATGACGAAGGCCTTGACCTTCATCTTGCCGGCTTGCGCTGCAACTATCTCAAATATCTTATGATCCAACGGCCCTTTCATATCATCTGCCCATATTTGAGAATCCTGTCGAGAAACTCATATTGCTCTGTTTCGGGATTCCGTCCGCAAAGATAACTGCTTTTGCCGTTTGTTATCAAAATGTACTTCACTTTGAGCGAAAGATTGTATCTGACGACCTGGTCCACCACTGCCCTGTCGATTGGAATATCGGGTGACTTACACTCCACAAGCATCAGAGGCTGCAGCGTTCGGTCAAACACAATTACATCAGCCCTATACTGCATTCCGTTGAATGAAAATCCCCATTCACTCGACATCAGCGGCAGAGGTACCTCCCACTCCTTCAAAAGCCAGACAATAGTATCCTGGCGCACCCTTTCCTCCGGTGTGAGCTTGACATACTTCTTTCTCAACGGATCAAAAATCTGCATTTCTCTCCATATCTTTAATGCGAAGATAACATTTTTCGTTAAAACAACGAAGGTGGCCGTGCAGCCACCCTCGTGAATCATTCAAGCTTTAACGCGTTCTATCAGAGTCACCTGCTAATTGAATGCTAACACAAAGTTCGGATCTAACAGTTGTGCGGCAGTTGCTTGTGCATAATAATATGTCGGGAACACATTGCCCCATCTTAAGCTGAAGTACAATGTAGTGCTTGGTGTCATTGCAGCGGCATGTGTTGCAGATGTAATCGTAATTTCCGGAGCAGCACTATTTGTACCATTCAGCGTGAAATTGCCTATTACAGTCTGATAACCGCTATCTATATAAACATTTAAATTATTATATGTGGGCCGCCAACGCAATCCGGAAACATTGACATTCGTAAATTTATTCGCATGAATAGTAACCGGTACGGGAGTCATCTCAGGTGCGGCCACATTATGACTGATGACAGCTGTACGTGTACCGCCAAAAGTTGTAGTGGTAAGAGGAATTGTAACAGTCGTCTGTGTTGTCGGAGGCAAGTTAATCTCGGTCTGCCCGGCATAACTTCCACTTCCCACCAAGCCCTCAGTAAGATTAATTCTTAAGGGCTCATTAAGTTTATTGACAGTGAATGTGAGCGTAACAGCTCTGCCCGCGCCATACATATCTCCATTTGCCAACAGCGCATTGGTAATAGTTAGCGGTATGATGAAAAAGTCGGTTCCGTCATTGAAATATTTATTGGTGACGTAAACATGAATCTCGTCATCAGTAGTAGAGGTTACTCCTTCATTGGTCTCCATCCAACAGGTTATCCTCTTGTGCCCCGGATAAGTAGGTGAAGCGGACAAACCTAAGTATTCAGTCCAGGTGAGAGTTCTCTGAAATGCAAATGAACCTCTGCCATTTGCATCGACGGTCACTACGAGAGGCATGATTTGACCGACCGCTGGACCGTCAACTCTTGGATAGAGACTTTTAGTGTCAGTATCCACCAAAAATTGCAAAGGGAAGGCAGTAGAGTCCAGATCATTCGGAATATCGATATGAACGTCGCCATTGGCGTGAACTATCTGATTCAGCACTTTGGGAGCACAGGTGACATGCATTGTCCTTTTCTGACGAAGAACATATCTTATTTCACGACTCAATCCTGAGCCATCAGTTGCAGTTACCATTATGGGTTGCCTCTTGACAAGCGAACCTATGGTACCTGTAATACCGAGTGTTACTTCATTCCATCCTGTCCATTCACCGGAAAGGGGGGTTTTTGAGATTACACTGCTACTGCTGAAGATATCACCGTCCTCAACTCCTATCTGCACCTGGTTATTATCGATAGTGCCCTGATCGTAGTCAGTGTAATACTTATATTTAAATGTTATATTGTTTGTGGTATTGATAGTAGTGTCAGTATAACTCACAAAAAGTCGTGCCGTACCATTAGAGACATTGGTCAGATATTTAAGCGTCACATCTGCCGCGAGGTTGTTGAATGCAGTACCGGCTGCCGCTTCAGCAGCAGTGGCATAGCCGTTTGCGCTGACATGAGTTATCTCAATCTCATAATTGAAATTGCGGAGTATATGGTAAAATTTGTTTACACCCCCCTCATTGTAGATTAGGTCAACCTTGTAATAGGTGTCAGTAGTACTACCATTGTACCTACCCCTTATAATGGCAAAAGTATTGGTCTGATCACCCGGCTGAGTGCGCTCATAAAGGTAAAATGGTTCTCCCTCATTTTTATATGTGGCAGATGAAAGCGATGACGGAGTGTTGATTAGGGTTGTTCCGGAAGGTATATTGCCTGTATAGCCTTCCTGGAGCAATTCACCGTAAGTCTTGCACTTCTTCTCTCCTGCCGATGGTTTCATATAGTCCACAAAGGAGAGAGCCGCCCCATTATATGGTGCGACACTGCCTCTGTTGAGAGTGTTGACTACGGTCAAGCCGGTAATCGTGAAGTTTGTCACAGTACTTGCCTTGACGGCGGTTACCTTAGAGTAGTTGCGTACCACGGGTACCCTTGTGAGCTTGGCAGCAGTCTCGGGGCTAAGTGAACCATTATCGGTACGAATACCGTTGTCAAGGACAACTCTTTGCCAAAAAGCATCCTGCGTACCTTGTACGGCAAACTCTGCAAAAACATCATACTCTGTACCTACAGTAGCAGGTGAAGCCACATTGCCAACCAAATGGAGAATACGTTTGTTGGAAGAGGCTGTCAGAGTACATTGATAATTGATCTGATCCGAAGGAGAGATGCTGACGAAGTTAGCAGTAGCACGTTCTACGTACATCCCCTCTCCATCAAATACTACGATATGCAAAGGCATCTCTGTTCCCGCAGCAAGCGGATCATCACCGAATGCTTTAGTCAAAGGTGACATTTCCGGAACATCCAGCCCGATATTTACAATCACCTTGTCTCCATCGATTTGAGAGATATCGATATCCTCAATATCAAACTTCTGGCAGGAAAAGAGTGCCAGAACCATCAGTATGCTATAAAATATCTTCTTCATCTCAATATCCTCTTCATCATATTATCTTACATTACCCCATTGCTCAACATAAATATCACCCAAAGGGTTATCTCCCATCATCGGCACTCCATAATCAACAGTACCATCTTTATTGTAGTCACCTTTCTTATCACCCCAATACCATACATCATAGACACAACGGACATAAGCAAGGGTGTTATCAGATGCCGGACCGGTGGCTGGGTACCATACATTACTTCTCGCAGAATAATGCCTTTTGCTTGAAGCCCAATAGGGAGCATCGTTGGTTTCTCCAAAAAGCTGAGGGATAACCTGGGCTTTCGAACGATTGACAATAAACATAATCTCCGCTTCGGTCGGCACACGCCATCTACCTGCAGGATATCCGTTCTCCTGATAGGCTGCACAGCGTTTTTCCGCCTGTGCGAAGGTTACGTTAGTGGTCTTACCATACGAGGAGGCGATCTTATATGCAGGAGCAATTACATCTGCAATATCCGTTCGGGTCCTGCGATATTGATCAAGTTTTACTGTCGGACCATAGTTTTGGAGTCCCGGAAGAGAACCTGCTTCATTAGGGGGTACTCTCGGATCTCCAATTGAATAATTTCGCTCAACCAGCAACCCGGGACAGAGCACTCCCACATACATAGTGTACTGATTCTGATTGGTATTAGGAGCTATACCGTCGACATCATTAAAATTTACTACCGCACCTAAACTTCCATTTTGATCATCACTAATTGAACGAGAACCACCGGTTCCTCTTGAACGATAGCCATATACTATTACCGAACCATAGTTACTTGTAACGTTAGTATAGGATCTCTCGCCCGTAATATATATCGGTGAATATTGCTTTATCACTATGGTTTCGGAGAAGCCATCATCATTACTCACTGTAAAGGTGATAGTGCTTACCGAAAAAGAACCATTAGGAATCTCTCTTTCAAACCTGATAATATTGCCATCCTCTATCGATACGGTATAAGTATCTGTCACAGTATGTGAAGGTGATCCGGGAGGATGGACCAAACGTTGCTCAGAAATAGAGTAGGAAGTATAGCTGGCGGGGGCAGTACTGGTGAGTTTCGTTACAGTAATGTCGTTCTGCGAGTAATTCATATAGGTCACAGAATCTATTTTTACCTTCACAGGTGAGGAGCTTGAGTAGCTAAATGTTGTGGAGCTTTCATTATTGAGTACTGCAAAAATTCTATCTTCTGTAAGATACTGATATTTTCTCAGCTCCGCCTTAATTTCAGCGGTACTCCAATCTGCGATAATCACACTGATAGGAACTACTAATGGTTCTTCCTCCTCAAAACTACCAAGCATACTTAGCGTAATGTTGATCTGATAATATTCGTTGCGTGTAAATTGATAATCACCCGGAACGTTGATCGGTATCTGATAGTAGGTGTTGAGGGGATTATGTTGATCGTCACCCGGATACCATGGAAGCACGAGAGTTAAATAGGTCCGATCCATCGTATCAGGATCAAACTCGTAGGGATAGGTGTAATAGGGGACAGTATTGAACCAGTAATCAAGTGTACCTGTAACCGGCTCACGTGTAAACTGTCTGGGAAGCGTGCTGGCTCCTCCTCTGATAGTGTAATAATCACCCGCTACGGGAGTGTAAGGATGAACAGTCTCATCTATGTGTGACTTCTTTACTCCATTGAAAAAGAAAAGTCTCATCTGGTCAGTCCTCGGGGTCCAGGTAACTGCCTCCGCTCCTTCTCCGATAGTAACCGGATCAATTTGAGTGACAAATACGCGGATCTTGCAGGCTGAGCGATCCATCTTGACGTGTCCGCTCATAGTCGTCCTGTCAGCAGTCAGAGTTACCACATCATACCCATCCATCACAAAAGATTGTGCCATTTGACTGGTAAGAGGGTTATTAGTCATAACTTCCAGATTTTTAAGACTGTTGATGGATGTGCCTATATAAGAAGGAGTAGGGGCTGCAGCATTTGCCATTATTGTATTAAGAGCAGTCCTGGCCGGATTCTTGGCATTGGCAATCACATAGATCCTGGCAGTGGCCGGAGCCGGAACTGCAGGTGCCGTGCCGAAAACCTTGTCGATCTCAACGTTAGTAAAAGGAATGGTGATTGTGGCTATGGAGTTGGACCCTGGTGGCAGTACCATTTGCAGACAATGCACGGCATTTGTATTATCGTCAGCATCATGCTCGTAAAAGAATATATCCACCGTATCAATGAGATTTTCATTGAGGTTAGTCTCTCCGGCTGCTTCAATCTCAGGTCCTTTTGTTCCCAAACCAGTTGTCATAAGTGTGAGACGAAATTCTCCTTTAGGCTGGGGTACAGGATTTTCAAACCAGTTGCAAGAGGCGACCAGAAGAACTGCAAGCAGTAGCGTTATAGGCATTATTCTTTTCATATCTCTTTACTATGAAGCCGGTTGAACAATAGTGTACTCTTTTGCCGAGCCAAAGCCGCCCTCAATCTCAAGATAATTAACCTTGATTGTAACACTGACGGGTGGGGGGAAGGTAACCATCAGGCGGAGTACGTATTCGTTGTGTATCGCTGCAGGCTGGGGAAGATTCTTCTTAATATACAATGTGGCAGGCTGACCGACAGGACCGGAAGGAGCCTCTATTGTAGTGCCACCTTCCGTTACGAATGAGAATGCTCCGGCAACACCACCCTTTCTTACTAACGAGGCGTTCCATGTGCCTCCCGTCGGGGTTGCCACCGTAAACGTCACTTTGGCAAAGGTGTTGTCTTGTTTCATGATAACATAGACATTGCCGTTATCCTTATCTGAAGCATCGATCTCTTTTATGGTTGTTGGATCAAATGTTGGAAATCCTCCGGTTTCAAATGAACTCAACTGCTCGTACTGGTAACTCTCCGTTTTTATAACCCATGGGTTTGCCTCAAGCTTAAGTGTCAGTTCCGCATCACTGATACCGGTAATCCGGTAATCAAAGATATAATTACGCAAAATATTGAAATAGGTTGCGTTTGTAGGAAGTTTACCGCTATCGTCGTAGTATGCAAAATGAATGGCATCTGTATAGGTCTTACCGTTGGAAAGTTTGACCGTAATGGTAGATTTCTCATTTGCAGGAGCATTGACATTATTGAAAGCCGGCACATAGATCTCATAAAGGTCATTATTGATCTTTCTGAAAGGAATGGAATCTGAAGAAATCTGCGCTGAAGAACAATATTGTTCAGTGGTAGCAGTTACACTCCTTGGGGTGGTCTCTATGATATTCGGAGCCTTATAGGCAACTGTAGAAAATCTCTTTAATGTGACAGCCGAAAGGTCAAGAAGGGTTGCAAAAGTATCAGAAAGCCGTACACGGATCTTAGCATATGCCCTAATCACATTGATCTCTCCAAGGTCTGTAAGTATATTGTCCCTAAAGAGTACATTCTCAAATTTGCGCACTCCATACATCGGTATCGGCGTCGTCTGTGAGGGCTCGTAAGGGGTAGTGCCCGGGTTGTAACTAAATGTACCCCAACCTCCGGACACATTATTGGAAATCAGATCGCTAAGTGTGGAAATACCGACATAGAGGTCGGGAGTTTCTCCCAGCGCAGCCACATCCGAGCCAATCGGATAACGACCGTTAACTCCACCATAATTGAGCAAAGCCACCATCGTGAAGTCCGAATATGCCTCATTAAGCTTACCGCTGATGTAATAAGCCTTGTATACGGGCATAGGATCTCCTGTTGGGTCAGGATTAGGTGAAGTCCCCGTAGTTCCTATCGGAATAATGCCTTCAGGCTCCGGCTGGAAAGTCTGGAGATATTTTCCATTCTCATCAAAGAAAAGGAACATAAAGTCTCCACTCTCTATACCGATATAATTTTCATCATTC
>ERZ795031.4160-NODE-4160-length-12357-cov-6.298813_pt1 | contig 12357 bp, 12 predicted proteins | sample MGYA00375123_ERZ795031 | MGnify/ENA primary metagenome ERZ795031 (study PRJEB30166, sample SAMN05720159) | activated sludge metagenome | isolation source: anaerobic digester from wastewater treatment plant | place: USA | collected 2015-04-21 ... | reverse complement strand
CCGCCAGTTCCCGGGGCGTGAGGCCGTCGTGGTTGCGGGCGTCCAGCGCCGCCCCGCGCGCCGCCAGCAGCGTGACCGTGTGCCCCCGGCCAAAAACCGCCGCCGTGTGCAGCGGCGTGTCGCCGAAATCGTCCACCGCGTTCACCGCCGCCCCGTGGTCCAGCAGCCATTCCGCCGCCGCCCTCCGCCCGAACATGGCCGCCACATGCAGCGGGGTCATGCCGGTGATGTCCTTCGCGTCCACCGCCGCCCCGTGCGCCGCAAGCACCTCCATGGCGGGCACATTGTCCACCCCGGCCGCCATGTGCATCGGGGTCTTCAGCTTCCTGTCGCGGGCGCCCACCGCCTCCGGGTTCTTCGCCAGCACCCCGCGCAGGGTGTCCAGCTCCCCCCGGATCACGCAGTCGTGGGGACTGGGCGCGCACCCCGACCCGGCGCAGAGAACGGCAACCAACGCCGTCCAGAGCAGTATGTTGGCCGCGCCGGACCGCATCAGGGGGCCGCGGCCGCCGGGGCGTCCGAACCGCCGATCAGCTCGCCGCCCGCCGCCAGGTTTTCCGGCGTGAAGAACCGCGAGGGCAGCACCACGTTCCGGGGGACCTGCTCTCCGGCGAGAATCTTCAGGGCGTATTCGACCGCCTCCCGGCCTCCCGTGGGATACTCGAAGGTGACACTGAGGATGCCCTTCTCCACATAGACCCGGCCCTCGTGGGGCAGGCCGTCAATGCCCACAAAAAGCATCTCCTTCTCGCGGCCCGCCGCCTTGGCGGCCAGATAGGCGCCGTAGGCGCCGGGGTCGTTGTGGCCGTAGACCAGGTCAATCTTGGGAAACCGGGCCAGGGCGGACTCCATTTCGCGCTGGGCGTCCGGCTGAAGCCACTTCATGTCCGCCGAGAAGATCGTCTCAATCGCGGCGTCGCCCAGCCCCTTGACAAAGCCATCATGCCGGTCGTGGCCGGGCACGCTGGTCTGGAGGCCCATCAGCTCCACAATCTTCCCCTGGCCGTTGAGCTTCTCACGGACCCATTTCCCGGCGGCCTCGCCGATCAGCCGGTTGTCCGCGCCGATGAACATGGTGAAGTCCTCGCCGAGCAGGGCGCGGTCGAGCACGATCACCGGAATGCCCTTCTTGTAGGCCTCGGCGACAGGCCCCGTCAGGGGCGCCGCCTCCCGCGGGCTGATGATCAGCAGGTCCGCCCCCTGGTTCATGAACTCGCGGACGTGGTTCTGCTGCACCAGCGTGTCGTTCTGGGCGTCCTTGAACACCACCTTGAGCGTGTCGTGCGCCTTGGCGGCCTCCTCAATGTCCTTGTTCATCTGCACCCGCCACGGCTCCCCCAGGTTGCACTGGCTCATGCCGATCACAAAGGTCTTCTTCTCCGGGGCGGACGGTGCGCCGGATTCGGCGGGGGCCGCCGCCTCCGGGGCGCTTTTTGAACAGCCGGCGAGAACGGCGACGCCGGCTGTCAGCACAACGGCCACCAGGGTTGCGATTGGTTTCCGCATCTTTGGACTCTCCTCGGCCGGACGGTTTCCGCCTATTTTCGCCCGCGCTGGAACAGCACCGCGGACACAATGATCGCACCGGTGAGCATCAGGCGCCCGGCCTCGCCCACGGCGTTGATGCTCAGGATTTTCTCAAGATACCCGATGGTGAGGGTTCCCAGCAAGGTGAGCAGGATGCCCCCGCGCCCGCCGGAGAGGCTGGTGCCCCCGATCACGACAATCGCTATGGCCGTAAGCTCATAGGAGACACCGGCTTCCGGGTCCCCCTGGGTCTCCTGGGCGGCCTGGCAAATCCCCGCCAGCGACGCGAACAGTCCGCTCATGGCGTAGGCCAGCACCTTGGCCATGCCCACCGGAACCCCGGAAAGCAGGGCGGCGGACTCATTGCCGCCGATGGCGTAGAGATGCCGCCCGGGACGCAGCCGCGCCAGCAGCAGCCAGGACACGCCCACGCACAGCAGAAAGACCAGCGTGACCACCGCCACATTGTCGCCCAGTATCTTGGCGTTCAGGAACTCGTAGAGTTGCGGAAAATCCAGGTACTGGAATCCTTCCGGGGTCTCCACCCCCTGGGAAATCTTTTTCCCGCCCGAAATGAACTTGGCCGCGCCGCGGGCGAACACCATCAGGGCCAGGGTGGCGATGAACGGTTGAATGGAGAAGCGCGCGATGAGCGCCCCGGCCAGGGCCCCGCAGGCGATGCCCAGCAGGCAGCAGAGGGGCACCGCAACCCATGCGGACAACCCCATGTGGATGCTCAGTTTTGCGGAGACGACCGCGGTGAGCCCCAGCACGCTGCCCACGGAGAGGTCTATGCCGCCGGCGATGATGACGATGGTCATGCCGCAGGCGAGAATCCCGAAGCGGGAAATGTGGCGCAGCATGTCGCGGTGCGTGTCCCACCGGAAAAAGGTGCCGTCCGCGTTGAAAAGCACGCCCAGCGCCAGGATCACCAGCAGGGCGATCAGGGCGCGGGTGAAGGGCATCTCCAGCAGTGCCGCAAGCCGTTGGGACCGCTTTATCATTTCCGTTCTCCTTCTTCGCGCCCCATGGCCGCGGCGAGCACGGACTCCTGGGTGGCCTCGCCGCGCCCGAACTCGCGCAGAATGCGCCCCTGGTAGAGCACGAGGATCCGGTCGCTCATGGCCAGCAGTTCGGGCATTTCGGAGGTGATCAGCAGGATGGTGATCCCGGCGGAGGTCCACCGGTTCATCAGCTCGTAGATTTCATGCTTCGCCCCCACGTCCACCCCGCGCGTGGGCTCGTCCAGCAGCAGCACCCGGGGGTTCGTGTCCAGCCACTTCGCCAGCACCACCTTCTGCTGGTTCCCCCCCGAAAGGGTCTCCACAGGCTGCGTCAGGGTGGCCGCGCGGATCCCAAAGCGCTCCGCGTGTCCCCGCGCCGCGCCCACTTCGCGCCCCGGAAGCAGCCAGCCACCGGGGGAATAGCGGGGCAGGGAGGCCAGCGTCATGTTCCGCGTGATGGACATGCCCAGCACCAGCCCCGTAGTCTTGCGGTCGTTGGTGAGCAGCGCCACCCCCTCCCGGAGGGCCGACGCCGGACGCCTCAGGGAAACCGGGGCACCGTCCAGGAACACCTCGCCGGTGGGCCTTCTCCCATGGACGCCGAAGAGCGCGGCCAGCAGCTCGCTGCCGCCGGACCCCTGGAGTCCCCCGATGCCGATGATCTCCCCCGCAAGCGCCTGAAAGGAAACCCGGTCCACTTTGGGGCGGGGCAGCCCCGCCGGATCGGGCACGGAGAACTCCCGGACTTCGAGCCGGACTTTTCCGGACCCGGACGGGGTGCGGGAGAACTGCGCCTCCAGCGGCCGTCCCACCATCCACCGCACCAGCTGTTCCGCTGGCAGGTCGCAGGCGGCCGCCGTGCCGATCTTCTTCCCGTCGCGCAGCACGGTGATCCGGTCGGCGATCCGGTAGATCTCCTCCATCTTGTGCGTGATGTAGATGATGCCGCAGCCCTGGCGGCGGAGCCCGTCAATCAGCGCGAACAGGCGCTCCACCTCCTGGGCGGCCAGGCAGCTCGTGGGCTCGTCCATCACCACCACGCGGGCGTCGCCCGCCATGGCCTTCGCGATCTCGATGGACTGCTGCACGGAGATCGGGTGGTCGCCCACCAGCGAGGAGGGGGTAACCTCCATGCCCAGCCGCGCCAGAAGCGCGGCGCATTCCCGCTCCTGGCGGGCGCGCCGCACCCACCCGCGCGCGGCGTGCTCGCGGCCGAGGAAAACGTTGTCCGAGACGCTCATTCCGGGAACCAGGGACAGCTCCTGGTGGATGACGGAAATGCCGCTCCGGCGCGCGTGCTGGGGCGACCGGAAGCGGACCGGCTGTCCGCCAAGCAGAATTTCTCCCTCGTACTCCGCATACACCCCCGCGAGAATCTTGATCAGGGTGCTCTTGCCCGCGCCGTTCTCGCCCGCGAGGATGTGCACCTCGCCGGCCCGAAGGTCGAAATCCACCGAATCCAGGACACGGACGCCCGAAAAGGCCTTCCCAATGCCCCGCATGCTGAGATGTTGCGTTTCCATGGCCTCCTGCCCGGACCACATGACCGGCGGGAAGTTTAGCACACCGCGCCGCCCCGGGGCTTGCGGGGATTTGGCCCAAGTTGCTATGCTTGTGCCCGCGCGAAAAGGGGCGGCACGCGCACCACACCAGGAGTAGACGGTCAATGAGCGAGATTCCCCCCCGGGAGGAAGCCCATGGGGCGGAGGCCGCCCCGGAACCCGCCGGAAGGCGTGTCGGGGGGTTTGTCGCCATTTTTGTCGTCACCGTTCTGTTCCTTCTGACCGCCTACCGCTACACCGTGGACACGCGAGTGAACGACTGGTACCTCTTCCAGGTCGCCCGCCACACCTCCTGGGTTCTCGACAAGATCGGGCATTCTTCCGAATTGGAAAACCGGTACCTCTCCAATGAGGATCCGGCCCGGGTGCGCGCCACCCTGGCCGCCTGGGGGGAGGGGAGGGAGGCGCCGTCGGAGGACGAGGTGGCCCGATCCCCCAAAGAACCGCTGACTCCTTGGGAGAAATGGTCCTACCGTGCCCTCCAGGCACGCAGGGCCGGCAAAGGGGCGGGCAATGGACCGGGGGTCTCTTTTATCCTACGTCCCGGCATCTCCACGGAAATCTCCGACCTGTCGGAACGGCTTTCTGACCTCGACGGAGACACCGCGCTCGCGCCCGCGGAACGGGAGAAGCAGCAGGCGCCGCTCCTTGCGCGGCTCACAGAACTCCAGGAAATCCAGCAGGAGATCCGCCGGGGCGAGCGCCCGCAGGAGGAGGACACCACCCGGATGTTCCCCTTCGTGGTCGTCTCCGAGTGCGGGGCCATCGAGGTGATGGCGATCTTCCTGGCCGCCGTGCTGGCCTTCCCCGCCACCTGGCGCAAGAAGGCCTTTGGCCTCGTCGCCGGCGTGCCCCTCATGTATTCCGTCAACATTTTCCGGCTTTCCTTCCTCGGCGTGGTGGGGGCGCTCGACACCGAACACAAGTGGTTCAAGTTCGCCCATGAATACGTCTGGCAGGCCGTGTACATTGTGTTTGTCGTCGCGGTCTGGCTTGCCTGGGTGGAGTACATCGTCAAGAGGAAAACCCCATGAACCGGACGAGGCCCCGGCAGAAACCCCTGTGGTTCTGCGTCAAATTCGTGGTTTTCGTGACGATTCTGGTCATGCTGTGGTGGTGGATGCTCCCCGCCTACGGCTGGCTGCTCCTGCAGGTGTCGGGCGGTTTCCTGAAGCACGTCCTGGGCGTCCCCGTGGTCTCCGGGGCCATCGTGCCCAAGGAGGTGCTGAACACGGGCACGGACCTCGTGTTCAACCTCTCCACCGGACAGCGGCGGGTCATGCACATCGGCCTGCTGGCCACGAACATCCCGCCCTATGCGGCCCTGGTGCTCGCCACGGGCGGGCTGGCAATGCGGCGGCGCGTCCGCGGCCTGGTCTACGGCCTTCTGATCCTGTGCCTGTTCCACGTCTCGTTCATCATCGTCGCCATGCGCTACCAGGACGCCCTCATGCGGGCCAGCGAGATCCCGACGGCGGTGGTCCAGTTCTTCCTGACCATGCCGTTTCTGCTTTGGATTGTGTTCGCCTACTGGGACCGTCTCTTCCAGGGGAGCGCCCCCGCGGAAGATCAAGGAAAAGACGGGGCCCGGAAAACACCGGAGGAAATGCCGTGAACATCAAGGAACAATGCCTGCAGGCGCGCGACGAGATGCGCCACCACCTTCTCAACGAGCTGCTTCCCTTTTGGAAAACCCACGGGGTGGACCGGGAACACGGCGGCTACCTCACCTATTTTGACAAGGACGGCAACCCCACCGGGGAGGACGTGAAGACCCTCATCTGCCAGCTGCGGATGATCTTCACCTACTCCTCGATCTACCGGGCCAACCTGGACCCCGACGGGGCCTTCCTGGAAATGGCCGCGCAGGGTGTGGACTTTGTCCTGAAGCATTTCTGGGACGAGAAGTTCGGCGGCTGGTACTGGACCGCGCAGCGGGACGGCACCCCCATTGACAAGAGCAAGATCATGTACGGCCAGTCCTTCGGCGTCTATTCCATGAGCGAGTACGCCATGGCGTCCGGCGACCCGCGCGGGATGGAGATGGCGCTGAAGTCCTACGAGTCCATCAAGGTCAAGGCCGCCGATGTGGAGTGGGGCGGATTCGGCGAGTTTTTCGAGGAGGACTGGAGCCCGAAACGGCCCGGGGTCTACGGCGGCGACCGCAAGGGTTACGATGTGCACATGCACCTCATGGAGGCCTTCACCAACCTCTACGAGGCCACGGGCGACCACACGCACAAGCGGGAGACCCAGCGGGTCATCAACCTGCTCTTCAACCGGATCATCCACCCGGAGCACGGCACGGGCATCGCCCAGTTCGCCTTCGACTGGACGCCCCTGCGGGCCATCCTGTTCCGGAACGTGTGGGGTGCCGACCGCGACGTGGAGGACGACGAGGGGCGGCCCCTGGACAACACCAGCTTCGGGCACAACGTGGAGTTCGCCTGGCTGCTCAAGCACGCCATAGACATTCTGGGGCTCGACCTGGCGGAATACCGCGGGAAGATGGAGAAGCTGTTCGACCACTGCGTCCAGTGGGGGATTGACTGGGAAAAGGGCGGCGTCTTCTGCGAGGGCCCGAACCACGGCCCCGCCCGCGAGCGCAACAAGGAGTTCTGGCAGCAGGCGGAATGCCTGATCGGCTTCGCCGACGCCTACCTGATCTTCCGCGAGGAGAAGTACTGGAAGGCCTATCACAACCTCCACCGCTTCGTGATGGACGTGATGATCAACCACCCGGTGGGCGAGTGGTGGCCGCTGTTTGACGAGAACAACAACCTCCTCTGGACCCACATGGCCCACGCCTGGAAGATCAACTACCACACCGTCCGCTCGGCCATCCAGACGGAGCGCCGCCTCAACAAGATCCTCTCGGTGCTCGACGCCTGAGGCCGAAAACCTTCAGAAAACAAGCGCCGCGGCGCCCGAAAGGGCCGCCGCGGCGCGCTTGTTTTCGCCGGGTCAGCGGCCCCGCTCGCGGAGAAGCGCGACCAAGCCTTCCACCTCGTCGGTCTGGATGCCGTCCACGCCCAGGGCGAGCATCTTCTCCCAGGTCTCCGGCCCGCCGTCGTCCACAAACAGCAGCGCGCCCGCCTCATGGGTCCGGGCGACCAGTCCCGCAGTGAGGTTGTCCCAGGAGGAGGCGACCACGGAAGGGGAGAGTAGGGACAGGATACGCGGCAGGTTTTTCTCGTCGCCCGGATCGGGCATGGGCAGGCACTCGGGACACGTGTCCCGGAGCTTGCGGAGTTGTCCCGCGCCGGCATACCAGACCGCGTCCTCCGCCATGCCCGCCTTTCGCAGCATGCCCGCGACCACGGCGGGGTCCGCGTCCTTGAGGTCCACATAGATTCCGATGCGGCCCCGGCAGACTTCCAGAATCTCCTCGAACGTGGGAATACGGGTCTCCACCCACTCCGGGCCGACCCGGCTGCCGATGTCCAGGGCCTTCAGCTCCGCCAGCGTGAAGTCGGCGACCTTCCCTTTGGCGTCCTTCGCGTAGGCGTCCACCGTGTCGTTGTGCATGCTGACGATGCGGCCGTCCTTCGTGGTCCGCAGGTCCACCTCGACGAAGTCGGCGCCGAGTTCAACGGCCTTCTCGTAGGCCGGAAGCGTGTTCTCGGGAATCCCCGCGTGCGCGCCTCGGTGGGCGATGACGTGCACGCCCCCCTGGCGGGGGGTGCGCTTGAGCGCCGGGCAGGGACCGGCCGCCCAGGCGGCGGCCAGCACGGACGCCGCAAGCGCCAGCGCGCAGAGACGCGCGCGGGGGCGCATCAGTACCTCACGTCGCGGTTGATGAGCTGCATGAACTCATGCCGCGTGATCTCGTCGTCGTGGAAACTGCCCAGGACGGTCGAGGTGGTCATGACGGAGTTCTGCTTCTCCACGCCCCGCATCATGGAGCACAGGTGGCGGCATTCCAGCACCACGCCGACCCCCTCGGCCTTGGTGTGGTCCATGACGGCGCGGGCGATCTGGGCCGTGAGCCGCTCCTGTATCTGGAGGCGGCGCGCGTAGAAGTCCACGATGCGCGCGATCTTGCTGAGGCCGATCACCCGCTTGCGGGCGATGTAGCCCACATGCGCCCGCCCGAAGAAGGGCAGCATGTGGTGCTCGCAGAGGCTGTACAGCTCGATGTCCCGCGAGATGATCATGTTGTTGGACTCGGCCTGGAAGATGGCGTTGTTGATCACGTCCTCCATGCGCTGGCCATAGCCCGAGGTGAGGAACTGCAGGGCCTTCGCGTAGCGCATCGGGGTCTTCAGCAGTCCCTCCCGCTCGGGATCCTCGCCGATCTCCACCAGCAGCTCCCGCATCAACTGGGCAACCCGTTCAAGATTCATCGTTCAAACATCTCCCTGAGTCGTTCGGTAAACGCGTCCGCCCCCCTGCACGCCGCAACAGCGACGGGGTCGGTCAGTTCCCGGAGTGGACGCCCCGTGCCGGGGACCACCAGTCCGGGAAGCACGGCCAGCGCGGCCGCGGCCAGAAAGGGGCGCTCCCACAGGTGGGGGTCCGGCAGCGTCATGCCGGCCTCATGGCCCGTCCGGTCGCCATACAATAGCACATCGAGGTCGAGTGTGCGGGCGGCGTAGGCGTCCGCCGTGCGCGCGCGCCCCCGGGCCGCCTCCACCGGCCGAAGGATCCCGTCCCGCAGCGCGGCGGGGCCGTCCCCGTGCTCCACGACAACCACGCCGTTCAGATAGTCCGGCTGTTCCGGCCTTCCAATGGGCGCGGTGACGTAGAAAGGGGAGACCGCGAGGATGCGGACCCGTCGCGCCAGCAGCAGCAGGCCCTCCGCGATGTTCTCCTCGGGGTTAATATTCGCGCCGACCCCGATGAGGCAGCGCTCCATGTCAGGCCCGGCCCAGGTCGGCGCGGGTGCGGGAGATCTCCACGGCGACGCTGCGCGCGAAACGCAGCGCCCCCGGCTTGTCCACCGACACGTCCGCACGCTCCACCCGGGGATCCTCCAGACAGAGACGGGCCACCTCCTCGGCGAGCCGCTCGACCAGGAAGAACTCCGACTCCTCCGCCATGGCGACCACGCGCTTCTTGACCTGTTTGTAGTCCACCGTGTCGCGGATGTCGTCGGAGGCGCAGGCGGCCCGGTAGTCCGCGTGCAGGGTGATGTTGAAAATCACGTCCTGCCGCGCCACGCGCTCCTCGGGAAAAATGCCCACGATGCACCGCACCTGAAGGTCGCGGATGTGTATTTTGTCCAGCCGCCGCTCAGTCATACATGGCCCCCCGCAGATGCCGTCCGCCGTCCACATAGATGACCTGCCCCGTGACGAAGGGGCTCTCCACAAGAAAGAGAACCGCCCGGGCGACGTCCCCGCCGCACCCGTGCGCGTTGAGCGGGTTGGTGTGGGCGAGGGCGCGCAGATAGGACTCGTCCTCCCCCTCAGGGGGAAGCACCAGCCCCGGCGCCACGGCGTTCACGCGCACAAGGGGCGCGTATTCCACCGCCATGGCGCGCGTCAGGGTGAAGAGCATCCGCTTGGAAAGGTGGTACGGCAGGTGTTTCCGGTCGTAGTCGCGGATCATTGTGTCCAGCAGGTTGACGACCACCCCCGCGCGCCCCTGTCGCGCAAACGCGCGCGCCGTATGGAAGGGGGCGAGGGCGTTGATGTCCACATTCCGGTGAACGGACCCCGCGGACATCTCTTCAAGGGTCTCCTCCTCGAAAATGGAGGCGCTGTTGACCAGAATGTCGAGGGGGCCCGCCTCCGCGACGGCGCGCCCCACCAGCGCCGCGCCCTGCATGGGGTCCGTGAGGTCGGCGGGGAACACCGCGGCGGCCGTTCCGCCGGCCGCCAGTTCCGCGGCCAGCGCGCGGGTCTCCTCCTCCGAGTTCCGGCAGTGCAGCGCCAGCGACGCGCCCTGCGCCGCGAGCGCGCGGGCGATCTCCCGGCCAAGCCGGCGGCCCGCGCCGGTCACCAGCGCCCTGCGTCCCTCCAGTGTCCGCGCCGGGGCCATGCCTATTCCCCCGCCTTCTTCTCGGGCGCCTTCTCCCACCGGGGCTCCATCTCCAGGAAAAGGGTCCGGATGCCGCGCACCACCTTGAAGACCAGCGACCGCTGGGCCTGCTCCTCCACCCCCTTCATGATCTCCTTCGCCGCGGCCACGTCCTTCGACGGGGCGTTGTTCATCTCCACAATCAGGTCGCCCGGCATGAGCGTCCCCAGCGCGGCCCAGCCCCCGGGCTGCACCTGCTCCACCAGCACGCCCTCCTGCGTGTCCGCCCACCGCTCCGTGGTGCGGTCGCGCAGGGTGATGTCGCGCACCGTGAACTCAAAGGTCTCGTTGGTGTAGCGCTTCATTTCCTTCGCCGTCTTGGGCGAACGCGCCAGCACGGCCGAAACCTTCACCTCGCCCCCGTCGCGGTGGACGCCCAGCTCCGCCGTGCCGCCGATGGAATACTGCCGGATCAGCGTCTCCAGTTCCGAGCTGTCCTCGGGGTTCGACGCGGTCAGCTCCTGCCCGTCCACCGAGAAAATCAGGTCGCCGGGCCGCAGGATTTCCGCCGCCTCGGGATAGACAAAGGTCACCCGGAAGCCTTTGCGACCCGCCACGCCGAGGGACTCGGCGATGTCCTTGGTCAGCACCTGCGTCTCCACCGGAAGCCATGCCTTCTGGGCCTCTCTGCCGGGGTCCATCAGCTCGCGCACGCCCACTTTCACCACCGTCACCAGGCGTTCGGTCTTGCGGTCAAACTCGGCCAGCACGGGCACGGGGGCTGTCTGGTCTTTTGTCAGGGCCTCCGTGGCCTCCATGAAGTCCTTCACGCTCTTGACCGGCTTCCCGCCGACCGACAGAAGCACATCCTCCCACTCCAGCGGCGGCTTCGCCTCCGAAGAGGGGCCACCCGGCCGCACCGAGGTCACAAGCACGCCGTCGGAATCCTTCCGCTTCATCTCGCGGGCCTTCATGAAGGAGATGTCGCGCACCGTCAGCCCCCACTGGGTCTGCTCGAACTGCTTCGGCTCGTAGGGCTCCCGCTGCACGGGCGTAACCGTCAGCTCCACCGGCGCGTCCCCGCGCTCCACCACCGCGGCGACGGGGGACCCAACGGGCAGTCCGGCGGCGAGACGGTTGAAGTCGGGAAGCTGCTCCGGGAACCGCACATCCACCGCCGTGCCCGCGAGGGAGAGAAGCCGGTCTCCCGGCTTGAACCCCGCCGCCTCGGCCGGGGAGTCCTTCACCACCGTGGCCACCAGGGCGCCGGTCTCCCGGGTGTCCGACTTCAGGCGCGGCTGCAGCTCGAGGCCCAGCCATGCCCGCGCCACGCTCCCGGTGGCGATCAGCGCCTCAGCCACCTCGCGCGCCAGGTTGCCGGGAATCGCGCCGCCCAGCCCCATCTTGATCTCGTTGATTCCGATCACCTCGCCCTGAAGGTTGACCAGCGGCCCGCCGCTGTTGCCGGGAAAGATGTCCGCGTCATGGCCGATCCAGCGGACCAGCGCGCCGACATTCTCCCCGTCCTGCGACAGCCCCCCGTCCATCCAGGCGGGCATGATCACCTCGCTGTTGCTGACGATGCCCAGCGTCACGGACTGCGACAGGGACAGCGGGCTGCCCATGGCGAGCACGTGATCGCCCATACGCATGAGGGACGAGTCGCCGAAGGGCGCCACGGGAAACTTGCGGTCGCCGGCACCCTTCAACCGAATCACCGCGATGTCGGTCATCGGGTCCGTCCCCACCAGCTCGGCCTCCATCTCCGTCTTGTCCGCAAAGGTGCACTTGAGGTGCTTCGCGTGCCCGGCCACGTGGTGGTTGGTGATGATGTGGCCGTCCTCCCGGATGATCGCGCCGCTGCCCGAAGACTCGCTCTTCAGCTCCCTGCCGTCGTCGTAGTAGGTGTCCACCACATGGATGCGCACCAGCGCGGGCTTCACCCGGCTCACGGCCTCCTTGATGGTTCCCGAAAGGCCGGGCTCCTCCGCGGCGTCCTGCGCGAATCCCGAAAATGACACCGCCAGAAGGAGCGCGGCCAGCCCGAATGGCTTCCGCGAAAAACACCGGCGGGAAAGGTTGAGCATCTGTTGTCTCCCTGTTGTGGCCCGGTCACCGGAGGATGCCGATACATAAGGCGCTCCGGAAAATCTGGCGCTGTCCATTGTAGATAAAACAGCGCGGGGGGCTCAAGGGCGGGGGAAGGAAACAGGGATGCTGGGGAGGGGAGAAGAGAGGGTACTCTTTGAGAGCGGGGGCGGCCGCCGCGGTCCCGGTTGAGCAGGTACTCTTGGGAAGGG
>ERZ795031.4156-NODE-4156-length-12360-cov-3.406014_pt1 | contig 12360 bp, 8 predicted proteins | sample MGYA00375123_ERZ795031 | MGnify/ENA primary metagenome ERZ795031 (study PRJEB30166, sample SAMN05720159) | activated sludge metagenome | isolation source: anaerobic digester from wastewater treatment plant | place: USA | collected 2015-04-21 ... | reverse complement strand
ACCATAAACGATCACTGTTGCCAGGGGGCGTTGAACATCAGAACCAATATTAGTTGACAGTGAAGCCGGTACGAGTCCAAGAATTGCTACAGATGATGTCATCAGTATCTGGCGGAACCGATGGGTTGACCCTTTTATCACAGCATCTTTTAACTGTTCCCCCTTTTTCCTGAGCTGGTTTATATGGGAAATCATCAGAACGTCATTCATGGTAAAGATCCCGAACAGGGCAATGAATCCAACTGCTGAAGATACATTAAATGACATGCCTGTAATATTGAGGGCAACCATACCGCCAAAAACCGGAAATGGCAATAAGGCCATTTGAAGCCAGGCCTGGCGGAAATTACCGAAACTCCAGAACAGAAGCAGGAACATTAGCGCCAGCGACAGAGGAACTATTAGAATCAGCCTTGCAAAGGCTCTTTTCTGGTTATCAAATTGCCCACTCCATTTTAAGTTAAATTCGTTATGATTATACGTTACATTATTTTCAATTGCTTTTCCTGCTTCTTTCAGGAATGATGTTATATCACGGTTACGCATATTGATCCGTACCGTCAGAAACCTGCTGTTCTCTTCACGATTGATTATTCCCGGACCGGTAGTTGTTGTTATTTCAGCTATCTGCGATAAAGGTATTTTAGCCCCTGTTGCAGATGTCAGGAGCAATGAACCTATTTTTTCAGGTGTTTCCCTCGATTGTTCGTTATACCTGCATATAACATCATAAACCCTGTTACCTATAAAAACCTGAGATATTGCCTTGCCGCCTATTGCCACCTCAATAAGTTCAGAAACATCTGATACATTCAGGCCATATAATGCTATCATGTCGCGGTTTGCCCTGATCTGGAGCTGGGGAAGTGGTGGTTCCTGTTCAATGCTTACATCCCCGGCCCCTTTTATACCCGATACTGTTTTTACAATATCCTCAGCTATTCTTCTTGCTTCTTTCTGGTCCTCACCGAATATTTTTATTGCCAGGTCACTGTGCGATCCGGCTATCTGATCCATTACCATATCAATGATAGGCTGGGAAAACCCGATACTATATCCAGGTAGCCGGGAAAGGTCTTCAGTAAGTTCGTTTATAAGATCGGTTTTTCTTTTGCCTTTTTTCCATTTCTTATATGGAATGAGGCCAACACCGCATTCCGCATGTGAAGTTGAAAAAGGATCGGTTCCTTCGTCATCTCTTCCTACCTGTGTCATTACATATCTTACCTCATCATATTTTATTATATGGTTTCTAAGGGTATCTGCCAGGGCTTTGGATTTCTCGAGAGTTATTCCGGGGGGCATCTGAACCTGCAGCCAGAGCGAACCTTCATCAAGGGTTGGCAGAAAATCCTTTCCGACGGTGATTGACAGGATAATTGTTGCGGCAAGGATTACAGCCATAGGCAAAAATGTTTTTCCTGGCCTTTCAACCAGTTTTACAACGTACCGGCGATATTTCTTTGTCAGATTTTCAAGCCATCTGTTCTTATAGACTTTCTGAGGCTTGCGGTAAATTATGAATGCAAGGCCGGGAGTGAGCAAAAGAGCTACTGCAAGAGCTCCCATAATTGCAAAACCAACAGTGTATGCCATGGGTGAGAACATCTTCTTCTCTATTCTTTCAAATGTAAAGAGGGGAAGGTAGGCCATTATGATGATCAGCATCGAGAAGAAAATAGGCTTTCCCATTTCAACGCAACGTTTTACTATATTGTCCAGCTGTAGTTCCTCTTCGGGATTCTCCTCTCTCTTTTTCAGAACCGTTTCAAGCATCACAATCGAACCCTCCACAATTATCCCGAAATCAATGGCGCCGAGCGAAAGAAGGTTTGCCTGAATGTTTGTAAAATGCATGCAGATAAATGCGATAAGGAGAGAGAGGGGGATTGTTATGGCTATAACCAGTGCACTACGCCAGCTTCCCAGGAAGATTATCAAAACACCTATGACCAATAGAACGCCGAAAAGAAGGGTATGAGAAACAGTATTGAGAGTTGCATTCACCAGATGGGTTCTGTCAAGGAAAATATGGATATTTACATCATCCGGCAGGATATTCTCATTCAGTTCATCGATTGCTTCGTGAACATCTTCAAGCACTTTTGAGGGATTTTCATAACGGAGAAGCTGGATTATACCCTGGACGCTTTCGCTATAGTCCCTTTCTCTGTCGGTATAGCCAAAAACACCTTTCCTTTCAAAATTGCCATATTTCAAAGTGCCAAGATCGCTCAGATAAATAGGGATACTTTCGGTGGTTTTAACCACTATCTTTCCGAGATCATCAAGATCTTTGATAAGTCCAACCCCTCTTATAATGTAAGTGAGATCACCCCGGTCGATCATACTGCCACCGGCATTTGCATTGTTTTTATTTATGTTCTCCACAACAGCGCTTAGTGGTATGTCATATTTTTCAAGTCTGTTGGGATCAATCTCAATCTGGTATTGAGTTGTTATTCCTCCGAAATTCTGGACGTCGGCAACACCCATAACCTGTTTCAGTCTGGGTATAACAACCCATTTCTGCAGATCAGTAAGTTCACGCAGGCTGTAGGATGAGCTTTCTATTATATACCGGCAAATTTCCCCTGTAGGAGATGTGAGAGGATTTAGTTCTGGTATGGCACCGAAAGGAAGTTCGATACCGTTTATTCTTTCCTGGACTCTTTGACGGGCCCAGTAATCGTCAACACCATCCTTGAATACGAGTAGTATCGAGGATATGCTGAAAAGATTCTTGCTTCTCATGGTTACCAGACCTGGCATCCCATTGAGTTCACGCTCAAGAGGTATAGTTATCTGCTGCTCAATTTCTTCAGCTGCAAGGCCGGGGACCTGTGTTACTACCTGCACGGTCACATCGGCGATATCCGGATAGGCATCAATTGGCAGTTGGAACCAGGAATAGACGCCTATGAAGGCAATAAGAATAAAACATGTGGCAATTAACAGTCTCCTGTTTAAAAAAAGCCGAAATAATTTTTCCATTTTATCAGATTTTATTGGAGATAAATACCTCCATCTGAGATAATTACATCACCGGGTTTAAGCTCGTGATGCACTATCATCTTATTTTCAGGAAGCGAGGTGACTGTTATATTTCTTTTTATGTATGTGCCTGGTTCAATTTGTACGAACAGAAAAGGTCTGTCAGAACCCTGGAGTACTGAACCGGAAGGGATAATTATTGCATCATTCACCCTGTGATAGAACCTGGTTGTTACAAACATCCCGCATTTAAGAATCTGCCCCGGATTATCGCACTTGATATATACTTCAACAGACCGGGTTTGTTCGTTCATTATGTTGCCGATATAATCAACAGATCCTTTTAAAGATTTTTCAGGCATGCTTGCAGTGAATATTTCCACCTGATCCTGGTTATTTACAGCTCCGAGATCCTTTTCCTTTACCGACGCTATTACCCATATTTTATTTAAGTCGGCAATTATTACAACAGGATCCGAGTCAGCTTTTATATATTGGCCAACAACGATGTCTGTCTTTACTACCTCGCCTGAAATAGGAGATCTCACAATAAGCGGACTGCCCAGGTCAGCATTGTATGGATCCGGATTAAATATTTTCAGTATTTCTGCTGTTTTTTCATATTCCTTGTCAGCCAGTTCGAATTCAAGCTTTGCCTCATCATACTCTTTACTTGAACTTATGCCCTTTTCCATAAGTTCTTTTTTTCTCAGGTAGTTTTTTTCAGCCAGTTCTCTTTCACGACCTGCCTGATGAAACATTCTAACAGATTCCAGGTAATCCGAAGAACTTACCTGGAACAAAGGTGTTCCTGTTGTTACTTTTTGTCCGAGTTTTATGAAGGATTTTACTATGCGTCCTTCAAATGGCGCTGCAACTTCAGCTTTATGACCTGCAATCGGTTTTACAACACCTGTCGTTGTAAACTGAACCGTATATTGCTGTGGATTGACAGTATACGTTTTCATTTTTGTCAGAACTGCCGAGCCTGATGGTACAAAAACAGTATCGCTGCCAGCAGTGACTGAACCAGATTCAACATGGTTTTGAGCTTTTTTTAAACGGTTCCGCAGGTGTTCCATTCTGCCATGTTCATTACTCATGGATTCCTGCGTATCATTTGCAGTATTCCGGCAGGAGTAGAAGATTAACAGCAAGATACAGACAAGGAAGGATGTTTTATTCATTCTGTTCGGTTTGATGTAAATTATAATGAAATGCAATAAGCGCTTTGGCTTATACGCATGATGGACAAGAAAAAAGAAGGGAAATTTAACCTATCCCAGATTAGGAGGTCCTCTCAAAAAATAAGGGGATTGATTTAATCCTGAAGCTGATATATTTACCGGTTTGAATATTATCATCCCGGTATGAGCGAGGATAATTGTAAAAGCAAGGAAGGGGAATAGAATATCGGATATGAAGTTGTTAAGATGATATACAAGTAAGAAGCCTGAATCACTATGATTGTGCATGGGTTTGCCATCCATTCCTGATTTGAAGGGATGTGAATGAACAACAATGTTTCCCTCATATAGGTGAGTATGGTCAAAAAAACTTGTACTGCAGAAAAATCCGACAAATAATACAAGCAATAAACAACCCGGTATGTTAACGGAACGCTTCCTCAAAAAAATTGTGTTTAATAATTCAAACAAATATAAGTTAATAATGATGAATTTGCATTTTTAACAAGCGAATCTGTGAGAATAATTAAGAATTCTGCCGGGTTTCTGTGACGGGTTCAAATGATTATTCCAACAGGTTATCGGGCTCTCATTGTAAAGATATTTGCCTTGAGTTTAACCTTTTCTGCTTTTGTTCAAATTTCCTGATGCTTCAGATCTTTTTTAAGTAAATCAGGAAAGCAAAATTATATGAACGGATGTTCAAATAAAAATTCAAACGAAATTTGAATATAATATATGATGATATTTCAACGATACCATCCGGCAGCAAAATTGGGCATCTCACTGATTTTTTAAAAAGATTTCAATTTGTAGGATTTGATTTTTCTATAAATTGGAATTTCAATATATTTCTTTCTTTGCTTAACCATTAGCTTGCTGCCACGATTGAAGAATAACCGCCGATGATCAGAGTTAAGATAATTACCCCTGAAAAAACCGGCATCATAAAAACAACTGCCGGTTTACCTCTGTTGGATATCTTAAGGAATAACGGAATGGATATTCATGCTCCTTGCGGAGGAAAGGGGACTTGCGGGAAATGTACCGTAAAAATCACCGGAGAAGGTGATGTGTTGTCGTGCAAATATTTTCCCGACAGGGATATTGAAGTAATTTTGCCGGGGAGAGTTGAAGCCAACATACTGACCCGTCAGACTGAATTCCTAGTAGACCTGCCATTAAGCATGGATTCTGGCAGTCATCTTACTCCAAGCCCCATTGGAGCAGCCATTGATATCGGGACAACAACAGTGGTAATCTATTTTTTGAATCTTATAACAGGACAGATAGAAAAGATATCATCGTTTTTGAATCCTCAGAAAGTGTATGGAGCAGATGTAATCACCAGGATATGTTACTGTCAGGAACAGGAGAACGGATTATCGGAGTTGCGCAGGTCAATTATCGACGCAATAAATCATGAGTTCGATGCTTTTATCACACAAAAAGGGATGAAGTCTGAAAATCTCGAAAAGGTAATAATAACAGGCAATACAACAATGCTGCACATCTTTTTAGGTGAGGATCCGGTCCCGATTGCCCTGGCACCATTTACGCCCCGATTTACCGGCAAACAAACCAGAAGCGGATATTCAGCTGGAATAAAGATAAATACTGATGCCGCTGTGGTCACCTTGCCTGTTATTTCGGCTTTTGTTGGTGCTGATATTGTAGCCGGACTATCGGCATTGAAGAATATGTACAGAAATTATCTCTTTATCGATATTGGGACCAATGGCGAAATAGCTGTGGTTACGGATGACAGGATACTGGCATGTGCTACTGCGGCTGGTCCGGCCTTCGAAGGTGCAAACATATCTTTTGGTATGGCTGCAGTGTGTGGCGCTATTTCTGGCTTTACAGATCCGGAAAACATTGAAGTGATTGGCAACTGCAAACCAGCAGGAATATGTGGTTCCGGAATTGTTGATATCGTTGCGTATCTGTTACGTACCGGTTTGATAGATGAAACGGGTTTCCTGAAGGAACCGTTTCTCATCGGAAGTGACATGAATATTGAAGTAACTCAGCAGGATATACGCGAAATACAACTGGCTAAATCGGCAATTTATTCAGGTATCAAAATTCTGATGAATAAAGCCGGATTGTCATTCGGGGACATCGATGCCTTGTTTTTAGCAGGAGGCTTTGGCAATTATATTCATACATGGTCGGCAACTGAAATAGGTTTATTACCGTCTGAGCTGAAAGACAGAATTTATCCTGTTGGCAACAGCGCAGGCATCGGAGCACTTCAATTCCTGAAATCAGATGCCTTTGAGAAAAAAATCAATTCTACCGTTGAAAATGCTCAATATGTAGAATTGTCGGATGTTGATGAATTCCCCCTGGAGTTTGCTTTAAATATGAACTTCTGAAAAAATAGCATCACTTATTCAAGGCATGTTAAGCGTTATTAATAATCAGTTCATTTATTAACAACTATCAGGTATTGTGATTCTTATGATTTGTTCTCTGTTCTTGAGATGATCATTTCAGATATCTGTTCAAATGCGGTAACAACAGTTTTGTTTTTCTGGCTGAAAGCACTCAGTCCTTTTTCAGCAGCTTCTCCCAGTTCCATGACCAGTGGTATCTGTCCAAGCAAAATAGTATCAAACTCTTTTGCCAGCTTAAGTCCGCCTCCCTTCCCAAAGATATAATATACTTCATCGGGGTGTTTCTCTGGAGTAAACCACGACATGTTTTCAATCACTCCCAATAAAGGCACTTTGAGGTCTGGATTTGTGAACATGGAAGCTGCCTTGCGTGCATCATTTAGTGATATTTCCTGGGGGGTTGTGACTATCACTGCACCGGACAGATTTAGCTTCTGAATCGTAGTGAGCTGGATATCACTTGTTCCCGGAGGAAAATCGATGATCATATAATCAATTTCTCCCCATTCTGTGTTTTCAAAAAGCTGGGTGACAGCCTTACCGGCAAGAGGACCTCTCCAGATAAGAGATTGACTGCGGTCAATAAAAAAGCCTATAGACATTATTTTAACTCCGTATTTTTCAATCGGGAATATCATCTCCCTTTCTCCTAAAGCCGTAATATCTGGTCTGGCATCCTCAATGTCAAACATTTTAGGTATTGATGGCCCGAAAATGTCTGCATCAACAAGCGCAGTTTTGAGTCCGTTTCTCGCAAATGAAACAGCCAGGTTTGCAGAAACAGTTGATTTTCCAACACCACCTTTACCCGATGCGACAACAATAATGTTCTTAACCCCCTTCATCGGGATTTTTTCAAATAGATCACTCATTTTTTTTGATTTAGTATTCTGTTCAATATTGATTTTTATTTTTTGCTTATTACAAGACCGGGATTATATTCCGTTATACTTTTTCCTTGTACCGTCCACCTTTGTAATTCCCCGGGTGAATTCTAGCTTGCAGGCGATAAAGATATCGCTTTTTCAATGATTTTATTTTCACGGTCTGTTATGCTGTAGGCATACAGGCAGGCAATAATTCCTGGTTTAATCAATGTATGCGATACAATCTACCTGCACAAGTATACCGTCGCGGCCCATCTGGTCAATGCTTGCGCCACTATAGGAACGGACAGGCTTGGGGTCCGGAAAGAAAGTTGCATAAACCTCATTCAATGGTGCGATGTTCTTATTTGGCTCAGCTACAGTCATATGCACTTTTAATACATTTGCCATGGAGGTCCCGGCCTTCTCAAGCATGTTTTTCATATCGGTAAGAGCGCTGTGAATCTGAACTTTTATATCACCTGGCTCAGTCCTCCTGCTGGCATACCATCCTCCTATACCACATACAAAAACAAGATGTCCCGACCTGATGCACATCGACAATGGGGCAGTGGTTGGATATACACCGGGGATGGCAACCTTTTTTGGTGTCCATTCATCTGTACTCTTCTCTTTGGACTTTTTGGATATCTCATTACCCATTGCTCCTGCAAGAGGCAGGACTGTCAAACCTTTTACTACTTCTCTGCGTTTCATTCTACTTGCTTTAAATTAATTAATGATTATTTATTTGGTATTATATTGTTCTTCCATGAAGTCATTGCATCTCGCTATTTTCAGTTGCAATATTTGATTCAGTAATCCAGCAAAGCAGATTGTGACCTTCCTTAAATATTAAGCGTGCGAAAGAAATGAAAATCTCTAACTGGGCAAATCCGGATGTTATAAGGGAAAAAGCCTCTTTTGACGACAGTGCCGTTCTGTGTTTAAATGAAAGAAATTCCATAACAAGAATGGTTATGATCAGTAAAAAGACATGTGATAGCAGCTTCTTCTTGCCAACAAGATTTTCAAATGTTATTTTTTTCACTTTGACAAAAGTAGAGGTTCTTTGTCAAATTCCTCATTGATCCCGGGAGTTTATATGGTTTATTCAGCTTGAGTAAATCACAGAATTCCCATGAATATGTTTCAAATGTCAAACTGTATTTTGCAGGGCTATCATTTTAATTTTCAGTGATATTTATTCAAAGGAAAACAATGGATGGAAGTTGAAAAATCATTCTTGCAGAACCTTATAAACAGACTTCTGTATTGTTTGAAACAAATTCTGAGCCGTGATTAGCGGATGATAACTGGTTTCGTGGGTGATTTTTTACTTTCCGGGCTGCAGAATATGAAGCTTTTGTTTATATTAGAATGGATGAAATGATAAAGATTAAAATCATTCCAAATGGTTCCTGAACCTTTAGGTGGCAAATACACATTTAACATTTTTAAAAATCTGAGTTATGAAAACAATTTTAAAGAGAATTGCCGATCAAAACCGGCAAATGGAAGCAGCTGAAAAAGCTACAATCAATGCAGAAATTGCTAATCCGGCTACAACAAGCGACCGCAGGAATTTTTTAAAGAAAGCTGCACTGGGAGGGATTGCCCTTGGGGGCATGATGAATCTGTCGATAGAGGATACTATTGCGCAGACAACTTCAAAAGTGCGGCGTTCATCTGCTCCCTCAGAACTGAAGATTACAGATATGAGGACCGCCAAGACTGCCGTGATGGGTGGTACAACCATTGTCAGAATTGATACAAACCAGGGTATTTATGGTTTGGGAGAAGTAAGAGATGCTGCTGATTCGCGTTATGCACTGATGCTGAAAAGCAGGATTCTGGGAGAGAACCCTTGTAATGTGGAAAAAATATTCAAGATAATCAGGCAGTTTGGTTATCATGGCCGCCAGGGAGGCGGCGTTTGTGCTGTTGAAATGGCATTATGGGATCTTTGCGGCAAAGCCTATGACGTACCGGCCTGGCAACTGCTTGGTGGAAGATACCGGGACAAAATCAGACTTTATGCTGATACCCCCAGCGGTGAAAATCCCGATCAGCAACGGGAACGCATTAAATACCGCACTGTTGACCAGGGCTATACATGGCTGAAGATGGATCTGGGCATAAGGAGTATAATGAATATCCCGGGTACCCTCGTCAATCAGGCTTATTGGACAGAAAATGACCGTTTAATGAGGGAAATCAATAATAACTACATGACTTACGGAAGGACTCTTCATCCCTTTACCCAGATTCAGATTACCGACAAAGGCCTGGCAGAAATGGAAAAAATAGTCGCCCAGGCCCGCGATCTTGTTGGGTGGGAAATTCCCATCTTTACAGACCATTTCGGGCATTTTGATTATAACAATGGGATAAGACTGGGCAGGGTACTTGAAAAATACAGGCTGGCCTGCATGGAAGATATTGTTGCATGGTTCTATACCGAACAATGGAAAAAACTATCAGATGCCCTCGAAACTCCGATGATGACAGGGGAAGACATATATCTGCTGGACGGATTTAAACCTCTGATTGATATGCAGGCAGTTGACATAGTTCATCCTGATCTTGCAACTTCAGGGGGTCTTCTTGAAACCAAGAAAATTGGTGATTATGCTGAAGAGAATGGTATCGCCATGGCAATGCATCAGGCCGGAACACCTGTTTCCTTTATGGCCAACGTGCATTGTGCAGCAGCTACTCAGAATTTCCTGGCTCTTGAACATCATTCGGTGGATGTTGAATGGTGGGAGAGTCTGGTGAAAATGACAGGTAAAAAGCCAATTGTTGAAAAGGGATTTGCTCCTGTTCCTCTTGATTCACCCGGCCTGGGAATTGAACTAAACGAAGAGGTCGTGAAGCAACACCTCAGGCCCGACGAACCCGGATATTTCCTGCCTACTCCTGAATGGGATCAGCGACGTGCTGCCGACCACCTCTGGAGTTGATTTTGCTTTATCCGATGGCAGGTTGCCTGTCCAACCTGCCATCGGATTATTCTCTAAGGTCACGGAATGCTTTTGCGACAAAATAATGCTGTTGACGACAGCTAATGATTTGCCGCTAAGTTTTATACCACTGAATTGAGCCTCCTTCCTCTTTATGCCATTGGTGGATGGATGCTCAATAGATTTTGCAGGCCAAAAATTTTAGCGCCTCTCTCGTCCGCAGTATCTCCCGGGTGCGTGAAATGACCATTCGCAACAACCTGCCGGCTATTATGAACAGAATTGTCAGAAAGGAGAGTAACAAAAATGTTTTAAAACTGCTTCTCGTGGATCTGTTTATATCTGTTTGCAGATTAATAATGGTTGTCAGGATTTCCTGAGAATCTCGATTGCTTTGTTCCAGTCATCTGTGGGAGTTCCGTTTTCTCCTCGCCTTATGCGTTCGTTATAGATTTCATAAGCTTTTTTGCTGATTTCTGCTTCGCTTGGTTCAGCTTTACCGGTAGTAATCTTCCTGCTCCTTGCAGCTATATCCTTTGTACCTTTGCTGCTTCTTTCTAACTTGACAGTCGAAGTGGTTTTCTTTGACTTACTGCTGCTCTTAGCTACTGATTTTTTCATCATTTCGAATTTTAATTATTTTAACGAAATTTAGATCCGGCAAATTTACATGAATTATTTTATCTTTTGATTTTCTAAATTTACTGAATGCTTATAATTTTCAAGTAACTGTTTCCTAGTGGATTTCAAACTACATCTCTTACTTTATTGTTAAAAAATTAACACTATATAACATGAAAAATTTTTCAAGAAGAAAATTTGTTGAGACAACAGTAATAGGTGGTGTCGGTGCCGGTATATTTCCAGGATTGGCTGACAGCCGTAAAAACATCAATAAACCCCGTCCAGAAAAGGGAACTGACCCCGCCGGGTTAAAAGTACCGGAAAAAAGACCAGGTCAGGCTTGTGAAGCCGGGAAGGATATATTGCCGCCACGTTTTGATACCATGCGTCCTATCAGGGATAAACATAATATTACTGTAACTGTCGGACAGGACTGTGGTGAATTCAGGGGCGATAATGACAAGATTCTGCAGGCGGCTGTGGATTATGTTGCCGGCCTGGGAGGTGGTACAGTATGTATTATGCCGGGAGTGTATACCATGCGGAACTCACTCTTTCCAAGATCGGGTCTAACAATAAGAGGTTCAGGGGAAACGACAATCCTCAAAAAATGCGCAAGTGTCAGCTCAAAATTGATCCGTGAAGCTGACTGGTATGAATACTGTGTACAGGTTGAGCGCCCTGAAGGCTTCTCTGTGGGAGGGGGACTGGCATTGAGCAGGGATGATAAAGATCCGAGAGAAGTGCGTTTTTTTACAATCACAGGAATAAGCAATAATGTCCTTTTCCTTGACAAGCGAACCGAACATAATTACTGGATGATGGAATCGGCTCGCGCAAGTACACGTTTTTCAATAATTTATGGGTTCAATGTTGACAATGTTGCTATCAGTGATCTTGTGCTCGACGGCAACAGGAACGAAAACGAGCATGTTGACGACAATTATGCAGCTGCGCTTTTTATGCAATACTGTAACGGATGGAATTTTAAAAATGTGATTGCACGTAACTATAACAGCGACGGATTCAGCTTCCAGGTATGTGATGACATTCATTTTGAAGACTGCTCAGCAATAAATAACGCTGACCTGGGCTATCATCCGGGAAGCGGATCGCAACGTCCGGTCTTTATTCGCTGTACCGCAAGGGGCAACAGCCAGGGATTTTTCTGGTGCTGGGGCGTATGCGACGGCATTGCGGAAAACTGCCTGGCGGAAGGTAATATGAGATACGGAATCAATTTTGGTCATAGGGATACCGATAATATAATAAGGAATTGTATTGTTGAGAACAATGGCGAAACTGGCATAATTTTCAGGGA
>ERZ795031.4148-NODE-4148-length-12382-cov-5.247505_pt1 | contig 12382 bp, 9 predicted proteins | sample MGYA00375123_ERZ795031 | MGnify/ENA primary metagenome ERZ795031 (study PRJEB30166, sample SAMN05720159) | activated sludge metagenome | isolation source: anaerobic digester from wastewater treatment plant | place: USA | collected 2015-04-21 ... | reverse complement strand
CTGACAACATTTGCCACCAATTTACCCGCTTGGTGGTAAACCATACCCTTCAATCCGCCTGTAGCCATAATTCTCCTCCTCCTTTTTCTATTTGCAATAATGTAGATGATAATAATCGTCTAATAGCGATAAATAAACCTACAAATTGCAGAGTTACCCCAAGTATTTTTACTGACCGTTCGGTCAAATTTTACACCCGTTTTTGAGTATATGTATTTCGGCGAAGTAACAATTGTGAAACAAATTGTGTGTGGTTACCACATTTGGAAAAGTTATGACTATAATAGTAGTCAAGGGGGCGTTATATGAAAAGAAAAACGGAGTTTTATTCACTGGCAGACGCGAAGGCAAAATTTTCTAAAGTGATTGAAGATTCGATTAGTGAGGATATTGTGATAACCAAAAATGGTAAACCAGTATCTGTTGTTATGAATTATAATACGTACTCTAAGATTTTTGAATTCATGGATAAGGTGTGGGATCTTTATCTGTTAGACATTGGCGATCCATCTCTTTTTAAGCAATTAAAACTCGAAGATATTTTTGGAGAAGATTCTAACATTACTAGAGATGAAGGGGAGGTATAAAGATATGGCGCAGGTTGTTCTCGAGCATGTTTGGAAAGTATACGAAGGTAAGGTAGAGGCTGTAAAGGATGCGAATTTCGTAGTTGAAGACAAAGAATTTCTCGTATTACTTGGTCCATCTGGTTGTGGAAAAACAACGACACTTCGTATGATTGCAGGGCTTGAAGAGATCACAAAAGGAGAAATAAAGATTGATGGGCGTGTAGTTAACGATGTTGAACCAAAAGATAGAGATATTGCATTCGTGTTCCAAAACTACGCTCTATATCCACATATGACTGTGTATGATAACATGGCATTTGGTTTGAAGTTAAGAAAGGTACCAAAAAATGAAATAGACGAAAGAGTCCATGAAGCTGCAAAGATACTTGAGATTGAGTCTTTGCTCGATAGAAAGCCTAGACAACTTTCCGGTGGTCAAAGGCAAAGGGTCGCAGTCGGACGTGCAATCGTTAGACATCCAAAGGTGTTCTTGTTTGACGAACCTCTTTCGAACCTTGATGCAAAGTTACGTGTTCAGATGAGATCAGAATTAAAGAAACTACATGCTAGGCTCGAAGCAACGATTGTCTACGTTACGCACGACCAAGTTGAAGCCATGACAATGGCCGATAAGATAGTTATCATGAAAGATGGGGTCATCCAGCAGATTGGAACACCTTACGAAGTGTACAATAGACCGGCCAATATGTTTGTTGCAGGATTCATTGGAAGTCCAGCAATGAATTTCATAGAAGGTAAGATAATTAAGGGCGAAGGTGGACTTTGGGTTAAGACAAGTGGGTTGAAACTCAAAGTTCCTCAAGAATACGAAGACAAACTTGTTCAATACATTGATAAAGACATAATCTTTGGTATAAGGCCAGAAAACGTGTACGATAAGATGTTTGCCATTGCTCCAAGGCCGGAAAACACAGCAGAAGTTACAGTTGACGTTGTGGAACCTCTTGGTAGTGAGACGTTACTTCATGTCGTTGCAGGAGACGATAAGATAGTTGCAAGGGTTAATGCAAAGAGTCAGGCACAAGATGGGCAGAAGATCGACCTTGTCTTTGATATGACTACCATGCATATATTCGATAAGGCAACAGAGAAAGAATTACTGCACTGGTAATTTGATTTCTCTTTATAAAAGACAATGTCAGTTATTTTACCCCCCAAATTTTGGGGGGATTTTTCATTTTTTGTGTTAGAATAGTTATGGTGTAGTTTTTATGACCTATCCCTCTATCAAAGTAGCAAGGAGGAACGTATTTTGCCAAATATCTTTTATGGAGTACCCGGTGATAGTTTCATATCGTTCGATGAACATGAAGTAACTCACATGAAAGTGATGCGGATAAAGCAGGGAGAAATAATTGATGTTACTGACGGTAATGGTGGAAAATACAAGATAATAGTTGATGTAATAGGGAAGCAATCTGCACAGGGAAAGGTATTGTCTCATGAGTTTGTTGAACCTTCCGATGGTAGGTTGGTGCTTTTTGCACCGTCCGGCCGCTGGGAGAGGTTACGCTGGACGATAGAAAAGGCCGTAGAACTTGGTGTAGATGAGATATATATTTTTAACAACGAAAGGGCATCTCGACATTACGATGATAAGCAAGAAAAACTTGAAATAGTCGTTAGAGAAGCATCGAAGCAATGTGTGAGATACCATTTCCCCGATATAAAGAGTATCGAGTTTCTAGACATATTCTCTTTGGCGCCCGAAAGTACTTACATGCTGGATTTTAAAGGGCGAAAGATACCGAAAAGGATATCGAAGAATGTAGGTATAATCGCTGGTCCCGAAGGAGGCTTTTCAAAAAAGGAAACTGAACTTTTGAAGGGAAAGTTTAGAAGTATATGCCTTGGAAAGAAAATTCTACGCTTTGAGACCGCCATAATCCTATCGATGGGTGTTTTCAGTATGAAACTTGGAAAGATATGAATATTTATTTTTTCATAAAATTCTCTTTGATGAATTCTATGGTCTCGATTCCTTTCAATCTTGATATTTGATATTGCATGAAACTTTCTTTATAGCTTTCAGCATATATTTTTGCTTTGTCTTGCAGATTTTTCTTTATGTACTTTATCCTTTCTTCGTAATCTTTTCGATCTATCATTTTTCTATATTCAAATGGTGTCTTGGGTTTAGGGACTAATGGGTTTATACTCAACGTAATTTTTCTGTACCCCATTTTGTTTACCTCATCTATAAACCAGAAAAATTCACGATAATCCTCCGATGTCTCCTCCGAAAAACCAATTATGTAGTATAGCTTTACATGTTCAAAGCCGACATTTCGACCCAATGTTAATCCATTGAAGATCCCTTCTTGTGTTATGTCTTTGAGCATAATTTCCCTTATTCTCTGTGATATTCCTTCCGGTGCCACTGTAAATGACTTGTGATCAGTCACTTTCAACATCTTTAGCAGTCTTTCATTTACATCATCAACTCTCATCGAAGAAACTGAGAATTTGATATTCTCTCTTTCCATGTGATCTAGTAAAGTGTTTAAATACGGATAGTCTGTTATTGTAGCACTTATTAGACCGAATTCCTCAGTCTTATACTTTCGGAATATTTCGATAACACTTTCTGCATTTGCAAATTTTACAGGTTTTTTGGTGTATCCGGTTACGCAAAATGCACATCTTCTTATGCAACCCCTACCAATCTCTACAAGTAATTTGTTCTTAAATACCGAATGTGGAGTTGTAAAATGTGAGAATGGTACGATATCTAGGGTACCTTGGCAGTTCTTGAAATTCTCCTTTCCATGTACCTTGGAATAAACCTGAGGTATCTTAAGCATTTCTTTTATGCTCTCAAATTTGTTATCGTTCATCAGAGCTTGCGAGACTTGATCTATGGCACACTCCAAATCCCCCACGAATAGAAGATCAGCAATATCACTAAGTATCTCGACGTTGAACAAATTCACTGGCCCGCCAATTATTATCAGTGGATGGTAATTCTCTCTATCTGAAGCATTCAATGGTATACCACGTTTAATAAGCAAATCAGCAATATTTCTCAAATCATTTTCAAATTGGAATGTAAAAAGCCAAGTCGAAAACTCATCTATTGGTCTTTGCTCTTCGACGGAATAAAATCGCTTAAACCATGGTTCATAGAAAAATCGTTCAACTCCAATACCTCTGTTTGCCAATAATTGTTCTATCCAGCTCCAAGCGAGTGAGCTACTGGCTACTTCGTAATCGTTTGGGAAAATAAGGGCAACCTTTGGAAGGTTGCCCGGAATTTGGCTAATCAATTTTTCATCCTTGAAAATTTTGGAAACGTAGTTAAATTCCTTAAAAGATTCTTCGTCTCGTGGTCTTCTCATACGACAAACACATTCCTTCAAGAACAGTATAATTAAATATTTTCTACAGATTTTCGGTGCAAGTAATTTCTGGAGACTACCGCGCGTTTTACCACACCTTCAGCTACTTTATCTGCGTCCTTCATGATAACTACCCTGAATGTAAACTGATTTGCAATGACCTCACTGATCCTTATACCTATTATGAGCCTCTCACCAACTACAACGGGCCTAATGTGAGAAAACTGAACTTCTGTTACAACAGATATAACATTCTCATCTAAGTACTGTGATAGGAACTCACCAATTAGTCCATTTACTTCTTTAATGAGCCCCGAAGTTGACACAAAACGCAACTGAGCCATTTCTTCATCTTCATCCCAAATCATTCCATCGTCTGGTATTAACTCCACCGACTTATTCATTCCAACCATGTTTTCAAAATTGTTCAGCACAGCAATCCCCCCAGTAAACATGAATGATAGTTCAGTTGATCGTCTTGTTTTGTGGTGGTAGTACTTCTTCATTACCATTGAGCATTGCCCTCAGTTCCTCACCACTCATGACTTCCCTTTCTAACAATACTGCAACGATTTGATCCATCTTTTCTCTGTTTCTCACAAGTATCTCTCTTGCACGTTCGTAACATGTTTTGATTATATTCTCAACTTCTTGGTCTATCATCTTGGCCACTTCTTCACTATAGTTTCTGATCCTTGTCAATTCTTTACCCAAGAATACTTCTTGTTCTGTCTTACCCCATGCCAACGGGCCAAAGGTATCGCTCATTCCATACTCACAGACCATTTTCCTTGCAATTTCAGTTGCACGCTCGATATCGTTTGAAGCACCACTTGTGAAGTCTCCAAAGACGATTTCTTCCGCAGCTCTACCCCCCAACAGAGTCGTTATATTGTCGAGAAGTTCATTCTTGCTCACTAAATATTTATCCTCCGCAGGTAAATGAAGCGTGTAACCTAACGCGGCGTAACCGCGTGGCGTTATAGAAATTCTGTGCACTGGATCTGAATTTGGCAATGAAGACCCTATTATAGCGTGTCCCACTTCGTGATATGCAACTATTCTCTTTTGCTTTTCAGATATTACTTTCGATTTCCTAGCTGGACCTGCAATCACTCGGTCTATTTCCTCTTCAAAATCGTCCATCTTTATGATGTTTCTTCCATTTCTGACCGCCAATAGCGCTGCTGTGTTTACAAGATTTTCGAGATCAGCACCGACAAACCCCATCGTCCTCTTGGCAAGTACACCTATGTCCACATCTCTGTCGATTGGCTTATTTCTTAAGTGAATTCTCAAAATCTCTTCTCTACCTTTTACATCTGGTGGATCAACCACGACTTTTTTGTCAAATCTACCAGGCCTCAACAAAGCAGGATCTAGTATGTCAGGCCTATTCGTTGCTGCCATAACCACTATGGCCAAATTGACATCGAAACCGTCCATCTCAACGAGCAACTGGTTCAACGTCTGTTCTCTTTCATCGTGACCTCCGCCAAGGCCAGCCCCTCTGTGTCTTCCAACTGCATCAATTTCATCTATAAATATGATGCATGGTGTATTTGCCTTCGCCTGTTCAAATAGATCACGAACCCTTGCAGCACCAACACCAACAAATAATTCAACAAAGTCAGAACCGCTAATGTGGAAAAATGGCACATTTGCCTCACCTGCAACTGCCCTTGCAAGTAGCGTCTTACCCGTACCCGGAGGCCCTACCAACAGTATACCTTTTGGCATTCTAGCACCGATCTTGGTAAATTTACTGGGGTTCTTGAGAAATTCAACGGTCTCCTTTAACTCTTCGACTGCTTCATCTACACCAGCAACATCTTTGAAAGTTACCTTCATCTTGTTTGGATTAACCTTCTCAGCTCTACTCTTCGTAAATGTAAAGGCCTGATTATTGTTCCTTCCAAGGCCTCTAATTATGAAAGCAAAGAGTAAGAGAGTGATTACGAAAATGGCTATGTTCCCAATCACGTTTATCCAAAAGTTACTATCAACACTTTTCTCGCCTTCTACTATGACACCATAAGAAACAATCTTGTTTATGTTTTCTACATCGTACACAAACCACGGAGCATAAACAGAGTACGCTCTTCCTTGTTTAGTCTCCACCCTCAAATTGCCATCGTCTTTTATAACGACTCTTGCAATATCTGTTTCTCCATCGCCTATACGTTTCATAAACTCGCTATAGCTCATATTGACTTCAATTGCGCTTTTAGAGCTTACAAAACCTTCGTAAACCCAAAACAGAGAGAGTGCAATCAGTATAAGAAATATGACAGATCCAATGTTACGATTCAAAGCAAAGACCTCCTTTCACCTGAACTTCAATATCGATACTCTTAAGAATCTCTTTGTCTTCATATAAATAAGGGGCAAAAATAATTTTCTTATCAAAAACCAAAAGCGGCATTAACTTCCTCACGAACGTTGGTATCTTCTTAGAACTGAATAAATCCTTAACCTTCCTACCGTCAGCCAATCGATCACCCTCAATCCAATTTCTTATTTCTATATCACCACTAAATCGTGAATTGATTATACCACCAAAATTTATTTTTATAAAGTACCCATTGAATTCGTATTCAAAATTGTTTGTATTATTGCCATCAAAGCCACTATAGCATGGTACCAACTTTATACTCTTTCTAAGATAATTATCAATAGGTCCCATCATTACCCAGTTGTATGACACTTCTATCCCCAAATTCCTCCAAAAAGAGACCTTGAATGATTGCGAATTGCATGCCTCAAAACGTTCAAGTTTTTCCATATCCAAAGGTCTCTTAAAGAACTTTAGGGCCATACGCCTAATCTGTTCAGTTTGAAGATACTTATCTTCAACGAGTTTGAAGATGATTCTATCTTCTAGATTAGTCATGTTAATTTGACTTGACGCTAGGACCCTGTCGATATATTCATCCATCTTCCAGATATTCTTTGAAAGGTGCAGAGCTGACCTTTCCAAACTCGGATTGATACTTTTCAACAGAGGAACTATTTCATGCCTAATGAAATTTCTTTGATACTTGACATCAAAATTCGATTTATCAACAACATAGTGCAACTTTCTACTTTGTGCGTATTTTTCTATCTCCTCTCGACTGAAAAAGATCAATGGCCTTATGTATTGATCATGTGCTGGCTTGATACCGGCAAGTCCAAATGGTCCTGTCCCCTTTGCAAATCTAAGCAAAATGGTTTCAAGCAAGTCATTTGCGTTGTGCGCTGTTGATATGTAGTTGTATCCGTTTTTTTGAGCGATCTCATTTAGGAAGGAATATCTGAGAAACCTTGCAGCTTCTTCGGTAGAGTACTTATTGTTCTCTGCAAATTTGGCAACATCACCCGATGAAGTATAAAATGTAAGATTCCTTGACTCACATACTTGCCTTACAAATTCTACTTCTGAATAAGCTTCTTCGCGCAGTTTGTGGTTAAAAGTTGCTACGCCGATATCAATTCTCCAGTCGCTCTTTAGTGATTTCAATCTATCAAAAAGATCAAGCATCACAATTGAATCCACACCACCGGAGACGGCAAGAAGAATCTTTTTCGTATTGAGGTCTGTAGCTATATAAGTATCAATTACTTGTACAAACCTTTCAAATAAATCAAAATCGTTTTGCAAGTAATCACATCCCGCTGATCTGAAGTGTACCAGATGTAGGTTCAAAATAGAAAAACTTGTCGGGCATATCTGTTAACCTGAACTTGAAATAAATCTTATCTAACATTCCCAAAATATCAGCACCTGACCTGTAAGAAAATTCTGCACCAAGTGAGAATACCCAACAATGCAAAGACTTGTCAAAGGCCATCTTTAGATTTGTTAATACTACTTGTTGTGGGTCGTATGTCAGTGATATATTCGTGTTTGGATCTATATTTTTCATGTCGGCACTAAGTGTGTATCTATTATCACCATTGGTGTTGTACGATAAAGAATATTTCTCATTTTTCTTCTCCATCGTATACGCAAATCTCCAATTTGGTATTGCATCTTTAGCACTCTTTGTAAAATTTGCGCTCACGGTATTTTTGTAATCAAACATGTAGAAATATCCTGATGCGATGAGGTTTCTTATGTAGTCTTGAGATTGATAAATCGAAGCAGTAAAATTCGAGTATTTTAGACTGTGAACGTATAAATCAATTTCCGAACCAGGTCTTACAGTAAAACTAAGCGTATAAGCTAACTGAACTGGTAATACATTAAGACCAAATGATATGTTTTCGTTTCCGAGTTTGTTCTGAACATTATCGTATGTCGTCGAAAGTGACCCTGATAGTCCCATAATTCCAATATTATTTGCGAATTTTAGTGTGTATGTATCAGGTACTTGCTGGTTTTTCAAAAGGTCCCAACCACGTTTTGTACTTAATGATAAAGCACTTGTAGAAATCTGTGCATTAAGTGTGATTAGGTTCGATTTCGTACTTATTGATTCGTCAACAAATGGGTAGACTTGGTCCCAGTTTGCGGAGATACTGAATGGCCCTATTGTGTATTTGCCTTCCAACTTATATGTATCTGTCATGTTTATGGCTTCTTTTCGGCTAGTACCTGTAATGTTTAGAATATCCCTTACATCGAATAGATATTGGAAATTCAAGCCGAAAGGTCCTGATGAGAACTTCCGAGGTAATTGATAATTGTACGTTATCACTTGATTTTGACTGTTTTCGTACCTAGTACCTTGTATATTCAATCTGTAATTCCATGGAACGTTTGTTAGAGATAAGCTGTAATTTGCCTGATAGTAGGGTGTCCATGTCTTGTCTAGTCTCGTTAAATATCCATCAGTCTGAGTGCGCATGATGATGTCTAAACTATTAATTGAAAAAGTATTATCCGGCACTGGCATAAATGAGATGTTCCTAAAGCCCCCGTTTAGATAAAGAATACTGTCGGTTTGCGCTCCATCGTATGAAAGATAAGGTCTCAAGTACATTTTTCCATCCTTTGATTGGTAATTTAACCCGACTTTCTGTGAGAAGTTGTTATCGTTTATGTAATTTGATTCTAAATATATGAGCCCATCGTATTTGAAGTAAAGTGTGTTTCTAGAGTAATTGTATCTATAAGTGAAAGGCAATATAGAGAATTCAAGCGTTCCATTCTTTTCCGAGTAAGTGATTCTATTCTTATTTGTATCTTTCGCATCTATACTTATACCATCTGTCGATGATAATCCTAAAGTAAGCGCCCAGTTTTTTATAGCAAATGAAAATGTTTGAGAGACACTGAGCGTGTTGCTAAAAACTATAGAAAACGTGTATGGAGCAGTACCTTCAAGACCTGTTATGAATAGTGGGTAAGGAAATAAAGGTACATTTAGAACAGTTAAGAACGCACTCTCAGCAATGATGTATTTGTTCTCTATTACGTATATTTTCGATGCCAACACAGTATAGTGTGGCTCATCCAAATTGCATGTTGTTATGTGTGAATTAGTTAGTTCCGCGTTTGTACTGCTTGCATCGTATTCTATTGTTGAACCGTAAACGTATATCGGTACATTCTTGTTTTGATAAGTGTAGTTATAAGTAGTCGTTGCGTTAAGGATTAGACTTCTCTCCGTTTCAAATTCATATGAAAGATATTTGGAAACATATTTTTGATCATCGAATTTGAAGATTACATTTCCTTCGGCTTCAACAACCTTAATTTTTCCATCAAGAAGTGTTGCTGTAGCCGTATCACATTCTATTTGATATTTGTCCCAGATAATCTTCACGTCGTCTTTTGCGACGACTTGATCATCATAGAACATAGCGTTGGATGAACTCACGTTCACGTCTGATGCCTGTGCAGTTGTACCAATCAACAGAAAGCAAAAGATAGCTATCACAAATAACCTACTCAACAACTCTCTGATTCTGTATGACAAAGGAGTGTCTAACATCAGGTAAAGTATAAGACCAGTAAGAGCAAAGACTATGTTTGGCAACCAAGTGGCAAGTACTGGATTCATGAGACCTTCCTTTCCCATTCCAGATAGCCAAGCACCTGAACCTTGATATAACACAACTATGAGAAATGTGATCACAACACTCCACGACCGACTTGTAAATCCAAAAAGTAAAGATACAGGAATACCAATCAATACGATCACTAAAGACCCGAGTGCATTTGCATAGCGCTGATTTAGTTCAACTACTAAGCTTGCCGTATTTACACCGAGTTTTTCATAAGTCTGCAGTTGCGCTCTTAGCTCACGAGAAGTCTTGTCTTGTATCGTTCTAGAAGACCTTAGCATGTCCTCTATCTCTCCGGCAACATCCAACTTCATCTCTTTGAACTGCATTTCAATCGACATGAAGCCTGTTTCAAGGTCCATTATGTACATGCTACCATCTGTCAAATACCAGCCATCTTTTCTCTTTTCAACCTTGCTTGAAGTCACGATCTGCTCATTACTATCTTCATTTCTGAATAAGACAACATCGTACAATTCTCCCTTTGATTGATCATATTCTTTTACATAGAAATAGAGATCTTTTTCCAACTCGACAAGCATGTTTGTCTTTACAACACTTTCAGGAGATTGAAGAATGTATTGATTAAGTATTTGAGATGATTTGTAGTTCGCTTTCGGAACGACGTAATCTGCGAGGAATAAGGATAATGTCGATAAGACAACTGCCAATATAAAAAATGGTGTAACCAATTTTTTTGAAGATACACCGTGTACTAACAATGCAGTTATTTCTCTATTAGAATAGAGATCGCTGATAACCCAGAAGATGGCAAAAAGTACCCCAACTGGAATTCCAAGAACGGCAAAATATGGGATGTTATATGCAATGAAGACTAGCAGCTTTGAAAAGCCAACACGGTTTCTAATGATGTAATCTGAGATCTGATACAACCATTCAACACTTACAAAGACTATAAAGCCAGCCAGTCCCATGAAAAAAGGTTTCAAAGATAACTTTAACGTGTATTTTGTCAGTATCTTCAAAAAATTCCACCCCAACTCGCGATTGTCATGTGAATTACAACTCTCTTACTTCATCGACTAGACTTCTACTTGGAAGTAATCTTGCTAAAAGAGTCTTAGTTTCCACAAGCATACTCTTTTGATTCTGATATTTAATCCGATATTTATTGATATTCATCTTTAAATATTTCTAAAGAGAATTCATGGAGCTCATCATCGTAACATTTATAGTGTTTGGCCATGAGTATATAACAAGTGGTTTCTATAATTTGAGTTGCGAAATCCGATATTTCCTCTATAGACCTTGAAATATCCAACAGCATAGATCCCCTGTTTATCAACCTCGGATTGTCCTGTACGATTCGAATGATCTCTTCTTTAAAACTACTGTACGCTTCGTCTATTTTTGCATCTTGAGTGCATACACCTGCGGCTCCTTCAATGTTTTGATCCACGTATATTCTCAGAGACCTACGTAACATCTTTTGCGAGAAAGAAAACATCTCGGGTAGCATAATGCTTTGATTGATTTCAGGTTCTTTGACCAAGTATATGATGTTCTCTGCAATATCTTTCAATCTATCGGTTATATCTAAGAGTATTTTCGATACTATGACAGAACCAGATATGAAGCGTAGATAATAAGAATTTGGCGCAAAAGTCCCAAGAAGAACCTGTGAGAAGTCGAGAATCTCCAAGTACGCATCGTAGACGTCCCAGTAGTCATGCTTTACTTGCTTTGCCAAGTCAGTGTTCCTTTCCTTGAAAGATTCGGCAGTTATTCTCAATATATCTTCAACGTACCAACTTTCTTTTGTTACCATCTTTTTCAATTCTTCAGATTTATCAGTTACCATCCATTTCACTTTAATCACCCTCGTTCTTTGATGAATTTCCATTCATCAATCCAAAAACATTTCTTCCATAACCGATCTTTTCCTTTATGGAAGTTGAAAAATCGTATCCTACAGGTCTAAGGATGGAAACCTTCTTACTGCTCTTCTTGATATTGATCTCCTTAACTTTTTTTACAACATCACCATCGATAACCAAATTCACGCTGTCGTTCACAGTTATTTTGATGTTCTCACTACTTGGTATTATGAGACTCCTGGTTGCAAGGAATTGTGGTGCGATTGGAGTGATAACAAACGCTTCGACGTTTGGAAGCATTATTGGGCCACCAAGTGCAAGTGAATAGGCTGAAGACCCTGTTGGAGTGCTTACTATCACGCCATCTGCATGATAGTAAAATTCTCCATCGGACATTTGGACATCGAAATCTAAGATCTTTTGACTCAAATCTCTTTGAAGTATCGCATCATTGATTGCGTGGTAATACTTGCCTTCAGCTTCAATTGCCAATATCCATCTTCTGTCTTCTATAAAATTCCACTGTTCCAAATCGGCAACGAGTTTATCTAATTCATCTAAGCGATACCCAGAGAAAAAGCCTAATCTTCCTGCTTTGATACCTATAACCGGCTTTGAACTC
>ERZ795031.4121-NODE-4121-length-12447-cov-15.658812_pt1 | contig 12447 bp, 9 predicted proteins | sample MGYA00375123_ERZ795031 | MGnify/ENA primary metagenome ERZ795031 (study PRJEB30166, sample SAMN05720159) | activated sludge metagenome | isolation source: anaerobic digester from wastewater treatment plant | place: USA | collected 2015-04-21 ... | reverse complement strand
TCCTTGACGGTCAGGATATTACCAATCTGCCTCCGAATAAAAGAAAATTAAACACTGTATTTCAGAATTACGCACTTTTTCCGCATCTTTCGGTAAAAGATAATATCGCATTTGGACTGAAAGTTTCCGGATTCGGAAAAGGAAAAATAAACGATGAAGTTGAACGTTACCTGGATCTCATTCAGATGACGGATCATGCTTCCAAAAAACCCGCAAAACTTTCGGGCGGGCAGAAACAAAGAGTCGCCATTGCACGTGCGCTGATCAATAAACCTGATGTACTTCTTCTTGATGAACCTCTTGCTGCACTTGATTTAAAACTCCGCCAGAGAATGCTTGTTGATCTCGACTGGATGCATGATGAAGTAGGCATAACGTTTTTATATGTTACTCACGATCAGAGTGAGGCGATGAGTATCAGTGATACAATCGCCGTGATGAATAAAGGCCGGATTGAGCAGAAGGGCACATCTGTCGAAGTTTATGAAGCTCCGAGAACGAGTTTTGTTGCGGCATTCATAGGTGATACCAATTTCTTTGACGGGGAAGTTAAAAGCATAGACGGAGATTATTGTCTTCTCTCTGTTGAATCATTTCCGGACATACGCGTTTATAATGATAAGGCTGTAAAACCCGGCGGAAAGGTATACCTCAGCATAAGACCAGAAAAAATCGGAATATCCCACAATAAACCTTCAGAAGAAAAAATTAATCTTCTTAAAGGTAAAGTCGAAGAAATAATTTATCTCGGATCACATACTAAATACTGGATCAGCGTTAACGGTTTTAGAATTTCAGTTATCGCAGTTCACAGCACATTTATGCTTGATATAAAAGAAATATCTTTCAATGATGAGGTTTACATTTACTGGAGCCTTGACAGCTGTTATATGCTCGAACAATATAAAGAAGAGGACGAAGCCTTGCTTACGCTTCCTGATGATGAAATTCTAGATCAGGAAACCGTATGAAGCCTTCACCATATTCAAAAAAACGAAATGAATTGTTGAGTTCGTTTCCGTCGTTCATCTGGCTTGTAATTTTATTCGTTATTCCAATAGGTGTAATTTTTGCTATTGCTTTCAAAGCAGCGGATCCTTACGGCGGAATAGGGGAAGAATGGACTCTTTCAACTATTAAAGAGCTTTTTAATCCTATATACCCTGCTATTTTCTGGAGAACAATATACCTTTCTCTTATTTCAACATTTATTGCTATACTGCTGGCTCTTCCTGTTGGTTATTATATAGCCCGGACAGGAAAAAGAATGCGCGAAATATTTCTTGTTCTTGTAATTGTTCCTTTCTGGACAAATTTTCTAATTAGAATTATCGCATGGAAAGTACTCCTTCATCCCGACGGTTTTATAAAAAAAATTCTGGTTACATTGTCGCTTGCGGATCCGAATTCGATTCTATTGTACCGGCCTGAAACTGTTTTAATTGTTCTTGTTTATTCGCATCTGCCTTTTGCGATACTTCCTATTTATGCCGCGGCTGAAAAATTCGATTTTTCACTTATTGAAGCAGCGAGAGATCTCGGAGCAAGCCGCTTTCAGGCTTTTCGAAAAGTATTTTTGCCCGGAATCAGCTCGGGAATTGTAGCGGCATTTATTGTAGTTCTGATTCCGTCTCTTGGTTCATACGTTATACCTGAATTAGTCGGCGGAGCTTCGGTTGAAATGATCGGAAGTAAAATAGCCCAGAGAAGTTTTGTTGACCGGAATCTTCCTCATGCTTCAGCTCTTTCTGCGCTATTGATGCTTGCTGTATTCATACCGCTACTCTTTGCGGCTCTCTGGCAGCGTAAAGCCGCTCTCACGGGTAAGTTTAAATGAAAAGAGGAAAATTTGCACTACTCATAACATTATTCGTCATGGTGTTTTTTTATCTGCCTGTAATAATTGTCGCTATCAATTCTTTTAACAGTGCGCGCTTCGGCGGAGAGTGGAAAAGCTTCACGTTTGTCTGGTACTCAAAACTATTTGCGGACAAGAACATCTGGTCTGCATTTATGAATTCTCTTTTAATCGCTTTTTCATCTGCAGTTTTATCAATGATTCTGGGATCAGTCGCCGCATTTGCGCTTGAAAAATACAAATCGCGTTTTCAGACCATTCACCGAATGCTTCTTTTTTCTCCGCTGGTTGTGCCGGATATTCTGATAGGTATGAGTCTTCTTATATTCTTTGTTGCCGTAAAAATACAGCTTGGGCTTATGACGGTATTTCTCGCTCATGTAACTTTCAGTATCAGCTATGTTGCAATGGTTGTTCTGGCGAGACTGCAGGATTTTGATTCATCTCTTTATGAAGCGGCTCTTGATTTAGGAGCAGGCAGATTCAATGCAATGCGGCTTGTCGTGATTCCGCTTGTTTTTCCGGGGATTCTTGCCGGAGGAATTATGGCATTCACTCTTTCAATTGACGATTTTGTTATAACATTTTTTGTTTCCGGCGCCGGTGCGGCAACTCTTCCAGGATATATTTACAGCATGATGAAGCACGGTTTCCCTGCGGTAATTAATTCTCTTTCTGTTCTTTTTGTAATCGCTACGTTTTTTCTGGTTTTAATGAGCCGCAAATTCCTGGTTAAACAGTAGAGTTTTAGCCTGAAATATGACGCAAAAAATCAGCGTATTGTTCTTTTCCCCTGACTTCAATAATTCTTTTTTCAATTTTTAGCGGTATATTCTGCAGCTCAAAATGCGGATTATCAATTAGTTTATCCGGATTATTTCTAATGACAAGATACATGTCAGGTGACAAAGCGAATAATCTGCTTTCTTCATCATTATTTTTAAAGTATTCTTTAAGCTGTCCGCAGACTTTCATTATATTATGAAAACCGGTATGAGAAAATGTGTTTTTTAGATTTGAAATTCTGAATATTTCACAAAATCTTGTGCGATTGCTGGCAAATGAAGAAAATTCTTTAAGAATAGAAGAAAAGGTTCCAGATAAATCGGATTTACTTTTCTGTTGGAAGGTATAAATATTAAGAATGATTTCTGCAAATTTACTGAAAACCTTTTCGTCAAAATAATCTGAGGATGAAAGAGAACAGACTGAATATGAATTATATTTTTTGCTTATAAAAAGAGGTGAACTTATTCCTTCTACTTTTATCTTTTCTTCGGCAATAATGTTATTACAGGCTGAGACCAAATCAGAAAGTGATTGTTCCCCGGAATATTTAATAATAACAGATTTTTCAAAATCATATATCCCTGAAAAAAAAGAAAAATTTTCAGAAGAATGAATGTTGAGCAATGTTTGAACCGAAACCGACTCTTTAAAGTTTTTTAATTCTGAAGAGAGAATGTTATCAATCGAGGAAATTTCAGCAATGGCATCAGTTTCACTGATTTGGCCCTGTCTGATTTTTTTAATCAGTTCGCCCGCAGAATCTATACAGGAAATATCATTTGTCATTAGTTTCACCAAGATATATATCTATATTTTTTAAAATAAATTTAGCAATATCTTTTTTTAGAGCCCTGTTCAGTTCTTTTTTCAATCCGTTTTTAAAATAAATCGTTATTTTATTGTAATCGGATTCAAATCCGCTTTCTGAAGAAGAAACATCATTTGCGCAGATAAGATCCAGGTTTTTTTCTTTCAGTTTTCCGAGTGCGTATTTTTCAAGATCATTAGTCTCAGCTGCGAAACCGGCAAGAATAAGATTTGAGAAATTCATGCTTTGTCTTATTTTGTTTGATTCCACCAGTATATCAGGATTTTTTATAAGAGTGATGTTCAGTTCATCCGATTTTTTCTTAATTTTGACAGGAGATATTTCCTTGAAAGAATAGTCTGCAGGAGCAGCAGCCATTACTAAAAGAGCATTATCAGAGAGCTGATTTTTAACCGCTTCAAGCATATCCCGCGTTGATAACACTTTTATAATCTCATATTTTTTACCTGATACAAGATTCTTATCAACATTGCCGGCAATAAGAACCGTATTCAGTCCGGCTTTGAAAGCTGCATCTGCGATTGAGATTCCCATCTTGCCGGAAGATCTATTTGTCATAAATCTGACAGGGTCAAGCATCTCAATAGTGCCTCCGGCACTGACAATAATTTTTTTATCAGATAAGTTTTTTAGTTTCATTATAAATCTGCTCTATGTCCGCAAGTTTTCCTGTTCCTTCATCACCGCAAACCACCGCGCCTTCAACAGGTTCTATGATATAGACTCCGCGTTTTTTCAGTATATCAATGTTATGTGTCACTGCAGCATTATTCCACATATCAGGATTCATCGCCGGGGCAGCGATAACAGGACATGTTACAGAAAGAAATGTTGTTGAAAGCAGATCATCTGCGATACCATTTGCAATTTTCCCGATTATATTTGCCGTTGCAGGAGCAATAACGAGAATGGAAGCATTCTCTTTCAATTTAATATGCCCCATCAGTTTATAATCACGGACAAAAGAATCCGTAAACACAGGATTTCCGGTAATTGTTTCAAAGAGAAGGGGACGTATCATTTCGGTGGAATTTTTTGTCATTATAACATGAACGCTGAAACCGTCTTTGACGTACTTTCTTGCAAGTTCACAGGATTTATAAATTGAAACAGAGGATGATACACCGAGAAGTATCTTTTTCATTTTGATCTCCTGAACATTTTTTCAAATTCGATATCGGATATATTAAACACAAACGGTCTTCCGTGAGGACAGCGGAGTTCTGCCCCGGAGTTAAAAACATAATCAATTAGAGTTTTTATATCTGAGTCCGTCATTATATCGTTTGCTCTTTTAGCACTGTGACAGGCAGCCTTGGCAGCTATCATTTCTCTTATATTCTCAAATCGTTCACCGGCGCTTTCTGCAAAATCGTCGATAAAGCCGTGAATATTCATTCCCTGCAAAATCGACGGAATTGCAGAAACAGCGAAAGTGTCATCAGAAATTGTATCAATGTCAAAACCTATTCTTCTGAATTCTTCGAGATTGTCCGAAACTTTTTCGAATTTGGTTTTCGGCAGTGTAATTTTTTCTGAAAATATAAGCGAAAAAGAATCAATATTCTCATTTTTTGCAAGTATTGCGTCAAAAAGCATGCGTTCATGTGCCGCATGAAAATCAATAAAATAGACAGAATTTTCCTTTTCTGCGATTATATATTTTCCGAAAATCGTTCCGATAGACTTATAATTTGATTCTGAATTGTAAATTGAGGAAATATCGGCAGTCGTCGATTCTGTGTTTGTTTCAATCTTTGAGTTTATGCTAAAAAGAGTTGTGTTTGAATGTTCAGTTTCATATTTTTCATCAAACTCAGTTTCTTGCTGTTTAAAAGATTCACTAGATTCGCTTACAGATTTTTCAAAGACGTTTCCGGCGGAATAGATTCTGCTTCCGAGAATCTTTTTTGCAGTAGAATAAATCATTGAATCGATATACTTTGAATCAAAGAATTTAATTTCTTTTTTTGCCGGATGAATATTAACATCAATCAGCGAAGGATTTATGTTAACGTAAAAAAAGCACTGAGGATATCCGTCTGAAAGAAAACCCTCATAGGCGCGTTTAAGAGTATAATTAAGATATTTGTATTCTATAGGACGTCTGTTTACGAAAAGATACTGATCCGAACGTGTTTTTTTGAATGCTGAAGGCTTTGAAATAAAAGCCTTTACCGATACGTCAACATCACATATTTCTCCTTCAAGGAGCATTGAATAATCATAAAGATCCGATATCCTTGATTTTTCATCCGAAGTTTTTGAAATTACCGACGGGGCAGTTCCGTCAAATGAGTACCTGAAGGATATTTCAGGCCTCGATAAAGCCAGAGAATAAATAGTTTCTCTTATGAGTTTTTTTTCCGACTGAAGTGATTTTAAAAATTTTTTGCGGGCAGGGGTGTTGTAAAAAAGATTTTCAACTATTACGGTTGTTCCGTCTTCACCGAAATAATCCGTAAATTCAACTGAATCGAATTCTGCAGAAAGCTTTCCTCCGCAATCTGAATTTTTCTCTTTCGACATTATGCAGAGTTTTGCTATAGAAGCGATACTTGCAAGAGCTTCACCGCGGAAACCATATGATGTTATGGAATATATGTCATTTACATCGCGTATTTTTGATGTAGCGTGTTCTCTTATCGCAAGAGGCAGATCATCTTTTGAAATGCCGGAACCGTTGTCCCGCACAATTATTTTTTTCATTCCTGATTCAAATACGGATATTTCTATTTCAGAACTGTCGGCATCTATGGAATTTTCAACCAATTCTTTGATTACAGAATAGGGCCCGGCTACAACTTCGCCTGCGGCTATCATATTTTTAACGTTTTCAGGAAGAATTATAATTTTAGACATAATTAAAGATTTCTTAATCATATTAAGTGTCAACATCAATTCTATCAAGATTTTTATTGACAGAAGAAGTGCAGAATCTTTAATTGTCTAACACGGTGAGCGTAGTTCAATGGTAGAGCCCAGGATTGTGGATCCTGTTGTTGCGGGTTCGAGCCCCGTCGCTCACCCACTATTTCTTTAAAGGCTTTTTAATTTTTATTGAAAAAACTTGACAGAAATCAGTATAAAGTGTGTTTTAGTCGCATAGCTTGCGAGTGTGGCGAAATTGGCAGACGCGCTAGACTTAGGATCTAGTGTTTAAACGCGTGTGGGTTCAAGTCCCTCCACTCGCAAATTTGCGGGAATAACTCAGCGGTAGAGTGCAACCTTGCCAAGGTTGAAGTCGCGGGTTCAAATCCCGTTTCCCGCTCATGCCGCAACAGTCGTTGCGGCATTTTTTTTTGCTCATTATTGTATTCGAGGTATATCGTGAAAATATTAAAAGACAAAAAACTTGAGAACGCATCCATCGAACTTGAAATAGAAGTTGAAAAGGAAAGTATTCAGTCCAAGTACGAATCGGCTTTCACTAAAATCCGTTCAGAAGCAGCTATTGACGGTTTCAGAAAAGGGAAAGTTCCCATGGATATCATCAAGAAAAAATTTACAGCTAAAGCTGATGAAATTGCCTGCGATGACATTATTCGTGAAACATATCTTGCCGCTGTAAAAGAGAAAAATTATAATCCGATTTCATATCCTAAAATAGAATTCGATAAGTTTTCTAAAGATGAAAACCTTAAATATAAGGCGACATTTGAGATTTATCCTATAATCAATCTCAAGGACTATAAGGGCATATCCGCTGAAGAAAAACAGATTGAAATAACTGCCGAAGATCTTAATTTCGAAATTGATGCCGTTAGAGAACGTTTTGCAGTAATCAACAAAAAAGAAGATGCTGCAGCTGTTATTGAAGACGGAGATCTTGTAAAAATTGACGTTAAACGCACTGATGATTTAAAATCAGATGAGCTTGAGTCGCGTCAGTGGGGAACTGTAACAGTCGTTTGCGGAAAAAATAAGGAAGAGCATGAATTTGATAATTATGTAAAAGGAATGAAAGCTGGCGAAGAGAAAACAGTGAATTTCTCGTATCCTAAGGATTATTCAGTTAAAGACCTTGCTTCAAAGAAAGTAACCCATATTATCAAAATTAAAGAAATCAGCGAAAGAAAGCTTCCTGAACTCAATGATCAGTTTGCAAAAGACGCCGGTTTTGAATCTGTTGATCAGATGAAAACGAAAATCAAAGATGATCTTTTGAAGTATTGCACTGACAGAGCAAAATCTATGGCAAAAAACCAGATTCTTGAAAAAATAGTCGAAAAAGGTTCATTTGAAATTCCTCTTTCAATTATCGAAGGCGAAAAGAAATCGGTTTTTGACAGATTTAAGGCTAAAATCGGACTCTCAAGTTTTAATGGAACTATTGCCGATTTTTCAAAAATAATGGGTAAAGAAGGCGATAATTTCGAGAAAAAACTTGAAGAAGAAGCGATGAAATCGATTAAAACTTCATTAACACTTTCAGATGTGGCAAAAACAGAAAACATAAAAGTTAATCCTGAGGATTTCAAACAGGAAGTTGCTAAAATGGCAGAAAGAGGCCACACGACTGAAGCTGAAGTAATGAAAATGGTAAAACAGAATAATCTTTATGAACAGATTCATTCAGAGATGCTTTTTGAGAAAGTTTACGATTTTCTGTACACCAACGCGAAAATTAAGCAGTTATCACCAATAAGTGTTAAAGAATTCTTTAAATAATATGAGCCGCGAAAGCGGCTCTCTTTTGGTTTTGGCATTTTTTGCCGAAAATTAAGTAATATGTTTTGACTCGATGTATTTTTTTTATACATTGTTATTAGTTCCGTAAATATTATTTCCTACAGGAGTTTTTATGAGCATGATCCCATTTGTAATCGAACAGACATCACGCGGCGAAAGATCATATGATATATATTCAAGGCTTTTAAAAGACAGAATTATATTTTTAGGTGAAGCGATCGATGACCATGTTGCCAATGTAATAATTGCACAGCTTTTATTTCTTGAAGCTGAAGATCCATCGAAGGACATTCACATGTATATAAATTCTCCCGGCGGTGTGGTAACTTCAGGGCTTGCAATTTATGATACAATGCAGCTTATCAAAGCAGATGTTGCAACTCTTTGCGTAGGTCAGGCTGCGAGCATGGGTGCTTTTCTTCTTTGCGGCGGCGCAAAAGGTAAGAGAGCTGCTTTGCCGAATTCAAGAATAATGATACATCAGCCTTCCGGCGGATTCAGCGGACAGGCTTCAGATATCGAAATTCACGCGAGAGAAACCCTGAGTCTCAAAAAACGCCTCAATGAAATGATGGCGGCTAATACCGGAAAATCTCTCGAACAAATTGAAAAAGATTCAGATCGTGATAACTTTATGACATCACCTGCTGCACTTGAGTATGGTCTTATAGATAAAATACTTGAGAAGCGGGCATAATTGAGGAAAAAAATGGCAAAAAAAGAAGCTAAAAATCCTAAACAGCCGATTTGTTCTTTCTGCGGAAAACCGCAGGAGATGGTCAAAAAAATGATCGCCGGTCCCGGGGTTTTCATCTGCAATGAATGTATTTCTCTTTGCACGGAAATTGTTGAAGAAGAAGAGTTTATGGGTGATGAATCACCTGAAAAATCAATTGCGGATATACCAAAACCGGCTGTTATAAAAAAATATCTTGATGAGTATGTAGTAGGTCAGGATCACGCAAAAAAAGTCCTTTCCGTAGCCGTTTATAATCATTATAAAAGAATATTTTCAAATTCAAGACTTAAGAAGGGTGATGTTGAAATCGAAAAAAGCAACATTCTGCTTATCGGTCCGACAGGAACAGGTAAAACTCTTCTTGCGCAGACTCTTGCTAAGCTTTTGAATGTTCCGTTTGCAATTGCTGATGCTACAAGTCTTACTGAGGCAGGTTATGTCGGAGAAGATGTTGAAAATATCCTTCTCAGGCTTATCCGCAATGCAGACAGCGATGTAAAACGTGCTGAAACCGGAATTATTTACATCGATGAAGTAGATAAGATTTCACGTAAATCAGAAAATCCTTCAATCACAAGAGATGTTTCCGGAGAAGGCGTTCAGCAGGCTCTTTTAAAGATTATTGAAGGAACTGTCGCAAATGTGCCTCCGCAGGGAGGACGTAAACATCCGCATCAGGATTATATTCAGATTGATACACGCAATATTCTATTTATCTGCGGCGGAGCTTTTGTCGGTCTTGATAAGATCGTGCAGAACAGAATATCTGTTAAATCAATCGGTTTCGGAGCTGACATTAAAACTAAAGAAGAACTTAAGAAATCAGATATAATGAAACTTATCGAGTCGGATGACCTTGTAAAATTCGGTGTCATTCCTGAGCTTATTGGAAGACTTCCGATGATTGATACTCTTGAAGATCTTGATGAAGAAGCATTTAAAATGATTCTTACTCAGCCGAGAAACGCATTAATCAAACAATATCAGAAAATATTTGCTCTTGAAGATGTTGAACTCGAATTTACTCATGAGGCTGTATGCGAAATCGCAAAAATTGCAATAAAACGCGATTGCGGTGCACGAGGTCTTAGAACCGTTCTTGAAAAACTCATGCTTGATCTGATGTTCGAAGTACCTTCAAAGAACAATGTTCAGAAAATCACTATAGATGAAAAGGTTGTTTTGGGTGAAAAGAAACCTGAAATAAAACTGCGTAACAGGGAAAAAACCGCATAGTTATGAAAAAAACAATAGATGATTCAAAGAAATATCCGTTATTGCCGTTGAGGGATGTTGTAATCTTCCCTCACATGGTAATTCCGCTGTTTGTCGGACGAGATATGTCGGTCAAGGCTCTTGATAATGCAATGCAGAATGACCGTCTTATTGTTCTCATAACACAAACAGATCCTGATATCGCTGTACCTGAAATGAAGGATCTTCATAAAGTCGGAACAGTATGCGAAATTCTTCAGCTGCTTAAGCTTCCTAACGGAACGATAAAAGTTCTTGTTGAAGGAATCGGAAGAGTTTACGTTGACGATTTACAGGAAACAGAAGAAAAATATTTTGAATCATCAGTTAAAATTTTCGAAAAACAGTACGATGTAGACGATTCCGTATTTCAGCTGAAAGAAGAATTGTTTATTGCCTTTGAAGAATATATTTCACAGAATAAAAAAATCCCGAAAGAAGCTCTGTCAAGTGTCAGAAACATCGAAGATCTCGCTCACATGACGGATGCCGTATCCTCTTATGTATCAATGAGAGTTGAATTAAAGCAGACTCTTCTTGAAACTGCGAATCCGGCAGAACGGATTCCTCTGCTTATCAAATATATTAAAGGTGAATCAGAAGTTCTTGAACTTGAGAAAAAGATACATTCTCAGGTTCGTCGCCACATGGAGAAAACTCAGAAAGATTATTATCTTAACGAACAGATGAAGATAATCAAAAAAGAACTTAATGACGGTGAAGAACCTGCGGATGAAGCTGAGGAGCTCACAAAATCCGTTGAGAAATCGCAGATGTCTGAAGAAGCTAAAGAAAAAGCTTTTAAGGAAATTAAACGTTTATCCAAAATGCCGCCTTTATCAAGTGAATCTGCAGTCGTCAGAAGTTATATCGAATGGCTTAGAGATCTTCCTTGGCAGGAAAAAACCAGAGACAATAAAAGTGTAGAACATGCTAAAAACGTGCTTGATGAAGATCATTTCGGTCTTGATGAAGTCAAAGAAAGAATTATTGAATTTATAGCAGTTAAACATCTTTCAAATAAAATTAAGGGACCTATATTGTGCTTCGTGGGCCCTCCTGGAGTCGGTAAAACATCTCTCGGCATGAGCGTTGCCCGCGCTTTAAACAGAAAATTTGTACGCATTGCTCTTGGCGGAGTCAGGGATGAGGCTGAAATTCGCGGTCATCGCAGAACTTATGTTGGTTCTCTTCCGGGAAAAATTATTCAGGCAATGAAAAAATCTGGCAAATCAAATCCCGTGATTCTTCTTGATGAAATTGATAAAATGTCCACTGATTTCAGGGGTGATCCGTCAAGTGCGCTTCTCGAAGTTCTTGATCCTGAACAGAATTCAACATTTCAGGATCATTATATAGAGATTCCTTTTGACCTGTCCCAGGTTCTTTTTATAACAACTGCGAATGTGGCTCATCAGATTCCGTTGCCTTTGCTTGACCGAATGGAAATAATTGAAATCGGCAGTTATACTGAGATTGAAAAACTTAATATCGCAAAGAAATATCTTCTTCCTAAGCAGATGAAAGAAAACGGTATAAGCGAATCTAATCTTATGATTTCAGATGATATGATTTATTATCTTGTCCGTCACTATACCCGTGAAGCAGGTGTAAGAAGTCTTGAAAGAACAATCGGAAAAGTATGCCGCAAACTTGCTTGTGAACTTGTTGAAAATATCAAGGAAGAAGAAAGATCAGCTTTTGTTAAAGAAATAACTCCTGAAGTTCTTAAAAATTATCTCGGTGCAGTAAAGTATAAGGATAATGAAAAAGAAAAACAGAACGAGATCGGGCTTGCTAACGGACTCGCATGGACTAGTGTCGGCGGTGATGTTATGCCGATAGAAGCTTCTCTTGTGAAAGGGAAGGGAAATCTCATGCTGACCGGGAAGCTCGGCGAAGTCATGCAGGAAAGCGCTCAGGCAGCTTTTACTTATGTCAGATCAAACCTCCATATTTTTAATATTAATCCCGATCTCACAACTGAGTATGATCTTCATCTCCATGTTCCGGAAGGTGCCATTCCTAAAGACGGTCCATCAGCCGGTATCACAATGGGGGTTGTCATTGCATCCCTTTTGTCGAAAATTCCTGTGAAATGCAATGTCGCAATGACAGGCGAAATTACATTGAGAGGGAAGGTTCTTCCAATCGGCGGATTGAAGGAAAAAGTAATCGCCGCGCACAGACTTGGTATAACAGAAGTTATTATACCGAAGGATAATGAATCAGATATAGAGAAAATACCTGAAAGCGTAAGAGAAAAAATAACTTTCCATCCTGTGA
>ERZ795031.4120-NODE-4120-length-12448-cov-4.589688_pt1 | contig 12448 bp, 10 predicted proteins | sample MGYA00375123_ERZ795031 | MGnify/ENA primary metagenome ERZ795031 (study PRJEB30166, sample SAMN05720159) | activated sludge metagenome | isolation source: anaerobic digester from wastewater treatment plant | place: USA | collected 2015-04-21 ... | reverse complement strand
GTTATTCATTCAAAAAGCGACCCTCATCACAGGGTGCTCTCCGCAGCGGTGTTACTTTGAAAGTAGTGATTATTGTTGACTTGAGGGCTAATTTTGACTATATTTTACATATTCTGTCCAAAAATTTGACACCATCGGCGCGGGATGTCCACTGCGCGGGGCGTGGGTGTGGTCATACAGACTGAAAGAATGGGGAGCAACCCGGTGAAAACGCATACAGCCTGTTGGGTAGCAGCAGTGGCCATGGCCTTGATCATTATGGCGGGAGGCGCAGCGGCCCAGTCCGCCGGCGTCCAGGCCGAGCAAGCCTCCGCCCCGGCCCTCACGCAGGGATCGGGCCAGGCCGCGCAAGTCGTTGGCGGTGCTGCCCCGGGCATGGCGCCCGGCAGCGCTCCGGAGGCCCCCGGAGCAGTCAGCCCCGCGCCTCAGGGGGAGCTGGCCCTCTTCGGCCGCCATTTTTTCGCCGCCGCCCAGGAGCCGGCCGGAGCCGGCAGCGCGGGGGATGATTACACCCTCGGCGCCGGCGACCGTCTCGCCATCCATCTCGGCGGCAAGGCCCAGGAGCATTTTGAGACCATCGTCACCGCCGACGGCAAGATCTATCTTCCCACCGCCGGCGTGCTCAGCGTCCAGGGCATGACCATGGCCCAGGCGCGCCAGCTGCTCGACCTCCGTCTGCGCCGTCTCTACAGCGGCTATACCCTCGACCTGGTGCTGCTCGCCCCCAAAATGGTGCGCGTGGCCGTGACCGGCGACGTCAAGCAGCCCGGCAACTATACCCTCTCCGCCCTCAACAGCGTCCTCGATGCGGTCTCGATCGCCCAGGGCCCGACCGAACACGGCTCCCTGCGCGATATCCAGGTCTACCGCGGCGAGAATCTGGCCGCCAGCATCGACCTCTACAGCCATCTCCTCAAGCCCGGCCAATCCGCCGATGTGCTCCTCCAGAGCGGCGACAAGATCTTCGTCCCACCAGGCCGGCTGCGCGTCGAGATCACCGGTGAAGTCTTCCGCCCCGCCATTTATGAACTGGCGCCCGGCAGACCGGAGGACCTCGGCGGCCTGATCGCGCTCGCCGGCGGTTTTACCGGCCTCGCCTTTCGCAGCAAGATCGAACACAGCCGCATGCTGCCGGACGGCTCGCGCCGGATCAGCTATTACAATCTCGCGGCTGACTCCGCTGCCGGACCCGAACTCGCCGACGGGGACCGGATTTGCGTCTATTCGGTCAAGGAGCAGACCCCGCGCCAGACTGTCACCATCAACGGGGAGGTGAACCGCCCCGGCAGCTATGAGTGGGAGGCCGGCATGCGCGTCAGCGACCTCATCCTCAAGGCCGGCAGCCTCACGCGCAGCGCCTGGCTGCTCAAGGCCGAGGTGGCTGAGGTCGATCCCAACCGGCCGCCGCGCCTCCGGGAGATCCCGCTCGAACGGCTGATGCAGGGGCGCGGGGATTCGCTTGACCTCGTGCTCGGCGCCGACGACCAGCTTTTCATCCGCCGCATCCCCGACTGGCAGGTCGGCCCCCTGGTCGAGGTGCGAGGCGAGGTGACCTTCCCCGGCTATTATCCCATTGTCGACGACTCCACACGCCTCAGCGAGATCATGAAGAATTGCGGCGGATTCAGCCCCGACGCCCTCATCAGCGACGCCAAGCTCATCCGCAGGCGCCAGCCCATGCCCGAAGACCGCGAATATGAACGGCTGCGGGCGATGCCCCGCGACCAGATGAGCGACGGCGAATATGAGTATCTGGTCATGAAGCAGAACAGCAGCGACGCCGACCGTATTGTCGTCGATTTCCGCCGGCTCCTGCAGCTCAACGACCGCAGCCAGGACGTCGCCCTGCGCGACGGCGACCAGATTCTCGTCCCCAAAACCCCGCGCGTGGTGCAGATCAGCGGCTGCGTCGCCCGACCCGGGGGCGTGCTCTACAAGCCGGAAGCCGACTACAAGTACTACATCGCCCAGGCCGGAGGATTGAGCTGGGACGCCGACGGCCGCCGCGCCAAGGTAATCAAGGCTTCCGGCGAGATCAAGGACGATGAGGATGTCGATGATCTCGCTCCGGGCGACCGCATCTGGGTGCCGCGCAAACCCGACCGCAATTACTGGCAGATCTTCCGCGACACCATCCTTGTCGCCGGACAGATCGCCACTGTTTTCCTCGTGATCCAGAACGCCACAGAGTAAGCCATGGCCGATAACCAAGACAAAGTGATAGAGATCCATCTCCTCGATTACCTGCTGGTGATCACCCGCTGGCGCTGGCGCATCCTGCGCAACATCCTCGTCGCCGCTGTGGGCATCTTTTTGCTCTCCTTTCTCATGCCGAAAAAATATATCGCGGTGACCACTCTGCTGCCGCCGCCCGAGCAGGAGGGGAGCGCCATGGCCAGCCTGCTCTCCGAAGTCAAGGTGCCCGGCGTCGCCCTGCCCGGCAAGGTCACCTCGGCGGATATCTTTCTCGAAATGCTGCGCAGCCGCTCGGTGGGGGAACGGGTGCTGCAGCGCCGTTTTCTCTCCCGGGGTGACAGCACGACCCTGCTCGAGATCCTCGACTGCAAGACCATCGAGGGCGGCCTGATCAAAATGAGCAAGCGCGCCTCTTTTGTGCTCTCGAAAAAGATGGTCATGACCATCAGCGTCGAGATGGGCGAGCCGCAGCTGGCCGCCGCAGTCGCCAACGCCTACGTCGAGGAGCTCGACCGCGTCAACCGGGAGAAGAGCGTCTCGCGCGCCAAGAATTCCCGCCTCTACATCGAGTCGCAGCTGGCCGAGACCCAGGCGCGACTCGGCGATGCCACCCGGTTGCTGGCCGAATACCAACGCGGCCATCGCGCCGTCTCGCTCGAGGAGCAGGTCAAGGCCTCGATCCTGCAGAGCGGCGAGGTCAAGGGGCAGATCATCGCCAAAGAGATCGAACTCAACGTCATGCTGCAAAGCATGAAGCCGGAAAATCCCCTGGTGGTGCGCGCCCGCCAGGAGCTGACCGAGCTGCGCCGCAAGTATGACGACCTGCAGATCGGCTCGGGCGACCGCCAGCAGGAGGAGATATTCATGCCCGTGGCCAGGGTGCCGGAGGTGGGCATCCAGATGGCGGAGCTGATGCGTGAGGCCAAGGTGCAGGAGACGGTCTGGCAGCTGCTCAACTCGCAGTATTATCAGACCCGGATCGAGGAGGCGCGCGACACCCCCACCGTGCAGGTCCTCGATGCCGCTGTGCCTCCCCTCTTTAAAAGCTCACCCAAGCGCAAGATGCTGGCCGTGGTGCTGGGCCTTTTGGCCGGCATCGCCACCATTTTTTACGCCTTTGTGCAGGAATATGCCGGACGCCTCGACCAACGGCCCGCCGAAAAGGCCAGGTGGCAGGAGTTCTTCGGCGCACTGCGCAGCGATCGGGAAAACATTACCACCTGGCTGCGCAAGCGCCGGCGCTGAGGCCGGATCACAAGGGGGCCCTGCAAGCGAACAATCCCGGACCGGATCCCATCCCGGAGAACCTTTGGATTCTACAGACAAACAAGGGAGCAGAACATGCACTTCATCGCACCTTCCGCGCAGATAGGCGAGGGGACGGAGGTCGGCCATTTCTCCGTCATCGAGGAGGAGGTCGTCATCGGCCGCAACTGCCGGATCGGCCATAATGTGGTCATCCATGCGGGCTCGGTCATCGGAGACAATGTGCGGGTGGATGCCTGCACGGTGATCGGCAAGCAGCCCCTGCGCTCCAAACGCAGCATATTCAAGGACGAAAAGGGGCTGCCGCCGGCCCGGATCGGCGCGGAGTGCATGTTCGGCGCCCAGGTGGTCATCTACGCCGGCTGCGAACTCGGGACGCACGTGCTGGTGGCCGACGGCGCGGCGGTGCGCGAGAACGTCGTCGTCGGGGAGTACACCATTGTCGGCCGCAACGCGACAGTGGAGAATTTCTGCAAGATCGGCAAAAAGTGCAAGCTGGAGACCAACTGCTATATCACCGCCTACTCCGAGGTCGGGGATTACTGCTTCATCGCTCCGGGGGTCTGCACGACCAACGATAATTACCTCGGCCGCACCGAGGAGCGCTTCAAGCATTTCAAGGGGGTGACGGTGCGGCGCGGCGGACGCATCGGCGGCCACGCGGTGATCCTCCCCGGCAAGGTCATTGGCGAGGATGCCGTGGTCGCGGCCGGCGCGGTGGTCAGCAAGGATGTTCCGGCGCGGACGATCGTGGTCGGCAATCCAGCCCGACCCCTGCGCGCGGTGCCCGATGAGCAACTGCTCGACCAGCAGGGCTGGGAGTAGCATCCGGCCATGTCCCTGAAAATCCTTACTGTCGTCGGGGCGCGTCCCCAGTTCATCAAGGCCGCACCGGTCTCCCGCGCCCTGCGCAGGGAGCATAACGAATTTTTACTGCACACCGGTCAGCACTATGACCGCAACATGTCGCAGCTTTTTTTCGAGGAGCTGGAGATCCCCGCGCCCGACCTCAATCTCGAGATCGGTTCCGGCCCCCACGGCGAGCAGACCGCCCAGATGCTGGTCGGGATCGAGCGGGTGCTGCAGGAGCAGAAACCCGACCGGGTGCTGGTTTATGGCGATACCAACTCGACCCTGGCGGGGGCCCTGGCCGCCGCCAAGCTCAACATTCCGGTCGACCACATCGAGGCCGGTCTGCGCAGTTTCAACATGACCATGCCCGAGGAAGTCAACCGCATCCTCACCGACCGCATCTCAGCGCTGCTCTTCTGTCCGACGGCAGCGGCCGTGGCCCATCTCCGGCGCGAGGGCATCACGCAAGGGGTGCACAATACCGGGGATGTGATGTACGACGCTGCCCTCCATTTTGCCAGGTTGGCGGGGGAGAGGAGCGGGATTCTCGAGCGGCTGGGCGCCGCCCCCGGTGGCTACCTTCTCGCCACCTGTCACCGGCCGCAGAACACCGATGATCCGGCCGCCCTGGCCGCCATCGTCCGCGCCCTGGCCGACAGCGGGGAGCGGGTGATCTTTCCGGTGCATCCCCGCACCACCGGCTTTCTGCGGCGGGACGGCCTGCTCGAGGGTCTCGAAGGGGCCGGGCGGATCAGCGTTATCGAGCCGGTCGGCTATCTGGAGATGATCCAGCTCGAGCGCCACGCGCGCATGATCGTCACCGATTCAGGGGGGGTGCAGAAGGAGGCCTATTTCTATCGGGTCCCCTGCATCACCCTGCGCGAGGAGACCGAGTGGGTCGAGACCGTCGAGGACGGCTGGAACCTGTTGGCCGGTTCGGATTATGACCGCATTCTCGGCGCCCTTCGCACTTTTTCACCGCCGGCGCAGCAGACGGCGCACTATGGCGATGGCCACGCCAGTGAAGCCATTGTCCACCTCCTCGATGGGACGGTTTAGCCTTTGGAGAACTGCACCGTGATCCATCCTGTCAATCGCATCTGCCTGTTGCTGGGTCTTTCGATTCTCTGTATCGGATGGGTCCTTTTACCCTCGCAAGCCTGCTCCCAGTCCACTTTCATGCCGACATCCCATTGGGTTTATGACTTTCTCGACCGCCTCGAAACCCGCGGTCTGCTTCCCCGTCTGTTGGGGGACACCCGTCCCATGACCCGACTGGCGATCGCCCGCGAGCTGCTGCCGCTCCTCTCCCGCAAGGAGGAACTCAGCCGTGCCGAGCGGGAGCAGATTGAGTTTCTCGAAAATGAGCTGCGTGAGGAGTTCGAGCAGCTTGGTATGGAAATTACTGGCCAATCCACCGGCTGGACCAGGCTGACGCGCCACAAGTGGGTGGATCCCTGGGCGCCGGATCTGCTCTACGCCAACGGCCGCAACATGCTTGATTTTTCGCTTGACCTGCCTGGGGAGTCGACCCCGCCGCTGCGGATCTGGGTCGATCCGGTGGTGAGCTTTGATGGTTTGGCAGCGAACGCGGATACGCTCTCCGCCACCGAGCACGTCAACCATCTTGAACGCGGCATCGCCCTGCGTGGCACTTTGGGCAAACACATCGGATTTTATTCTGATGCCCGCGACAACCAGGAGTGGGGGACCCGGCAGTATCCGGGTATAGTCAATTTTACCCGCGAAGGACTGGGCTTCGTCAGGGGCAGTGGCAGTGGCAAGAGAATGGATTATGACGAGACCGTCACCGGAGTGGTTTTCACGCGCAATTGGCTGACCCTGCAGGTTGGCAAAGACCGCAACAGCTGGGGGCCAGGCTATGCGGGCCAGCTCATGATCTCCGATCATCCGACTTCATACGATCAGATCAAGATGGAAGTTGCCGCCAGCCATCTTCGTTTTACCATGCTCTGGGCGGTGCTGCAGCATTACAATTCCGACTTTTTCATCGGCAATCATCAGGAAAAATATCTTGCTGCGCATCGGATTGAATTTTCGCCATGGCCGTTTCTGGATTTTGGACTGCATGAGATGATTTTGTACGGTGGCCGTTCATTCGAACCCTCCTATTTAAATCCCCTGAACTTCTTTCGATCGGCTGAACATTATCTCGGCGACCGCGACAATGCCGCGATGGGGCTGGATCTGCAGATAAAGCTCCTTCCAAAAACCAAGCTCTATGTGGAACTGCTGCTGGATGATATCACCAGCAGCAAGATTGGCACTGGGTTCTACGGCAATAAATATGCAGTACTCGTTGGCGGTCATCATGTCGATCTTTTTGGCCTTGACGGCTTCGATCTGCGCGGGGAGTATACGCGCATCAGGCCATATACATATACCCATGACGGTGTAACCAATTTTCAGCATTACAGCACTAACCTCGGGCATCGTCTCGGTCCCAACTCCGAAGATCTTTTCATCCAGTTGGAGTATCGTTACAGTCGCCCGCTGCTGTTTCGGGCAGTGTGGGAACACACCCGACACGGTGCTAATCCAGCAGGGATTAATATGGGTGGAAATCTCTACAGGTCGCACTATTATTTGACTGATCCAGAATATGTTGATTTTCTTGCTGGGGATTTACAGAAGGCCAACTCACTCCTATTTTTAACCAATTATGAGTTTATTCGAAATGGTTCTGTACAGCTTTACTTTCAACATTCTGATGCGGAGTGGGCGGGAGTCGAAGGCCAGAAATTCCCTGGCGGACGCAGCGAAATGGGAATTGGGTTGAGCTTGAATGAATAGGCGGGGCCGGCGGTGAAAAATACCAGACGTGTGGCCGGGAATCTCGTCTCCCTTTTTAGCGGGGAGGCCGTCTCCAGTATATTGGCGTTTGTGATAACCATTCTGCTGGCGCGCAGGTTGACTGACGAAGGATTCGGGCGTCTGGCTTTTGTGCAATCAATCATGGTTTACCTGGCTCTGGTCATGGATATGGGGCTAGGAACATTCGGCGCCAGGGAAATTGCCAGAAGGCCGGAAAGCCTGGCGGAATATTCTAGCGCAATTTTCTCACTGCGGTTGCTGCTTGGCGCGGCTGTGGCTCTCCCATTCGCGGTGATTGTGGCAGTATGGCCGATGCCTGCTGAGATGCGCTGGCTCTGCTGGGGCAGTGCATTGGGAATTTTTACGCAGGCACTGAATCCGGAATTTGCATTTCAGGGTTCAGAAAGGATGAGTGGAATTGCTATTTGGCGTGTCTTGGTCCATCTTTTTTACCTCACGCTGATTGGTGTGATCGTTACTGATCGTGGTGAGCTCTGGGTCGTACCGCTGCTGCGATTTGCAGCCGAGGCCATAACACTTATTTTGATTGCAGTCTTTTTGCTTAAAAAGCATACGCACATGCCCACGTTCGTCTGGCGCCCGGTTGTCTGGCATGGCTATTTGAGGGAAAGCCTTGCAATGGCTGCCTCTGTGGTGGTCATCAAGATATACTATACATTTGACACAATCATTTTAGGGATCATTCATACACCATCAGACGTAGGAATATACCAGGCAGCTTATAAGATTATTCTGCCTTTTAGCAGCACAGTTTCACTGGCATTGATGGTATTTGCACCTTATTTCTCAAGATATTGGCGTGATCCGGAATCCATGATTCGTGTTATTAAAAATTATGCTATACTATTGATTTACATTGGAAGTGTTACCAGCATTCCATTGATTTTGCTACATAAAAAACTGATTTTTATGATCTATGGATCTCTCTATTTGAATGCTAAAATCCCTTTGTTGCTTCTGGCGATTTCTTTGTTTTTGACCTTTCTATCCGCAGTCTTCCTGGGACCATTGCTTTTTTCTGGAAAACAGAAGAAGTACTTGTTATTCCTGGCAATCCAGGCAGGTCTGAGTATCGTTTTAAACTTGATCCTTATCCCTCCATTCGGCTATGTTGGGGCGGCCTCGGTAGCCATTGCGAGCAGCATTTTCCTGCTAATAATATCAGCGGTTGATTTCTGCCGGGATTACAGGGACACGAGCGTCATTAAAATAATGGGTCAGCTGACTCTGTTGGCTTCCTTCGTTGTATTTATTTTGCAGCTTTGTGTGCAGAATAACTGGCTTCATAGTGCGCTATTCATGAGTTTATTCTCCGTCATGATATATACTTTGTACCATGACAGGTTCGTTGCAATTTATAAATCCATTATTAACAGGTCTTAAGCATTATTGACGGAACTACGCAAGGTGAAGATTAAAGAAAAGATTTACCATTCATTCAATTGTATTTTGAATTATGCCGGGCTGGATCTACGCCGCTACCCCTCACGTTCGCGGCGTGCTCTCATTAAATACTTGGCTGAAAATCAGGTTCACTGTTGTATAGACGCAGGAGCAAATACCGGTCAGTTTGCCTCAGGTCTGAGAAGCTCGGGTTTTCACGGCGCCATCATATCGTTTGAGCCACAAAAAGCTGCTTTCGATAAACTCAGCCGGAAAGCGCAGAGGGATGGAAAATGGGCAACCGTAAATGCTGGACTTGGAGATAAAGATACTTCAGCCATACTAAATATTTCAGCAAACTCCGTCAGCAGTTCCATCTTGCCCATGGAAGAAAGAACGACCCTACATGTTGCTGAAGCTTCCTATATCGCAAACGAGGAAATTAAGGTTTTTCGCCTCGACAGCTTCATGAAGGCAAAGGGTGTCAGTGAAAGAGTATTTCTCAAGATTGATACTCAGGGCTATGAGGCAAAGATACTTGATGGGGCTTCTAGCTATTTCGAACACATTTTCGCCCTTCAATTGGAGACATCCTTTGTGCGACTTTATCGAGGCGAAATCCTATTTGATGAAATGAAGCGCAAAATAGAAGATCTGGGTTTTTATGTTTCTTCTGTGGAATGTGAGTTCATTGATGAGACAAACGGCATGCTTCTGCAGGCTGATATTGTATTCCTCCGTGATATACACAGATTATAAAGGATTTGTTGCCATCATGATGATGAATTGCAGGTTACTTTATGAACAAACTGGCAAGCTTGCTTATTTGTATCTTCGGGAAGCGCGAGGAATTTATTACCGACTTTTTGTCAAAGATAAAATAGCTATAAAGCTATTCCCGGATATGCAGGTCGAATTGTATAGCAAAGGTGATATTGCTGAGATTGCATTTAAAGATCAAGTGTTATTGAGGCACGAGAAATCATTTGAATACACCACTTTAAAAAAATTTAGGGAAAGAATAACAGCAGGCGATGTGGTCATCGATGTAGGTGCCAATATTGGCATTTATTCACTATTCTTTTCTAAACTGGTTGGAAAAAACGGTAGAGTCTTCGCTTTTGAACCTGATGCTGCGACCGGACAACTTTTTCTAAATAATATCGCCTTGAATGACTGTAAAAACGTACAGTTTTTTAATTTAGCTCTCTCCGATGAATCTGGACCAGTGCGGATCTGTGGGTACAATCCACAAAATCTTAGATTGACCGATGGCGATTCATTTAAATACATTACCAAGCTGGATCCAGACGAAGTCAATAAGCAAGACCTAATTGCACAGGCTGTAAAATTGGATGACATCGAAGAGATCGTTAGGCTCGAAAAGTTGGATTATATCAAGATCGATGTAGAGGGCGCTGAACTGCTGGTACTGAGAGGTGCAATGGATACTATCAGGAAGCATAAACCAGTTATACTTTTTGAATTATCCGAGAAATGGGTGCGGCGGTTTTCATACAAAACCTATCAAGCGCTCATTTTTCTAAATGAGTTAGGATATGAATTGGAGCAGTACGATATTGAACAATGGATAGCCACCCCAGCTAGTTAGCGCAACCTATCAGGACCTGAAAAACCCGATTTCAGCGGATTTTCAAATGAAAATTACTATTATTACAGTCTGTTTTAACAGTGAAAAATATCTCCAGGAAACCATTGATAGTGTTGATGCGCAAACATTCTCCAATATCGAGTATATTGTTATAGATGGTGCTTCTACCGATTCCACTGTAGAAATTATCAAACGCAACGAGCGTTGTATCTCGAGATGGATTTCCGAAGCTGACGAGGGAATGTATAATGCCATCAACAAAGGACTTTTAATTGCAACAGGTGATTATATTCTGATTTTAAATTCGGATGATACACTTGCCGAGTCAGATGTGATAAGCCGTGTGGCAGATTTTATAAAGACTCATGGGTTGGATTATTGTTATGGGGATATTATTAAGGTGAAGAATGGTTTCCATAAAAAAGTAAGGCTTTTCAATGTTAATTTCAGAAAGCTGCTCCTTTCCACTCATGGTTCGTTCGTTCCTCACCCTTGCTTTTTTATTAGTGCCGAACTCAACAGAAAATTAAACGGATATGATATCACATATCGTTATGCCTCTGATTACGACTATATACTCAGGGCCTTGTCACGGCCAGGTGTTAAAGGACGGCATCTGGGGGTATATGTTACCAGGTTCCGATTACATGAACATAGTATCACTGCAAGCGGTAAACTTGACCAGGAGAGGCGGCGAGTCCTAACCAAACATGCTTATTATGATTACCCCTATGTGATCAGGTCCCTTTATTATGTTACTTTTTGGATCTACTACAAATTGATAAATGTAGGGCATAGATATCGAGCCTAACCTTTTGGACGGCTTCGAAAGCGCTGATGAACCATTTCTTGATCAGGCGACCATCTCTAGCTGCTTAAATTAATTTCTAACCTATCTCCACAAATTTATGTGACCTGAGATGAGCATAACTCTTTCAAATATTGAGTTTCACCTGTTTGAATTGCCCCTGCTCATTTTTATGCTGCTGAGTTGTTTGAGTATAATAATGGCTCGGGGAATGAAAATCTCTTTGCTCAACACGAAACCCCTTGGACAATTCGTATTAGGATTTATATTATTTCTCACAGCTATCTTAACTTCCTCTCTCTTTGCCTACGTGCCTGCTCAATCCATCAAAGCCTTTATTAAATGGGCTGAAGTGCTGGTACTCTCCCTATTGATTTTTTTCTATATTCGCAATCATATTTCATTTCGATTCGTGTATTGGTTGTTATTCATCTCGGCGCTGGGCTATCCGATAATTTCTTTCTATTTCCTTGTTTCGGGAAGACTGGCAGATACCGGTTTTCGCCTCCCCAATCCGTATGATGCTCTATTCGCACTCTGCCTGATTATACCCTTCATTAAACGAAGGTCCCTTAGCTTTTTACTCCTTGGGATTTTTTTAACAATCATGGTCTTTTTATCTTTCTCGAGAGGGGCATGGCTTGCGCTGGCGGCTCTCACTTTCTATCTTGCCTTGCATTTTTATAAACAAAACAAGAGGCTAACAATAATTTCAATAGCAGCGATGATATTGTTTGTGGTAGCTATAAGCTCAGACTATCTCACTGCTCTTGTAAATTGGCGTTGGCATTCATCATTTGACCCGGAGATGGCTAGCAATATCGAGAGAGCAGGTATGATAAGAATCGCCTTGAAGGCGTTTCTATCCAATCCTCTTTTTGGAATAGGGGCCTTGAATTTCTCCACGTATCTACTAAACACGGGTGATCTCTATATTCTACGTTCGGAAGTGCTGGAAACATTAACACCACATAATTTTTTTCTGGAAATACTCTGTGAATTGGGCCTCTTTGGTTTTATTGCATTAATGATGGTTTTTATTTCAGTTCATTTCGCATTAAAATTTCAATCTCCTGGACGTGGGCTGAAAATTGAAAAATGCTATCAAGAGGGATTATACCTGTTATTTGCAACATTTTTATTCGCCATCGCACTTACTTTTATTGCCGGAGCCTACAGGTTTTATCTGTCTCTTCTGTGTGGACTGGCTTTGAGTTTTACTAAAGCACAAGAAAACAAATCTTGTTTGGAAAGAAAATGATGTATTTGTTGTGTTCCGATGGATGGGGGATAGTTGGCTTTTGGTTATTTTGGAATGACACTGTCAAAGAAACAGAATCAGTATTCCGGAAACCTTGTTTCTCATTTGTTATTAGAGACATCTGAAAAATTGAGTCTTCAGTTGTAGTTTTTCATTTTCCACAGTTTTTTAAAAATAAGACCACTTTGCTGATGAGTTTTGCGAAAAATGTTTT
>ERZ795031.4112-NODE-4112-length-12463-cov-3.418279_pt1 | contig 12463 bp, 7 predicted proteins | sample MGYA00375123_ERZ795031 | MGnify/ENA primary metagenome ERZ795031 (study PRJEB30166, sample SAMN05720159) | activated sludge metagenome | isolation source: anaerobic digester from wastewater treatment plant | place: USA | collected 2015-04-21 ... | reverse complement strand
AATCCTTCAATTTGGTCAGCAGGTACGACGTCGGTTTGCGATTGGGCATGGAAGTTTTGTAGCAAAAGTATCCACACCATGGTCATCAGTATCTTTTTCATTAGCGTTTTTTTAGGTTTAGTGCAAAAATATAAACAAAAATGCTTTGGCAAGGTAAAATATTTTTCACTGGAATAACCCGTTTGTCATCGCTGCTGTTTTGGGCTGAAAAAAAAGTTTTACCCTCTTCCGTCAGAAATATGTTATGGCAAAGCTTTTTCATTGTTACCAAAATAATGCTTTCTCATATCATATCGGGTCTTGACAACCGAAACGGCATTGGCGGATGGGGCGCAATCTTTTTATTTTTTACCTGTGAAAATTCTGCTTTTTTTTGTATTTTTGTTAATTAATGTCTGTTTTATCTTTCTTATTTTTGCATATATCTACTTACACATGAAGAAAATCTTGTTTTTTATTGTTATCGTAATTATTTCAATAAGTGCCCGCGCCCAGCATGCAACGGTCTCAAATCAGGTGATTCGCAGTGTTCAGGACCATGGTGTTAAAGGGGTGGATATTGATTATGTATTTAATGCCGTCCGGGATTACAAGCTTTATGAGCAGCAGACCGAATTTGTCAGGCTCAGCGTTAAAGATTTTACTTTTTTAAAAGAAGTAGGAAAACCGGCGTTGCCGGCTCATTACGATATAGTGCTCATACCTGATGGTGCCATGGCAGGAGTTGAGCTGAAAAATGCACCTTATGTACGTCGCGACAACCTTTTGATATATCCGGCCCTGCGTCCTGCCACCGACCGCTATGGCGATCCGGAGCCAGTCTTTGAAATTGATTCTGCTTTTTATCAAAGCAATGAATGGTATCCCGCGAATCCCGTGAGCATAGTCAAAATCCTTAAAGTCAAAGGTCTTTCACTTGCCATAGTGCAGGTGTGTCCGGTGCAGTATAACCCGCAGTTGCGGCAGGCTAAGGTTTATAGCACACTGGACTATGAAGTGTCTTTTTCAAAAAGCAAATCATTGATTGCTCAGAAGGAACTGTATTCTTCAGCATTTCTGACTTCTCTGCAAAATATTGTACTGAACAGTTATTCACTGCAAGCTGAGATTTCGGCTTTTTCAACTGCGAAAAAAACCTTTGTTAAAGAAAAAGCTGCCGGTGCAAAAAACTATATCATCATTACCCACAGTGATTATCGTGTTGCTGCTGACAGCCTGGCAAAATGGAAAAGCCAGCTGGGCTATTCCGTTGAAATAGTATCGCGGTCGAACTGGACCAGTACGTTAGTCAAATCGGAGGTACATACCCGCTATCAATCATGGATACCCAAACCGGATTATTTCGTTATCATCGGCGATCACGATAAGGTACCCGGCGAGATACATCAGGATCCGAGTTATGGCGACAACTTTGCCACTGATTTGTATTACGCCTGTATGGATGGGTCCAACGATTATGTAGCGGATATGGCCTTTGGAAGAATCAGCGTTTCTTCGGCTTCCGAAGCACTGACGGTAGTGAACAAAATAATTAACTACGAAAAAAATCCCCCGGCTCAACCGAATTTTTATTCCAAGGCCAGCGTTTGTGGGTACTTTCAGGATGATGATCCCGATACCTACGAAGACAGGCGTTTTTTGCTGACCAGCGAAGAAATACGTAATTACATGATGGCGCAGGGCTTTACAGTCAACAGGATTTATGACGCCGATGCCGCCGATAATCCACTTTATTACAATGATGGCTATTATGCAAATTCAGAACCTCTTCCGCCGGCCTTGCTTCGCGCAAACGGCTTTGGCTGGAATGGTACAAAAGACACCATTGCGGCCTCCATCAATTCTGCTGACGGAAGGTTGTTTGTTACGCACCGCGATCATGGGTACACAGGGGGCACAGGATGGGCTTCGCCGCAGTTTACAACTACCAATATCGATCTGCTCAATAATGGCAACCGGCTCCCGGTGGTATTCAGCATCAATTGCCACACAGGAGAGTACCAGTTGCAGGAATGTTTTGCCGAAAAATTCCTTCGCAAGGCGAATGGCGGAGCGGTGGGCGTTTTCGGGGCGGCTTACTTCAGCTGGAGTGGCAACAACGACGGATTAATTGAAGGCATGATTGATGCTATCTGGGCAAACCCCGGCCTTATCCCGCCGTTTACCGGGAATGGTGATTCGCCCATCGGGTCGCCGGTAGCTCATCAGCCAATATATACCATGGGAGATGTGCTCAATCAGGGGCTTATGCGTATGGTGCAGACCTGGGGCGATGATGATTACACCCATGAATTGTTCCACTATTTTGGCGATCCCGCCATGAAAATCTGGACGGCCTTCCCAAACAATATTACCGCTACACTTCAGAACTCCCTGAATTGTCATGATACCACCTTTACAATTAATACCAGCAGTTGTAACCATTGCCTGGCAACCCTCGTGGTGGATGGTGAACTTGTTGCCAGCGACAGCCTTATTACAGCCCCGCTCACACTGCATTTTCCTCCGGTGTTGGGCAGCTCGGCTGTGCTGACCATTTCACGTCACAATTACAAACCTTATGTGGCCAATATTCCTTTTAACTCGGCTTGCCTGAGACCCGATTTTGATATTTCATACAATAATGCCTGCGTTGGCCAAACTATTAACATCACGGATGCTTCTTCGGGAACTATTCTGGCATACCAATGGGATTTCGGTGTTGGTGCCATCCCGGCCACCGGCAATACGGCAGGCCCGTTCCAGGTGGTTTATAATACCCCCGGTATGAAGCTTATTACCCTTACCATCACTGGAGCTTCCGGCGCCGAAACATGGATTGATTCGGTTTATATTGACCAGCCTTGTGTTTACAATTCAACCCAAAACCAACATGTTGTTATCAATGCCTGCCAGGGAATACTTTACGATAATGGTGGTCTTCAGGATTATTTGCCAAACAGCAATGATACTATTACGATTTCCGTTCCCGGTGCCTCCTCCATAAACCTGCACTTTGCTGATTTCGACGTTGAACAGGGCGACAATGGTACCTGCAATTATGACAACCTCCAGATATTTAACGGCAGTACAGCAACCTCACCGCTTATTGGCAAGTATTGCAGCCTGACTGGAAATACACCCCCTGCAAACATCGTATCAACCGGAAATGCTGTCACATTGCTGATGCATTCAGATGGCTATGTAAATGGCCGCGGATATGTCATTGAATTTAACTGCTCTGCTTCCGGGCAGGCTCCGTCTGTTGCCTTCACCGCCAGCCCTCTAACCACCTGCGACGGAATAGTTCATTTTACCGATCTTTCCACAAATGCACCAACCACATTCCTCTGGGATTTCGGTGACGGCAGTTCCTCTAACCTGCAAAACCCACCCCATACCTATATTGCCAATGGTACCTATACGGTGATGCTTACTGCTTCGAATGCTTACGGACAAAATACGTTTACCCGTACCAGCTATATTGTTGTGCAACGGCCTGATGCCCCCGTGGCTATTCATGATACGTTGTGCGGACCTGCTCAGGCCGTGCTATCCACCGTGGCAGACGGCACTGTTAATTGGTACGATGACGAAATTGCAGGAAACCTTTTATATACTGGAAACACATTCACAACCACGGTACTGGATACAATTACAACGTATTACGCAAATTCAGTGATAAATGATTTAGTTAATGTGGGGCCACCTAATTATTCTTTTGGAAGTGGTGGCTATTATTCGAGTACATCCCAGCATTATCTTATTTTCAACTGTCTGGAGGATTTACGACTGGTATCGGTGGATGTGTATGCTGACACCGTTGGAAACCGTACCATAAAACTGTTATCCGGTGCGGGTACATTGATTTTGGATACCGTTGTTAACCTGCCAGTGGGCAAGACTACTATTTATCTTAATTGGGACATAGCTACAGGCACACAATACCGGCTTGCATTGGCAGGGCCAGTGTTGAGGCTTTACAGGAATACCAACGGGGCGGGCTATCCATATAGCGTCAATGGCTTGGTGAGCATTACAGGCAACAGTTACAGTACGTCAACCTATTATTATTTTTATAACTGGTCGGTGCAGGGTAATGAATGCAGCAGTGCACGTACTCCGGTAACGGCATATGTCTATACACAGCCCCCGGCAACATCATTTACGGCAAGCGGCACTAATAATAGTATTTCTTTTACCAATACCTCGCAGAATGCGTATGCCTATTACTGGGATTTTGATGACGGAACCTTCTCTGCTGAAGAGAATCCTGTACATACTTATGCGATGACAGGCAGTTATTTTGTTTCGCTAACCGCTTATAACGCATGCGGAAATGACGTGTTAACGGATACTGTTGATATTAGCATTCTGGGTATGGCAAATACTGATGAACCCCTTAAACTATGCGTACATCCTAATCCGGCTGATGAAAATGTGATGATTACGTGGTACAGTGAAGAAAGACGTGACATTTCAGTAGAAATTCTAAATGTTTGCGGGCAACGCCTGATATGTAAGGAGGTGGTCGGCAACAAAGGGGTTAATCACCAGAATATTGATGTGAGGTACCTTGCCCGGGGTGTTTATTTTGTGAAATTGTCTGGCACTATGCCCGAAGCTGTGGTAAAACTTGTTTTGTATTAATACTCCCAAAAAGAATGCAGTGAAGTTGACAAATACTAGGTCGGCTGCAGCTACCGGTCGTTTTGCAGGTGAAATGCTACTAATCCTTCCATGGGTTCTTTCATAATAGTGCTTATGGTAGTGCCGTATGCCGCGGCGACCTCGACAAGAATATCTTTCATGTTGGAAGAAACTGACCCTGTAAAAACGAGGGGTAATTCCTTGTGTTCGGGGTACACCTGTACGTGATTCTTGAAGAAAATATCAAAACAACGGCACACCAGATTGTGAATAAAAGGATCCTGCTGATAGGTTCTGATAAATTTCGTAAATGTAGCCAGGTAAGCGTTGGGAGCGGGGCGGTGGTACACGTTTTCAAGCATCATTTCCCGTGTAAGATGATAAGTTTCTGTAAAGGTCGCATGGAGATGTTCGGGAAGTTCATTATAAAAAAACGCCTTCAGCAATTCCCTGCCCAGTGTAACACCACCGCCTTCATCACCAAGGATATAACCCAGTGAAGGAATGCCCCTGATAATCTTCTGGCCGTCATAAACACAGGAAACAGAGCCGGTACCTAATATACACGCAATACCCTTCTGGTTTCCCAGCATGGCGCGGGCAGCACCGAAAAGGTCTCCGTAAACTGAAATGGCGGCGGTTGGAAAACTGTCATGTAAATATTCTTTGACAACTGCTATCATGCCCTCTGTTCCACATCCTGAACCGTAAAAATGAAGTGCTTCTACCTGATCTTTGGGTATGGGAAGGCCATGGTTAATAACCTCGGAAAAAACATTTTTATCCGTGAAGAATGGATTCAATCCCTTGGTATAGTGGGTTTCCAGGGTGTTGTCTTTTTTCAGTAATTTCCAGTGGGTTTTCGTGGAGCCGCTGTCAGCTATAAGGATCATATGTCCTGAATGTTTTGGTATAATAATTATTCATTTGTGACAGCTAAATTATACAATAATTGTTGAATTTATTTAACTTCGGGATGGATTATTCTTATTGGCGAAACATTTCCGCACTATTAAAGCCAGAAATCACAGCTTCGGGCTTAATTAACCCCGGTCCTTTGCAGTGCGGAGTTCTGTTCTTTGTGGAATTTAGTTTCTCTTCTCTATTTATTAAACCGCTGACAATCCCTAAAATTCATATTTTTGTAATTTTCAACATACACGAGTTTTTATTGGACAAACCTGGGTTTTTATTCCATGTCAGCACAAAAAAAAATTGAACATACTTTTTTTTTCTGTTTTCTGGGTGCTGTCTTTTTCATCTTGTGCAGCCGGAATGCTGCTGCTCAGGATGACAGCATATCCGTAGAACAGCCCGACTCCATACCATACTATTTTTATCATGGATATGACTACGGCTCGCAAGCCATGTTCAACCCGCTCACCCTGGTGCTGAATACCGGTTATGATATTTGCCAGCTCAGCGCGAACGACCGTCACCTGTTCAACTTTCCCTATGCTGTATCTTTAAAAAATGTTTTCTGGAACCTCGGGCATCCCAATCAGGTGATTGGCGAGGTGGGATGGGATAAGTTTATGCGTACCGAAATTCTTCCATTGAGTTTCAGCAGGGAGGGAGGGCAATGGATGCCTAATTATGTATTACATCTGTTTGGCGGAGGAATGTCGTATGTAACCATATCCGAATGGTACCGCTATCATAATATAAAATGCCCTCGTTTATTAGGTTTTATCACGCTTATGGCTGCCGATATTTTAAATGAAACCATGGAAAACAACGGCTATATCGGCAGCAACAGCGACCCTTTACCGGATATATATTTGTTCAATTTTGCCGGTGTGGCGTTGTTCAGTTCAAAAAAGGTTTGCAAATTTTTCAGCGAAGAACTGAATATGGCAGACTGGAGTATGCAGCCATCTATAACGTATCCCGACATTTCGCTGTATAACTGCGGACAGTATTTTTCTTTCAAATGGGAGCTTCCATTTGAACGCAGGCTGTCACTGTTCACACGCATGGGCCTGGGTACGCTGATCGGCGCTTCGTGGAAATTTAAAAACGGCACGGCCATATCGCTCGGCGCCGGAGTGCGGTCGGGCGAACGGGTGCTGCTTTCCGGAACGGCTAGGGAAGTAACCGTTACAACGCCATTCAGCATAGGTGTTTTTTACGACAGAAATAATTCCCTGCTCGCCTCCCTGGTGATTTCCAATGTGGACGATTATTTTATCAATGCCAATGTGTATCCGGGATTGCTCAGGATAGGGAAATTCTCAACAGGCCTGTGGGCAGTCATCGACAAAAAAGGATACCCGGCTTTCGGGTTTGCAACTCGCTATACCTTGGGCCTTGGTCTTGGGGTTAATTTTATGAAATTCTGATTAATAAAACGATTCTGGCAAACAGCACCTTATAATTTCTGTAAAGTACGTATATTCGCAGTTGTTAGCCTTGTATTTCTCAAAAAATTATAGTTTATGAAAAACCGGATACTTTCAATTTTTTTTATACTGTTTGTTAACGTGGCTGTTTTTGCCCAATGGCAGCAGACTATGGGCCCATTTTCGGGGGCTGTCAGTTGTTTTGCCTTCAGCGGGACAAGTGTTCGTACAGGCACACCCGATGGTGTATATCAGTCTCTGAATGGCGGCACTACCTGGAGTGCACTTAATAATGGGATGCAAGGTATTAAAGTCAGGGATATCGCCATTAACGGTTCAATCTTAATAGCATGTAGTGATAACGGTGCATACCGTTCAACCGACAATGGTCAGAACTGGGCGTTGTCAAACAATGGCTTCCCGTCCGGTGTAAGCGGGCAACAGGTTGTTTATAAATCTCCGGCATTTTATTTTGCTACCAACAGTCATGGCCTTTTTATGTCGTCCGACAACGGTGCGAACTGGTCAGCGGTAAGTGGCCTTGCCGAAACTGAAATCAGAGTTTTAATGGTGCAGGGTGACAGCTTATGGGCTGGTACGCCCAACGGAGCCTTTCTGTCGGTCAACAATGGCGCTGCCTGGACTGCCATGAATACCGGGCTGACCTTGCCGGTTAATCCTCCGTTTAATGTGGTGGCAGGAGTTTTTTCTTTTTTTGCCGGGGGTGGTAAGATTTATGCGGGAACCTCTGCCGGAGTGTATCAGACGCCCAATGGCGGAGCCAGCTGGATCAGATGTTCTCAGGGACTACCCGATTCGTACAGCGGCACATTTCCCGTGGTAATCAGCCTGACAAAAAACGGCTCACGGCTTTACGCAGGAGTATGGAATCAGGGACTGTTTACTTCTGATAATGACGGCGCCCTGTGGGATGATGGCAACCCCGCGATGATGCGGCGTTGCGACAAAAACCTGTTGACACTCAAAACCTATGGAGGGAAAGTATATGCAGGTAGTGAACAAAATGGGGGTGTACAGATTACCGACGATAACGGCAATACGTGGCGTTCCTCAAATACCGGGCTGCCCAATACCACGCCTGTAGCAATTTTCACAGAGGGCACGAATGTATTTACCGGAACTTCAGCTGCCGGCCTGTTTTCTTCGCCAGATCAGGGACTGACATGGCGCTGGGATACGGCGGGCATTTCAAATACGCAGGTAAAGGCTTTTGCCGTTGCCGGTTCTTTTCTTTTTGCTGGAACCTCGGGTGGCGGCGTGTTTAAATCTGCCGACAATAGCGATACCTGGACCAGTGCCAACAACGGCTTGAGCAACAGTTGGGTGTATGCCCTGTGCCACGCAGGAACCACAATTTATGCGGGTACGGCTAATGGGGGAGTTTTTGTTTCTTCGGATTTAGGAGCTTCCTGGAACAACATCAGCATACCCATGACCAGCCAAAACGTTGAGGCCCTGGCGGTGAGCGGAAATACAATTTTTGCAGGCACTCAGGAAGGTGTCTATGTGTCAGCGAATAATGGAGTCACATGGCAAATGCCCGGAACCGGAATCCAAGGTGTTGCCGTGGTTGCACTGGCGATTTCGGGGAACAAGGTCTTCGCCGGTTCACCAGGGGGTGGCGTTTTTGTTTCATCCGATGCCGGAAACACATGGACTGCGGTGAATAATGGGTTAGTCCCCGTGGTGTTTTCGTTGGCTGTAAGCGGATCCACTCTTTTTGCCGCTACTGCCGCCGGCGTATATCTGACCTCTGATAATGGCAACTTGTGGACAAATATTTCTGCCAATATCCAGCCTTTTCAACCGGTTTCGCTGGCTGTTTCCGATACGAAACTTTATGCAGGTATCGATTCCAAAGGCATTTGGCAGCGTGATCTGGCCGGACTGGTTGGCGTGGCCGAATGCAATGCAGGGGAAGACCGGTTACGACCGCTTCTTTTTCCCAATCCTGTAAAAGATTTTTTAAACCTTGAATTTGACCTGTCTGGCGACGAAATGATTGTCATTACCATGACAGATGTTTCGGGAAAACAATCCACAACGCTTATGGCCTCTGAAATGAAATCCGGAAAGCATACGGTAGCCCTTGATCTGTCAGAATATGCGGCGGGTTCGTACCTGATGTGTTTTTCAGCACGTAAGGAGGTAATCAGCAGGTTAATCGTGAAAGAATAAGCAGGATATCTGTTGCCTTTTTCTGTAAACTTTCTGAATATCAATTACCGGGAAGTCATTTTTTGAGTTTTTAAAATTTTTATGTTTCAGTTAGCATCGTTTAAATATCAAGGCATATGAAAGTAATAGCAATAAACGGAAGCCCCCACAAAGAAGGTAATACTTTTCATGCATTAGCCATGGTGGGCAAGGAGCTGCAGGCTCAGGGTTTTGAATTTGAAGTGTTGCATATCGGGCATAAAATGATACATGGATGCAATGCCTGCGGCAACTGTGCCAGGAACAGGGATGAGAAGTGCGTGATAAACACCGATGACCTGAACCAGTGGATACAGCAATTAAAAACTGCCGACGGCATCATCCTGGGTTCTCCGGTTTATTATTCCGGTGTGGCGGGCACGATGAAGAGCTTTTTGGACAGGCTGTTCTTTGTTTCGGGAGTTAACGGTAATTTATTCCGGCACAAGGTGGCCGCAGCTTTAACTGCTGTGAGGAGAACGGGAGGTTCGGCTACCCTTGACTGCCTGTATCATTATCTTTCATATTCTGAGATGATACTGGCCACATCAAATTACTGGAATGTGATACATGGCTCGGCTCCCGGAGAGGTGCAACAGGATGTTGAAGGCAAACAGATCATGCGTGTATTGGGAAAAAATATGGCATGGCTGTTAAAGATGAAGGAAGCTACAGCCGAAACGGTTGAACCTCCTAAAAAAGAGAAGAAAGAGTATTTTAATTTTATCAGGTAGAACAGTTACCTCTTGTTTTAATGAGGACACTCCGAACTGCCAAATAATATCAGTTTTTTGCAATCCAATTATCCGTCATTTCCTTTTCATCGGCAAATGATACCTTCTCACTTTGTCATACTGGTAAAGAGCATTAGCCACTGCTGCAGCGGTAGGCACCAGTCCTATTTCTCCCAATCCTTTGGCTCCATATGGCCCGAAATTGTCCTCCACCTCCACGGGGATAACTTCTATTTCGGGGACATCTTTAGCTTTGAATAGCTGACAATCTTTAAGCTTAACGCTTTTCAGGCGGCCATTTTCCATCGGCAGGTCCTCGGTCAGTGCATAGCCAAGGCCCATCACCACAGCGCCTTCCACCTGGCCCTCAAACATGGACCGGTTCATAATTTTTCCTGCGTCATGCGCCGCAACCACTTTTTTGATATTGCCCTGCTCATCAAGAGTTACCAATTGTGCGGCATAGCCATACGAAAAATGAGTAACAATTTTTTCAACATCGGCGCCGGGTTTGGTGGTCCAGTTACATTCCGAATATCCCGAATACTGTTTGCCAACAAGGTCTGCAAGAACATGTTGTTCCATGTCGTTTTTCATTTTGCGGGAGGCATCGATGACAGCGTTGCCCAGCAATACCGTGGCGCGCGAGGATGTTGTCATTCCTGTTTCAAGCCCTGCTTCAGTATCCATTTCAACCTGGATTATCTCAGGGTTAATGCCCGTTTCAGAACATACTATCTGTATCACCACATTGCAGATACCCTGTCCCATATCGGTCCACCCGTGTTTGACCACTACCTCATTTTCGGATTTAATTTCGATGCGGGCATGGCTGAAATCTATCATCCCGTTACCGACACCACAATTCTTTATACCGCATGCCAAACCGGCATTTTTGGATTCATAGAATGCTTTTTTTACTGCCTCCAGTGTCGCTTTCACGCCAACCCCTTGTTCGAGAATTTGCCCGGTGGCCGTCATTTTGCCTTCTTCCAGGGCATTGTCGTAACGAAACTGCCAACGGTCGAAGCGGCCTTGTTCACAAAGGTCGTCAACACAACTTTCGAGGGCAAAAGCTGCCTGATTAGCCCCAAAACCGCGCATTGCGCCACAAGGAATGTTATTAGTATAAATGGTTTTGGCTTCAATATCCACTACCGGTATATGATAGGCTCCGCTGGCATGTCCGGCTACCCGTTCCAAAACCTTGGTTCCCACGGAGGCATACGCTCCTGTATCGCCCACTGCACGCAGTTTGAGGGCGGTGAGCATGCCTTTTTCATCGCAGGCCAGGGTGAAATCCATGAATACCGGATGACGCTTTGGGTGCATACGTATGGACTCTTCACGTGAAAGGGTTACTTTCACGGGCTGGCCGGTCAGCGAGGCAAACAAGGCGGCATGTCCCTGAACTGTAAGATCCTCTTTGCCACCAAAACCACCACCGCAAGGAACCATAGTTACTCGCAATTTTTCAGCAGGGATATTGAGTAGCTTAATTATCTGTTTGTGGTCCACATAAATTCCCTGGCCTTGGCTGTAAAGGTGTATCGTGTCATCTTCAGGAACTGCCAGGGCCGATTCCGGTTCAAGAAATGCATGTTCGATACGTTGTGTTGTATAATATCCTGTAGAAACGAAGGCGGAATTTTTTATGGCCTGGTCAATATCCCCGCCTCTCCGTACAATACAATTTTCAAGCAGGTTGCTACGGTCGGGATGAACAGACAACGCTCCTTCTTTGATGGCTTCGTAAGGGTCGGTAACAGGAGAAAGTATCTCGTAATCGACATGTACCAAATCCACCGCCCTGCGCGCTGTGTCTTCGTCCACAGCCACGATCCCGCACAACACATCGCCGATAAACCGGGTGGTTTCTCCTTCGGCCAGCATGGCGGGCCAGTCGGCAATGATAGAACCGGTAAAACGGTCGCCGGGGATGTCTTTGATGGTAACCACCCTGATGACTCCCGGCAACTTTTCAGCTTCGGAGAAGTCGATGCGGAGGATTTTTGCTTTCGGGTGGTCGCTGAATTTCAAGGCGCCGAACAGCATCCCGTCAAGGTACATATCGTTGACAAACTTTCGGGTAGCGATGGCTGTTTCATAGGCCTGATACTTTGGGAAAGAAGCCCCGATTGCAGCTTCTTTGGCAGAATATTCCACGGGTTTTCTTTCTGCCAGCATCCTGACGGCAAGGGCGATGGCATCAATGATTTTTACATAGCCCGTGCAACGGCACAGGTTCACATTCAGTGCTTTTACGATTTCTTCCCTGCCGGGATTGGGGTTTTTCTGAAAGAGCACTTTGGTGCGCATGAGAAAACCGGGTGTGCAAAATCCGCATTGAACGGCTCCTTTTTCGACATAGGCCCTGGCAATAATGTCTCTGATATCATCAGGAATACCTTCGAGTGTGATAATTTCTGCTCCATGGAGTTTTTCCATCAGCGTAACGCACGACAATTTTGCTTCCCCGTTAATCTCTACCATACAGGCCCCACAGTATGCCTGTCCTGAGCAGCCATCTTTGCAGGAAGT
>ERZ795031.4103-NODE-4103-length-12486-cov-3.455394_pt1 | contig 12486 bp, 12 predicted proteins | sample MGYA00375123_ERZ795031 | MGnify/ENA primary metagenome ERZ795031 (study PRJEB30166, sample SAMN05720159) | activated sludge metagenome | isolation source: anaerobic digester from wastewater treatment plant | place: USA | collected 2015-04-21 ... | reverse complement strand
CTATACCCAAACTCCACAGTTTGTGAAAGGGATAAACCCTGATTTAATGAAAAAAATATTCATTCATGACCCTGTACCAAGAAAGGAACTAATGAATATTTTAAGCAGTATGGATTTTTTAGTCAATTTTGAAAATGTCGGGAACAGACAAAAACCCAGCAAACTGATTGATTACCTTATTTTAAATAAACCAGTATTATCTATAAAAACAGGGGATTTAAATAAAAATACAGTAAATGAATTTCTTTCTGGTAATTATGACGGACAAATGATTATAGAGGATCCTGATCAATACCGTATTGAAAATATATGTAACAAATTTATAGAACTTACGAATTAATTTGAGCGTGACTGATTTTCTATTCTCTTTATTTTGCTTAATATTTCGTTTTCTGACAGCTAGTATCCGATTATCTAAATGAAGATTTTAACTACAAGAGAAGCCAATACAAACCTCTGGGTTATTTTCTTTTTATGGCCTTTAGGAGCTTTAATTACTTCTATAAAGTATTATCGTCAAAATTGGGCTAAAAATGGTTTATGGCTTTTTATAGTATTCTTTGGTTTTACATTTATTGTACAGGAAGGACAGGATTCATCAAGATATATTGAGCATTTTCTGACCTTTCGCAGCTCAAATACAACTTTTTCTACATTAGCAGATGTCCTCTATTCCGAGGGTTCGAGTTACATAGATATATTTCAACCTCTGGTTACTATGATTGTAGCGCAATTTACGGGTGATCCCCGTGTATTAATGGCAGTTTTTGCTCTCTTTTTTGGATTTTTCTATTCCCGGAATATCTGGTATCTTATTGATAAAACTGAAGGCAAACTAAATATATTCCTGGCAACTTTAATTGTAGTTTTTGCTTTGTTGGTTCCGTTTTGGTTTATTAATGGTGTACGTTTCTGGACAGCTGCTCATGTTTTTTTATATGGGTCGTTTCTTTTTTTTCTGGATAATAAAACCAAAGGATTATGGGTGTCTTTCCTAAGTGTATTCGTCCATTTTAGTTTTATTTTCCCTGTTCTGGTTCTATTTATTTACAGGATTTTTGGAAACAAAACTTTGTTTTATTTTATTTTTTTTGTTGTCAGTAATCTTTTTTCAGAGATAGATATCCCTTTAGTAAGAGATTTTTTGCTTGCTTACACACCGGATATTTTTCATGAACGTATTATTAGTTATACAGGGGAAGAATATATTGAAAGGTTAGGAGAGAGCCGGACTCATTTAAACTGGTATATTGCTTGGTACGGAAGATTACTGCATTTATTAATCAAAGTATTATTAATTTTTATTTTCTTTATTGGTAAGGAAGTCTGGCAAAAAAGGAAAGGAATGCTATGTCTTTTTTCATTTCTCCTTCTTTTTAATGGTTTTGCAAATGTTTTTAGCCAGATACCATCTGCAGGAAGATTTCTTACAGTAGGTGGTCTTTTCTCAACAGCATTTCTGTTCCTTTACACTTATTACAATAATTCAGAACGGCTATCAAAACGCTTATTAATATTTTTTTCACCCGTATTATTGCTTTTCTTCATCGTATCTATGCGAATAGGATTTGATAATATTGGTATTTACTCGTTAATTACTAATCCTTTTATAGCTCCATTTCTGACTAATGAAATTGCATTAATCGACCTTATAAAATAATTACTAATTTATATCAAACATTTATGCGTAAACTTCTCCGCTATATTTCCAATATACCAGGATGGCGTACAAATCGAAAAATTATTGTAATTGAAAGCGATGATTGGGGGAGTATCAGGATGCCATCATTAAACGTATTTGGAAAACTACAAAAACAAGGTATAGATTTGATTTCGGGAGGTGCTTATCGATACAATTCTTATGACACACTTGCTAAATCAACAGATTTGGCCGCATTATTTGAAGTCCTCAATCAGTATAAAGATAGAAATGGCAACAAGGCTAAATTTACAGCTGTTAGTGTTGTTGCAAATCCTGATTTTAAAAAGATTCGCGAATCTGATTTTTCTCATTATTATTATGAGCCATTCACAGAGACTTTAAAAAAATACTATGGGGACGATTCATCTTATTTGCTGTGGAAGGAAGGTATAAATGAGGGTGTTTTTTGCCCCCAGTTTCATGGACGTGAACATCTTAATGTGCCACTTTGGTTAAGGAACTTGCAACATCAAGATGAAGAAACATTATTAGCTTTTAGTTATGAATTATGGGGATTTAATAGAAAAAGTTCAATATCTAAAGAGCTAAGCTACCAGGCAGCTTTTGATTTATTAAATCCGGACGATATGAACTATCTTGCTTCTATAATAAAGGATGGATTGAACTTATTTGAAAAATTATTTGGGTATCGTGCTGAATATTTCGTGCCACCAAATGGGCCAATAAATAATAATCTTAACGAGGTATCAGCACGAGAAGGGATTAAATATAGATCAACTTCGAAAATTCAATATGAGCCTTTAGGACATGGAAGATATAGAAGGATATTTCATTATCTAGGTCAGAAAAATAAATATGGACAGACTTATATTACACGAAATTCATTTTTTGAACCCAGCGAAAACGGTAAAGACTGGATTGATAGTTGTTTGAATGATATAAAAATCGCTTTTTTATTGCATAAACCCGCGATTATTAGTTCACATAGAGTTAATTACATTGGATCTCTAAAGGAAAGCAATAGAAAAAACGGATTAACTAAATTGTCAATTCTATTGAAATCTATATTAAAATACTGGCCAGACGTTCAATTTATGACAACAACAGAGCTTGGAGAGTATATTCGAGAAAACTAATACACGCAGAGTATATATTCATTACCCTAGACCAGTTTGTTGAAAACATTTTTATTTGTATAATGCCATTGTACTTTATCATTATGATTGTTTAACTGTATTAACTGAAATGTAAATAATAGAATGACTTAATAAGTATTTTTATGTTTGTTTCAAAAAAGTATTATGATAAAATAAAAAGCAACTATGGCCTAAGAAGAAAGAGAAACGCTGATAGAAAATACCAGGAAGAGTAGCCATACGAAAAAAACTAAGAGGCCACATGAGATTCATTGATATATTAAAAACTAGAATTTGGTAAAATATAGTTAAAGTACAATTGAAGATATTAACAAAACATTGCTTGTACAGAAGAATTGGAAACAAAAACGGTTGCGGTAGAAGTTAAGACCCTGACCTGTTGACCTAAGTACATAACAAAAACATGCAACACTCTTAAAGTTTTCCTATATCATTGCGAAATAAAATATTAGCAAAATGACTCAAACCGTATTTAAACAAACTCTTGGCTCTTCTTCCATGCCTTTTATGGCTATTGCTGCTTAAAAATTAACGAAGTATTGATTTAACAATTTGAACTGAAATTTGTGAATAATAAAAAATCAATTTTTAATAGAATTAATAAAGCCATTACTCATCCAAAGTTATTGGCAGAATACTTATTATGTTATCGTTTAGCTCCCTTTATTCCTGATTATACATTTATCAAATTGAAATCTAAATTACTTTTTGGTAAAAGTTTCAATTTAAAAAATCCTGTTACTTTTAATGAGAAAATGAATTGGTTAAAATTGAATGATAGAAATCCAAATTATTCAATTCTTGTTGACAAAATAAAAGTAAAAGAATATGTTGCAAAACTGATAGGAGAACAATATGTCGTCCCTGTGTTGACTGAATGGAATGATGTTAATGAAATTGATTTTTCCATTCTTCCTGATAAATGTGTACTAAAGACTAATCACGATAGTAGTGGGGTAATAATTTATGAAAAAGGGGAAAGTGATATTAATGAGATAAAGAAAAGATTAAATGCTAGAATGCATTTGTTTAATTATTACTATTATGAAAAAGAATTTCCATATAAAGGCGTTGTGAAAAAAATATTCGCAGAGCCATTTATTGATAATGGGAGCGAAGATAAATTATTGAATGATTATAAATTTTGGTGTTTTAATGGAAATCCAAGAATAATGTATATTACCGTCAAAAGTTTATCAATTTATGAAAATTTCTATGACATGGAATTTAATCCAATCCCCATAAAACGAGGTTTTCCAAGGCAAATGCCAGAATTTGAAAAACCTAAGGATTTTGAAAGAATGAAAGAGTTAGCTTCAATTTTAAGCAAAAATATACCTTTTGTTAGGATTGATTTTTTCTATGCTAAAAGTAAAATATATTTTGGGGAATATACTTTTTTTGACTGGGGTGGTTTTAAACCTTTTGAAGATAATTGGGATATTGAATTAGGTAAATATCTGGATATTAGTGTTGTAAAAGATAAATAAAAGTTGTAAATCATAAAAAGCTTTAATGTCAGAGTAAACATCGTTTCTTTTGAAGTCACTTTTATGTTCGAGATTTCGATGGGTAAACTGGCAACCAATTTTTCAAAGCAAAGCAATCCAAATTTTGCATAAAAAGTACAGATAAAGATAAATAAGTTAAAAAACTTGATTCGAACCAGGTTCATGTTTTCTCCAAAGAATACTGATAGTGTTGCTGATAAAATATTAATCTTTCTATTGTCCTTGATGTCCATTGTCTGAAAATACATTGGCAGCATAGTTCTAACCTGTTGAATGTTTAAGATGTGTCTAAATATTTTACATGCATTGTTACCAATTCTGGATTACATCATCATCATAAAACTTATATTTGTTAATCAGTGATCTGATAGAAGGAAGTAGCTCATTTAGCAGAACCATCGATTCAATAATGACTTAAGAATTAAATGCCTGTTTACGACAAAACTGCAGTTGAAATTGCATCGATTTTATTCGCTAATGTTGATAACACTCAAAAATTATGAATTAGCACTTTGGAAACCCTCTGCAAAACACTTTTTTTAATCCCTACAGTTGATTCGGGTGGAATTGAAACTTATCTTCTGCGTTTCCTGAAAACCCATAAATCACAGATGGATGTTACAATTCTTGTAAGAACTTATAATTCAGGGGATTTATATAATGAATATAAGGCTTTGGATGTTCCTTTGTTATTTATGCCCTTAGGATATTTGAATATTGGCAGATGGTGGAATTATTATAGTTTTTACAAAAGGAATGGTTTTGACACAATCTGTGATTTCAATGCTAACATGGCCGGGATACCTGTCTGGCTGGCATATCTGGCAGGAATAAAAAACCGGATTACATTTTACAGACAGGGGAAGGATCATTTCAGAACCTCTTTCCTTAAGAGAACATATAATAAGCTTATGAACAGGCTGGTTTATAGATATTCTACTAAAATACTTGCAAATTCTCAGTCTGCTATTAATTTCTTTTTCTCTTACCGTAAAACGTGCGATTCAAGGTTTAAAGTAATAAAGAATGGAATAGATTTTAATTTATTCAGAAAAAAAATAAACAAAGCACAGTTTCGCCAAAGCTTAGTAATTCCTCAAAATGCTTTTGTAATAGGTCATGTTGGCAGACTTGACAAATCGAAAAATCATTCTACCATTCTTAAGGTTGCAGCCGAACTTATAAAATGGAATCAAAATATTTACCTTGTATTATGTGGAAATGGAACGGAAAAACTAATCGATGACGTAAACACTTTAGACATCTCTGAAAATGTCCGTCTTCTTGGATATCGGCAGGACATCCCTTCACTGCTTCAGATATTTGATCTGTTTTATTTCCCATCAATAACTGAAGGCCAACCTAACGCATTGATTGAAGCAATGGTAGCCGGAGTTCCGGTTGTCGCAAGTAATATTGAACCTGTTAAGGAGATCATTTCAGATAGTTCCATGCTTTTTAATCCCTTTGATATAGCCAATGTTGTAAAATATATCAAAGTTATGATAGAAGATCCTTCACAGGCTTCCGGGTGTATTGATATTGATGAATTGTATCGAACTTTTAGTGCTTCTCTCAGATTTGATGATTTTTTGAAAGAAATTAAAAATGTTTAAGTAATGGAAAAGGAAAGAAAAATTCTTTTTATTCATGATGGTCCACTGTACTATGATGAATTATCCAAAAAATATTTCGGCATTCATTATGACGATAATCTTATTAAAAGATATTCTTATTTTGGAAAGCATGTTTCTTTCCTCATGCGTTTAAGAAAGCTTCCTCCAGATGAATCAATTAAATATAGCCGGCTAAACTCTTCAAATTTTTCAGTTATAGAGATTCCAAATTTCAAATCAATCAGACATTATTTATCAAACAAGGCAAAAGCAAAAAGAATAATTAAAGCTGCAGTTATTGAACATGATATAATTATTATAAGGATGCCCAGCGCTGCTGGTACAATAGCTTATCATCTGGCCAGAAAATACAATAAACCAGTTTTAATTGAGATGGTTGCCTGTGTATTTGACGCGTTGTGGAATTATGACTGGAGAGGTAAAATTCAGGCACACTATAAAATGTATAGTTACAAAAGGATGATGGTCGATGCTAAGCATACAATCTATGTTACGAATAAATTCCTTCAGAGAAGGTATCCGACAAAGGGGAAATCTATTGGATGCTCAGATGTAGAACTGGCACAAGCAGATGATTCAATCCTTGAAAACAGATTAAAAAGAATATTAAAGAAAAATGGCCCCATCGTATTCGGAACAACAGAAGCTTTGGATGTCCCATACAAGGGACAGTCAGATGTGATAAAAGCGATTGGAAAGTTAAAGAAAGAAGGTATTATATTTATTTATAAGCTTGTCGGGCAGGGTGATCAGAGCAATCTCAAACTGGCTGCTGAAAGAAATAATGTCCGGGATCAGGTTGAAATCATAGGATCGCTACCTCATTCGGATGTTTTTAATTTCCTTGAAGAAATAGATGTTTATATCCAGCCAAGCAAAACGGAAGGTCTTCCCCGGGCTGTAGTTGAGGCAATGAACAGAGCATGTCCCGCATTGGGATCAAATATTGCAGGCATCCCTGAGCTAATTGATAAAGAATGTCTGTTCGACGCAGGGAAAATCAATCAAATTGTTGAAAAACTTAAGATGATTAACAATTACTGGATGCAGGAACAGGCTGGAAAAAACTTCGAAAAAGCAAAAGAATACCAAAAAGAAGAACTGAGAAGCCGAAGAGAAGCATTTTATGATCAATGTCTGGTTGATTGGGGTTTTATTGAGTAGCCTTTATATGTACGTGCTGATTATGAATTGGTCGGGAAACCAAGTTATTTAGAATAAAATGAGACAGAAGAAAGTACTTTTCATAGCTAATATATCAAAACATATTCTCAGGTTTCACTTGCCTTATTTAAGATGGTTTAAACAAAATGGATTTGAAACTCATGTTGCTTCAAATGGCAGCGAAGAGATACCATTTTGTGATGTGAAGCATTTGATCCCAATCCAGAGATCTCCTTTTTCACTTTTAAATATCAGGGCACACAGGCTGCTGAAACAAATCATTGATGCTAATGACTTCTCAATAATTCATGGGCATACTCCCATGGGGGGTGTACTATCCAGAACTGCCTCAGGGAATGCAAGGAAAAATGGCAGCAAAGTCCTGTATACTGCTCACGGTTTCCATTTTTTTAAAGGAGCACCTTTGATAAACTGGATAATTTTCTATCCTGTGGAAAAAATACTTTCAAAGTATACTGATGCTATTATAACAATTAATCAGGAAGACTTTCAGTTGCTTTTTGACAAGAATTTTAAATGTCCCGGGAAATATTTAATTAATGGTATTGGAGTAAATGGAGAAAAATTTATACCGGTTACCCCTCCGGAAAAGTCAGCTTTGAGAAAAGAATACGGATATAATGATGCAAGTTTTATATTGATTTATGTAGCTGAATTCATAAGAAGGAAAAATCATAAGTTTATTATTGACTCAGCTCAGGCACTGCTTAAGAGGATTCCCGGTTTGAAAATTCTTTTTGCAGGCAGGGGAGAACTTTTTGAAGAAATGAAGGATTATTATAAAAACCTGGATCTATCCGATACAATAGAATTTCTTGGATATAGAACCGATGTGGAAAAGTTAATGGCTATTTCTGATGTTGGTATTTCATCAAGCAGGCAGGAAGGCCTGGGACTTAATCTTGCAGAAGAAATGTTGGTTGGTTTGCCTGTTGTTGCAACTCAGGATCGGGGTCATCGTGAGCTTGTTAAGCCAGGTATTAACGGGTTTTTATTTGAACAAAATAATATGGATCAGTTTGTTGATTATATCTGCAGCTTAGCTGAGAATAAAACCCTTAGAGAAACTTTTGGATCTAACGCCAGAACAAGTGCTCAGAAGTACAGTCTTTCAAATGCTATTGATGCTATGGCTGAAATCTATAAAAAATATATTATCTGAATTATTTGCCTTTCATTAGAATATGTATCCTGTTTATTTTAAACGATTTTTTGACCTATTACTAAGCTCTGTTGTTCTCATGATAATTTTTCCCCTAATGATTTTGTTAACAATAATCCTTAGTATAGTCCATAGTGGCAACCCCTTTTTCCTGCAAACAAGACCCGGTAAAAATTGTAAGTTGTTTCATATTATCAAATATAAAACAATGAGTGATCTGAGAGATGCTGATGGAAGATTACTCTCTGATTCAGAAAGGCTTACTTGTGTTGGGAAAATTCTCAGGAAATTCTCATTGGATGAATTACCACAGTTGATCAATATTATTAAAGGAGATATGAGTCTGGTAGGTCCCAGACCCCTTCTGGTTGATTATTTGGCTCTTTACAATTCGGAGCAGGCACGACGCCATGAGGTCCGTCCGGGAATCACAGGCTGGGCTCAGGTTAATGGAAGAAACGCTCTTTCATGGGAAGATAAGTTTGAATTGGATGTCTGGTATGTTGATAATCTTACCTTCAGTCTGGATATAAAGATATTGTTCCTGACAGCCATTAAGGTTATTAAAAGAGAAGGAATAAACTCGATAAATGCAGCAACCATGCCTAGATTTACAGGGAGCGGACCTGATAAAATTAAAACTGAAGAGCAATGGAAACCGATATTAGATCAGGTTAAAACGAATCAAAGATTTCAATAATAATTTTAAAAATGAAAAGTATGAAAGAGAAATTAATTTCTGCGCTTGCAGAAGCGCTTGAGATGGAACCATCCGATCTAAAACCGGAAGATAAGTTCAGAAATTATGAAAATTACAGTTCACTTACTGAATTGTCAGTACTTGCAATGCTTGACTCTGAATTCGGTATTGAAATTGAAATGAAAGAGTTTAATAATTATTATACAGTTGAGGATTTAATAAGTCTGGTAACTAAACATTCTGAAAACTGATTCTCAGATGGGATTATTATCATTTATGAATACAGGTATTTCAGGGATGGCTGCTGCTGTTCCCCGGAATGTGATAAATAACTGTGAGTATGATCTGTATTTCAGCAAAGATGAAATAAAAGCGCTTGTTGAAAAGATCGGAGTGAAGCAACGGCGTTTTTCAGATGCTAACACCTGCTCTTCTGATCTTTGTTTTGCTGCAGCTGAAAAATTGATAATGGATATGGAAATTAACAGGGATGAGATAGACGCGCTCATTTTTATTTCTCAAACCCCGGATTACCGTATGCCGGCTACATCGATACTGCTGCAGGACAGATTAAAACTGAAAACCTCAACAATAACATTTGATATAAACCTGGGCTGTTCAGCATTTCTGTTCGGATTATCAATTGCATATTCGATGATCTCAGCCGGGAACCTGAAAAAGATTCTCATATTAGACGGGGAGACCCGTTCAAAAGTGTACTCTTTAAAGGATCGTAAAACGGGTTTCCTTTTCGGTGATGCAGGAGTTGCGGCTTTAATTGAGAAAAATGAGAAGTTCGGCAACAGCTGGTTTTCACTGAATTCAGATGGGTCGAGAGAATCTCTAATAAAGATACCGGCAGGAGGATATCGTAAAATGAGCTCAAATGAAACTCTGAAAGAAAAAGTTGTTGATGAATACGGAAATATCCGTTCCGATGAACAGGGTTATATGAATGGAGCTGATGTGTTCAATTTTGTCATACGGGAGGTGCCTAAAGATTTTTACCGGCTTCTGGAATTTTCTGGCCATGAGATTTCAGATATAGACTATTTCGTTTTTCATCAGGCAAACAGCTATATAAATGGATTTCTGGCAAGAAAACTCAAACTCCAGGAAAATAAAATTCCTTCAACAATTGAAAAGTACGGAAATACTTCTTCCGTGTCTGTCCCTCTGACAATAGTTTCGGAATTAAAAGATAAGCTTCATAACCACAACAGGCTGCTTTTAAGTGCCTTTGGTGTCGGCCTTAGCTGGGGGACTTCAATAATCGGGTTGGACGGGTGTCATATTAGCGAAATTGTTGAAATTTAATTTATCCTCAGATATAAATCCTGATTACAGTTTAATACTATCCTTTAGTGTTTTTATGAGATAAGAAAATGACAGATTCAAATCTTTTCTCCCTCCGGGGAAAAACAATTATTATTACAGGTTCATCTTCAGGAATAGGAAGGCAATGTGCAATAACATGCAGCCATCTTGGTGCAACTGTTGTACTGTTAGGGCGTAACCAGGAAAGACTTGAGGAAACTCTTAGTCTGATTGAGAATCCGGATTTGCATATTATAAGATCAATTGACCTGCTTGAATTTGAAAGTATTTCGGAAATTATTAAAGATATTGTTTTAAATAGAGGCAAGGTAGATGGCCTGATCAATTGTGCAGGGATATCTACTACTTTACCCTTAAATTCCATTTCTCCTCAGAAAATGGAGCACTTTTTTAAAACAAATGTGATAGGTTCAGTTAATCTGACAAAACAGGTAGTGAGATTCTCAAACTTTTCTGAAAATGGCGGGAGCATAATTTTTATCTCTTCAGTTATGGGTGTCACAGGTGAAATCGGGAAGACGTTATACTCGATGACAAAAGGAGCAATCGTTCCAATGGTAAAATCTATGGCACTTGAACTTGCTCCAAAAAATATCCGTGTTAATGCTGTTTCTCCCGGAGTAGTTGTGACTCCAATGTCAAAAAGTGCCGTTTACAGTAAGAATGACGAAGCACTTGATAAAATTAAAAACCTACACCCTCTGGGTTTGGGTCGGCCCGAAGATGTCGCAAATGCCTGTGCTTTTCTGCTGTCAGATGCTGCACGCTGGATTACCGGAATTAATCTTATTGTAGACGGAGGTTACCTGGCAAGGTAATTAATCCTGGTATTATTTATCATTAGACTGATTAATAAAATGTTGAATTGATATTATGAAAAGCAGGAGGGTAATTATTATTGGGGCAGGAGGTCATGCTGCAGAAATTGATGAATATATAAGACATTCACAGAGGGTGAGAGGATCGAATGATATTATTATAGAAGGATTCATAGATGATGATCCTGAAAGTTACAACAGTTACAGATTTTCTGCTCCTTTTTTGGGTGGTTTAAAAGATCATAGAATTATTAAGGATGGCCGATACATCATGGGAATTGCCAATCTGAAATACAGAAGATTCTTCATAGAGAAATTCAAATCGGAAGGGGCTCTTTTTGAAACTTTTATTCATTGTACAGCCTATGTTTCAGAATCAGCAGTTATTGGTGAAGGATCGATAATAGGGCCCAATGTCAATATTGGACCTAATGTTAAGACAGGTCGGTATAATCTTATAAATTCCCGATGCAGCCTTGGTCATGATACAATGATAGGCGATTTTAATTTCATAAGTCCGAATGTGTGCTTTTCCGGTTTTACACGCATTGGAGATGAGAATCTGTTTGGGATTAATTCAGTGACCATACCCGGTATATCAGTTGGAAACCGAAATAAAATAACTGCCGGTATGGTTCTTGATCAGAATATAGGTGATGATTCAACAGTATTTTATCGTTTTAAAGAAAAAATATTGGCGGTTCCTAAACATAAATAATTACCTGCATAATAATATTAAATAAGGATCAATTGCTATTCCAGAATCTGTTTTGAGTATTCTGTTTTTGTCCAAATTATTCTGAGATGTTAAAATTGAAAGCATTATTGATCTTTCTTTTATTGGCAGCAATTATTTCTGTTATAGGATGCCGCAAAGCGGGTTTGTGGCTGATAAAGGAAGATCATCCGGAAAATGCTGATGCAATTGTTTTATTGACAGGTTCAATTGCTGACAGGGTATTGCAGGCAGCTGATATTTATCAGAGTGGATATGCAGAGAAAATACTTATTGCCGAAGAATACATGGGAGCATATAAGGAACTGGAAAAGAGAGGCTTCTCAGTTATCAGTAAAACCACACAAACAAAAGATGCATTGGTTTTTTTCGATGTGCCGCCAGACAGTATAATAATTCTTCCGGGTGATGCTGAAAGTACCATATCGGAAGCCCTTATTATAAGGGATTATATTTCACAAAACAGTTATATTGATACAATACTTCTGGTTACATCTTCTCCTCATGCAAGAAGAGCTTCAATTATATTTAAAAAAGCATTTTCAGAAATGGAGACACCAGTCACTGTCTTAAGCATCC
>ERZ795031.4098-NODE-4098-length-12495-cov-4.662701_pt1 | contig 12495 bp, 7 predicted proteins | sample MGYA00375123_ERZ795031 | MGnify/ENA primary metagenome ERZ795031 (study PRJEB30166, sample SAMN05720159) | activated sludge metagenome | isolation source: anaerobic digester from wastewater treatment plant | place: USA | collected 2015-04-21 ... | reverse complement strand
GGACCGCAATGCCACCTATGATGCCAGTTTTGAAATGAAATTACTCGAAGCTGACGTAAAAGCCAGACTTGGTGAACTAAACGAAGCTTACGAAGATTATCTCTACTTGCTCGACTTACCCGAAGCGAAAGCCCCGCGTTTCTACCAACACTTGCAACGTCAGATAGGCCTTGTCGCGCTTGACTTGGGCTATGACGATATCAGCATGGCATCGCTGCAGGAGGCCATCTCCTACAACCCCAACGACCTTGCCTCCCGTCATGCTCTCTCACATGCATACCTGAAATCCGGTCTCAATGACAAAGCGATTGAAAGCGCCCAAACCGCTCTGGAACTTGCCCCTGCCGACACTCACAACGTGCTTTGGTACAGCAAGTTCATGCAAGCCAACCATCGCATTCATGATGCCATTCAAGCTTTGAAAGACGCGATTTTCCGTCGCCCTGAAGAACAAATCTTGCATCTTTCACTGGCGCGGGTTTACCTGGCCAATAACGCCGTCGATGAATCAAAAATCACCTTGTCCAAAATGCTGGAAACATCCGACATCCCCACCGAAGATTACCTGCACATTGCCGGGCTCTACGCGCGCATGAACGAAACCCAGCTTGCGGTGGATATCTTACAACGCGCTATCACTGAAAATGAAAACCCCAGCTTTGTTGAAAGCTGCCAAATCACCTATGCTTTCCTTGAGCATCAGCAAAACAACATCGCCTTAAACTTCCTTGACCATATAAAACAAAAACACGGTCAACAAGCTGGCTATGCTATGCTCCGTGCTGACGTCCTAAGCGCTGAAAAACAATACCTGTCCGCTTTGGAAGCGCTCGAACCCTTATTGCGCCGCCTTGAGAGTGGCGCCATTGAAAGCATTCAAAGCGCTTTCATTCCCGAAGAAAATTCCGGCATCCTGCCACTTGACACGGAAGGCTTATACCTGCGTGTCGCTTACCTGAACCGCTTGCTTGCAAACTATGAGGTGGCTGGAAAATATGCCAAGCTCGCCCTTAAGACAAACGAAAGCAGCAAAAACGCCCGTATTCTCTGCCTGGATCTGGCACTCGCTTCCTGCGATAAAGCCAGTCTTGACCAAACCCTGGAAGAGTTAAACCGCAAAGAAAGTCTAAACGAAATCGAACTTGAATTAGCCCAACGCCTGGCTCTGGACGCGCTTTTGGAAAAGGATTTGACCAAAGCCAGTCTGATATACGAACAATTTCTTACGCCAGTTGAAGAAGAGCTCATCCCCATGGCGACGAAAGCGATGATTAGCGAACATGAAGGTCAGGCACATCAGGCAATGGCATTCATTCAAGTTGCCAAAGAAGGTTTTTCAACAACTGATAATTCAGGCGAAAAGCCACTGAGCTTGGCTGAACAATTCAGCAAAGTCTGGCAATCCCTGGCACTTGCCCTTGTAGCCTGGAAACTACAGGACTGGGCATTCGCTAATCAGCTTTTCAGTCAGGCAACCAGCATTTGCAAATCAAATCCGCGCTTGAACCTGGTCTTTGCCGATTACCTGGCAGATAAGGCCCGTATGCAAAGAACTTGCCTTAATTTGCGGGTCAAACGACATCTACCGCAGGCGTTCACCTCCGACAGAAGTGATGAATCGGTCTTTGATGAGCAAATCGCGCTAGCCAAAGCCAACTTGGAACCCAGTCTCACACAAGCCATAGAAATCATAGGCAAAGCACAGTTTGCTGGCCACCTTGATGACAGCAGTCAGCTTGACGCACGCGTTAAAAACAGCCATATCGCTAAACAAGCCATCGCGGTGCTCAAAGACACCGTCAGTATTTCTAAAATTCTGGCCATGTACCCGCATGATAATGAACTCCAGTTCCAATATGCCCTGCAAAATATCGACAAACAAGCCGATTTAGCCTGCGAGATACTCAACAGCATTCCCATTAAGCCCAACCTTCAGGCTTTGCACCATGCTGCTTTAGCATTAGCGCAAGTCAGCGAACCTGAACTTGCCGGAGAAGCCATCAACCGTGCCCTAAACATTTGGCAAGACGAAGCTGAATGGTTTATCCTGCGGGCAGAAATACAGGAAAAACAAGTCAAACTGCAAGACGCCACACAAAGCGTAAAACTTGCCCTTGAACTGGAACCCAATAATCCAGGCTACTGGCAATACTTAGGCGAACTTGCTCTGCGTGAAGGTGATCTCCACACCGCCCGCAACCATTTTGCGAAGGCCAACTCGCTCAAATACAACACGATTCCCGTCATTGAAGCCCTGGCAGACATCAACCGTCAACTCGGTGATTACCCGGAAGCCATCGCATATTACAAAGAACTGCACATTCTCGAACCCAATAATGACAGTTATCTGGAATCTTTAGCCGAACTTTACTTCATCATTCAGGACTATGATTTAGCCCTGGAAACTGCTGATAAAGTAATTAATCGCTCGCTCAACTGCGAACGAGCGTTGAAAGTAAAAATTGAAACACTCATCTCGCGCCAGGCCTTTGATGAAGCCAAAAAGCTGGCAAATGATGCCATGTTGATTGCCAAAGACCCTATCACCTTTGAAATCTACCGCATCAGAATTGAAGCCCGCGAGAACCCAGCCAATGGCTTGCGCATGGCCACCAATCTGGCGCATGAACACCCAGATTATCCAAACGTGCTCAATCTGCTCGCGCAATATCAGATAAGCCTTGACCAAAAACAAAACGCGGAAAAGACTTTGATAAGAAGCTTACAACTCGATAAAAGCAACCCCGAAACGCTTCTCGCGCTTGGCGCTCTAAACCGCCAAAACAACAGCCACGAAACCGCGCAAACTTACCTCAAACAAGCGCTTGAACTCAACCCAAGTCTTATTGAAGCCTATTTGGAACTCGGCCAAAGCCTGCAAGACCAGCGCCTGAACGACCAGGCCCTGCAAGTTTACAACAAGGCCATTGAACAAGTTAGCAAAGACCCCCGACCCTACGTGCACGCTGCCAACGCTTACAAAGCCAGTCGCGATTTCCGTAGTGCAGAGTTGATGCTCAAACAGGCTTCTCAACTTGCCCCCAGCGACCAAAGCATCCGTCGTCAGCTTGCCGCGGTAGTTGCACAAAATCTACTCGATAACCTACAAGAGGCACCGAAAAGAAAATGAGACCATATCAATCCCAAAACACCGATGACATCATGATAATCCGACGCAGCAAATTCCTGACGCTCGTACAGACAGCGATCACCAATCGCGAGTTCCAGTTTGTTCGTCAGGCTTGTTTAATTTGGATGGCAAGTTATCCAGGGGACTTGTTGGTCAATTTCATCTACGCCTCTGCTTTAGTCGAATTAGGCGACACAGAAATGGCACTTGCCACGCTGGAACGTCTTCTCCGCTTTGACCCGGAATTTACCGAAGCGCTTAGCCTTTACTCCCGCCTTTCAGGAAAATCCAATGTCGAAAACGAAACCGCGCTGGCATATCTCACCCGCAGTGTCAGCCTAGACAAAACCCTGTCTCCCTGGCTTCCCGCGCTCAACCAAGCGCGTTCTGAATTTGAATCAGGCGACTATAACGCCGCGGAAAAATCCGTGCTTGAAAGCCTTGCCCAAAACCCATCTTCGCCCCTGCCAGCTATTATGCATTTAAACATCGTCTTGCAAATGAGTAACGCGACATTGTTAAAGACACTCACCGAACTCTACTCAAGTCGCTGGAAAGATTGTTTGCAAATCAAAATCTTCTCCGCGCTCGCTGATATGAGTAACGAAAAAGATTCAGCAGGCGTTGAAAAACTACACTGGGCTGCTGCCCATGACGTCAGCGGACAGGTCGTGCACCGCTTGCTGGGCCCAAACCATGTCTATCAGCCTTTATGGCCTGAAGACCTCAAAGTCTATCTCGACCTGCCCGTACCCGCCAGTGTCGCTGCTGACCTTGGTTGGAACATCCTGGCAACTGCTTCATCTTCGTCTCACAGTGCCCCTGCCACTCAACAAGTATCAGATACAGAAGCCACACAAGCCATTGCGCACAGCACAATGTCCGCGGAAGATGCCCTTCAGGCGTTGCTTTCAGAACAAGCTACTGTTCCACTAAAGCCTTCAAATTTGCTCAATATATTACAAAGTGATGAAAATATCGCCGTGGATTATTCCGAAATCCCCACAGCCTCTTTCTTCAAACAAGACATTGCCACACCGCCCAGTAATGTGGCATTCAGCGAACAACACTTTGAAGAAAGTCTCTTCACTCAGGAAACCCGCCAAACTGTCGCCGCACTGGACGAAATTCAATCTGACTTTGACCAGGTGACGCGAAAAATTCACCGCCCGGAATTGTCCAACGCGGATACACGATTCCCAAGCTATGTATTGTTTACCAGTCGCAAAAACCTTGCAACCAAATATGGCGAAAACACCGCCCAGGTCATTATCGACTCTATCAAGAGTCTCTCAGCTAAAATACTCGCCCTGCCGGGCTGGAACAGTACCGTATTCATTCCCGATGACGCGGAAATCAGTACAGAACTCGGCACAACGCAAATCGAAAGCTGCGATGCCAATACCCTAAAATCTGCTTTGGTGGATTTGGACGCGAAACTCTCCCAGCGTGGCGAGATGATCGGCGCTTTGCTTATTGTCGGTGGTAATGATATAGTACCGTTCCACCTTTTGCCCAATCCAACCGACGACAGTGACCCCAACGTTCCTTCCGATAACCCTTATGCCACACTTGACGAGAACTATTTCGTGCAACAATGGCCTGTCGGTCGGCTTCCCGATGAAAAGGGAAAAGATGCTGGTTACCTCATTGAACAGCTGCGTTTTCTTAACAACGAATACGCATTGAAACGAAAGTCCAAAAAGAGTGCCTTTTTCAACGTACTTAGCAGTCTTTTTGTAACCCTGTTTTCGTGGTTACGCGTCTTTGGCACAAAGCCCAGCAACATTGAAAGCCTGGGCATCAGCGCGGAAGTCTGGAAACGCGCTTCTGAAGGCGTGTACGGTGTTATCGATGACAACAAGCGTCTGCTCACATCACCTCCAACCAACAATAAAAACCTGCTTGAATCTCGCAAAGCCAGTTCACAATTCGCTTATTTCAACCTGCATGGTCTTAAAGATACGAACGAATGGTACGGCCAGCGTGATTTAAGTCGCGAGGGCACTGACATCGAATATCCCGTCGCGCTTAACACCAAGAATTTCACTCAGGAAAGTGGCGCGCCCGCCATCGTCCTGAGCGAAGCCTGCTATGGTGCCTGGGTTTTTGACAAAAAAGTCAATGATTCCGTTGCTCTCAATTTCCTGTCACGTGGCACACGTGCCTTTGTTGGCTCAACGGTTATCGCTTATGGCGCGCCAGGCAAGACCCTCGTTGCGGCTGACCTTTTAGCTTATCATTTTTGGTCGCACGTTAAAAAGGAAGTCGCTGTGGGTTACGCGCTGATGCGTGCGAAATTAGCCCTTGCCAGCAAAATGACCGCTGACCAAGGCTTCCTGGACGGAGAAGACCAAAAAACCATTCTCTCCTTCGTCATTTACGGTGACCCGCTTGCCAGCAGTAAAGACATCAAAGAAATCACTAAACCCATCGTACGCGTGGCAACATCGCCCGTGATTAAGACCATCAGCGATTCACGTCCAGATATGATTATCAACCAGGATGAAATGCCAAATGAAATCCTGAACAAAGTCCGTAAGGTAATCAAATCCTACATGCCAGGCATGGAAGAAGGAAAAATGGCGATCAGCCCGCTCCTGGGTGTCATTCAATCCACCTCCGACCCTGCTACAGATAAAAAGAATACCCTGGAAGCAATTAAACAAAGCCAACGCTATGTGGTTACCGTGAAGAAAAGCCACGAGTATCGCTCTAAAAACTTTGACCAGTTTGCCCGTATGACCTTCGACCAAAAAGGCAAAATGGTCAAGCTTAGCACCTCCAAGTAAAACAGATTAGGAGACATTAAGCTATGCTGAAAAATAAAATAATTGAAATTTTCATGCTCATTCCTTTTCTAAAGAAGGTATTGACAGATTCAAACGCGGAGGAAGTTCGTCGTGTGGAGAATATACTCATTGAGCATAAGATTCCCTACCGCATCAGAACCTATAAAACACGTGGAAGCATCGGCATGGCATTAGATACCAGTTCTTATGCGCGTTCGAACCTGGCTATGTATAAAGGTGCAAGCAGCCCATCAATAAGCTATGGCATTTATGTCCGTAAAAAGGATTATCAGCGAGTAATGGATTTAATCAGCTAGGTTGTCAATTAAGTTTTCTGCTTCAGCACCAAAGCCTAAGCGAGCGTTGAAATCGAAAGACCAGCCCGTTTCGCGGGTATATTCTGGATTCTGTTCACCTTCTTCGTAAATCAACAAGCGCGCTTTTGAACGTAATCTGCCAAATTTATCATAGCCAGGGGTTGGCATAATCACATTACGAAAAGTTCCGCTGTTTAAATAATACTTTTCAACACCATCATCCACGCTCAACAAACGGACTATCGCGTTATGCGTATGCCCAGTTACTAAACAACGCAAATCATTGTCATTTTGTTTTAGGAATTGTTCTTTCACAATAATATCCATGTCGGCATCAACGCCTGATTTTTTCGCGGCTGGATTAACAAGTGCGTTAAACATCCAAATCGGCATTCCCCGCCGCCAAACACGGGCTTTTAAAATACTGGCAATCGCCTTTGCGCTAAACCTTTTGAAATTGCCTAACAAGACAATATCCTCAGCTAAATCGTCATTCTTCGCGATATCATCCAAGAGATCTCTAAAAACCGGTTCAATAATCAGCCAAATTTCTTTGGTACTCAAGCCTGGTGTTGAAAACAAAAAGCTCATGATTGCCCCATTCGGACGCACGTTATCAAAGTCAATCAGGCGTTGGTACATCCGCTTTAAATGCGTATCGCCCAGAATCTCATCATCACCGTAACGTTCCCGGAAAAGCAGGGGTAATTTGCTGGCGATTTCCATCGTTACAATGTCCCCCAAAACAGGCATATCGTAATAGCTTTTGTCAATGATTAAGGGAATTTCAGGCCACATAGCTAAATTAGCGCCAAAATTTGAATGGTCGTATTCGTGCCCATGCCGCACTAATACCCGCACTTCATCATCGCGATAATGCAAATACTGGTTCGGGAATGGCTCATCGCTTTCCGGAACACCAAAAAAAGCACGGACTTTGTTGCGTATTGCTACTGACGCGTTTGCCAGACGGTCATGATTGCCTGGGACATAGTGAATATTTACAGGCAAATTGAAAAGCTCTGGTAAGCTTTGGAACACCTTGGCAGTATCCCCAACCTTGGGGTCAAGAACAATCGCATCGAGAATGTCTAAGATACGTCGTTCATGTGGAGAACCCGCGGTAACTTCGTCATTATGTACATAAGGGCGCAAGTCACCCTGATGCCACAAAACAGAACGTGTAATTTCAAAAATATCCCCCGCCAGAACAAGATCGATGTGTTTTACATCACCATCCTTGATAAGTTCAGCAATTTCCCGGAAAAAAGTACGGTAAACCCGTCCAGGCAGGTTGAGATTACTGCGGTTAATACCTAAATTGTAAGGGCTTGTGTCAGCAAGGTGTAAATCTGAAAGAATGATTAACAAGGTTTCCGCTCCATTTCTCTTAGCTGCATTCCAACTTAGAAAAATTGTAGTCGATTATTGTTCAATTTCCATGATAAAAGGGCCGGATTCGATGCTTCCTAACAAGAACTTTACATTTTCACCTGGGCTGAATGCCAAAACCGGGTATGTCCAGGTCAGTTCTGTGTAAAATTCCTGCCAGTTTTCTCCAAAGTCATCGCTATACACAACAATCCCATTCCCGCCTGCCAGTAATTGCTTTGGCTCATTTGGATTTTGCGTAATGCTCAGCAAGCCATCAGACACTTGATACACCAGCTTCCACGCTTTATTCGCAGCATCCCAGCGATGTATTCCCATCTCTCCAACCGCTAACAGTGTTTCATCTGCGAAAAGCAACTGATTGATTTGTGCACCATTTAAGCCTTGGCTGCGTTCAAACCATTCACCTTCAAAATACTGAAAAACCTGGCAGTCATTTTGAGTTCCACAAGCAGAAACCCAAAGCGACTGTGTCTTCTCATCAATCGCCATTGTGTAAACAACTTTTCGATCAAGTCCTAAATACGTCCATCTGTAAGCATTTTTGAGCCAAACGCCATTATCCGTTCCAAGATAAAGCAAATCACCCAGTGACCCTAAAGCGGTTGTTTGCAGATGGTTTAAGTCACCAGTATTTTCCAGCGCGTTGTCTTGTGGTGCCAGGCGATACACCTGTTCAACAAATGGCTCTCCCAGGCGGGATGCCTGCCAGCTTTTCAGCGCGTCCACATTCCCCGCAGACGCCAAAGGCAAGAACACAGATTGCCATTTATCACCATCAAAACGCCATAAGCCATCTTGCGCGACTGCCCAAAGCGACTTGCCATCATTGTGTAAAACATTTATCTCCAGACTTGCCAGACCAGAATTAACCGCCTGCCAGCTGTTTTCGGTAGGCACATAACGGTACACGCCCATACCATAAATAGAAACATACAAGGCATCCGGATCATCGCCTAAAGACTGTATCCCCGTAACCGAATACAGGCGCAAGTCGTCCATAATCGTTGACCAGCTCGCGCCCCCATCGCGGGTACGCACCATGCCTGAATATTGCGTTGCCATAAACCAGGTTTGGGGATAGTAAGGTGAAATCGCAATATCATTAATATGGCTGCCATTCCAGCCTCGGTTTTGCCATGAGCCACCGCTGTTTTCACTAACATACAAGCCGTTGGTATAGGTCGTCGCGAAGTAACGGTTACCGTAGGCATCGTTTGGGTCAGCTTTGATTTTCGTAATTTTCGCGCTATCGGGCAAACCAGTTCGCGAAGATTGCCACGAGGCCCCTAAATTTGTGCTCTTATAGATGCCTCCACCTTTCCAAACACCACCCAGAATCACGTTTTGGTTAGCCCTGTTCATCGCCAGACCGCGCGCGGACAAGTCACTCACGCCCGCATTTATCGGCGAGAAATTGAGTCCATTATCCACACTGCGATAAAATCCATGTTCATGCGCTGAAAAATAAACCGTATTAATCCCCGATGGATGAACTTCAACTTCGTAGAAATAATCCAAAGAGTCAAACCAGTCCCCGCGATAAACAACCCGCCAGGTTTTGCCCGCGTCAGTCGAACGGCAAATATAGCCCATTAAACTCCTGTCAACACGGGATGCAGTATAAACAACAGATGGGCTTGTGGGGTCAATCGCGATATCGTAAATGATATGGTTTTCAAGCACGCCACCACTCCACGGAATCCAGTTCAAGCCCCTGTCCCGCGAAAGGAAAACACCATTGCCATAGGTACCAGCGTACAGAATATTAGAATGGCGCGGATGAATGGCGAGTGATTGTATTTTTAAATTTGGCAAACCGTTATTCCTGGCATACCAGGTATTGCCTTGGTTAAAACTGATAAACACGCCTGCTTCATAGTGCCCGCCGATGACCACATTGCTGTCTGATGGATCAGTCAATACCGACGTAAACGTTCCCCCAATCGGACCTACTGGGTCAAGCAATGCATTGCCATTTTTCATAATCGGAAAACTGTAAATATAAAGCCGATCAACACCCGGTTCGGCTGCTTCAGGCTGACTGTCTTCCGCATCCGCATTTGCAAGTGCATACGGCGTATCACCGTTAAAAGAAAAGAACGCCAAAGCCAGCATTATGGTCAGCAATAATGTGAGTAACTTCGCGTTCTTCATAGGCATTCTCTGGCAATTAAAGTGCAAGTAGAATGCCAGGTATTATGTATAGACTAGCCTAAAATGTCCTTAAACGCTTGCAGACACTGCCCTACACCTTCATCGCTAATTTCCAAATGCGTCACCATTCGAAACTCTCTTGGTCCCACATCCATAATCAAAACACCTTTTTCAGCCAGTTTCTTAAGGAAGGTTGGCGTATCAATTTCCACAGTATCATCCAAAGCAAAGAAAATAATGTTTGTATGGGGTGTATCCCGCGTTATCTGCACGCCTGGGAGTTCTGAGATGCCAGATGCCAGCTGTTTGGCACGTACATGGTCAATGCGCAAGCGTTCCACGTGATGCTCCAGGGCATAGATACCCGCGGCGGCGAGGATACCCACCTGACGCATGCCCCCACCCAAAATCTTGCGCAATCGACGTGCTTTTTGGATAAACGCTTTTGTACCACTCAACATTGAGCCAACCGGCGCGCCAAGTCCTTTGCTGAGACAAAAAGTAACCGAATCAGCTTCCTTCACCACTTCGGAAACAGGCATATTTAATTCCACCGCGGCATTAAACAAACGCGCGCCATCAATATGCAAACCCAAACCACGGCATTTACAAAACTCAGCCACTTCGGATACATAGAAAGGATTCAGCACCGCTCCACCGCAAAAATTTTGCGTGTTTTCGAGAATCACCAGCTTAGTAATAGGCTCATGCACATCAAAATGATTGCGCACTGCAGTCTCAAGACCCGCCAGCGGAATACTGCCATCAGCATCGTTGGGCACAGTAAACATCGACACACCACCCAAAACCGAAACACCACCGGCTTCATGCAAAAAGGTATGGCCCTGGGTACCCATAATCACTTCGTCGCCTCGTTGGCACTGCGCCAGGACAGCAACCAGATTGCCCATCGTGCCCGAACTAACGAACAGTGACGCTTCCTTTCCCAGAAGCTCCGCGGTCATTGCTTCAAGTCGATTGACCGTTGGGTCTTCGTGGTAAACGTCATCACCAACGACGGCTTTTGCCATCGCCTCGCGCATGGCGTCGGATGGTTTGGTAACGGTATCTGAGCGAAAATCGAAAGTTTTCATTAGTTCATTTTCTCCACTGTTTTCAATATTTCCTTGAGATCATCGGGCAATGGCGCGACAAACTCCGTTATTTGTTTATCACCCGGCAGAATGATACCCAGTTTGTTGGCGTGCAAAAAGAAACGCTCAATGGGAACGCTCAACTTGCGTCGCCCATAAACTCTGTCGCCCGTAATCGGCGCCTGAATGAATGCCATGTGAACCCGGATTTGATGCGTCCTTCCGGTATGGGGTTGCACTTCGACCAGGGTATGTCTTGGGTAAGTTTGTATCGTCTGATATTCCGAAATTGCCGCGCGGCTTTGACCGTACTTCACCGTCATACGCTGACGATGGGTATCATCCCTGCCAATATTTGCTTCAATGCGACCGCTGGGTGTCGGCGGATGACCATCAAGCAAGGCAAGGTATTTCTTAATAACTTTTCGACTCTTAAATTGCCTTACCAGCCATTTGTAACTCGAGTTATTCCGCGCGACAATCAATACGCCGGAAGTGTCTTTGTCCAGGCGATGCACAATACCTGGTCGCCCTGCTTCGCCTGCTTCGCGGAGTTCGGGCCATTTATACAACAAAGCGTTGACCAGGGTGCCACTGGGATTGCCTGCACCCGGGTGTACCACCATGCCGGCATTCTTGTTAATCACAATAACATTTTCATCAACGTAAATGACGTTCAGCGGGATATTTTCAGCGAGTAGAACATCCTCACGCTCAAGCGCCAAGCTAATCTCAACTTTATCTCCCGGTTCCACGCGGGTAGACGCTTTCAGGCATATCTCACCATTCAGCCTTACCTGTCCGTCAAGGATAGCAGTCTGGGCACGCCTGCGCGAAACATCTCTTAGAGTATCACTGATTAACTTGTCCAAACGGCCCGCTTCAGCAGCCTCAAAAACATGCTTTTCAAAACTGGGACTCATTCAGTGTCCTCAACTTTGTAAACAACTTCCTCAATTTCTTTATCAGTCGCGCATTCTTTGCAGGTTTTCTCGGTCTGCTCTTCTTCTTTTTGCTTTAGGGCTTTTCTTTCTTCCAGCATATATTGAATAGCCAGCAAGAAAACGCCTACCGTCACCGCGGAATCCGCCACATTGAACACCGGAAAACGCCCGAAGGACAAAAAGTCAACGACATAGCCCAGCTTAATCCGGTCAATGATGTTCCCTATCGCGCCAGAAAGGATTAACGCCAGCGACACTTTCGCCAGCCACGCGTTCGCTTTAACCAGCTGATAATAATAGAGCACAGCAATCACAATAATGATGCTCAAGACCAGCAATACCGTATTAGCGTTTTGAAATAAGCCAAAAGCGGCGCCTGTATTCCGCCAGTGAATAATCCTGAAGAAATCGCCCAAAGCTGGTATCGGCGCGATGCCCTCGCCCACCTCAAACTTATGCATAACCAAAAGCTTCGTCCACTGGTCCAACGCCACAATCAGCGTCATGACAACAATTAAAAATGCGTTATGTTTGACCTTTTCTTTCATTCACGTTCAACCTTTTCAAGCGCAATTATTATGTCTTGCTCGTCAAAGCGATCTTCAGCGCTGGCAAGACCTTGTGGGTTCTCAGATGATTCTAACTCAAGCGCCAAAGTCTCGCTGGTAA
>ERZ795031.4091-NODE-4091-length-12516-cov-13.859803_pt1 | contig 12516 bp, 8 predicted proteins | sample MGYA00375123_ERZ795031 | MGnify/ENA primary metagenome ERZ795031 (study PRJEB30166, sample SAMN05720159) | activated sludge metagenome | isolation source: anaerobic digester from wastewater treatment plant | place: USA | collected 2015-04-21 ... | reverse complement strand
ACACGGCCCGCCTGAGGCTTGAGTATGCCCATGATACTCAGAAGAAGCGATGTCTTGCCTGAGCCGTTGTCTCCCATTACACCCACGATTTCGCCGCGCCCGACATCCAGACCTACATCGGCAAGTGCAGGCCTCGCGCCGTACGAGCAGCTGAGCCCGCGCACAGCTAGCAGTGGCTCACCTGGACGCGTCTGTGACCTGCGTTCGATGGGGGAATGCATGCGCCCGGGCCTATCCCACACGGCAGGGCCATCATACACGACCCGTCCCTCGTCCAGATGTACCATGCGCCGGGCCGCACCTGCAAATCGCCACGGCTTGTGCTCCATGATAATGACAGACAACCCCGAGTCGCGCTGGATCATGCGCAGTGAATCCGCAACTGCCCTCGTAGCGCGGGGGTCAAGATGTGCCGCCGGCTCATCCAGCACGAGCAGCCTTGGTTGCATAGCCAAGACCGATGCGATAGCCACGCGCTGCTTTTCGCCGCCCGACAGCTCATCTAAAGCACGCCCCGCCAGATGCTCGGCGCCCGCCAGCTTCAGCGAGCGTGCTACTAGGCGCTCAATCTCGGCCTGTGAACACATCAGGTTCTCCGGGCCGAACGCCACCTCGTCAGCAACACGCATGGTGCAGAACTGCGCCTCGGCGTCCTGCTGAACCAGCCCGACCCGGCTGGCCATGTCGTACACGCCTTGCACAGTCGGCTGAACTCCGCACACCCGTATGCCCCCGGAAAGGCGCGCGTACACAGCGTTGGGTATCACGCCCGTCAGGCACAGCGCCAGTGTGGACTTGCCTGAACCGCTTGGCCCTGTGACAAGCACGGATTCGCCTGCGCCGATCGACAAGTCCACCTGCGCAAGCGCCTCCGACGCGCTCTGTGGATAACGCGCTCCAAACCCCGAAAGCTCTACCATTTCGCTACTCAACGTGGATCCTAGACACCATCCTCACCCAGAACGCGCCTTCAAAGCCCGGAGCAACAACTCGCAAAGTCTCATGGTCCTGGCAGAGAAGCACGTCTGTATGCTCCGTTACGTCTCGCACGCTGAAGATGGCCTCGTATCCATCGGAAGCGACAATCCGCACTGACGTCGCCGACGGGTCGACTCCGGCCCGCTCCAGAATCACCGCCAACGGCACTCCGGAGTAATCGGCCTCCGGCAGATACGTAACCTGCCCAACTAGTTCTGCCCGCACGGTTACCACCTCATCGCGCACCAGTGCGGGCGTATACTCGTAGGCCCGCGCTACCTTGCCTTCGATCCTGCACGCGGGGCCTTCCGGGACGGGCTCAAACACCTGAGTGTAGTAGTACAAGGCCCCGCCCGCCAGCGCAGCTGCCATGACCAGAGTCACAACCAAACGGGCAACGCGCCGGCGGGGCCTGTGCCGCGACTCCGAACCGGCGCCGGACGCATCCGTCGGCCGCAGCAGCCCGGCAGTCTCTACGACGTCCAGCACTCCGGAGGTGAAGTATCCACCGAACACCGCCCCGGATATCGCCGCAAACAGCACCATGAGGCCCACGTACCCCCACGAGACTCCGGAGAAGTACATGGCCTGGAACAAAAGGACATTGGATGCTGACGATACCGCACCGGCGAAGCACATGGCCCCAACCGGCGGCCTCGCGAACGGCAGCGACAGCAGGTCGACAAGCACGCCCTCTACAGCCGACACTGCCACTATCGGCAGCCCATGGGTACTGCCTGTGAACAACTCCACCAGGCCTTTGAGCACGCCGGCCAGAGCGCCGGCGCCCGTGCGGCCCACAATAGCCCTGGCGAGCACGAACCAGAACACGTGCAGGCCCGCCATGAACTGGCCTGCACCGAACGGCACGCCGAAAGCTGAGTTCAGCAGGTTGCCTAGATACCCAACGTACGTGCTGAGCACGCCCCCGGCAGCGCTCACCGCCGCGATCAGGACCAGGTCGCGTGTGCTGAAATAGTAGCCCCGCCGGCGCTTGGCCATCCGCGCTGACATCCTAGTTACCGACGATCTCGATGGCCGCGATCGCCTTGACCGAATGCTTCTTGGTGGGCAGATCGCCGATGAGGCGAAGCGGTGCGTCGCCTTCCGTGAGATACTCGCCGTTCTTCAGGTACGCCACGATGATATCGCTGTTGCGTGCGACCGACTTCGAGTCGAACTCGGCTGCGAGACCATCCTTGGAGATCACCCTGACAGTGTAGCCCTTCTCCGCCAAGCTGTCGTCGAACATGTAATGCCCGCCGGGAGCGTCGCCCCCGTCTATTATGGAAAGGATGACCCATAGGGGCGCGCCTTCGTAAGTGGACGTGCTTCCATCCTTCTCAGCGACCGACCACAAGACTGCGGGGTGAGGCGTAACCGGGCAGGTCACGATGCTCTCGAACGTGGCTCTATCCAGCCATACCTTCTCCACTCCCGACAGGCTGATCTGCCAGTCCTCCACACCCGGGATGACCTCTATCTTGGCAACTGACTTGGCCCAGAAATGGCCGTCGGTTATGACAACGCCGTCGGGCCGCCCATAGATGATCCGAGGCAGCTTATCGGCGGGGTCGCGCTCCGATTCAAACGCGAGAAGCATGGATGGGCCGCCAACGCGCAACGCATGGCCGTTGTCGTCGTACGTGAAGACGCCCCCTTGGACCTGCGCGAAGCTGTACACCATCTGATAACCATCCCGTGCGGTCACTCGGATGGCCTCTTCCGGGCAGATGCCGCCTACACGGTCGAGAATTGCGTCCATGGGAATGACGGCGTAGGCCGACAGGCCGTCTATACGCCCGGTGCTCCTCAGGAATGCAGCTTTCACCGTCTGTGCCTGTGCCGCTGCGTCGGCCGCGGTAAGCACTACGGACCTATCGCCATGAACCACTTCCACTTTCCACTCGCCCGCCGCGGCAAGGCGCCCCATGCCAAGCACTAGGCAGGCAAATGCTACGACCGCCAGCACCCTGAGAACGTTGTTCTTCTTCATGTCGTGACTACCTCCCGATTACTTTGTCCTGACTTCAATGCTACGTACATAGCGCGCCCAGCGCGCCCCGGCCGATTCATACACATTCCAACCCTGTCCTGCAGCGGACGTCGCGGCGCAGTCCGAGTTGTGGTACACGCCGTCGGCTGGCACAAACACAACACGCGGGCACTCTCCCCAGGCAGGATGAGTCGCGCCGTCCTTCTCATAGGCCAAGAGCATTTCGCCCTGCATGAGCAACCATTTGGCAGGCGGATACAGATTTTCGTACGCGAAGTCCTGCGCGTATCCGTCGCTCGATGTAACCACAAGGATCTGCCCAGGCTGCATCCCGCCCACCATGTCGACGAGAGCGGCTACGCGAACTCCCGCATACATCCCCTGCCCGCCCAAGTTGCCGAACTTGTTCTCAAAGGCCGTCTTGGCCTCGAACCGGGGCATTGACGCGATTTCGCCCAAGGTCATCTCCACCTGTCCCTTCGGGCCCCGAACCGTAAGGCGCGGTTCGTCGATCTCGGCCTTCACAGGCACGGCCTCGACCTGCACGCGGTCACCATCTACCCGCACCATCGCGAAATGGTGAAACCCGCCCTGTTCAGCCCGGGCGTACAACAGAGCGCCTCCGCCGCCGGTGGTGACGTACGCGACGCCGTCCTTCACCTCTTGGGCAAAGACGTGCACATGCCCACTGAACACCGCCAATACCCTGGACGTGCTGAACATCTTGTGTAGTTCGGCAGCCTGCTTGGTGTCGGAAAAGCAATGGTCGCCGCCGGCCCTGGGATCGAAAAGAGGGATGTGCATGAAGACGAATTTGGGCTCCGAAGTTGCCAGCTCCCGCCGGAGCCAATCGACCTGGGCCGCATCGAGACTGCCGGAGGAGCTGTCAAGGCCTATGAACCTGTAGCCCTTCTGGACAAACGAATAGTAAGAGTCCTTACGGATGAGCCTGGTGTACATAGCTTCTCCGTCGCCCTTCACGTCATGGTTGCCCAGCACCGTATACAAGGGCATTCGGAGTTTTCGCGCTCTTCCAACAAAGTCGTCGTATTGCTGGCTTGTCCCCGATGCGACCATGTCGCCACAGTGCAGGAGGAACTGCGGACGCGCAGTGTTTAGCGCGTCTATCACCTTGTCCCATACCTCGTTGCGCCCCTGGCTGTCGCCGACTGCCGCGAATGACAACCCCGAGCGACCGAAGAGTGCCTCCGCCCGATTGACAGGCAAGGCAGCCACCGTAGCGAATACGAAAGCAAAGGCCGCCAGCGCCAAGGCAGTGCGGCGCAAATCGCGTCGCCTGTGTACCCCCTGGGCCTGCGGCGTACAGATACGTAACACCATTCAGCCTCCTTTCCGCACTGGGAGGCGCGCCTGTTTCCCGGCGCACCCTATCGGTCCACCTACCATAGCCTCAGGCAACAGCGCTGCCCGAGCGTTAGGCGAGGGGACTCGGAGGAATGTAATCGGCAACTTTCGAACATTTCGACACCGAGGACCAAATCCCTACTTGAACTCCACTCCGCCCATGATCGCCCTGCACCTGACCCGCAACCGCTTTGCGGAGCCCTCAGGCGCTTCCCGGAGGAAGGTTCGGCTGGCCAGAACGCCGCCAGACGACTGGCCGAGCACGGTCACCCCGCCCAAAATGGCAGCTCCCTCGCATTCCACACTCATGTCTTGAGGGACAATCACCTCGATTGCGCCCATGATCGCAGTAAGGTCCAGATACGTCTCGCCATCGGGGATATCTGCCACGCGCAGATCCAGATCGGCGCCGCCCATCACCACCACGTACGATCCGCTTCGCAGCGGCCAACCAGTGGCCCGTTGCTCCAGCCCGCTCATGACCACCCACTGAGTATGCCCGGTCGCACCGCCGGGCGACGACGACCGCAGCACCGTCCAGCCCACAAGGATCACTACGGCCGCCCAGAAAGTCCCCCAAAGCCGGCTCAGATCGAACCCCCAGAACCGCGTGTTCGCCGCAAGCATCAGCACGCCGAGGCCTATGAGGATCCATCCTCCCACATTAGGGCCTGCAGCGCGATGGGGTTCGGGCGGAGCGGACCTCTGTGCTCCTTCATCGCCTGCCCGCTCGTCCACTGCCCGCTCGTCCACTGCCCGCTCGTCACGTACCCGCTCGCCCTCACGGGGCCTGAGCACTGCCGAAAGCCCCAGAGCCACCAGGACGATGGGCCAGTATGTCTCCACAATTTCGCCAATGCTAATGGTCGTAATGCCCAGGTTGTTCAGGAGAAGCGCCACTCCCAACAGCACCAGGACTATACCGAAGACCATTGGAGCGCCGATTGATCCCCGCATGCTCTTCATACCTCCCTCATGCACGTGTGCATGCATATCTGCGAACTTCATATCGCAACAGCGCAGCCGTCCTTCCTTGGCTCGCTGCCTGCAATCAGCACACCCGTATCCGGATCGCGCCATACCATCTGCCCTCCGCCGAATCCGGCGCGACCTTCTTCAAAGCGTATGTCATGGCCCAGTCGCCTCAGGGCAGCCACAGTATCCGCCCCCACCTCCGGCTCTGCCAGTACGCCGTCGGCGCCCACGACTCTCACTCTCGGGCAGTCTATGGCGGCCTGGGGGTTCAGCGAATGATCAATGATGCTCGAGATCACCTGCACATGCCCTTGTGGCTGCATGTCGCCGCCCATCACCCCGAAAGCGGCCAGCGGAACGCCTGACTGGGTAAGCAAGCCCGGTATGATGGTGTGGAACGGCCTTCGCCCGGGGGCCAGCTCGTTGGGGTGACCTTCCTCTAGCGAGAACCCCGCTCCCCTGTTCTGCATCGATATCCCGGTACCGGGCACGACCACGCCCGATCCGAATCCCATGTAGTTCGATTGTATGTATGACACCATCATGCCTTCCCAGTCTGCCGTGGAAAGATATACCGTGTCGCCATCGCTCGGTCGCCACGTCTCCTGTTTGCCGCTCAGCGGGCCCAAAGCTACGGTGGTCATGGCGTGCGACATGCTGATCTGGGCTCTTCTTGCTGCAGCATATTCCGGCGACAGGAGCTCATCCACGGGAACGGTCACAACTCTGGGATCGCCCACGCGTGCGTGGGCATCGGCAAATGCCAGCCTTATGGCCTCAATGATCACGTGGAGGGATTCCGGCGCAAGCCGGGGCAGATCGCCCAGATCGAACCCTTCCATGATGTTCAGCGCCATGAGCGCCACAATCCCCTGCCCATTCGGCGGGATCTCCCACACGTCGAATCCACGGTACCGAGCCTTCACCGGTTCTACCCATTCAGGCAGATGCTCAGCCAGGTCGCGAAGGGTTAAGTAACCGCCGGTAGACTCAGAATATGCAGCCATTGCGCGAGCCAGGTTGCCTCTATAGAACGACTCTCCGCGCGACTCGGCAATAGACTCGAGAGTCGCTGCAAGATCCGGATTGCGGTACACCTCTCCCGGGTGCGGCGCCCGGCCCCCTGGCAGAAACGCGCTTTCAAGCTCCGCAAAAAGCCCGCCCCGCCCCCCGAACCGTTTCTGGGCGGCGCTCCAGTAGCTTGCGATCACCGGAGGAACAGGCGCGCCCTCGCGGGCGTACTCCACGGCGGGAGCAATGACATCCCGGAATGGCAGGCTTCCGAACCTACGCGAGAGGGCGGACCATGCCGATACGACACCCGGCACCGTCACAGGCGCCCAGCCTTCTGTCGGCATCTTGGTCAAGCCAACCCGCCGGAACTCGTCGGCGCTCAACCCTTCGGGCGCGCGCCCGGAGGCATTGAGCCCGTGCATCTCGCCGCTGTCCCATACTATCGCGAATGCGTCACCGCCCAGGCCGCAGGATGTTGGTTCCAGGACTACTAGGGCCGCAGCAGTCGCTATTGCCGCGTCGACGGCGTTGCCCCCGGCAAGTAGCATCCTGAGGCCCGCCTGCGCCGCCAATGGATGGCTTGTGGCCACCGCGCCGCGCATTCCCATCACTGGGCTGCGCCTCGACGCAAAAGGTTGTGTGTAGTCGTAGTACTCCATATAGCCCCATCCTCGCTCAAACGCTGCTCTACTCGTTTCTTGGTATGTTCTTTTTCGAAGGCGCTATTCCTTCGCGCGCGCGCCGAAGCTGGAGGAAAAACCTCCGGAAACGAAGAATGAGACTTCGCAAGGAGGGTGAACAACCATTGATGCGTATCGACGGCAAACCTATCATGACCTACAGGCCTCGCATTGTTCGCATTGCCTTCGCCATCGCCGCGGCTGTTCTGGCCGTGCTGTGGCTTGGTCCGGCGGCACTACGGGCGTCGGAGCAAGGAGCGGACGTGGCCATAGTCGATTCCGGATACACACGCCACTACGCGTCGCTCAATGGATGGGACTATCGGTCGGAGTTCGTCGATATCAACTGGCTTATCAGCACGCTGGCGCGGGCAGGGATATCCGCAGCGGTGATCACTGACCACGACCTCGAGATAGGAGCTCTTCGGTCCTACCGAGCGCTGGTGCTGCCGTCCACCTCCTGCATGTCGAAGCTGGCGGCTGAGAACATCGGCAGCTTCGCGGAGGCCGGCGGGCGTGTGTTCGCAACGTTCGACACTTCCCTGCGCGATGACTTCTGGCGTCTTCATCCCCAGTACGAGCTCACCGATATCATGGGAGCAAGATACTCATCCACGGGAAAAGCCGCGCCAGATCCCATGATCGCATCGGCCGGATCTCACCCGATCTTCCGCGGGCTGGACGCGGCGATACCCGTCCCGCGCCAGCGAGGGCTCGTAAACCGTGTGAACCATGATGCCCTGGTGCTGGCGAAGTGGTCGGATGGACGCCCTGCAATGACCGAGACAAGATACGGGGTCTACTGCTCCGAAAACCTGTTCAGCGCGGCGAATGCCGCTACTTCCGAAGTGGCCGCTCTCATAACAAACACCATCGCGTACCTTGTGAACGTGAAATACGGCGCTCAGTTCAACCTGGGCCAGCTCAAGACTAAGGCCGCGTGGTACACCCCGCCCGCCGACCGCGAACGCATAGTCCACGATCTGCAGCGACTTGCCGCGTCCGGCTTCAACATGCTGTTCGTATCGGCCTTCTCACAAGGTCAAGCCCTTTACCCATCGCAAGTAGCTGAGCGCAACCCAGTCTACGGCGACTTCGATCCACTGCAGGCTTGCATCGAAGAAGGAAGACTCCAGGGACTCTCAGTGCACGCATGGGTGGAAGCTTTGGACGCAGGCCAGGCTGCGGAGGATGGCTCCCTGCCTCGCCTGCTTCAGCTGAACCCGGGATGGGCGGCAATGAAGCGAGACGACCGGGGTCCTGCCGCCGCCGCCGACGGCCACTACTTCCTGTCGCCGGCCCATCCCAAAGTGCAGCAGTTCCTCATGGATATCGCACACGAGCTGGTCATCTGCTACTCCCCGAGCGGAATCCATCTCAGCTCTTTGTGCTACCCCGCGGCCAAGGCCGCGCCGTACGATTTCAACCCCACCGTGCTGGAGTTGGCCCAGGCTGACCTGGGCTTCGCGCCTCGCTCCATCGGGCTCAATATCGCCAAATGGAATGCCTGGCTCGACTGGAAATGCAACAATCTGAACGACTTCGCCGGAAGGTTCGTGTCGTTGATACGCGCAGAATCTCCGGGCACGCTCATCTCCGCATCTGTGTATCCATATCCCGACTCTGTGCTCGTCAGAATGCAAGACTGGAGCAAGTGGGCCGCCGCCGGTTGGCTGGATTTTGCGGTTCCGCTCACAAATACCCGAGTCGCGGATCTAGTGGACACTCTGGTCCGCGCCGCGCAAGGTTTCGCAGGGGCCAGAACCCCGATCGTAGCCGGCATAGACGTATCATCCATACCAAAGACAAGAACCTGGGCTTCTGCACTTGCAGGGCTCGTGGACGCAGCCAGAGCCGCAGGCGCATACGGAGTGTCGATCGATGCGTTCGCCATCTCAGACGAAGCTGTATCTGCTCTGCTAGATGGACCGTTCCGCAGGCCAAGCGAGTAACGAAGCTACAGCCCGAAGCGACTGTGCGGCTCGCCCGAAACGAAAAGCCCTTCGCCCGACACCATCCAGACCGAATGGGGTCCCGAGCGAAGGGCTCATTTCATGACATCATGGCACATCGTGCCGCGTTGAACCGCATGGCTGAGCGCTACAACCCGACTTCACCCATGAACTCCCGTACTGTCTTGGCCGCATCCCCAAGCAGCAAGGTGACCTTATCGCTCGGCTGGTACAGCGGGTTATCTACCCCGGCATACCCCGGCTTGGTGTCGTAGTTGAATATGACCACATGCTTGGCCTGATGCACGTTGAGAATGGGCATCCCGTAGATGGGCGTGCCCTCCGCCGTGTTGGCCGCAGGGTTGATCACGTCGTTCGCTCCCACCACTATCGCCAGGTCGGTCTGGGCGAACTCGTCATTGACCTGGTCCATCTCGTAGAGCTTGTCGTACGGCACATCCACCTCGGCCAGCAGCACGTTCATGTGCCCCGGCATCCGTCCTGCCACAGGGTGGATGGCCACCTTCACCTGAGCGCCACCCGCCTCCAGCCGATCCATGAGAGCCTTCACGTCCCCCTGCGCCTGCGCCAAGGCCATACCGTACCCGGGAACCACGATCACGCTCTTGGCTTCCCTGGTGATCTGCACATACTCCGCCCGTGACTCCGCGGGGTCCGCAGAGTCGCCGGCAGACGCAGTTGCTTCGATATCGCCCATGAACTTCCGCACTGTCGTAGCCGCATCCCCAAGCAGCAGGGTGACCTTATCGCTCGGCTGGTACAGCGGGTTATCTACCCCGGCATACCCCGGCTTGGTGTCGTAGTTGAATATGACCACATGCTTGGCCTGATGCACGTTGAGAATGGGCATCCCGTAGATGGGCGTGCCCTCCGCCGTGTTGGCCGCAGGGTTGATCACGTCGTTCGCTCCCACCACTATCGCCAGGTCGGTCTGGGCGAACTCGTCATTGACCTGGTCCATCTCGTAGAGCTTGTCGTACGGCACATCCACCTCGGCCAGCAGCACGTTCATGTGCCCCGGCATCCGTCCTGCCACAGGGTGGATGGCCACCTTCACCTGAGCGCCACCCGCCTCCAGCCGATCCATGAGAGCCTTCACGTCCCCCTGCGCCTGCGCCAAGGCCATACCGTACCCGGGAACCACGATCACGCTCTTTGCGGAACGCGCGAGCCTGATGTAGTTCGGCTCCCCCGCAGGTGCAGGTTGCACAGTCGCAGGTGAGGCTTGCGCGGGCGCGCCGCCGAGTTGGGGTTGGATGGGCCGGGAAGGCCCGGAGGAACCCGCCGCGGCCTTTTGGCCATGAGCCTTGTGGAGCACCGTCGTCTTGCCGGCGAGTACCTGGCCCAGAGTGCGGTTCATCGCCCGACACATTATCTGGGTCAGAATCAGCCCCGATGCGCCTACCACCGCGCCGATGGCTATCAGAAGGGGGTTTCCGATAGCGAATCCCGATATAGACGCCGCCACGCCCGAGAACGAGTTCAGAAGGGAGACCGTTATCGGCATGTCGGCGCCGCCGACCTTGATCGTAAATAGCACGCCGTACGCCAGCGATCCGATCAACACCAGTACTGCATAGACAACCATAGCAGCCCCGTCGGACACGATGGCCGAGACGCCCAGGACCATGGTAACAATGAGAGCTAGGTTGTTGATTGCCGATTGCCGTTCGAAGATGATCGGCCTCTGGTTGATCTTCCCGGCAAGTTTGCTGGCGGCTATGAGGCTGCCAGAGAAGGTGATGCCTCCCACAATCAGGCCCAGCACGGCCGTGACCTTCTCGAACTCCCCGAACGTGACCGTGCTGGCTGCCCACACCGTTGCAACCAAGGTCATCAAGGAGACTATCGCCGAACTTCCGCCCCCGAACCCATTGAGCAAAGCCACCATCTGGGGCATCTCTATCATAGCTACCCTTACCGCCATGATGTATCCGAGCACTGTGCCCACAGCCATGGCGACCCACAAGACACCAATTCCCACTATGCCTTCGGATACGAGGGTCACGATGATGGCTCCGGCCATGCTGGCCGCGCCCAGAAGATTGCCGCTCACCGCCGTGGCGGGCGAGCTCATCATCTTGATGCCCCATACCGTGCCGATAACGCAGATTAACCCCAGTATGTCTGCGAGGCCGAGCCCAAGAAAGATCGCTTCCTTCCAGCTCATTACATCATACAGCGGAGGGCGCCGCTCAGCGCGGGTTGCTCCGCTGAACCCTCCCTATCTAGCTACTTTTTGAACATCCTGAGCATTCTGTCAGTGACGAGGAACCCTCCGACAACGTTGATCATCGCCAGAACGATGGCCACCGCGCCGAGAAGCTGGCCCATGGCAGAATTGCCCATCGTTTGAGCCATAGCGGTGACGGCTAGGGCTCCGAGCACGGTGACGCCCGACAGAGCATTCGTGCCCGACATCAGCGGAGTATGCAATAGACTGGGGACGGCGCTAATCACCCTGTACCCCACGACCGTCGCGACAACAAACAGAATCACGAGAGAAAGCGCAGACACTATGCTCACAACTCCCTACTAGTTCGTCCTTCTACTTGCTCCCGCAATTGCAGCCGCAATTCTTCTTGCCGCCACCCACGGCATTCATCGCCTCGAGCGCTCCAGCGTGCACCAGAACGCCATCGCGAGTCACCAAGGAAGATGCAATGATCTCGTCGGACATGTCGACATCGATCTTTCCGTCTTTGACCAAGTTGGCTACGTAGTTGAAGATGTTCTGCGCGAACATCCACGTAGAGGCCGTCGGGACCATTCCGGGGATGTTCTTGGTACCATCGATGCTCACGCCGTACTTCTCAAGTATCACACCCGACTCGCTCAGCGCGCAGTTCCCGCCCTGGTCGATGGAGATATCGACGATGGCCGAACCAGGCCGCATCGACTTGACCATCTCCTCGGTGATCAGGACCGGAGCCAGCTTGCCCGGGATCAATGCCGCGCTGACCACGATATCAGCGTCGGCCACGATCGGCGCCAACACCTCTCGCTCCTTGAGCAGCCACTCTTCGGGGAGCTTGAGCGCGTATCCGCCATCGCCTATGGCCAGCTCCGCCGGCACGCCCAGGTCCACAATCTTCGCGCCTACGCTCTTCGCCTGCTCGCTCGCAGCCGGCCTGATATCGGCCGCGTAGACCACCGCGCCCAGCCGCTTGGCCGTTGCAACAGCCTGCAGGCCCGCGACGCCCGTGCCTATGACCAGAACGTTGGACGGCTTGATCATCCCGACTGCAGTGCCCACCATGGGCATGAACTTCGGCAGCCTGTTGGCGGCCATCAGCACCGCCTTGTAGCCGGCCACCGTACTCATGGAAGTGAGAGCGTCCATGGCCTGGGCTCTCGATATTCGTGGGATGCCGTCAAGCGTTAACGCCAGGATCCCCTTGGCCGCCATGTCCTTTACCATCTGATGGTTGCCTGGATACGCAGGATGCAGGAAGGTGATTATGCACTGCCCTGCATGCATCAGATCGACCTCGTGCTTGCCGATGGCCTCGTTGAAGATAGGCTCCTTGACCTT
>ERZ795031.4087-NODE-4087-length-12525-cov-18.645710_pt1 | contig 12525 bp, 10 predicted proteins | sample MGYA00375123_ERZ795031 | MGnify/ENA primary metagenome ERZ795031 (study PRJEB30166, sample SAMN05720159) | activated sludge metagenome | isolation source: anaerobic digester from wastewater treatment plant | place: USA | collected 2015-04-21 ... | reverse complement strand
ACAAGAATTTTGATTTTTGGGGAATTGACCGCCCAAGGTTTGAGCGTTACACGTTATCTGAGGATAAGGTTCGAATTGAGGGGCCCAAAGAGCAGTATTGGGAGATTATTTACGAGCAGAAAAAGGACACCATTTTCACCGGACTGGTGCGGCATGTAAACACCGACTACGATCCGTATTTTCCGATTCTGACACACGACGTTCTGGTAACCACGGGTGATTTTGCCGACCCAGACCAGGTGAACACGCGAGTTTCTGATCATCATTTTTACTGGGTAGCCTCAGATGAAAACGAGCCCCAGGGGACGATCAACTTGCTGCATATTGTCACCATTGATCCGATGGTTTATGATCAGTTGATGAACATCCATCCGGATGATATGGTAAGTGTTACCGGGCGTGAGATCCTGGAAATCCGCCATATTACACCCAAAGGCGTATGGGATCGTACCTGGCGGGATGCGGGCTGCAACACACTGCTGGTCACCGAGGTCAAGATTGAAGATGTCAGTGCGCCATAACGGTAAATAAATACAGGGCAGACTGAAGCCTGCCCTGTATTGTCTTTTTTTCTGATCAGGATCAGCCGCCGTGGCGTTTGACCAGAGCAACCAGATCGGGGAAATCAATTCCATTGCGCTGGAGGGTTTCAACAGTAGGAATGCCGTTTTCGGTCCAGCCGCGGCGTTTATAAACGGCATCGGTCAGTTTGTCGTAGCGATCCAGGCGGTACTTGCGGATCAGGGCCATTTTTTCAGTGGTTGACAGACCTTCAGGGTCAACACCGATTTCTTCGCGGATCTGTTTGTCGTAGCGCTCGGTGCGGGATTCGTATTCTTTAGCAGTGACAGGGCCAACGGCGCGGTAGGGCGGAATATCATATTCGCGGGTGCCAAAGCCAAGCCGCAGGTTGAAGACGCGCTGGAATTGGTAGACGCGCTCTGATTCTGTCAGGATGCCCTCAATGGTAATGGGTTTGCCCAGTACGCCTTCGTACAACCAGGTGTAGTTCTCGACATGTTCGGGGACTTTGGCGGCTTCTTTGGGTGGCAGCGAGCGATTGCTGACCGGGATAATGTCATTCCAGGGGAGCTTGCAGAGGCCGTGCAGGCTGAACCAGGTGCGCCAGATGGGGAAATAGTAAAGGGCTTCGGCCTTGTCTTCAAAGGTAGGGAGCTGCTTGTGGACCATATCCATGAAGATGAGCCAGGCCTCATCGTGTTGAGCGCCCTTGGAAGCCAGGGCGTAGCCGCCCTGCTGAGCCAGCGATTCGCGGGGGATATATTCGGAAATCTCCATGCCTTTGACATGCATGGCAATGTCTTTCATCAACTGGGCATCGGCGCCATACTTTTCGGCGAACAACTTGGACATGGCCCAGGTGCCCTGCCCAACAACAACGCCAAAGCCTTCGCCGGTTGCCATTTGATGAATAAGGGTCATGACCGATTCATAGTTACCCCAGGTGAGATCCAGGCCGCCGGTGCGCTCGAGATTCAAGACGCCATACTCATAACACTCCATGGCAAAGGCGATTGAGTTACCCAGGGAAATCGAGTCGATACCATAGGTATCGGCATAGAAGTTGATTTCGAGCATCTGGGCGGGCTCCCAAAGTGACAGGTTGGAGCCAACGGCGCCAAGGGTTTCATATTCCGGACCATCAACAAAGACCACCTGACCGGCATAGGGACCGGTTTGAAGGTGGAAGTGCGGGACAGCGTGCGCACAGGCCATGGTGCAGCCGTACCAGCAGCCATCGGGGCCGCGGCGGTCATACATACCTTTCCAGATAGCGCCAGCAATTTGTGAGGAACGCGGGTCAGAGCCAAAACGGAAGTTCTCGATGGGCAGCAAATCAAATCGGCTCATAATTTCGACCAGGTAAGGCGTACCATTACCGCGCATATCATTCTGTGAGGAGTCAAACTCGGTGATTTCGTGATTAATGCGCTGACCGGCTTTACGGATCAAATCCGCATTGGCTGGGCCGTTGCTGGCGCCGCTCATCTGGCTGTAACGGACAACGATGGCCTTGATGTGTTTGTGGCGCATTACCGTTCCGGCGCCGCCGCGAGCCGCCTGTTTGATGCGAACTTCATCTCGCCGTGGGTCGTAGTAGCTGACGTTAAGGCCGCACATGGGAACATGAGCGGCTGCCTGCCCGGCGGTGACCACTGAAATGGAGCGCTGGTCTTTTTCATCGCGGGCATACATTTTGGTCAGAAGCGGTGCCAGCAGGTGGGTATCTACGGGATCGAGAGGCGCAGCTTCAACCCGGACAATACCTTCATCACCATCAATATAGATGATTACTTCCTGGTCGGCAATGCCCTGAACTTCAAGCGCGTCGAAGCCGGAGAATTTGAGGTACGGGCCAAAGTAGCTGCCGGCGTTGCTATCAATAATCGAATGTGTCAGCGGAGAAATTGTGACTGCTGTGCACTTACCAGTACCGGGGTACTGGCTGATGCCGCCGATGGGGCCACCCGCAATCAGCAGCTCATTTTCGGGAGAATCCCAACGGGTGTCATCTTTGATCGCATTCCAGAGGAGCCAAAGGCAAAAGCCGCGCCCGCCGGTGAAAATATCTTTCATCTGCTGGGTAACCGGCTTGATTTCAATCTGCGGGTCACCGACGTTAATATAGAGCGTGCGATTAGCATAGCCGTGAACCACCGGGCGGGTTTCATAACGCAGTTCAGCCAGGATTGTGCGGGCCGATTGGATTTTTTCAGGGGTCAGATCCATCACATTGCTCCATTTGCAGGTCAGCCCTGCCAGTCAAAAAGGATTATTGAGATAAGGGACATCAGATACAGCAAACTTCCAATAATATTATAATTTTTCGCAGTCCCAATCCGAGCCGCGCGGCGTCATTCATTCGTCAGATGAATGTCATCATTCGTGCTATAATTTTGAATCATGAGTCCAGCGCCAAACTCCATTTTTGATATTATTGGTCCGGTGATGGTCGGGCCGTCCAGTTCGCATACCGCAGGGGCGGTGCGGCTAGGGCTGGTGGCGCGGGCCTTGCTGGGTGACACACCGCAAAAAGCCAAAATAGAACTACATGGTTCGTTTGCGCGCACCGGACCCGGGCACGGCACGGATAAAGCCCTGATTGCCGGGCTGCTGGGCATGGATACGGCGGATGAGCGGATCCGAGACAGTTTTGCGCTGGCCGCAGAAGCAGGGCTGGCCTTTGAATTTCTGGAAGCAGACCTGGGAGAAGACGCACACCCCAATTCAGTGCGATTCACGCTCGCGACGGGCGATAAAACCCTGGAAATGAGCGGAGCTTCGGTGGGCGGCGGGATGATCCAAATCACCCGACTGCAGGGGCGCTCGGTACAAATTCGGGCTGAGCTGGATACGCTGATTTTGATTGCCGATGATCGCCCCGGCACCATCAATGCAGTGAGTGGGTGGCTGGCCGCACATCAGATCAATATTGCTTTCCTGCGCTTGAAGCGCGATCAGCGCGGGGGCAAAGCCATGATGGTCATCGAGACTGATCAAAACATTCCAGAGGCACTCACGCGGGATCTGGCATCGCTGCCGTGGGTGCACTGGGTATATCAAATTCCGCGCCTTAAAGAGTAGCCATGTACCGCAAAATTGAAGATCTGGTTCAACAAGCAGAAAAACTGGGCGTGCCAATTTCTGAGATTGTGCTGCGAAGCGAAATTGAGCAGAACAGTACCACGCGCGAAGCCGTGATCCAGCAAATGCAGCATCGGCTGGAGGTCATGCGAACGTCAACCCAGGCAGGGTTGGAGGCGCCGATTCACTCAAGGAGTGGATTGACCCGCGGCAGCGCCCATCGTTTTTGGGGCTGGCTGGAAGGCGAGGGACAGCCCATTACCGGGCCGGTGCTGAGCCGGGCGCTGGCGCGAGCGCTGTCTACGGCTGAGGTCAATGCGGGGATGGGCTGCATTGTGGCAACCCCAACGGCTGGCTCGGCAGGGATCTTGCCAGCGGTGCTGGTCACGCTCCAGGAAGCCTTTGACTACCCTGACGAAGCCCTGATTTCAGCCTTGTTCACGGCGGCTGGAATTGGCATGGTGATTGCCACCCGGGCGCAAATTGCTGGCGCGGCGGGGGGGTGTCAGGCAGAAACGGGCAGCGCAGCGGCAATGACGGCCGGTGCGGTGGTGGAACTGCGGGGCGGCAGCCCGCGGCAGTCTGCCCAGGCGGTGGCAATTGCCTTGAAAAATATGCTGGGGCTGGTCTGCGACCCAGTGGCGGGAATGGTGGAAGTGCCCTGCGTGAAGCGCAATGCGGCTGGTGTGGGGCAGTGTTTTGTGGCTGTGGACCTGGCGATGGCCGGGGTGGAGAGTGTGATCCCGGCGGATGAAGTGATTGACGCGATGGGACGGATTGGCGCTCACATGGATGAGCGTTTGCGCGAAACCGCTATGGGCGGTCTGGCGGCCACCCCAACGGGAAAGGCCCTGGCACAGGAAATTTGGAGCCGAAAATCATGAACTTTGAAGATCAACTGGACATCTATCTGCGCGCCCGGTTCACCCTGATTGTGCTGGTGACGACTGAGGAAGAACGCGCCCTAACAACAGTTAAATCAGTGTGCGAGCGCACCCAACGGCGGGCGCTGGCCTGGGACGCAGCCGAGGGGTTTCAATTTATCACGGCTGCCAGCGGGACGCTGCCCACTGCCCGAGATCCGTTAACGGCCCTGGAGCAGATTGATAAGGCTGAAGATGGATTGTTCATTTTGAAAGATTTTCACGAGGCCTGGGGAAACGCGCAAATTAAACGCAAATTGCGCTCGCTGGGGCAGAAGCTCAAATACACCCGTAAATCCATCCTGGTGACCTCCTGGACGGCCAAGATACCGGAAGAATTGAAAGACGAGGCGGTGATTGTCAATTTTCCGCTGCCGACCTCCCCAGAGCTGGAAGATGTGCTGGTGAACCTGACCCATACGCCGGGGGTCAAGGTAAGCCTGACGCCGCTGGGACACGAGAAGTTAGTCCAGGCTGCGCTGGGCCTGACGGCTTCACAGGCGCAGCGGGTCTTTGCCCGGGCCGTGGTGCGAGAAGGCATGCTGGATGACCGGGCAATTGACCTGGTGACCGAGGAAAAAAAGCAGATCATTCGCGAGAGCGAGGCGCTGGAATTTTATGCGGTCACCGAGACGCCGGATGACGTGGGCGGGCTGGGAGTGCTTAAAGAATGGCTGCGGCTGCGAGAGCGCGCCTTCACTCAGGAAGCCCGGGCTTACGGGCTGCCGGCCCCCAAGGGGATTGCTCTGATAGGGATCCCGGGCACGGGAAAGAGTCTGACAGCAAAGATGATTGGCGGGCTGTGGCGGCTGCCCCTGCTGCGACTGGATGTGGGGGCCTTGTTTGGCAGCCTGGTGGGCGAATCTGAAGAGCGGGCGCGGCGAGCGCTGCATCTGGCTGAAACCGTGGCGCCGTGTATTGTATGGATTGACGAGATGGAGAAAGCGCTGGCGCACGGTGGGCTGGACAGCGGCACCAGTATGCGCGTCTTTGGGGCCATTCTGACCTGGATGCAGGAAAAGACTGCACCGTGCTTTGTGGTGGCGACTGCCAATGACATTGCCAGCCTGCCGCCAGAACTGCTGCGCAAGGGACGGTTTGATGAGATTTTCTTCCTCGATCTGCCAACACAGGCCGAGCGTCGAGAAATTTTCAGTGTGCATCTGCGCAAACGCGGGCGCATTCCGGCAGATTTTGACCTGGAGAAACTGGCAGAGCACACAGCCGGGTATGTGGGCTCGGAAATTGAGCAGGCCATTATTGATGCCATGTATATTGGCTTTAATGACCAGCGTCGAGAATTTACCACTGCAGATATTCTGGCGGCGGTCAAACGGCAGGTGCCACTTTCAATTTCACAGCGCGAGACGATCGGCGGACTGCGCAACTGGTTGAGAGAAGGTCGGGCGCAGTCGGCATCCTTCCAGGAAATTGAAGATGCGGCCACGCAATTTGTGCCCATCGAACTGGATATTCAACCAGGGCGCCCGGGTTAGTTCGGCGACGCCATGCCGAAACCCAGTCTGCGCACCCGCCTGCTGAGCTACCAGATTGACAGCACCCTCCCGCTGGTGGGCGCTGCGTTGCGCCGCAGCGCAGCACAAGGATTGATTCGGATGGCGCGGGGCGGGGATGGCGAAGCGACCCGGATTCTGGCGGAAAACCTGGCGCAATTCCCCGATGGGGAAATTGGTCAAAGCATTCGGGATGGGTTGGCGCGACTGGCCCATCCAGGATCGCGGGATGCGCTCTGGGCGGTCTGGAAGAAAACGCGGCATCTGGAGCTTGAACGCCTGGCGATTCAGATTGGCGAACCAGCATCAGAAAACAGCGATTTTGAGACGCGATTGCTGAGTGCGTTAAAACTTGGGCAGGTTCAATTTGCATCTCGGATTGGGCCCAGCCGCCTGCCTTTGCTGCTGGCTGCCTGCCGGGATGGCGACCCGGCGATTGCCGCTGCGGCGCGTGAGGCTGCCGGGAAATTGAGCAACGCCCGGACAATCAAGGCACTGTGCTTTGCCTGGGTCAGTGAACGCAGCACGCTGCTGACCGATCTAATGGCTGCCGGGAAGTACACTACCAGCGAGCCCCCGGCAGTGAAGATGCTGACCCGACTGCTGCAAAACCCGGCAGATTTACAAATTGATGCTGAAAACGTGGTTTCATTGGTGGCAGCATTGTCAGATCCGATGCCAGAAATTGCAGCACGAGCCGGTTATGCAATCCGGCATTTACAAGATCAGCCCGCCATTGATAAGCTATGCGCATTATGGGAAAAAGATCGCCATACTGACCTGGGGGATATTCTGATTCAATCGCAGTACACGGCATCGGCTCCGCCTGAACTGCGGTTATTGACGCTTCTCAAAACCGGACAGGTCGAACTGGCGCGAGCCAGCCATGCTAAATGGCTGCCCTTGCTGTTGGAAGCAGCCCACAATAACGATGCGGCCATCCAGGAGACAGCCCGGGCAGCACTTCAAAACCTCAAGAGGAAAGACAGCCGCGAAGCGCTTTGCGAACTGGCGGTTACTGGCGAGCAGCCACTGGCAAGAGAGCTGGCCGTTACGGCGGGATACCGCCCAGAGAATCCGGAAGCCTGTGCGCGATTTCTCTTTCTGACCGGGCAATGGGAGGCTTACGAAAACCTGGATTTTGACCAGCGGCTGATGCGGGCCATTTATGAAATCAGCAGCACGGAGATTCGGCAGAAAATCGCCCGGCAGATACAAACCTCCGGGCGAACGAGTTATCTATCGATTTTGGCCGGGGTTGATTACCGCTCCCCTACTGCCACCATTACTGAAGAGGAAGCGCAAATCCTTATCCATACGCTGGCCGAAAATCAAGAATGGGAGCGACTGTGGGGATTGACGCAGGCGCTGGCGCTGCCGCAGGCGGTTCAAATTGTGCGGCTGCTGGCAAAGAATCAGTGGACTCCTGCCAGTGAAGCGGATGCAATGACCTATCAAAAATTGGTTTTGCTGCTTCAAAACCCAATTGCTCTATCGAAAGAGGAGCTAGGGGCAACCTTATCGGCCGTTTTTTCAGAGGAACTGGAGGCAATCCTGCCGGCGGCGCTGCCGCTGGCAAAACTGAAGGTAACCGGGCGGGTAAATTCGGTGGCGTTTGCCCCGGATCAACCGCACCTGGCAATTGGGGTGAGCGCCCGCAAGGTGGTGCGCTGGGATTATCAGCATGGGCAGATCGTCAAGCTGATCAGCAGGTTTGGGCATTCGGTGGGGCAGGTTGCGTTTACAGATGACGGCACACTGGTTTGCGGCGAGCGGACCAACAATTCTAGCGTTTGCTCGATTTATGCCCAACGCAGGGACACCTTGGTGAGACTGGGTGAGCACAATGGTTCGGTCACTGGGCTGGAAGGCGTTGGCGCGCAGCAAGCGATCTCTGCGGGCCGGGACGGGCGGGTTATCCTGTGGGATACCGAAACAGGGCAGAAAGTTGCTGAAACCGTGTTGAGTAACCGCAACTGGGCCCGGGACATGGCGATTGCTCCAAGCCGGAATCAGGCTGTTATGCTCTATGAGGGGATTCAATCTGTCGCGCTGCCCAGTATGGGACTTTCGCCATCTTACGCCCCGCTGCCTATTCGAATACTGGGAAGTGAATCGCGAAAATGGGAAAGCAGCATGCTGCGCCAGGCTGTGTTCACGCCGGATGAAGCGCACTTGATTGTGGGGTACAACAACGGGCGGGTGGTGCAATGCCAGGGGCTGCCGCGGCGCGGGCAGAAGTACACATATCGGGATTTGAGCGAGTTCAAATCACCGGTCAGTGGACTGCAGTTCATTCCCGGGCATGATGTGCTGGTGATGGCGTGGGACTGTGGGAATATGGAATTTTGGCGAAATCTGAATCCAAACACGCGCCGCCAATCCTATTCGCCGATTGGGCGAATCACATCGCTGCATATTTCACCCGACGGGGCATTTATGGCAACGGGCAGCGATGAAGCCAGTCTGATGCTCTGGGATTTGCGTACTTACGATATTCCGGAAATCTTCCAGAAACCCCTGGCGGGGGTGCGGCCGGGCAACCTGCCAGGGATCATGTCACTGGCGCAGTCAAAAAACCTTTCGCCAAGCGTGCAAAACGCGTTGAAGTTCCTGCAAATTTTGCTGGAGCAGCGCTTCAGGTATGATATTCAACTCTCGGAGATAGCACAAATACAGCCGGGGGATTATGATATTATCATTGAAGAGGATGAAGAAGCATGAACTGGTTAAAATCTCTCCTGCAGCGCAGACAAACCCAACCAGCGGAACAACACGACTTACAAAACGAACTTCAAACCCTGCGGCTGGAGCTGGCCGAACAAAGCTGGGAACTGGATGCGCTTAAGGCAGGCAAAGCACGCGATACGGCTGCTCAGCAAGAGCGGATTGAATCTGAAGCCGGGGCGCGGCTGGAATTGATTGTTCAGGAAATGGCGAGCGCCGTGGCGCAACTCAGCGTACAGAATTATCTCCTAATAGAACAGGGGAAACCGGTTGCGGGGGCGGATGTGATGGCGGTAGCGCAGCGGATTGTTCGAACGCTGGAGCAGCATGGCATGGAGATTGCGCCCCGACCAGGTGAAATGATGGCGTTTGATGCTAATCGGCACCTGCCTTTGAGCGCAGGGCAAACCATTCAATCAGGGCAGATGGTGGTTGTCCGTTTCCCGGGGGTTTGGTTTCGCGGTAAAATGCTTGCCAAAGCCCAAGTGGAGCAAAAATCAGCATGAGTGGTCGCCTGGCGGTAGATTTTGGAACATCAAACACACTGGTCGCCGTGTGGGACGCAGCGCGCAAAGAGGGCGTTCCGTTGCAGATTCCTGATTACGGCCAGGTTTCTCTGCAGGGTGGCGAAAGCATTGCAATTATTCCGTCTTTGATCCATTATGCTGAAGACAAGCGCCGCTGGATTGGCAATCAGGTTCTCCAGCAGGGGCTCTACGAATCGCGGCTGACTTTTCGGTGGATGAAGCGCTATATTGCCCAGCGCAGCCCGCTGAAGGTGCGGCTGGATGGGCGTGAAATTTCGCCATTTGAAGCCGGGCGAGATTTTCTCTCCAGTGTGCTGGTGTTTGCAGCGCGAGAAATTGACCTGAAAGATGAGGAAGTGGTTTTCAGTGCGCCCGTGGAAGCTTATGAGCATTATGAAAACTGGCTGGCAAGCGTGGCAGAGGCCGCTGGAATGCCGCGGTTCCGGTTAATTGATGAACCCTCTGCGGCGGCACTGGGGTATGGCGCGCATATTCAGCCGGGGCATGTGTATTTGATTTTTGATTTTGGTGGGGGAACCATGCACGCGGCGGTAGTGCTGGTGGAATCTGACGAAGATGCTGCCAGCGGCCGGCGCTGCCGGGTGCTGGGTAAAGCCGGGCGAGACCTGGGGGGAAGTACGATTGATCAATGGTTATTTGAGGAAACGCTGCGCCAAAATCGGCGACAGGACAGCGAGGAGGCTGTGCGCCGGATCAGCAATGCCTTGCTGGTGGAATGTGAACGCATTAAAGAAAGCCTCTCCTTTGCGGAGCAGGCAGATCTCTCCGTATTAAATCCGGATACGGGGGCGGCATTAACGGCAACGTTTACCCGCGGGCAGTTTGAAGAAATTCTGGATAAGCGCGGCTGTCTGGCAGAAATCAACCGGACGGTGCGGTCGGCACTCAATGCGGCGCGCGAGCGCGGTTATGATGAGGACAGCATTCAATCTGTGCTGATGGTCGGCGGCAGCAGTCAGATCCCGGCTGTGCAGCGGGCGCTGCGGCAAATTTTTGGCCCAGAGCGGGTTCACTCCAACCGCCCGCTGGATGCAATTGTGCGCGGTGCGGCGGCGTTTGCTGCCGGGGTGGATTTCTACGATCATATCCAGCATGATTACGCCATCCGATACATCAACCCCCAGACCGGAGAATATGAGTATCGGACGATTGTGCGCCGGGGTACACCCTACCCTACCCCTGAGGCATTGACCCGTTTAGTGATCAAGGCTTCTTATGCGGGTCAAAAGCAGCTAGGGCTGGCGATTTTTGAGATTGGGGCTGGACGGTCAGCGAACACATCGCCGATTGAGCTGGTGTTCGACCCTGGCGGCGCGGCCCGTATCTTACCCATCAGCGCGGCGGAAGAAGAACGCCGGACGTATTTCTGGATGAACGAGCACACGCCAACCTTCCTGGCAGCAGAGCCTCCAGCGGCTGCCGGGGAAGAACGGTTCCAGGTGGAATTTCGGGTTGATGGTAACAAACGGTTGACGATTACCGTGCGCGACCTCAAAAATGGCACGCTGACTCATCAGAATTTTCCGGTGGTCAGATTGACTTAAAGGAGAAGGTTATGTCACATATTACACGGATAAAGACAAAAATTACAGAGCGCGATTATCTTGTTCAGGCACTCAAAGATCTGGGCTACCGGTTTGAAGAAGGCGGCGGTATTACGGGCATCCTGCGGCAGCACGCCGAGGCAGATTTTCGAGTGTGGCTGACGCCGATGTTTGTGGTGGGCCTGCGGCATAAAGAAGACAGCTTTGAAATTGTGGCAGACTGGTGGGGCCGGACCAAAGAGCGCAATACCTTTGTCAATCAACTGAACCAGCGCTATGCGTATGTGGCCGCCCGCGCCAAGCTGGAAGAACAGGGCTTTACGCTGGTGGAAGAACAGGAAGAAAAGGGTCAAATCCGGCTGGTGCTGCGGCGGATGGCTTAGGAGAATATGATGGAGCTACAGGAAATTGAAGTGACTATCGGTAAAAACGGTGAAGTGCAGGTGCATGTACGCGGGGTGAAGGGCAAGGCCTGCCTGGAATTGACTGCAGCGCTGGAAGCTGCATTGGGCGGGCAGGTTACTCTGCGGGAAATGACGCCGGAGGTTGACGAAACCGAAGGCCTGCAAAACGACCTGAACCTGGATATCAAAAATTAGATTGACTGGTTGATCACAGAAAGATGATTGGGAATCCTGATGAACCTGCGCCTTTATCATCTCGAAACACACAGCCGGGCAAACGGGCCCGGTCTGCGGGCTGTGGTCTGGGTGCAGGGGTGTACGCTGAACTGCCCGGGGTGTTTTAATCCAGAAACACACCCGATAGAAGGCGGAACAGAATGGCAGATTGATGCTCTGGCAAACGCCCTGATGAAAGTGCCGGATATTGAAGGTATCACTATCAGCGGCGGCGAACCTCTGCAGCAAATTGAGGCGCTAACCGAATTGCTGCAGCGCATCCGCAGTCAATCTGACCTGTCGATCATTGTATTCACCGGGTTTGAACGGGCAGAAATGGAAGCTCTGCCGCACTCTGAGGCGCTGCTGGTTCAGGTGGATGTCCTTATCACCGGGCGGTATGTGGCAAAGCAGCGACAGGCACGGGGATTGATTGGCTCGGCAAATCAAGAAATCCATTGTTTGACCAACCGATATACGCCTCGGGATTTTGAAAACATCCCCGAAGCAGAAATTATCCTGATGCCGGATGGAGAAATCCACCTGACCGGCATCAGACCACCGGAATGGCAAGCCTGATATGTCTGATGCAACGCACGACCTGGTTCAATTTTTGCTGACAGCCTCACAACTGCCCATTGAAGAAGCACAACGGCTGGCTTTACGGGGCGCTGTTGCATTTTTAGAAGAAGCCGGCACTCCTGAAGCAATTGGCGGCCTGGCAGAAGTGGCACGAAGTGGTATTTCCGTTGAAGCTGCTGCTCAGGCACTGGAATCACTGCGGCGGCTGAGTCGCAGTGGAACAGGCGAGGCGATTGCTAAAGTATTTGAACTTGCCATTCAGTACAATCACCCTGATGCGCAGGCGGCTGTTGTCGTTGATAATTTACCCGCGCCAGAGCCGGGTACCCAGATTGTTTTCTGGCTGCTGACAGGACAGGCAAAAGAAAGCCTGAGGCTGGATCCAACCCACCGAATATTGACTGCAAAATTTACAGGCGCGCCGCCAGATTTGCAGGCGCGGCTGCTCCAGGCAGCGCAAA
>ERZ795031.4058-NODE-4058-length-12582-cov-5.435539_pt1 | contig 12582 bp, 10 predicted proteins | sample MGYA00375123_ERZ795031 | MGnify/ENA primary metagenome ERZ795031 (study PRJEB30166, sample SAMN05720159) | activated sludge metagenome | isolation source: anaerobic digester from wastewater treatment plant | place: USA | collected 2015-04-21 ... | reverse complement strand
AATTAAATGGTATCGTTCAAAATTTTAGCTTGTTGAAGTATTATACATTATTTTCGATTTTAGATAAAATAAATATATTTTTATTAATGGAAAATCTGTTAATCCCTGAAAATAAATCTAATTATGGTCCTAAATCACCTTGGACTTATACGCAAAAGCCATATCCTATACTATCATCGGTAGAGTTTTTTTTCGCCAATACTTCAATAACTCTAATCAATTGTTTCGTAGCGCAATCGATTGATTTCATAACATGAATTCATCGTTTACTCCAAACGATCCTTACAAATTTTACACTGGAGAAATTCAAGTTGGTGCCGGAGCTATTATTCCTGTAAGCACAAGGAGTGGAATTATGCGTCTTCATGACTATAGTGATTTCTATTTTCTCCAGTCTATTTGGAGATTATTTATGTTTCCTTACCCTTCATTATCATCAGACTTATATGCGACAGCTTTAGTTACATCTCTTAGAAATATAGAACTTTTCGAAGGAAAAGTTTCCGAAAAAATACATTCATTAGTCATTTCTACACAAAGGTCTGAGTTCGACTATCCAAATCGTTTTTGTTTTTATAGGAGATTACCTGAATTAATATCTTTAGATTTACCACAACAAGAAGATAATACTCTCTTAATTGCACATAAGGTGCTAACTTTGGCAGTTAAAATAGACAGCCAAACTACTTTTACAGATCAATGCTTGTAAGATTCTGATGTCAATTTATTAGTATTCTTAACAAGGAATCATTTCCCCCACCAGTAGCACTCCCCATGTAAAAATGGTAATATATAGGATAAGTAAAGTAAATTACTATTCTTAATATGACATTAACAGAAGCAGCATATTGGACACGAAGATTAGGGGTAATACTTATAGCACTGTTTGGCATGCTCATTATTATCGTCCTCGTGATATCCAATGTTAAGGAAGATACAACTCCACCTGAATATGCTAAACCAAGCTATGCATGTACCGATACCGCTGAAGAATTTTTACAAAACAAGCTCAATATCCCATCACTCGAACTAGCCTCAGGTTCAGAAAAAATATTTGAAATAGACACAGAAACCGGTAAAGCTGATCAACTCCCGCAAATCGTAAATGTATATAAATATGATAATCCCGGTCAGTTACTCAACTCACAGGACGAAGCCAAAAAGATTGCAAAAAGCCTCGGTTTCAATCCAGAACTGATTTCACGAACAACAAATGAGTATTATTGGAATGATTCGACTACTTCTCGCGAGTTGCGAGTCCAAGCCCGTAACCTAAATCTAACAATGAAAACAGATTTCTCAAAGCCAAATGGCAAATTACCCGAAGGAACACTACCAACAGAATCGCAAGCCTCTTCTATTGCGTCCAATTTTTTGCGTAATGCTGGTTTACTCACTGATGATTATGCCAATCAGAAGCCGTTAACAAAATATATTACAATAGAGCCAGATGGCTCATACTCAGAAGCAAACTCAGTCGGCGAAGCTGATTTAATAAGAGTTGATTTTATTCGAAAAACACCAATAATTACTATCAGATCAGATTGGGAAGGTGCAGATCAGATGAAAACTCAATTGGAAGATAAAGGCTTTATTGCTGAGACAGATTCAATAACTGTTGACGGAGAAAGAGTTGAAATTTTTAATTTCAATACTGTAATTATTGGCCAGGATACTCAGAAATCTAATATCTCGCTATATGTTGGTCCCAAACATGAGAAGATTTCCGGTTCTACTGGTGCATCACAGATATATGACATTACCTATACAAACTGGTATCTTGAGACGTTACCTTGTGGGACTTATTCTTTGCTCCCCGCTTCTATAGCTATAAGTAAAATACAATCGGGAGAAGGCAGTCTTGTTTACCTAAATGAGAAAAATGGTGATACAGTTGTCCCTTATTCGCCAAGGGTAGTAAAGAAATTCCGAGTATTAGACATAACAATAGCATATTATGATGCTCCTACAGAGCAAGATTACTTACAACCTATCTACGTTATCACTGGTGAAGCATCATTTGATAATGGAGTTCTTGGCAAGTTTTATTATTTCGTCCCAGCTATTAACTACGATCAGGTAGAAGATAAAGCTATTGAAGAGACAGAAGTAGCTGAAAAGTAAAAAACATTTGGTAAATTTGGAGATGACATTTTTCCCCAACCCATTAGCTTTGTAACCGAATTAATTCGACATGACTTAATAGTTTTTAATACTCTGAAAGAGAGAATTTGTTTCGCCAAACCTATCTGATGATCCAAGTACAACTATCACTATTTCATTCTTCGTTCCTAAGTTATCATAGTTGAACAATGATACAAAGTTCTCACCTGAAACATAAAGAAAACCTGTCTTGATACCTACATTCTCAGGTACGGAATACATAAGTTGGTTTGTATTAGCAAATTCAATATTTCTACTATTACCCGAGCTGTCAACCAACGATACCGATTGGTTTTTTGTGGAAGATATCTCTCGACATAGATCATTCTCAAGAAATTCTCTTGTAAGCGATATTAAATCATTCGCTGTTGAAACATTATCTCCACTTAGTCCTTCAACTACTTCAAAATGCGAGCTATCCATACCTAACTCCTTTGCTTTCTGATTCATAGCATTAACAAAAGCCGGATAGCCGCCATCATAAGCACGTGCGAAGGCTACAGGAACATCATTATAAGAATACATTATCATCATTTCCAAACCTTCCTTAACAGAAAATGTTTCACCTTCTCTTAAACCCACATGTCTTTCAATCTGTACATAATCATCTCCACTTGCTATTATTTCATCGTCTGGACTCCACTTATCAAGAATGACTAGTGCCGAAATCATTTTTGTAATACTGGCTATCGGCCATACTTTATCTGCTTCTTTACTAAACAATACTTCACCTGTATCAAGATTCACTGCTATTATTGAAATAGCACTGTACTGTGACAAATCAGGATATTGATATCCCGATAAGGTTAAGAATCTATTTGCTTGGCGTATTTGTATCGGTGCAATACGATAATAATCTTCAAGTGAGTCCGTAGTAATCGATGCAGGCTGTAATTGTTCATTTACATCTTCTGCAATATTTTCATTTTCTTCAATAGTTCCTTGAGTGTCGGCAAGAGGATTAATATTATCTGATAATACGTCATTATTAGTTGATTGAATCTCATACTGAGTATGTTCATCATAGAATATTTCTCGCAGTGTAAGGTTTTTTTCAATGGGATCAATTAAGTTATACATCTGAGTATTTGGCTCGAGATATTGAGGAAATCCTATTGTTCGAGACCATATCTTGTATCCTAGTAAAACGAGACTTACAATTAATATTACTAAAGAGAATATTAGTAGTAGTCTGGAAAAGAAAAATGACTTATTCATTATCCTCTTTTTGCCAGTAACCTTTTCATTCGAGGAAGTATTTTCTGAATCAGGAATATTTTGCTGTGGATCAGAGTAATCAGGTTTTGCACTGATATCGAGATCATTCTCTTTTTTCTTCTCAATATGAATTTTTGATAACAGGCTATTTGGACGTTCCTTCTTACTGACCATATTACAATATACATTAATATGCGAGATATTTGAATACAAAAAATATGGTTATTAAACTTGAAGATAGCTATGCAAAGTATTTAGTATTTTAGAGTCTATTTCCCTTTTACTCCATCAAGTTACCTTACCTTGAGATATCGAGATCACTTGAAATAATATCTGGTTCGCAAGCAGCAATAAGGTCCTTTGCATCAATAAGGATAGATTTATCTCTACGACCAGCGCTAAAAACCATTTTATCCTTTGAATAAATAGCCTTATCAAAATATACATCCATACCAAGTAGCCTACCAAATGGTGGAATAGCACCGACTTTGAGCCCCGTTCGCTTTTCGACTAATTCAGCTGGAGCTACTTCTACTTCATGGTTGATACTCTCTTGAAATGCTTCAATATCAACGTGTTTATCTGCAGGTACAACTGCCATTATCATTTTACTTGGATATATTTTTGACCTCATAACAACAGTTTTTGCACCCATATCTAAAGAAATACCCCTTATTTTAGCAGCTTCCTCGGAAGTTTTTGCCTCTTTATGCTCTGTTAATTCATATGTTATTTTTTTACTATCCAAAATGGCTTTGATCTGCTCACATATTTCATTACCCATGTCATCATGTTTTAAGCCATAAAGTTTTAAGTCTTCATTAGTAATCTCGCGTGGAGCGCCTGTCATAAGCTCTTGACCATTAGTTTGAGGAAATGCATACACTTCTCGTATGTTTGATTCATCAAAGAAAATCATCATTAATCTATCAATACCAGGTGCAAAACCACCATGGGGTGGAGCACCAAATTCAAATGCTGAAATAATGTGATTGTATCTTTTACGAGTTTCTTCTTCTTCTACACCTATCAAACGGAAAGCTTCAATAAGTATTTCAGGATCGTGATTTCTAATTGACCCACTTGCTATCTCATATCCATTGCATGCGATATCATACTGCGTGCCGTAGATCTCTCCCATCGGTTTGTTCTTCAGAGAATCCATCCCTCCTTGTGGCATTGTAAAAGGATTATGACCAAAATCCCATTTGCCTGTTTTGTCATCAAATTCATAAATCGGGAAGTTTACTATCCAACAAAATGCAAGTAAGTTAGGATCACGAAGTTGTAAAAGATCTCCCATCTGCAACCTTAACCAACCAGTCTGTTTTTGAGTATGGATTTTTTCACCTGCAATCGCAAATATCATACCGTTCTTTGCATCAGGAGTATTAGACGCAACCTTGTCAGAAATAGCTTTCTGCAATTTTTCATCAAAAAATTTTACCAAAGAGCTATCTAATTTTCCTTCGTCATATTTAAACCATGCCAAACCTTTTGCACCTTGGAGTTTTACTTTCTCTGTTAATTCATCGATTTCTTTTCTACTAAATTCTCTTGGGACAAAAATTGCTTTTACACAGTTTACTGTTTTAAAAATATCCAATCCCGAATTGTTAAACTCCTCACTCAAGTCAAATAGCTCCATACCAAATCTTATATCAGGTTTATCACTTCCATATCTATCCATAGATTCTTCATACGGTATCTGCCTAAATGGATATTCAAGTAATTTTTTATTAGTCATGTCATTTACGACATCTTTGAAATATGGTTCTACTTCTTCGAAAAAGCTCTGTTGATCAATAAAAGAACACTCAACATCTAGTTGATAAAACGCTCCTGAATGTCTATCAGCTCGAGGATCTTCATCTCTCATACAAGGAGCTATCTGAAAATATTTATCGACTCCACCCACCATCAATAGCTGTTTATATTGCTGTGGAGCTTGTGGTAAAGCAAAGAATTTACCTGGGTATATCCTGCTTGGGACCAAAAAGTCTCTTGCTCCTTCTGGCGAGCTAACAGTCAAAAGTGGTGTATCTACATGAGTAAATCCATGCTGATCAAACCAATTTCTAGTATATTGGATGAACTGATGTCTTAGCTGAATCAAATCTCTTATCCTTTTACGACGAATATCAATATACCTATATTTTAATCGCAAATTCTCATCAATGTTTCGTCCATCATCATCTAATGGGAAAGGTAAATTTTTACATTTATTAAGTATTGTAAGCTCTTCAACAACTATTTCAACTTTACCTGTAGGGATATTTGGATTAATAACAGATTCCTCTCGGTTTACAACTTTACCGATAGCTTGGATAACAAACTCTAAACCAACTTTTTTAGCAGTTTCAAAAGCATCTTTATATTTCTCATCAATAGTCAACTGGATTATCCCTGACCAGTCACGCATATCAATAAAAATCAAACTTCCGTGATCTCTGAGATTACTCGCCCAACCAGAAACCAATACTTTTTCTCCTATTTTTTCAGATGCTTTTAATGCTAAATCTCTTTTCATTTTATTATTGTTAAAAATTATGCTTGTAAATCAAGGATAATGATACTACATTTTCACAAATAATTAAACTCTTTTTCAAAATATTAAGGGTAATTTATGTAGTATCGATTAAGATTGATTCTGTCTTTTGACACAATAAAAAATAATGTCAGCGCCTATTTGAGTTTGTTTATATATTTGATAATCACTTTCAGATATTATTCCCTCAAACCATGATGAATAATTTGTATCCATATCCTTTGTTTTACCACCCAACGATCTTGTTGGGAAAGATACAACTAACAGATTTGTATCAATCTTTTTTAGTAATTGGATTGCATTTCCTTTATCAACTTGTTCGAGATTTTGAAGTACTTTTAGCAAAAGGACACAATCAAAACGATTGTTAGCAATATCAATATTTGTCAACAGATTATTTCTGACAGGATATTTCATTACATCGGATGCTATACCACTAAATAAATATGTATTAAACGCATCCTTGTCAGCAAAGGATTTTTTCATACCCTGATCTGTATGCTTTTCAAATGACCCAGAATAATGTTCAAGAAAATATCGTGAAATAAATTCTGATATTTCCAATTCACTTTTACCTATATCCCAACCTTCATAATAATCTACCAGATAATCTTTAAGTATTTCCTTAGATAATAGGAAATCCGAGGACGGTCTATTCTCTTTTGTGGAATTATTATCGTCTTGAAACTCACCTAATGATATATTTTTATTACTTTTAGAAGAGTTTATTAATAACCATTTAATGTATGTCAAAAAATTAACACCACATCCTAGATCTACGAGTTTTGTGATTTTTTGATCATAGAGCTTGCCATAAATATCAAAGGTATCACTCCAGAATTTGTCGGATTCCTCAGCTCTTTCTTTAGTAGAAGAATGTTGCAATATAATGTAATCAAGCATGTTAATAAAATCAAATACCGTAATAGGATTATTATCATCCGTCATGTTATCCAGGTAAGGAAATTTGTTAAGTATTTTTTCGATACTCAATGACTCAGAAAAATAAGCACCTCTGATCTGATGTAATTTTCCTCGTACTTTATCTTCAAGAAGTTTTGCAGGATATCGAGTGCTAAAACTTTTTACCAAGCAAATAATAAACTCATCATCAATATCTGCATACTTTTTTGATGAAATAATCTTATTGGCAATTTTTAGTATTAGTTGTTCTTCAACAATTTCGTGAGACATATTCCTCTATTAAAACATTTCTATTAACACATTATGCTAATTCTCTTAAGAATCCTATTAATTTCATGTACTGTTTCAGATTATACATTGATGCTAATCGCATGCCCAAAGGTTCACTTCTTCTAAATAAATGATTAACGAATGCAAAAGAATACCCATCTATCATTTCATTAAAATTACGAGTGAAAGATTCATCTCGTATATAGATTTGATCAGCAACACTACTTTTCAACAGAATATTTGTTGAATCCAAATCTTCTCTCATCATAAAAAGCTTGCCATGTCGGCCATCACGAGTCGGTAGTACACAATCAAACATATTATACCCCATCTTATACCCTTCAACTATCGCTTGAGGATTACCTACACCAAGAGCAAATTTAGGTTTCCCCTCCTCCATCAATTCTGCAGTCAAGCCGAAAATCTCTGTATCAAGATTGTTATCTTTGTCCAAAGGCCACCCTCCAAATCCATACCCATCAAAACCTATTTCTTTAAGACTATCTGCACATCGCACACGTTCATTCTTGAAACTTCCACCTTGTATCACTGCAAAGAGCAGTGCTTTACGACCGGTTTGTGTAACTAATCGATCAAAAGTTTCTTTACACAATTTAGCCCATTTGATGGTTCTATCTACACTATTTTTTACATCCTCACGGTTATTGGCATCTCGAGGACAATCATCGATACTGTAAATAATATCTGCACCCAATTTAAATTGCATCTCAATGCATTTCTGAGGAGTAAACTTGAAATTATCAATTTTCTTACCAACTTTGCGCTTAATTACAATACCACTATTACTAATAGTTCCAAAACCGCTATCTTGATATATCATTGAAAGCATTTGAAAACCGCCACTATCTGAGATTACCAGGCCAGGCCAATTATAATACCCTTGAATACCTCCGACTCGTTTTAGTATATCACCTCCCGGAAAATCTATTAGATGAAAAGTATTTACAACAATGCTTTCAACACCGCAATACGCCAAATCAGCAGAAGTAAGACCTCGCACATAACCTCTCGTTGCATCGGGAGAATAAATTGGTAATTTAACAGTTTTACCCAACTTATCATAGATGTATTTCTCTGCGACCTTAATTTTATTCATTTTATTTTGATCTTTTTTTCTGTGTTACTTTATTACGAATACACCTTGATAATCGTATCAATTATTTTGTACTCTCAAGTGCGGTTGTAAGATTTTGTACAAGATCATCAGCTCCCTGTGGTGCTGGGTTAATAAACATAACCTTACTATTTGGAGTCTCACCGATTGCTCTCACAGTATCAAAATATTGGGAAACTACAACTAGCTTCATAACTTCACCTGTATCAAGATCCTTGATTGATTTCATATCATCAATAGATGCTTTAAGACCATCAATAATTGCTCTTCGTTCTCCGGCTACACCCTCACCAAGTAATATTCGTGATTCCTTCTCAGCTTCTGCTTTTTTAACAACTTTTATCTTCTCTGACTCTGCTTCGTTCATAGCAGCTTCTTTCAATCTTTGAGAAGCAACAACCTTACTCATCGCGTCCGTAATTTCTGAAGGAAATACAATATCCATAACTTGGATTGAGCTGATCTTTATTCCCCAAGTACTCATTTTTTCATCAAGATGTTTGATCAAATACTCAGACAACTCTTCTCTTCGTTCAAGTAATTCTTCGTGAGTTTGGGAAGAAACATAACTTCTCACATAGTTCTCAACATACGAAGATAAAGTCTCAAGAGGGTTTGATAATTGATAATAATATTGTGTAACTTGCTCACGAGATACTGCATAGATAAGGTTTGCTTTTAATCTAACAACAACTTTATCTTTTGTCACAGTATCAACCTGAAATACTTGATTCTGAAAAGCAAGACTAATATTTGCAGCTGATCTTTCAATAAAAGGAATCATCAACCTTAATCCAGATTCCAAGGTTCGATTGTATTTACCAAGCCTTTCAACTAACTGCACACGATTCTGTTGCACAATCCTAAATGATGAAAATAAGCCTATTATAAAAATAAAGGCCATACATCCCAACATTACAAAAATAAAATCCATACTTTTTTATTAATAAATTATTTACAAAAGAATTATTTCAGCTAACAATATTTCAATCTGACAGATATTTTGCTGAACAAACTTATTCACTTACTACTTTTTCTCTTATTTCGTAGATGATTTTGTGTTCTTAATGTTTTTCTGGTTTCTTTTTTTAGCGTCAGATTTTGCACTACTTTTTATTGTTGATTTAGTATTCTTAGGATTTTTCTTTATTGATAATTTTTTGCTACTTAGTTCTGACTTTTCAATTTTTGAATCTTTTATTGCTGTCTTTGATTTTTTAAGCTGAGCTACTTTCTTATTTGAATCAGTTGATTTATTAGCACTTTTAGTCGTCAATGAAGATGAATTTTTAATATTATCATTCTCGGATTTACTACCTTTTGTTGATAGATAAATAAATGCAACCCCGATACCGATAAATAAAATAATAAATCCGCAAAATGCCCAAAGCATAATTTCTTACTTAATAATAAGTTAATAGCCTATTTTAACACACTTTAAAATCTCTTACAACGAGGTTTTTTATGATTATTTTACCTGAGTATTATTAAATTTTAATGAAATTCAAAAAAAGAGGTGGTTAATAGCATAATATTACTTATCGATTTCTGCACGGGACCATTCTTTTATCATAAATTGAACATCCACATTACCATTCCAAGCGTTGATCTCTACAGAACCGACAATGTTTATTACATCATCAATATTCAATTTCTCAATATCCTCTTTACAATCAAACATTACCGCATTGACAGTTTCAAAACCACTATCTTTCAGAACCAATTTAAGATGATTCTGCATATTACCCATAATTCTCTTTTCAAGAATAACTGCTTTAGCTATCATAATATTTGGCTTACGATTACCATATCCATAAGGTTTAAATTTTTGTAGATTGTCAGGAAATCCGGGATTTAGATCATCGCTATTCACAATTATGTCGATCTGTAATTCAGGTTGCAAATCAATATTTTCTAGTTTCTTATTTGCATATTCAACTATTTCTTTTTCAAATATCGGTAGATTTTCACCGTCCGTAGAGAAACCTGCTGCTTGTGCATGTCCTCCATATCGGCTTAGACGAGGAGCAAATTCTTCAATAGCTTCAGTAATATTGAAGCCGGCAATACTTCGTGCAGAACCCCTACATTCATTATTGTTCCTTGTTACAACAATAGATGGCTTTGAAAAGAACTCTGTTAGCTTCCCCGCAACTAATCCAACTATTCCTTCAGACCAACCTTCACCTATTACAAAAAGTAATTTATTATCCTTAGATAAATAACCCTTTTCATCAAGTTGTTGTTTAGCTTGTTGTAGAGCTTCTTCTGTCATGCTCTGTCTTTTTATGTTCAATGTATTTAACTCGAATGCGTTTTTCATTGCATACTGATAATTTTCCGTAACAAGCAATCTAAGTGCATCCATCGCAGAACCTATCCTACCGGATGCGTTTAATCTTGGCCCAATTACAAAACCTAGATGATAACTATCAATTGTTTCAATCTTTACACTAGCAACTTCTGATAGAGCCACAAATGCTATTCGACTTCCGGAATTAATTATTTTCAATCCTTCCTTTACTATTATTCTATTGATATCCGTCAAAGGCATCATGTCTGTAACCGTAGCTAATGCTACAAGATCTAGGCCATCAATAAATTTGGACACATCAGATATGCTTTTAAAATCTATTTTTTCATTATTTTGTAGCTCAGCACCAACTAATTCTTTAGTTTCTGCATTAACCTTGTTACTAGAAATTATTATTGATTCTTCGACACTTATTTCTAAGGATTTAATATGTGTTTTCTTATCCGTCATCTCATCCGGAGAACCTTTAGATAATATTTCTGTTTGTTCAATAGATATAGATTTCGAATCTAACGAGATTTCTTCCTTTGAGGTTTCGTCTGAGATATTTCTTGATTCATAAACTATTTCATCGCTAGCTTCATCTCCCGAAGTTTTTTCTGTAAGATTGTAATGAAAAGCTAACGCCATACTTAGTAAAAAGGCTACAAAGGCACCGCATATATTTGTAAAAGGATATTCATGATCGGGAATAGCGGGATGTACGATCGCATACTTTTCGCTTAGTTCAAAATCATCAGGAAGTTGATGATGATCCGTAATAACAAAATCGAGTTCACCTTCTTTCTGATATTTCTCAATGATCTGCTTATCTCTGATGCCACAATCGACAGAGATTATTAGCTGTGCACCTTGTGAAATCATTGCATTAACTGATTTTTCTGTTAATCCATATCCTTCATCGACCCTATCAGGAATATATGGAACAACATCAATTTTCTTACCAATTTTCTTTGCTATTCTTTTGTAAATAATCTCCCAGATTATTGCACAAGCACAGATCCCATCGACATCAAAATCTCCATGTATAAATATTTTCTTATCATTATTTATCGCTTCAGAAATAATATTAACTGCTCGAGCAGTATCATACAGTTTTGAAAAATGAGGAATATCGTCAAGAGAAGCTTCAAAATAATTTGATATTTTTTCTTTACTATCGATATCTCTATTAAAAAGCAATGTTGAGGTTATATTGTCCATGTCTTTATAGACACTTTTCAATAATTTCTGAGGAACTTCTTTAGGCATTAGCCATTTTTTACTACTTTCATATGTCATTATCCTATAATCCCACTTTTCAATTAAACCAATTGACCTTTTCTATTCATCATCTAAAACATCTGATATAGTATCCCAATCAAAACCTTTTCCAGCGAGAAAACTAATCTTCTTATTATCTTGCCTTGTAATTTTGTCGGTGTGATACTTCTTCATCAGTATTTCTCGGATAATTTTTCTTTCATCAATTTCAATATTTTCTACTGTTTCTTTTGCTTGTTCGACATTGATTCCTTTTTTGATCAATTCCGAGATAATCATTCGTTTACTGCGAGGACGATATTTTAATCTGTCTTCAACAAACATTTCTGCATAAATCTTGTCATTGACGATACCATTATCTATTAGCTTCTGCAAAATTTGTTCAGGTAGACTCTCTTTCAATTCATTAAATAAGTCTTTTGGGAACCAATCATCTGCTTTTTTATACAACAATTCTCGACAGTAATTAATAATATCCTTAGAGGTCTTATGGCTATTGATTGCATATTCGGAAACTCGGAGATAAACGCGATCCACTAAATCTTCTATTCTGATTTTTTCTATCTCATCGTCAGATATATCCTTATTAATGTAAAGATTATTCTTTGCTACAGTTGAAACTCCAACTCCAAATAAGAATTCTCCATCAACAAACAGATTAAACCTATCATTATCTTTTTTCTGTACAGTTATTGCAGTAATTTTAGCCATAATTCCCAAAATCTCATTTTACGAAAGCTCTTACCC
>ERZ795031.4055-NODE-4055-length-12593-cov-4.087733_pt1 | contig 12593 bp, 7 predicted proteins | sample MGYA00375123_ERZ795031 | MGnify/ENA primary metagenome ERZ795031 (study PRJEB30166, sample SAMN05720159) | activated sludge metagenome | isolation source: anaerobic digester from wastewater treatment plant | place: USA | collected 2015-04-21 ... | reverse complement strand
CGCGTCGCTCCTCGTGATTGCTTGGCTCCACATTCGCATGCTCGGGGCCGATGGGCTGCGTACCGCCACGGAGCGCGCGATTCTCGGCGCCAACTACGTCGCCCACCGTCTCGCGCCTTATTTCCCTGTTTTGTACCGCGGCGCTGGCGGACTGGTGGCACATGAGTGCATCCTGGATTTCCGCGCGTGGAGGGCACATGGCATCGAGGTGGAGGATGTTGCCAAACGCCTGATGGATTATGGCTACCATGCGCCCACGATGTCCTTCCCCGTGCCGGGTACGCTCATGATCGAGCCGACGGAGAGTGAGTCGAAGCGCGAGCTGGACCGTTTTTGCGATGCGCTCATCGCCATCCACGCCGAGATGTCGGCGGTCGCTGGTGGGACGATGGATGCGCACGACAACCCTCTGAAAAACGCACCGCACACGGCTGCGGCGGTCTGCAGCGATACGTGGAGCCATCCGTACACCCGCCAGGTTGCGGCGTTTCCGGATCGGTGGACCCTGGCCGACAAGTTTTGGCCGAGCGTCGGGCGCGTGGATAATGTTTACGGCGACCGCAATCTGGTGTGCACCTGCAGCTGAACGACGGAGTGCGAGCGGGCCAGGTTTTCCCTGACTTGCTTGTTTTCGCTTCCCGTCGCGGGGGCGGAGCCGGTATGGATGGAGCCGAATGAACAGTCTCCACGCCTCGTTGCGCAATGGTTCCCTGGCTCGCGCCGGCCTCCTGGCCGCGGCGTTGCTGGGGCTCGCCGGATGCGCCTCGGTGAAGCGTGCGGCAGTGGGCCAGATGGCGGATGCGCTGGCCGGAGGCGGTTCAAGCTACGCTTCTGACGACGATCCAGAGCTCATCCGTGAGGCGACACCGTTTAGTCTGAAGTTGATGGAAAGCGTGCTTGCGCAGACGCCGGAGCATCGCGGCTTGTTGCAGGCCTGTGCGAGTGGGTTCACGCAATACGCGTACGGATTTGTCCTGCAGGAGGCCGATGAATCCGAGACCGCCGATTTTGCCCGCGCTGAGGCGGGGCGCGTGCGTGCGAAGAAACTTTTTCTCCGCGCCAAGGCCTATGGCCTGCGCGGTCTAGAGGCCGCGCATCCGGGGCTTGCCGCGGAGCTGATGCGCGATCCCAAGGCCGCGGCAGCCCGAGCCGAGAAGGACGATGTGGGGTTGCTTTACTGGACGGCGGCGGCCTGGGGCGGTGCGGTTTCCCTCGGGAAAAACGACCCGGAGCTGATCGCGGAGATCCCGCAGCTGGAGAGTCTGATCGATCGCGCGCTTGCGCTCGACGAGTCGTGGGGCGGCGGAGCGATCCACGCGTTTCTCATCACGTACGAAATGAACCGGAGCGGCGTGGCGGGGGATCCTGCGGAGCGCGCACGGCGGCATTTCGAGCGTGCGGTGGAGTTGTCGGCGGGGCGACTTGCCGGGCCATATGTCTCCTATGCGGAGGCGGTCTGTGTGGAGCGGCACGATGCGGCGGGCTTTGTGGCCTCGCTGGAGAAGGCTCTCGCAATCGACCCGGATGCCGAGCCGGAACAACGGCTGGCAAATCTCGTGATGCAGCGGCGGGCACGCTGGCTGCTAGCGCATCAGGAGGATTTGTTCCTCACCGTTGGCCAGACCCTGCGGCACTGATACCTTTCATTATGCCAGCACTCGCTCATTGCCGCCGCTGGGCGGTTTGTCTCCTCGCTTTGGTGTCTGCCGCGACGTTGTGTGCGGCACCGATCAAGATGGGCACGCTCGCGCCCGTGGGCTCCTCGTACCACAAGATCCTTCAGGGGCTCGGCGAGACTTGGAAGCGGGAGTCGGGCGGTGCGGTGGAGCTGAAGATTTACGCGGGCGGAAAAGCTGGCGGCGAGGCGGAGATGGTGGGGCTGATGATGGGGAACAGCCTCCAGGCGGCGGTGCTGACCGCCGTGGGGCTGGGCGAAGTGGACCGCTCCGCCAAAGGGCTCCAGTCGTTGCCCATGGCATTCGAAAGCCTGGAGGAGGTCGATTACGTGGGCGAAAAACTCCAGCCGCGGCTCGAGGAGATTCTGGCGCAAAAGGGTTTTGTGGTGCTGTTTTGGACCGACGTCGGCTGGGTGCGCTTCTTTGCCAACCAGCCGGTCATGACGCCGGACGACCTGCGCAAGCTGCGTCTATTCACGTGGGTGGGCGACTCCGAGCAGATGGAGATCGTGAAGTCGGCGGGGTTTAACCTCGTTGCGATCGAGACAGCCGACATCGTGCCGAGTTTGCAGACGGGGTTGATCGATGCCGTGCCGATGCCTCCCTTTTTCGCGTTGGCGGGACAGGTGGACAAACGCGCGCCGTACATGCTTGAGCTGAACTATGCGCCGCTGGTCGGTGCGTGCGTGGTCAACAAGAAGACGTGGGATGCGCTGCCCTCGGAGTTGCGCGCGACGTTGATGGCCTCGGCGCGTGCGGCGGGCCGGGAGATGAAGGCGACGGGACGGCGCGAGAGCGCGGAATCCGAGGCGGCGATGGTCCGTCGCGGCCTGACGATCGCGAAGCCATCGCCGGAGATCGTGGCCGAGTGGCGCAAGATGGCCGAGGCACAGTATCCGAAAATCCGTGGGCGGATGATTCCCGCGGACGTTTTCGACGCCGCGCTCCGCAGCATCCAGGAATACCGGGCCCAACCTCATCCGTGAAGCTGCCCGGCCCCGATCAGTCCGTTCGGAAGATCCACTGGATGCGCCCGCTGCACGTGGGCGAGGACGTGGTGGTTTCCCTCGCGTTTGCCCTGATGGTGCTGCTGCCGGTCTCAGAAGTGGTGCTGAGGTTCTTTTTCCGCGGGGGAATCCCGTCCTCGGTTTCGGTGGTGCAGCATCTGGTGCTCGTCGTGGGGATGCTCGGTGGCGCCCTGGCTGCGCGGGAGAACCGGTTGCTGGCTTTTGCCGGGGCGGCGCAATGGATCCGCGGGTCGGTGGCGGATGTTGCGCGGGTGGTTTCGCACGGGGTGGGCGCGGCGATGTCGGCGGGGCTGTGCCTGGCGAGCTGGCAGTTTGTGGCGTCGCAGTACCGGTTGGCGCGCATTTTTGCATACGGGATTCCTCTGTGGGTGGTGCAGTCGCTGCTGGTGGTCGGATTTGGTGCGGTGGCGTTGCGGTTGGTCTGGCATGCCGCGCCGAAATGGAGCGGGCGCATGTGGTCGGTGGCGCTCGCGACCGGGGTGCTGGCGGTGGGAATCTGGGCGCCGATCGATCCGGCGGCGTTGCGCTGGCCGGCGCTGGGGTTGCTCGGCATCGCGGTCGTGCTTGGTGCCCCGATTTTCACGGCGCTGGGCGGTGCCGCGATGATTTTGCTGTGGAGCGGTGGCGAACCGATTCTGCCTGTGCCGCTGAAGTTGTACCAGCTGACGGTCAACCCGACGCTGCCGAGCATCCCGCTATTCACGCTTGCTGGGTATTTGCTGGCGGAGAGTCAGGCGGCGCACCGGCTGGTGCGGTTGTTTCAGGCGTTGTTCGGCGGGTTGCGTGGCGGCCCGGCGATCGCGACGACGCTGGTGTGTGCGTTTTTCACGACGTTCACCGGTGCCTCCGGGGCGACGATTCTTGCGCTGGGTGGCGTGTTGATGCCCGTCCTGCTGGCGGCGCGTTATTCGGAGCGCTCGGCGCTGGGACTGCTCACGGGTGCCGGTTCGCTGGGCATGTTGTTTCCGCCATGCTTGCCGCCGATGCTGTACGCGATCATCGCGAGCGGTGGCGGGGTGGTGAGTGTGAGCATCGAGGAAATGTTCAAGGCGGGGCTGTTGCCCGGACTGCTGCTGGTGGGTATGACGGCATGGTGGGGGATCCGGCAGGGGCCAAAACTGGGCGAGGCAGGCCGGCAGCCGTTTGTCTGGGCGGAGGCGAAGGCGGCACTATGGGGCGCCAAATGGGAGCTGCTCGTGCCGGTGGTTGCGCTGGGGTCGTTGTTTGGTGGATTCGCGACGCCGGTCGAGGCCGCTGCACTGACGGCGGCCTATACGCTGGTTGTCGTGAGCGTGCTGCACCGCGACCTCCGGAGTCTGCGAGATTTGTGGCGGGTAATTTCGGAGTGCGGCCTGCTGATGGGCGGCGTACTGCTCATCCTCGGCGTGGCGTTGGGCTTCACTCACTATCTGGTGGACGCGGAGATCCCCGACCTGGCGGTCGCGTGGGCGACGAGCACGATCCACTCGAAGTGGCTTTTCCTGCTCGGGCTCAATCTGGTGCTGCTGGTGGTGGGCGGCTTGGTGGAGATTTACGCGGCAATCGTGGTGATGGTGCCGTTGATCGTGCCGCTCGGCGAGGCCTTCGGGCTGTCGCCGCTGCATCTCGGAATCATTTTCCTGGCGAACATGGAGCTGGGTTTTCTCGCGCCACCGGTCGGGCTTAATCTGTTGTTGGCCTCGTACCGCTTCAAAAAGCCGATGAGTGAGGTGACGCGTGTCTCGCTGCCCATGCTGGCGGTGATGGTGATCGGTGTGCTGTTGATCACGTATGTGCCCTGGTTGACGACATGGTTGCCGAGCGTGTGGCCGTGAGTAGGTGCTGAAGCTGGGCGCGTGGTCGGGCTTCAGGGTTGCCGCATTTCGAGGGCGCTGGCTACGTGTGCGCGATGCACGTGGCATGTACTTCGGCGCTTCGATGGGTTTTGCGATGGCTCTGCGCGGGATGGGCGGCAATGGCGGTTGCGTGGGCGGTGCCGCTTAGCTCGCGTCAGCTGGAGGTGTCGTGCCGCGAGAGCGTGGGCCCGATGGTGGCCACGGGTTCGAATGTCGCGCTGGCGCGGTCGGTAGACGGGGCAATCGGCTTGGCGTGGATGGAGTGTGGCGCGGCACAGGGCGGGCGTTTGTTGTTCGCGAGTTGGGATCGAATGCGTGGGGCGTGGGCTGATCCGTCGCCTGTGCCGGCGATGGCGTGGTGTGCGCCGTTGGACGAAGGGGCGAGCCCGGTGCTGGCGTTGGGCGCAGGGGGGCGTGTCGCGGTGGCGGTGCGGCAGGATGGTGCGTGGATGGTTTGTCTGTCTCCGGATGCTGGGCACACGTGGTCCAAGCCGTTGCGGTTGGCGGCCGGTGACTGCACCCTCGCGCTCGCAGTGTTGTCAGATGGACGCACTCTCGGCGTGTGGCGGAGCCCGGGGGGCGAGTTGCTATTTCGGGTCGTGGAGGAGGGCGCGCCAGCGTTGCCGGTGTGCGATGAGTTGGCTGCGCCGGGGACGTTTGCGCTGGTTCCCCTGCTCGATGGCAGCGCTCTGCTGACGGCGTGGATGTCGAGTGCGGGTGGTGTGGAGGGGCTGGCGGCGCGTGCGTTTGATGGTGTGATGTGGCGTCCTGCCACGTGGGTATCGAAGGACGTTCGCCGGGGCGGTTCGGGCCAGCTCTGGGTGGTGGTGGCGGCGGATGGTCCTCAAATGGGGGCGTTTTGGAGTGAAGGGGCCGCGGCGAAGTTATCGTGGTCGAGCGATGGGGGCCGGGTATGGACGTTGGCTCAGGATTGCGGCCGTGCGTTGAGCTGTGGCGCAATCGCACGTATGCGGGACGGGTCAGTCTATGTGGTGTCGAGCGATGGGGCCGGGCTTTTATTGCGGCGATATAATGCGTTGGGTGGGGGGATGGTCCCGGCCTCGCTGGGGCAGGCAGGCGACCGCACGCAAGTGGTCGTAGAGTGCGAGGATTCCGTCGTGGGGCCGGGGTCGCTGTTGCTCGTGCGAGCAGACCGTGCGGGCCGCGTGGTTTCGACGCGGGTGTTGTTGCCCACGGCGGCGGTGTTGGCGGAAATGGATGCCGATTGTGACTGCCTGGAGGGCCGGGTGGCCGCGGCCGGTTATCCTCTGAAGGGCCGCGTCTTGGTGGTCGAGCGGGCCGGGGTGCCACGTGTGCGGATATGGCAGCACGGGGTGTTTGGCCTCATGCGCGAGGGCGAGCTCGTGGCACGGGTGGCTCCGCGCACGATGGAGCGTCTGGCCTCAGGGCAGGCCTTTTTTGCGCGTTTGGAGCAGCGCGGCGGTGAATGGTGGCTGTTTGACGTGCGCTTGCTCGGCGCGTCGCACTAGCCTGCGCCGGGTTTAGCTCCCGATTGAGCCCGCATCGATGCCGAGGATGCCCGCGGCCTTGGTCTTATCGCCACGACATGCGTGGAGAACCCGCTCGATGTATTCTTTCTCCTGGGCCGCGAGATGGTCCTTGAGGGACGGCCAGCTCTTGGGCTCGCGGAGGCGCAGCGGAATTTGTTTCTCTTCGACGATCCGGGTCTCGGTGGCGCCGGCAATTTGGGATACGACTTGCGCCAGTTCGGGCAGATTGCCGGGCCAGCTATAGGCCGAGAGAATGGCCATGGCTTCGTCCGAAAGCTCGATCAAGTTCGCGTCGAAGAGTGGGTTGGTCGCCTGGTTGAGGTAGTATTTTACCAGCAGGGGGATGTCTTCGCGGCGGTTGCGCACAGCGGGGAGCATGACCGGGAGGGATGCGACGCGGTAAAAGAGCTCGTCGTGGAATTTGCCTTCGTCCGTGAGCTTTTCGAGGTCGACGTCGGCGGTGCAAATGAGTCGGAAGCCCTGCGCGGTGTTGCGCAGGACGCTGACGAGCTCGCGTTGCATGGGCAGGGCGAGGCTTTGGAGGTGTTGGAGGAACAGGGTGCCGCCTTTGGCTTGCTGAACCCATGTGCCGCCGGTGCCGCCCTGTCCGAGTAGCCCTTCCCTGAATGAGGCTTCGGTGCTGAGGGTGCAGTCGATCCGGATGAAGGGGGCGTCTTCCTGCGCACTGTTGGCGTGGAGGACTTCGGCCGCGGTGGTTTTGCCGGTGCCGATCTCGCCCTGCAACAGGACGGGGGTGCGGACGGTGGAGAGCTTTTTGATCTGCTGGATCAGCTTTTTGATCGGGGCGCTCGTGCCGATGATGCGCGTCTCGATGTCGCCTGTCGCGGCGGGGTGCTGGGTGGCCGCGTTTTGTTGTTCGGCTTGGAACTGTTTGAATTCGACGCCGCGCTTGAGGGTGGCGATCAGTTCATCGACACGGAATGGTTTCTGCAGGTAATCGAAGGCACCGAACTTGAGCGCTTGAACGGCACTCTCCGTGCTCGCGTACGCGGTCATGATGATGATGACGCAGGACGGGTCGTACGCTTTGAGATGCTTGAGGAGGGTAATGCCGTCCATCGGCTTCATGTCGATGTCGGCGAGGACCAAGTCGTATTTATCGGCCTTATAAAGTGCGAGGGCCTTCTCCCCATCAGTCGCAAACGCTGTGGCAAAGCCCGTGGGCTGAATCACAGCGTCGAGCATTTCATGGATCGAAAGCAGGTCGTCGACAATGAGAACAGATGGCATGATAACGGGTCCGCGTTAGCGGGAACGTGGTTAGGGGGCTTGTAATGGCAACCGGTTTCTTACTGCACGCCACCGACCACCGCACCCATTTGGAAGATCGGAAGGAACATGGCCATGACAATGCCGCCGACGACGACGCCGAGAAAGACGATTAGAAGGGGCTCAATTAGTGAGGTGAGGGCTGCGACGATTGCGTCGCACTCGGTATCGTAGAAATCGGCGACCTTGCTCATCATGCCATCGACATTGCCGGTGGACTCACCGGCCTTGACCATGTGTTTAATCATGGGGGGGAAAAAGGGGTTTGCTGCGAGGACTTCTGAGACTTGGCCACCTTGGCTGATGTGCTTCGATATCTCGACGCACGCATCCTCGATTTGCACGCGTCCACTGGCACTCGAAACGATTTCGAGGGTGCGCAGGATGGGGACGCCCGAGCGGACAAGGGTCGCGTACGTGCGGCAAAAGCGGGAGAGCGAAATCTTGTGAATGAGAGGCCCGAAAATCGGGGCCTTCACCAAGGCTTCGTCCTTCACCCGACGGCCGCGCGGGGTTTGGGTGAACTTCTCGATGCCCTTGTAGGTGCCAAAGACGATTAGTCCGACCAGCCACCAGTAGGATTTCAGGAAGTTGCTCAGATCGATCAGCATTTGTGTCGGAGCGGGTAGTGCCTTTCCGAAGTCGGCGAACATCGCCGCAAACACTGGAATGACAAAGATCAGAAGCACGTTCACGAGCACCACAGCCAAGCCGATGACCGCGATGGGGTAGGTCATCGCGGATTTTACCTTTTTTGTGAGTTTGACGCTCGATTCGAAGTAGGAGGCGACTTTTGCCAGAATTTCCGCGAGGCCGCCCGAGGCTTCGCCGGCTTCGACCATGGAGATGAAGAGCGTCGGAAATGCTTTGGGGAACTTCTTTACGGCGGAGGAAAACGAGTTACCCGATGAGATATCGAGTCGCACATCACGTATAATAACCTTGAAATAAGGGTCTTCTGTCTGCTCTTGGAGCGCCTCAAGGGTTTGCACGAGCGGGAGTCCGGCGTTCAGCAGGGAGGCGATTTGCTGGGTGAAAATGGCAAGTTCCTCCAAGGGGAGCTTGTACGTCTTGGCCTTTTTCTCGACGGCCTTTTGCTTGGCTAGGTTTTGGGCGGCGAAAAAACTGGGGCGCGTCGATGCTGAACCCTGCCGCAGCTTGGATGCTTTGCTAGAGGAAGCGGAGGTAATAAAAGCCATATGGTTGAGGGATAAACTGCCCGAAAGGCCTCGCAACCACATTTCCGGCCCTAGTTGTAAAAACGGACGGAAACGGCGCTCCTCGTGCGGGTCGGCGGCTGGTGAGTGGCAAGTCGGTCGTTTCCGCTTTACCCACTTGACGCGTGCCTTCGTGCCTAATCTGCTACCGCCCTTCGCGGTCGTAGTTTAGTGGTAAAACCTCTGCCTTCCAAGCAGGTGTCCCGGGTTCGATTCCCGGCGACCGCACCACGTCTCGCTGGTGCATGGCGGGTGCCTGACGCTTCCTTGAGAGGATACAGGCCGTGCCTATGTGGCTTTTTCGCATGAGGAACGGGCAGGGAGTTTGATTTCGCCGCCTTTCCCGCTTGCGCCGTCGCCAGACGCGCTCAACCCTCGCCTAAATCTACGTCCATGCCCAAACGCACCGATCTGAAGTCCATCCTCATCATTGGCGCCGGCCCGATTGTCATCGGTCAGGCTTGCGAGTTTGATTACTCGGGCACACAGGCCTGCAAGGCCCTTCGCGAGGAGGGTTACCGTGTGATCTTGGTGAATTCGAACCCGGCCACGATCATGACGGACCCGGAGTTTGCCGATGTGACCTACATCGAGCCGCTCACCGTCGATATTTTGGAGAAGATCATCGCTGCGGAACGGCCTTCGGCGCTGTTGCCGACGCTCGGTGGCCAGACGGCGCTTAACCTCTCGATGGATCTTAACAAGGCCGGTATCCTCGCGAAATACGGCGTGGAAATGATCGGCGCCAAGCCTGAGGCGATTTCCAAGGGCGAGGATCGCGAGCTGTTCAAGCAGGCCATGATCAAGATCGGCCTCGACTGTGCGAAGTCCCGCACCGTGCACACGATGGATGAGGCCCGTGCCGCGGCCGAGTTGATCGGTGCCTATCCGCTTATCATCCGCCCCTCCTTTACTCTGGGCGGCCAAGGTGGCGGCATCGCGTATAACAGGGAAGAATTTGAGACCATTGTGGCCAACGGCTTGGACCTTTCGCCCGTTCACGAGGTGCTCGTCGAAGAGTGCCTCCTCGGCTGGAAGGAATACGAGCTGGAGGTCATGCGCGACCACAAGGACCAGTGTGTCGTCATCTGCTCCATCGAGAATTTCGACCCGATGGGCGTCCACACCGGCGACTCCATCACGGTGGCCCCGGCGATGACGCTGACGGACAAGGAATATCAGGTCATGCGCGATGCCTCCTTTGCGGTCATCCGCGAAGTCGGCGTCGAGACCGGCGGCTCCAACATCCAGTTCTCCGTCGATCCGAAGACCGGCCGCATGGTCGTTATCGAGATGAATCCGCGCGTCTCGCGCTCCTCGGCGCTCGCGTCCAAGGCCACCGGCTTCCCGATCGCCAAGATCGCGGCCAAGCTCGCCGTCGGCTACTCGCTCGACGAACTGCGCAACGATATCACGCGCCTCACTCCCGCCTCCTTCGAACCGACGATTGACTACGTCGTCACGAAGATCCCGCGCTTCACGTTCGAGAAGTTCCCGGATGCCGATCCCACGCTGACGTCGTCCATGAAGTCGGTCGGCGAAGCGATGGCCATCGGCCGCACCTTCAAGGAGTCTCTGCAAAAGGCGCTTCGCTCTCTCGAAATCGGCGCCCGCGGATTTGGCGGCGGCGGCAAGTTTGGGACTGACGATCTGCCCGACATGCAGACCATCCAGGCCAAGCTGGCGACGCCCAACGCCGAGCGCATTTTCTACATCCGGTACGCCTTCATGGCGGGCCTCACGATCGATGATGTTTTTGAGCTCACCCAGATCGATCCGTGGTTCCTCCACCAGCTCCATGAGATTTTCGAAATGGAGCAGCAGCTCCGCAAGCAGGTCCTCACCCTCATCGATACCGACCTGCTCCGCCGCGCAAAGAAGTTTGGCTTCAGCGATGCCCAGCTCGCGTACATCTTCAAAACCGACCTCGCCGCCGTGCGCGCCGAGCGCAAGAAGCGCAAGATCGACACCACCTACCGCCTGGTCGACACCTGTGCGGCTGAGTTCGAGGCCTTCACGCCCTACTACTATTCGAGCTATGGCGATGAGAACGAGGTCATCCCCTCCACTCGCCGCAAGATCATGATCCTCGGTGGCGGCCCCAACCGCATCGGCCAGGGCATCGAGTTCGACTACTGCTGCGTGCATGCCAGCTTCGCGCTCCGCGAAAGCGGCTTCGAGACCGTGATGGTCAACTCGAACCCCGAGACCGTTTCGACCGATTACGACACCAGCGACCGCCTCTACTTCGAGCCGCTCACGCTGGAAGATGTCCTCGAAATCTACCAACAGGAACAGTGCGAAGGCGTGATCGTCCAGTTTGGCGGCCAGACCCCGCTCAACCTCGCGACCGCCCTGAAGGCCAATGGCGTCAACATCATCGGCACCTCGCCGGAGTCGATCGAGATCGCCGAAGATCGGAAACTCTTCGCCGCCATCCTCAACAAGCTCGACTTGAAACAACCGGCCAACCGCACCGCGCTCAGCGAGGGCGAAGCGGTGGCCTACGCTCGCGAGCTCACCTACCCGGTGCTCCTCCGCCCGTCCTTCGTCCTCGGCGGCCGCGGCATGTTCATCGTTTACAGCGAAGACGAGCTGAAGGCCGTCGTGCGCCAGGTGTTCGATGTCATGCCCGGCAAGCCCGTGCTGATCGACAAGTTCCTCGAAGACGCCATCGAGCTCGACGTCGACTGCATCAGCGATGGCGAGACCTCGGTGATCGGCGGTATGCTCGAACACATCGAGTACGCTGGCGTGCACTCCGGCGATGCCACCATGGTCATGCCTCCGCACACTCTGGGCAAAGCGATGCTCGGCGTGGTCCGCAACGCGACCTACGCGCTCGCCCGCGAGTTGAAGGTCGTCGGCCTGATGAACATCCAGTTCGCGATTAAGGATAACCAGCTCTACGTCCTCGAGGTAAACCCGCGCGCCTCGCGCACCGTGCCCTTTGTTTCCAAAGCCATCGGCGTGCCGCTGGCCAAGCTCGCCGCCAAAGTCATGGCCGGCGCCAAGCTCAAGGACCTCGGCTTCACCCGCGAGCAGACGCCCAAGCACTGGTGCGTTAAGGAGGCCGTCTTCCCGTTCGTCCGCTTCCCTGGCGCGACCATCACGCTCAGCCCGGAAATGCGCTCGACCGGCGAAGTCATGGGCCTCGACGAGGACCTCGGCATCGCCTTCGCCAAAGCGGAAGCGGCGGCCAAGCCCGGCTTGCCCGTCCAGGGCAACGTGTTCCTCTCCGTGAAAGACGCCGACAAGTCGCGCGCCGTGGACATCGCCCGCCAGCTCGAAGCCATGGGCTTCTCCATCTTCTCCACCAGCGGCACCGCCAAGGTGCTCGCGGAAAATGGCGTGAAGGTGAACAAGCTCCACAAGCTCTCCGAAGGCCGCCCGACCGCCGTGGACATGATCAAGAACAACCAGATCGCCATGGTGATCAACACGCCCAGCGGCATGATCCCGCGCCGCGACGAGAACGCCATCCGCTCTGCCGCCTACGCCCACAACGTCTGCATCATGACCACCATCACCGGCGCCTACGCGGCGGTGAACGGTATCAAGGCGCTCAAGACCCACAGCGTCGGCGTCCGCCCGATTCAAAAGTATCTCGGCAACGTCGAGTTCGTCTGAGCCCTCGCCAGCCGTTTCCCGCCGATGCTGATCCGCGAGTTTCACGGGTCTGTTGACGCAGAGACGCTGCTGGCCGCCTTTCGCTCCCAGTTGTACGGTTTTCTCCTCGATAGCGCCCGGTCGTCCTCAGGACGCGGGCGCTATTGTTTTGCCGGCGCGGCGCCGTTTCTGGTGTTTCGCGCCTTCGGCTCCCGTTGCGAAATGACGGGAGCGTCCAGCCAAACCTGCGTGGAGTCGGGCGATCCGTGGGAGAAACTCCGCACGCTGTTGGCCCGGTATCGCTTTGCGCCGCCTCATGCGGACATTCCGTTCTTCGGTGGCGCCGTCGGCTATTCCTCCTACGAAGCCGGCTCGGCGCTGGAGCGCGTGGCGCCCGCATCGCCCGCCTCGCCCGCCGAGCGCGGCG
>ERZ795031.4052-NODE-4052-length-12602-cov-6.791663_pt1 | contig 12602 bp, 9 predicted proteins | sample MGYA00375123_ERZ795031 | MGnify/ENA primary metagenome ERZ795031 (study PRJEB30166, sample SAMN05720159) | activated sludge metagenome | isolation source: anaerobic digester from wastewater treatment plant | place: USA | collected 2015-04-21 ... | reverse complement strand
TCGTGGTTACTGCCGGGAAGGCCAGGCTATAAGAGAATAAGAGACCAACCGGGATTTACTCACGGCCATCCTTAAGACGACTGATTTGTGCAGGACTGTTTCATCTCTCATGACGGCTGCTAGCATAAAGGCATGGTCTTTGTTGTGGAAGATGCCCTCCAAGGAAAAGGATCCTCGGAGGGCATCGGTTCTTTTACCTGATGGATGCCTTTACGCTACTTTGCGCCTAACGGAATCCTAGAACCCTACCGCCTGGCCGTTCCTGTCAGCGATGGTGCCGCCACTCAGCGCTCCTGAGTTCAGGTCTATGAGGATACCCACGTTATTGCCGGGTGCGTTGGCAAGCTGCGTCTTATGCCCCATGGCCTGCAGCTGCGCTATAACGTCCGGGGACACTCTCTTGTCTATCTGCATGGTCACGGTAGCGCCTGGGATGTAGAAGTCGGGGTTCGCCACCAGGCTTATGGCGGTCTTGGAAACCGCATCCTGTACGGGAAGTCCGAAGTCGATCACGTTCAGCAGTGCCTGGAACTGGGTCTGCCCGATCGTCTCTCCTCCTGAGCTTCCAAATACGAAGAACGGCTTCCCGTCCTTGAGCACTATCGCCGGACCGTTACCCAGCAAAGCCGCCTTATGAGGGGCTCCGTAGTTGACGTTCTCGGGATACGGGGAGAACGATCCGTTCCTGGTCCCGTTGTTGAACAGTATCCCGGTGTTGCCGACCACTACACCGGTGCCGAATATACTGCCTATGGTCGGCGTGCATCCTACCACGTTGCCGAATGGATCCACAACGGAGAAGCTCGTCGTGCAGCCTTCGATGCTCGTCCCTATCTCCACGCCTTCCTTTATCGATGCCGCTGCATCGACCTTAGGAAGGACCGGCAGCCAGGCATCGTCGGATTTCTGGTACTTCCACGGATCGCCCGGGCCTGGATAAGGGATGGCCTTGTCGATATTGATGAGCTTGCGGCGCTCGTCCGCATACTCCTTGGAGCACATGGCTTCCAATGGCATCTTGATGAAATTTGGGTCTCCTATGTACTGGTAGATATCCGATTTGGCTACCTTGATGCACTCAGATATAAGATGCAGGGCCTTCGCGCTATTGAAGCCGTACTGCCCGACGTCGAACGGTTCGATAAGGTTCAGCTGCATTATCAGCTCTATGCCGGTACGCGAAGTCGGGCCGCTGCAATAGACATCAAAGCCCTTGTAGGTAGTATGAACAGGATCGCGCCAGATAGGCTCGTAATCGTCGAAGTCCTTGGCCGTGAACAGGCCGCCGACCTCATTGTAAAACCTTACGAATTCCTTTGCGATGTCGCCTGTGTAGAACCTGTCATAAGCTGCCTGCAAAGCCTCCACCCTGGATTTTCCGTTCTTGAGGGCGACGGCTTCTGCTTCTACCAGCTTCTCATAAGTCCGAGCAAGGTCCGGGTTCTTGAGAAGCTCCCCCACCTTCGGCACATTGCCGCCGGGGAGGAATATCTTCTTGGTAGTAGGATAGAGCTCGATCATCGTTTTGTTCTGCGCTATCCAGTCTACGTCTTCCTCATTCATGGGAACTCCGTTCTTAGCATAGTAGATGGCCGATTCAAGCACCTCTGCCAAGCTCTTGGTCCCGAACCTCTGTAACGCCACGATCCAGCCTCCGAAATTCCCGGGCACCTTGCCCGCCAGATATCCCCTGTCCCTGTCGGCCGCCTTGCTCGTCTTCATGTCCAAAGCGTAAGGGGCCGTACCTGTCATCTGAAGGCAGAAGACTTCGGCCGTCGGCGACCAGAATATAGTCATCTCTCCGTTGCCGCCGGGACCGGACATGTATGGTTCTGTAAGGCTTAGCGTGGATGCGACCGCGATGGTCGCGTCTATTGCGTTTCCTCCATTCTTGAGTACGAACAGGCCGGCTATGGACGCAAGATTGCGCCTGGAAGCGACCATACCCCTGGTTCCTGCCGTATATGCGGTATATGGCCATGTCGCATCAGCCTTGTATATGCTAGATACCCAAAGTAGCCCGAATATGACGACCAATGTCATGATCACCCGCGGCAGCTTTGCCAACACTCTGCGATAATACATCCCATCATCCTCCTAATCGGCAATCTGAGTAGTAGCCTTGTAGAGCCATGAATAGACTCGTTTACATTCCAGACGTTAACGAATCGTGAGCGCCTATACCATGCTTATTTACTCGAAATCCAAGCTCTCCGCTTCCTCACCCTCCTTTCTTTCTCTACATGTTCTATTTACTTGTCTAACTGGTGTTTGGTCAGTGCGTCCGTATATTCGTGAATAATATTTCGTTGCAGGTCTCTATTTTCCTTTGATAATTGAATATTTCAATTTACGAACATGCCCGAATGATTATGGATGATACGTTTTCGGCTGCGATTTAGAATCAGCAGGATCATTAATAAGGATTCTTTCAGCTGTGCTTGATATTGGGCGTCTAAATGTAGAGGTTGCATTAGATTAGAAAATGACATTAGACAAGAGGGCTGAAAAGATGGGGCGAATGATGTGGTTTTATGGTACTGGGCAAATGGGGTGCAGCTGCATCAAGCGCCGCACCCCGGGAGCATCATCCTAGTCGTTTACTTCTATCGCCCTGTCTACGATCTCCGCTGGGAGCACGAGTCCCATCTCCGCCAGCGCCGGCGAGTTGACGTAAATACCGTATTCGCTGATAGTCTCGTAGGGTATCTCAGAAGCCTTTGCTTCCTTTTTCAGTATCTTCGCCGCGATAGCCCCGGTCTGTTTTCCCAGTTCAAAGTAATCGATTCCCGCAGCCGCTACACAACCTAATTCGACCTGGCCGATTTCGCTTCCGTAGACAGGGATGCCTGCCTCGCGGGTCTTTTCCAATATTGATGAGGTGACACCTACCACGTTGTTGTCCGTAAGATTGGAAAAGCAGTCAACACGCTTGGCTATCAGAGTATCAGCGGCGAGCGTCGCTTCGGACTGTTGTGTGATCCCTATCGGAACTATGGTGAAACCATAGATAGGAGCCTTTTCTTCGAATTCGGCTATGGTTGACACTGAGTTAAGCTCGCTGGTCGTATAGATTATGCCGATGGTGCTAGCTTCTGGTTGTAGCTTTCGGATTAGGTCAAGCTGGGCGTCGACCGGCAGCTTGTCGCTCGTGCCCGTTACGTTGCCACTGTCCAGTTTGGCCCTGGCCGGATCCGATATTGCCGAGAAGACGACCGGTATATCCTTATCCTCTGCTGCGGCATAGCATGCCGTTGCAGAAGGAGTCGCAATCGCCATCATAAGCGCTACGTTGTTGCTCGAGAAATTCTGCGCTATCTGGGTGGCTATGGCGTCATCGAAGCCGGCGTTCTGATAATCTATCTCAAAGTCCTTGCCCTCTGTAAGGCCGGCATCAGCCAGGCCCTGGATGAAGCCTTTCCTTGCCTTGTCCAGTGCGTCGTGTTCTCCATACTGTGATATTCCTATCGTCGGTACCTTCTTCTTACACCCGGAGACGAACAGAATCGCCAGAGTAATCATCAATATTGCAGCTACATTCCTTTTCAATTTCTCTCCTCCATACTCTTTTCTTAGACTGGTAGAAACTTTCCAAATCACTCCGATTGCCTAGATGAACTTGGACATATCTGTTTCCTCCCCCTGGGTGTATAAAAAAACAGCCTCATCCCAATCTGGGACAAGACTGCCGTCCTGCGGTACCACCCAACTTGACTTCTAAGAAGCCCTCTCTTTCACGTACGACATGATACGTGTCCGCTGGATAACGGGCCGGCTTCCCGTTGACGCCTACTGGTCGGCATGCGAGCCGCTTTAAGGTCACCCTCACAAGTGAATTCATTCAGCTTCTTAATATGGCCCTTGCACTCTCGGCCACTCGCTGGGATTCGCCCGCCGAAATACTACTCTTGCTCATCGGTTATTTATATGCGATTGTTCTTGAGTATATATTCCAAGATGTCCTTTGTCAACGAGATTGATTGATGCAAGCCTAAGTGGCCATTGCCGTATGGAGTCAATCGACCGATGACGAACTGGTTCCCTCAGTACAAGGAGTCCTCATAGATTATAGGGGTGGACTCCCGGTAATTGTTTGCAGCTAGACCGATTTGCTGGTTGTGCTATCGAAAAGTACGATGGGATCATTGTTTTTGATGATTTGCCCTTTAACTAGAATGAAGTCATTGTCCACAAGGGTTTCAACTTACTAACAAGAACTATGCCTTTATAGGTAGAAGATCTCCCATTAATTCGAAACAGAGAGGAAGATCTCCGAGTACCGCGAAACCTATCTAGAGGCCGATTATCCATGTCAATTAGTATTGACCCACATAATTACGAGGAATTCTCTTTCGTTGAAGTATCCCGTTCGTATTCATTGCGGAAGATAACACCTTCAGGGAATTAGGAGAGGGATAGCATGGTGCGTGATCATTTGGCATGTAGGATGCAAGAAGCGGATATTGCTGGGGCCGTTGACATCTGGGTCGGGCAATATAAGAAATATTGTTGCAGCTCAAAATCATTTCCCCGCACTTGGATAGATGATACCAGTATGATAGCGGGCTTTTTGAGCAAGAAAGTCCATGGGGGGGCCGCAATTGTTGTTAAGTCGGACGGCAGGTTGCTTGGATACTTGGCATTTGATGAATTTCCTTTTCATGGGGAGAAGTCGGTTTTCTGTCCATCAATAGCGCATGCGGCAATTGATGAACATAAGGAGGAAGCATATCTGTCCCTGTACGAATGCATCTCGAAAGAATGGGTAGGCAGGGACGTTTTCAACCACATGTGGACGATCTTTTTTAATGATGACAAGCTGAGGAGCATTTTATTTGACCTGGGCTTCGGTTCTTACGTTGTAGATGCTTTTGCTTGTGCGAATGATGTCGTGGCAGGAAATTCGTTTCATAGAATCCGAAAAGCTGAGTTGTCTGATATAGAAATATTAAGCAATCTGGCAGAAGAATCAAGAGAATACTACAGCTCGGCGCCCCTTTTCCTTAAAAGAGGGCGCTATTCCATAGATGCTATTGCAGAAGTAATCAGCAATTCCAATATCTTCATAGCTTATGAAGGTGATAATCCAGTAGGATTCATCAACGTAAGTGTCTCCACAATGGATAACATTATCGAACTGTCCTCGATAAACAGTGGGTTGATAGACGAGATCGGCGTATACGTAAAACCGGAGTACAGAGGCAAAGGATTAGGTAAGGCTCTCTTAAAGTGCGTTTTTGATCACTGCAGAAGTCTAGGAATCGAGAGTATCCATGTCGACTTTGAGACAGCCAACTTGTTTGCCAATAAATTCTGGAGGAAGCACTTCGATCCGATGCTCTTGTCTTTGAGAAGGACGGTAAACAAGGACATTAACGATCAAAGAATTAATGTTAAAGGACGATAACTCTTTCAGTAAGGTTGTGGCTATTATCGAATTGTTATCAAGTCGTATTAAGCATAATTTGCCAATAATTGGGTGATTCAGCCAACATGGATAGACTGTAGGGAAAGGATATTGAGCTGTTATTTCTAATTCCTCTGCTCAATATATATTGGCTGATGTACTTGTTGTGCCATGAAGGGCTCAAAATCCTGATCCTCTAGTTGGGGATTATGTGGTTCACTCGGATGAATCTTTCTCAGTTACCAGATCAGTGCCTTTTTTGTTGTATGTCTCAATTTTCATTATCTCCGGAATCGCCGTTGCGGCGAGTGCTGCTAGTACACACAGCGCACCCGCACCGATGAACCAAATCCTAGTGCCGAAGACATCAGCCGTCGGCCCTGCTGCGAGCAGGCTTAAAGGCATCATCGCTGTAGCGCCGGCCTGCAGGAGCGAGAACACCCTCCCTTGCATATCCTGCATCACACCTGCTTGCATAATCGCATGGAGCGGTCCGTTTGTTAACACCTGTGATACTCCCAGTACGAAGCTTGCGGCTAAAACCATCCAAAAGCCGGATGCAGGAATCAACCCGATAAGCGTGATCGATACACCAACGCCTATGATGCCTGCAAGGCTCGTCATTATCTTGCGCTTAAATCCGCCCCACGCCGATAGCAAGAGGCCACCAGAGATTACGCCGATGCCAACCAGTGTCTCAAGTAGCGCCAGTTGCATAGCGCCCAAACCAAAGTCCTTCGTTACTAGGATAGGCATGAGCGATCCGGCGGGAGCAAGGAGAAAATTGATGAGCATAGCAAGGAAGATTAAGTAGAGTAGCCCTTTCCACTTTGCGACGTAGGCCAAGCCGGCTTTTAGGTCGGCAAAATAGGTTCGCAATACCGAATCGTGATGTCCTTCCTCAGTTGTCCGGACCGGTTTTGGTATGGAAAAGAACAACAGCGGTACAATACCCATAATTGCGGTTACCAGGTCGATCGCAAGTATCCCTTGAGTAGGCATAAGCATTATAAGAAGGGCGCCCAGAGGCGGCGAAAGTATGTTAATAGCGCCGTGCAGTGACTGATTGATTCCGTTTACCCTGGTAAGGTGCTTCGAGGGTACTAGCAGGCTGGTCGATGACGTCATCGCGGGCGAATGGAACGCCCCGCAGAGTGACCTGAACGCCATTATTGCGAAGACGTGCCAGACTTCGACACTCCCCATCATGAAGAGCGCCATCAATACCCCTGTAGCAAGTGCGATCGAAAGGTCGGCTATAATCATGATCCTCTTTCTATCCAACCTATCGATAAGAGGACCGATGAACGTACCTAAAACGATCTGCGGAAGAAGAGCCATCATAGTCGCGGTCGAAAGCACCGTAGCCGACCCTGTCTTCTCAGTCATCCACCATACCAGAGCGAACTGCACAAGAGACGAACCTAGTAACGAAAACGCCTGTCCAGTCCAGATGATGAAGAACCTTGGCATCCAACTGGATTCGATTCTGCTGTTGTCTCTAAACATAAGAATCTCCTTCCCCGCTGAGCCTTTTCTAGTAAACTCCATCTTAAGTGCTGTTTTCTATTCGCCAGGTATATCTATGATGCCTTTTATTGTTATTCTTTCGATTACCTCGAGATCCTGTGATATGCTGATATCTTTCTGTAGGTGAAGGAGCCTAATCATGGAGATGTTCAATTTCTCCTTCTTTCCTACCTACTGGTTTACTCTGTCGGTTGTAATAAGAACGGACTTACGATTATGGACACTTAACGCGATTAACCTTAGCATTAAAGCGCTTAAGGCTATATGCGAGCAGCGTTTGATAGGTTAGATTTCGTTATTATGGGAACCACCCTGAGCTAGCAACTGTATTAACTAGACTTTAGCTAAATTTACAGCAATATGGAAGGGCGGAGACTTTCATCTCCGCCCTTTTTATTGGGGTGCAATATCTTTCTGGTATGCCACTTGGTCCTTGGAACCTGGATTCACTTATCGAAAACCATTAGCCTGGCCGATGCCCTGTCTTTTCCGATGCTCCCTTAAATACAACATTATAGGAACAAAGTTATCAATGCGAAGGTGCTTTCTCTAGGGCGATCCGTACTAAACGAAAGCCCAAACCGCTGCTCATATAGCCGGGTATTATGCTTAAACGATATGCTGATCTGCAATACTGAGGATCGTAGTACCAGCCTCCACCGCGAACGACACGGTAAGAACCTGTACAGGGTCCTTTAGGATCCGTCACGTCATCTACGTCGTATGAAGCAGCGTACCAGTCGCTGCACCACTCCAGCACGTTTCCGTGCATGTCGAACAAACCCCAGTCGTTAGGTTTCTTCTGTCCTACAAGATTCGTTTTTTCCAATGCACTGCACGAGCTGCAGGCATATTCGCTTGAACCGCAGTAGTCAGGGTCGTCACCCCAAGGGTATCTCGTTATGCTTCCAGCTCTGCAAGCATACTCCCATTCAGCCTCAGTAGGAAGCCGGAACACCCCGATCTCCATTTCATTAAGTTTTGCGATGAATTCCTGGCAGTCATCCCAGCTTATCTGCTCGACAGGATTCTCAGGTATGTAACTGAATTTGGAAGGGTACGTTCCCATCACTGCTGCCCACTGTGCCTGCGTCACCTCATAGATGCCTACGTAGAACGGCTCAGATATGACAATCTGACGCTGAGGCCCTTCATCACAATCTCTGTCCATCTCGTCATCAGGCGAGCCCATAAGGAATACACCTGCAGGTATTAGTCTCATCTTAATCTGTACCTGGTTAGCTCCTGGTATGTCCAATGCTATATCGGAAGCTGCTTCTTGTAAGGTAGGTACAGTCTCTTTTGAGTATATGGGCGGTGTAATCCATGTGATGCATATGAGCGCGGCTAAAACAAGGACGGTAATCATCCTCTTCATCTTTCACTCACCTTTCTTTATAGTTATTTTGCCATATTTATACAAACATTAATAAACTCAAGCTAAAATGTGCTGTATGTTCTGTGCCTTTAGAAGATGGAACCAGAGGGCGTCGTGCCCTTTATGCCTGGTTAAGCTATATTTGGCTAGCAAGCCAAGGGAATGCAGTGAAAAGTAATCCTTATTTATATTATACAACGTATCCTGTGTGTAGCAAAACAGGAGACAGTAGAACCTACCATAGAAAGTGCCTAGAGAACGTCACACGTTCTGATAGACCGAGAGATCAGCCATTTAATCAACATTATTAGCTTCGGGTTGACGGCGGCCTTTCATGGTGTAGGGAAAGGGCGTCTAGATAAGAAGGTGCCGCCAAAGGTGGGGGTTCTACATATTAAACATTGTCATATATAAGAAGACTCCGCTCGTTGTTCGGTTATTGGATTCTTTTGTTTACGAACGCAATTCTTCTTAAGATACCGGACTCTGTGCCTTTTAGTTTCGTTTTGTTTGGACTGACACTTGAGGTATCCTAAACACTTCTCATCGCTGTAACTAGGGTAACCTAGAGTTCAGTTTACATATATGCTCGAAATTCTCAAGCGTCCTCAAAAACCATAGCGCTTCTGATTGTACATTCAGATACGTGCGTGCCAAATTCAACCAAGCTAAAAAGAAAGAGGATCGTTTGGATTTTCCAAACGATCCTCAAGCTCTGGTACGCCACCGGGGACTCGAACCCCGGACCCACTGATTAAGAGTTCTATTCCCCTTGCTTTTCTGTACTCGATAATTCTCGCCAATTCTCTCTGTAGTGCAGTTATGTCTGTTGAATGACTTGTCCGCTTCTTCCTATTCGCTCCCGTTTCCGTTAATTCTCGATAAAAAGTGTAGAAAAAGTGTAGACGCTCAGCAATCTGTGTAGCAGGCATTCTATTTTGAAAGATCTTAATCATCATTCATGCTTAGTTTTGACCTAGAAACAATTTGCTAAGGCACTCCTCGTTCTCCTCAACATTTTCTTGGCTATTATAGGAGGAGCTGCTATTTCGCTGTTGATATCTTGACCTATATAGATTAATGCCAATTGAACAGGTATTTCTTACCAAAGTCTTCACGATAGTAATCTGCTAGACGACTATCTTCCTTAGCTTCTTCCAGGTGCATTACTAAATGTGCGCATACCTTCTCCCAAGTAGTTACAACACAATGATTCGCCCAACTTTCCTTTATTGCCTCTTTTCTGATGGATTTTATTTCTTCGCCTATTTTTATATTATGTTCGGGATAAATAAAAACCACGTAACTATTCTTATCAATATGAACTATATTCCTTAGTATCTGATAGTTCTCCAGGAAGTAGCCCTTAGCCATCTCTAAGTCAGTTAATGTCTCCTTAAACTCGTCCCTGTTTCTTATCAACGGAAAGTATACATTAGAGAACTTCTTCATATGTGCATCATCTTTAGTGGCTTTCCCAAATCCATTTTCTGAGTACTTGATTTCAAAGAATATCTTCACTCCCGTTTTTAGCTGCATATAGAAGTCGAATCTTGTTCTTGTGCTTACTGTATCTTCCAGCTCAGATACCTTTTCAAAGGTTATAGTATCGTAATCAATCTCTCCTGATAGTCCCAACATATTGGTTATTATGTCCAGTTTATGCTGCTTTAATAGAGGGTAGAAGAAATTAAAACATGCCGCTTGAGATGAGTTTAAGTGGCTGAAGTCCCTATGTAAACTAATCCTTGCCGGCTTAGCATAATCCCAAAAATCGTTCCTGAAGCTTTCGAGGATATTATGTCGCTTCAAATCTTCCGGAAGTATGTGATCATATTGCAGATTCCTACCTCTATGTTTGTAGACTCCTTTCCCCTTGATCTGCATTACTTCTTCTTTGTACTTTGCCATGTGGTCAATTGCTCTAGTTCTAAAGTCCCTAAGGTCGATGCTTCTTGCTTCCTCAACCCAATAGTCGCTAATCGACCTAAATCTCTCGTAAGGGAATTTGCTATTTGCCAAAAAAACAAAACCAGACCCGTTTGGCAATTTATCTTCTGGCAGCTCTTCTATAACTGAATAGTAAGCTTCAAGAGAACCCACATACCAAAAGGCTCTTAAAATATCCATGCCAGTATTTGAATCCACATGTTCAATAATTATCATCTGTCTATTACCAGATATATAATATGGCTTCCTAATGCAAGTTGCTGGGTCATATTGGGAATGGATCGTAACATACTTACCCTTAATGTCATCTACATTGAGCTTTCTTGCATCTAGGATTGACATCTCAAGGCTCGCTTCACTGCAAAATTTCTTCAAAGCTCTAATAATCGCTCTTCTATTATTGTTACGTATAATCAGAAATCTATATGTCCCAAACCTCAACAAGAATAAATTCAACCATCTTTCAACCTCGGTCTCTTTACTAAGAATTGAGTATCCAGTTACATACTTTAAATACTCTTCGTCTATTGCAGACATTTTTCCGTGAACAAATTCCCTTTTCATAGAACGTTGCATACTGAAAGGCACAACAATCCCTCCTCTGTTTTACCTGCTCTCGGAGAAGTGAGCTTGCCAACATCGTAGTACCAGACTTGATGTTTATCTTTCGACTCCGGAAGTCAAATTCCTCCAGCTAGCGAGGCAAATTCGGCTAGTGTAAGATATCATCCTGCCGTGCGGTCTATATTCATTGCAGCGACATTTATTACTTCTTTAAGATCAGGGAAGCACACCGGTATTATTCCCATTCTCTTAAGCGTCCCAATGTTCACTCTTTTTCCATCACCAATCTTCTCGTTAATCACTTCTGTGGGCACTACCCAGAACTCCCATTTAGATAGATCCAGAGGATTCAACGTGTTTTTATCCTGGTACTTTAGGAGGGCAAATACATATAAATCTGCTCGTCTGAGAAAGCTTCCATCTTGTTCAACCGACGTATCTGGCTTCGTCCTGTTACATGTAAATGATATCGGAGATAGCTTCTTCTGCTTCCAACTTTGAAGATATGCTGCAGACTTCACCTCAATTTTAATCCCATCTCGTGTTATCAAATCATAAGGCTCCCATAGGATTCTAATGCCTTCTTCAGAAATCCCTAGAGCTATAGCTACAATATATTCTGCTAATACCCCCCTATACGCATTGTTTACGATGTCATAGTAGGCCCATCGTAAAAATTAAGAGAGTGTGGCCAGTATTTACGACTTCGTAATAAAGGGTTCTGCCCCATCCTTCTTATGTGACTCTATTCTATCTAGGGCATCCGGAACTACTTTGTCGATATTTCTACCCCATGCTCTATTCATTCAATCTTCATGCCAACTAGTATTCATGTTCTGCACGCCCATAACACCATATCTATCTTCCGTGGCGTCCAGAACTCGGTCTTGTTAGTTGTATTCAGCATTTTGGCTTTGCCTTTTAGGATTTCTATGAGCAGAGAACCCGCCTTAATGCTGATACAGAGAGGGTTAATTTTTCGTACTTCTATTCTTTGTGGTAGAGCCTCCACCTTGATGAGTTCCTTTACGACGAACTGATCAACAGTTCCGAACTGTTCAGGAAATAGTAAAGCCAGCAACCCAGATGCACCTGCTGTTCCTAAGCCATACACCCTACTAAGGACAGTAAGCCCTTGAACCGTGTCTTCTTGATTGAATAAGAAGAGCTCTCTTTGAATAGATTCTAGCTCGTAAAGCTTATTCTCAAGTTGATATCTACAAAGCTGTCTCCTTGTAGTCGCTAATCTATTAGGAGCAGTGTATTTCCAAACAAAGTACTCATTATATAGGAACTCGTAGAACTCCTTTACTGACATGCCCTTTACCCTATACGGATCAAGGCTATCCATTTTCTTCTCTAATGCTAGATTCTCAGGCTTCACAAACTCCCAATACTTGTCGAGCGATTTCTTCCATAACTGCTCATCACTGGAGCTCCACATGTTGGTAATATCCATCACGTAACCTCCTAACTAAGGAATCCAACCCATTACTTCCTTATCTACCAAGGCATGTGATCTGCGTCAGGTGCGTCACTTTCATCCCGATTCCTCTGGTTTATTCAGCTCAGTTTAATGTGTTGATCCAACTCCCTTGTAGTGACTAATCCCAAAGAATGTCTACAGATAGGTCTCTTTCTAATCTGTATTTACCACAGTCAGGGCATTTGAACTTTGACGGATCTACATCGAACCATACATCATCTCTAGGAATAATAGATCTTCTGCATTTTTTGCACCTGTGCTTTGAAAAATGAGTACCGCCACTATGC
>ERZ795031.4051-NODE-4051-length-12603-cov-6.914967_pt1 | contig 12603 bp, 8 predicted proteins | sample MGYA00375123_ERZ795031 | MGnify/ENA primary metagenome ERZ795031 (study PRJEB30166, sample SAMN05720159) | activated sludge metagenome | isolation source: anaerobic digester from wastewater treatment plant | place: USA | collected 2015-04-21 ... | reverse complement strand
AGTGCGTGGGAATCGTGCCGTAGTGGTTGGCCAGGGTGTTGCAGACAAGCACCTCAACCCGGTTTTCCCCCGGTGTGACCAGCCCGGAGACGTCCACCCGCCAGGGCGGGGTGACGCGGATGCCCGCGGGCTTCCCGTTGACAATCACCTCCGCGGACGCGGCCACCGCGCCCAGGTCCAGCGTGACACGGCCCCGGGTCTGCTCGTCTGAAAGGGTAAAGGTCTTCCGGTACCACATGCCGCCGGAGTACTCCGCCAAAGCGCCCCGCTGCGACCAGTCGCCCAGGGGCATCATGCCGGGGCCACAGTCGAGCTTAACAGGCTCGGGCAGGGCCGCGCCGCCATGGCAGCCGGGCTCCCGCTCCACGCGCATCGCCACGGCGGCGGCCGCCGCCCTGGGTGTGCGGACCGCCGCCGTGTATTCCACCGTCCCGTCCGCGCGCGCCGTGCCCTTCTCCACCGTCATGGGCTCGCCGTCCGCCCACGCCTGCAGGGCGCCGCGGACAGTGACTTTCATCGCCCGCAGACCCGGGGGCGATGTGAAGCGGTACCAGCCCGCGGCGCGCGTCGCCTCCGGCGCTGGGTCAAAAGGCAGCACGGCGGGATTGTCATGCCAGCGCATGGACAGGGGGACATCAGACGCCGCAGAGGGCACTCCGGCGCGCTCCAGCACGAAATGCGTGCGCCCCGGCGCGTCGTAGCGCAGAAGCACGGTGTTCACACCCGCCTGAAGGGCGATGGGGGCGTTGGGATCCTCCACCCGGCCGCCATTCACCCACAGCGCGGCGGGTTTCATGTTCCCCATGCGCGCCAGCGCGTTCATCGCCTGCGGCGCGTTCACAGTGGTCCAGAGATAATAGCGGGTGCCTGCCTCCTCCTTCTGGTACTCAATGAAGATGCCGGTGTACTTTGGCGCGCCGAGGACGATGAAGTCGTCCGACACCATCTTCTTCAGGCCGTGGTGGCCCTGCGGACCCGGGTCGCCCTCCACGCCCCAGCGGGTGGAGTAGTCGTAGGACTGCCACTGGTGCTCCTGTCCTCCGATCGAAACCGGCACGGATGGATCCACCGCCGTCATCGCCGCGAGGGCGGCGTCCGCCTCCGCCGTCTCCGGCAGCGGCCCAAGTTTCCAGAACCGCTGGCCGAAGGAATGCGTGACGGTCTTCCATCCGGAGCTGTCCACGTCCGCCCGCTCCCAACCCGGGGCGGGGGCCGTCTCAACGGCGTAAGCGAAGCGGCGGGCCTCCCCGCCGATGACCTGGTCCGTGGCGGGCAGACGGAAATCACCCCAGCGGTTGTCCAGCGTCGGGGCCAGCTCCACCTCCCAGTCGCCGTCCAGCGCCACCGGAGGCGGCGCGGCCTCCGCAACGCCGCGCAGCACCGTCTCCACACCGTCCGCCCCGCGCACCGTGGCGGTCTTTTCGCCCGGCGCGGCGGCGTATCCGGTGACAACGGGCCGGCCTTCCGACACCGACAGGCCGGCGACCTCGTCGAGATCGGTGCCGACGACGGACGGCGCTGCGCCGGGGGAGAACACGATGAGCTGCGCCTCGTCCGGCCCCAGCGGCATCCGCACCCGCGTGCCGCCCCCGGCCGGGGCGTGGGTGGGCAGGGGCCGTGAGGTCCCGGACCAGGGGTCCCACAGCTCCACGACACCCGCCGCGCGGAAGAGGCATTCCGAGTTCCGCGCCGCGCCCATGACCATGTACACGTCCCTGTCGCCAATGACCCGGTGGAGCACCTGCCCGCCGTCCCCCGGCACGAAGTCGCGGGGGATGGACGCCGAAATCAACGCCGCCGCGGCGTCCACGTCGGAGAGGGCCGCGCCGACCCCGCCCGTGCGGCTGCGGCGCGGTTCGACGGCCTTTCCGGTGCGGGCCTCCTCCGCAGTCACGCCGAAGAGTTCCCGGACCGCCTTGTCCAGTTGCCGGTCGTCGCGGCCGGCGCGGTCCGATGCCTCCGGCAGGGCGCCCAGGGCGACGACCACGCCGCCCGCTCGGAAGAAGGCCAGCGCCTTCTCGATGGTGGACCAGCGCGCGGCCTTCATGGCGGGCAGCACCAGCACGCGGTAGGCCTCTCCGGACACCAGCAGCTGCCGGTCGCGGATTTCCGCCCGCTCCAGGGACTCGAAGTCCATGAAATCGAAATCCAAGCCGTGCTTCATGTACAGGCACTCGCCCGCGTCAAAGGCCGTCTTCACGGCGCGGTCCCCGGCCATGTCCGCCTCCAGCGGGGCGACGGGGTACATGACCGCCACGTCGCAGCGGTGCGCCCCCTGGCTGAGCAGGTAGCTGAGCCGCTCGAAGTACTTGAAGAAGGCGCCCATGTGGTCCCAGTAGGGCATGCGGAAATGGAAGCACGGCGGGGCCCACTCCCAGAAGCCGCCGTGGGTCGTGTAGTACAGGCCGTGCAGGTTGAGCAGGCTGGCGCCGTAGAGGAAGTTCTTGCAGGACGAGTCGAAGATGGTGGCCGGCGTGGCGCCCCAGCCGAGGCTGTGGTAGCCCTCCAGCCAGACCCGGGGCCGCCGGTACAGGTGCGCCATGGAGCTCGACACCTTGTCCTTGATCAGGTCCGCCTTCCCCCCGGGCGTGTCATGGCCCGGCGCGGCGTACCAGCGCACGCAGCGGAAGTAGTCGCCGAACTCGGCGGGGTTTCTGCCGCGGCTGCCCGGGTCGCAGGCGTACATGATTCCCCGGCTCCAGTGCCACTCGAAAACGGGGCGGAAAAAGTTCTCCTCCTCCAGCGACACCATCACGTCCGAGTAGTCCAGGCGCACCTTGGGCGTTTCCGGCCCGATGTCGGTGAACAGGGCGGCCAGCAGCGGGACCACGTCGTAGCCCTTGCGGCGGCGGAACTCGGCCGGAAAGGACTCCGACCAGAGCCAGCCGTCCACCCCGAAGGTCAGCTCGTCATGGAAAAAGTAGTTGAGCGCCTTTGAGAGGTCGCCGGGGCAGTGGTCGGCGAAGGGCTGGAAGAACCGCTCAATGACCTTCCTCCCCGAGGCGGGGTTCATGGGGTCCACGGAAAACTCCGGCGACTCCGCATGCACCACCGTCACCTCCCAGCGCCCCCTGGGCGGGGTCCACTCCAGGCGTCCCTCCCGCGCGAGCGGGGTCAGGTCCTCCAGACCCTTGCCGCCGTCCAGCCGCCGCGCGGTGACGCGCACCACGCCGCCGGGCAGCTCCAGGGAAAGGGGCGTCCCCCCCTCCGCCAGCTCCTTCTTCGCGCGGAGATGCGCGCCGCGCAGCGACCCGTCGTTCACGCCGATCTGGCGGAAGAGGTTGTCGCGGCCCGGCCAGTCAATGGTGTAGCCGCTGACGCCGATGCCCATGTCCCGTTTGCGGCATTCCCCGGCGATCCAGCGCCAGGTGTTCCACCATTCCTCCGAAAAGATGGGGGGCTCCATGGGATAGGTGGTCATGGAGGGGTCGTGGGCGTAGTTCACCTGCACACCCGGCATGCCCGCCGCGTGCAGCTTGTCCAGCTGCCAGAGCAGGCGGTCCCGGTCCAGCGGGTCGCCGGTCCACCACCAGAAGGGCACCTCGCCGTATCCCGGCGGGGGCGCGGCAAACGCCTTCAGGAGGTCCGTGCCGGGGGCGTTCACCGGGAAACCGGGCGCATCCCCGGGGGGCGGGGGAAGGTTGGCCGGATCACTGAACTCCAGATTGGCCGCCGACACCGGCAGCGCGCACAACCCCGCCAGCAGGACCGCGGAGACGCCCATGAGAGACCCTTTCACTGTTGTTTGGAAACCGCGCGGAACCCCTTGCCTTTCTGTCCCGCGCCGTGCGCCTAACGCTTCAGGCCGGTAATCTCAAAGGCATGGACCGCCTGCTCCTTGCCCTTGAGCATCAGGGTGCCCAGCGGCTTGCCCGTCACCCGGTCCTGGACGGCCTTCCACACCTCGGCGCCCACGACGATCTTTCCCGGCTCGGCGGTGTCGCAGAAGCGCTTGGCCGTGTTCACCCGGTCGCCGACGACGGTGAAGTCCATCCGCTTCGGGGAGCCGATGTACCCCGCGATGACCTCGCCGGTGTCAATGCCCATGCCCAGATGGAACCGGGGCCTGCGCTCCTCGGAGCGCACCAGGTTGAGCTCGCGGTTGCGGGTCTGCATTTCCAGGGCGCAGCACACCGCGCGGAAGGGCTCGTCGCCCGTGCGGAAGGGCGCGCCGAAAACCGCCATGATCTCGTCGCCGATGTACTTGTCCAGGGTGCCCTGGTACTTGAAGACGATCTCCGTCATCGCCGTGAAATGCTCGTTGAGCAGCGCCACGAGATCCTGCGGCGCGAGCTGCTCCGCCAGTTTCGACGAGCCCCGGATGTCGCAGAACATGGTCGTCACGAGGGTCTTCTGCCCGCCCAGCTCCAGGCTCTGCGAGTCGTTGATGATCTTGTTCACCAGGGCGTTGGGCAGGAACCGCGCCAGACTCTCGCGCCGGTGCTCCGCCTCCAGAATCTCCGAGTGCAGGCGGGCGTTGTCTATGGCCAGGGCGGCCTGCGACGCCAGGGAGGAGAACAGCTCCACGTCCTCCTCCGCGAACCGGTGGTTCCGGACGTTGGTGTCCAGGTAGACGGACCCCAGGATGCGGTCCTCTATGCGCAGGGGCACGCACATGGCGCTGACGATGCCCGTGCGGATGACGCTGTCGCGCGTGCCGAACTCGCGGTTGCTCTCGCGGTCCGCCATCAGCACGGCTTCGCCGTCTATGGCGGCGCGCCCCGCGATGCCCATGCTGGGGGAGGACGCCTCCAGCTCGCGCCCCATCTCGCGGGCCACCTTGACCTCCAGGGTGCGCCCGTCGGCGGCCCGCAGCAGCACAAAGCCCCGCTGCGCCTCCAGCACCTCCAGCACCGTGTCCAGCATGGCCGCCAGGCGCCGCTCCAGGTCGAAGTTCGACGCCATGACCTGGTTGACCTTGTTCAGCGCGGCCAGGCGGCGGTAGGCCCGCCCGATACGGACCATCTCCTCCTCGTTGGGCACCGGCGTCTTCACGCGCGCCGAGGTCTTCCCCGTTTTCCCGATCATCGTCATGCTGCTGTCCACCTGCGCCATCTGGCTGCGGATGGTGTTCAGGCTCTCCAGCAGTTTGCTGTCCCGCTCGGTCTCCTTCGCGGCGGGCGACCGCGTCCCCATCGCCGTGTCATCGCGGAAAATCAGCCGGCATTTCCCCCCGAGAAATATCTCGTCGAGGTGCTTGAGCGCCCGCTCCACAATGCGCTGGCGGTTCACGTAGGTCCCGTTGAGGCTCTTCATGTCCCGGAGAACCCACATGTTGTCCCGGAAATACAGCCGGACATGGTGGCGGGACACCTCCTCGGCCACCAGCACGACATGGTTGTCCTCGGACCGTCCGAACGTGACCTCGCTCCCCACCAGGGGCACCGACATGGGCGGAACACCCGGCTGCTCCACGATAACCTGCGGCATTGCGGTTCTCCTGGCCGCATTCTACCCCCGGCGGCGCCGGAACGCAAAAGTCGCCCCCTTGCCATTTGGATGCCGCCCCCCCCATTGTGTACCATGTGCCGCTGGACCCCCGCGCAAACAGGGCGCGGGGGCCAACCCAGGAAAGCGGCCCCCAATGAAACACCTTCGAATCTTCGCGCTGTGCGCGGCGCTGGCAGGTCTGGCCGCCGTGCTCTCCGGATGTATCCCCTCGGCGCCCGAGCCGGAGAAGGCCGCGGCCCCTGCCGCCTCCCCGGCCCCCGCGGAGGGAAAGCCCCCCGTCACCACGCACACCGTGGTTGAGGAGGGAAAAGCGCACTCCGAACTTGCGGTCAACCCCGACACCCGGCCAAATGCCAGCATCGAGGTGAGTCCGCTTCCCGACGGCAAGGGGTACTCCCTCCGGGGCACCTTCAACCTCTCCGGCACCATCACCCCCGCCGGACCGGGCAAATGGCTCCTCAAGGCGGAGTACCGCGTGGCTGAGGCCGACTTCTCCGCGGGCACCCCCATGATCACCGCGCTCGGCGAGGTGGGGCCGGGGGCCGGCGGCGATGTCGCCGTCACCCAGAACCCGCAGATGGTCCTCGTGGACCTTCCGGTCTCCCCCCCGTCCGCCCCCGCCCCCGAGGGCGCGGCGCTGCGGCGGGTGCCCGTGGAGGCGGAGATCGCCGCCCCGGACAACGCCGCCTTCAACGTTTTCTTCACCACCATGCCGCGCTGACGGCGCCGGAAGGACCCATGAACGGGGACACGGAAAAACAGGAGGCGCCGCGCCTCAAAGACCTCTGCGCGCGCCACAACATCCGCTTCAAGAAACGCCTCGGGCAGAACCTGCTCGTGGACGACAACATCAACGCCATTTTGGTGGAGGCGGCCCGCCTCGGGCCGGAGGACAGCGTCATCGAGGTCGGGGCCGGGCTCGGCGCCCTGACGCGGCGGCTCTGCGCCAAGGCCGGGCGGCTGCTGTCGGTGGAGATTGACCCGTCGTTCATGCCCTGCCTTGAGGAGCAGTTCGGCAACCTGCCCAACGTCCGCCTCTTCCGCGGCGACATCCTCAACCACAGCCTGACCGACCTGGTGGACGAGTTTCTCCCGGGAAGCGACCGCCTGAAAATGGTATCAAACCTTCCCTATTACATCACGACCCCCGTCCTCTTTCACTTTCTGGAGTCGCCGCTGTTCTTCTCGCGCATCGTGGTCATGCTCCAGCTTGAGGTGGGCCAGCGCCTCGTTGCGGCGGTGAACACCCCGGAGTACGGCGTCCTCACCATCGCCGCCTCTCTGCACGCCGACGTGGACCTCGTCCACCGCGTGCCCGCGTCCTGCTTCATCCCCCGGCCCCAGGTGGACAGCTGCGTGGTGCGGTTCCGCTGCCATGAAACCCCGCGCCTGCCCCGCGACGAGGCCCGCTTCGTCATGAAGGTGGTCCGCGCCGCCTTCTCGCACCGCCGCAAGACCCTGCGCAACGCCCTCACCGGCTCCGGCAGCTTCGGCATGCCCAAGGAGGACGTGCTCGCCGCCATGGCCGCCGCGGGCATTGACGGGGGCCGGCGGCCGCAGACCCTTTCCCTGGAGGAATACACGCGGATGGCGGCGGAACTCCGCCTGCGCCTGCCCGCAAAGGCCCCCGGACCCGCCGGGGAGGATCCTGACTGAGCCAAGGAGGACCCCATGACGGACCTTCACGGAAGACACGCGCTCATTGTGGACGACGACCCGGACATGCGGGCCGCCCTCCGCGTTGTGCTGGAGGCCGCGGGATGCGGCGTGGACGAGGCCGCCACCGCCGCGGAGGGACTGGAGGCCGCCGCGCGGACCTGTCCCTCCCTGATCCTCGCGGACCTCATGATGGAGGAGGTGAACTCGGGGGTGGACATGGTGCGCGTCCTTCGGGAGCGCGGCTGCGTCTGCCCGGTCTTCCTGCTCAGCTCGGCGGCGGACACGGTCAAGCACAACATCCGCCCCGGGGACTACGGGCTCGACGGCCTGCTCCAGAAACCGGTGGCGCCCGACACCCTCCTGGAAACGGTGCGGAAGGCCCTCCGGATCCCCCCCGAATGACGCCGGAACCCGCCGCCCTGGACCTGCGCTCGCGCGACGGCGGACCGCTGCGCGTCTGGGACCACGGCGGCGGCGGGCCGCCCCTGCTCTTCTGCCACTGCGCGGGAACCCTTGGCCGCGTCTGGGAGCCCGTCATCCGGAGGCTGGACCCCCGGTGGCATGTGTATGCCCTCGACTTTCGCGGTCACGGCGACTCTCTCAAGCCGGAGGACCGGCGCGCCCACCAGTGGGCCTCCTATGCGGGGGATGTGGAGGATGCGGCGCGCCAGCTTTCCTTCGGGCCGGGCGCGGCCGCCATCGGCCATTCGGGCGGCGGGGTGGCGGTGGCCCTGAACCTGATTCACCATCCGGAACTCTTCTCGCGGGCCGCCCTGCTTGACGCGATCCTCGCGCCTTCGTGGTTTTTTCCCGAGGAGATGCCCCTGGCCCACGGGGCCCGCCGCCGCAAGAGGGTCTTTTCCTCCGCAGAGGAGGCTGCCGGCCGGCTCGGCGCGAAGGCACCCTATGTCCACTGGCATCCCGAGGCCCGGGCTGCCTTTCTGGCCCACGGGCTGGAACCGATGGCCGGCGGACGGGTGAAGCTCAAGTGCCCCGGACATCTGGAGGCCTTCTTCTACGAGTGCGGCTCCTCGGAGGGCACCCTTCACGCGCTGGAAGGTGTCCATGTGCCCGTCCTCTGCGTGGCGGGCGGCGAAAGCTACATGCTGGAGCATGTCCGGGAGCAGCACCGCCGCCTGCCGTGCGGCGAACTGGTGGTGATCCCCGGCGGCACCCATTTCTTCCCCCAGGAAAAGCCGGAGGAGACGGCCCGGGCGCTGAACAACTGGTTCGCGGCGACGGACGACGCTCAGTCCGCGTCGAAATCGAACACCTGAACCCGGTCCCAGCAGGGCGAGAACCGTTTCAGGAACGCCTGATGCTCCGGCGACACCTGGTAGGCGTCGTGCGCAGGCATGCCGTCCAGGATCACTGTCAGGCCGAAAGTGTAGTCTGACACCACCACGGGGCGGGGGGGCGTGGCCGACGGCGGGCCCGCATGAAGGGCGCGGACGCCCGGAACGGCCTTCAGGGAAAGCAGCCCCTCCAGGAACGCCGCGCGCGCGGATTCGTCCAGTTCGGGCTTGAGCCAGAAGTAAACCGAATGCACCATCATGGGGGGCCTCCTTCGCGCCGGGTTATGCCTCAGGAAAAGCGCTTCCGCTCCCGCTTCGTGGGGATGCCCATCCCCTCGCGGTACTTCGCCACCGTCCGCCGCGCCACGCGGATGCCGTGGTCCCGCTGGAGGATATCCGACAGGGCCTCGTCGCTGAGGGGGGCGGACTTGTCCTCCTTCTCGATGAGCGCGCGGATCTGCGCGCGCACGGCCCGCGCCGACAGGTCCTCCCCGTCGTCCGTCGCCAGGCCCACGGAAAAGAACCGCTTCAGTTCCAGCACGCCCTGCGGCGTCTGCACGTATTTCCCGTTCACCGTGCGCGACACCGTGGACTCGTGGATCCCCACCCGCGCCGCCACGTCCGCCATGCGCAGGGGCTTGAGCCCCTCCTCCCCCTGGAGCAGGAAATCCTCCTGCGTCTCGGCGATGCACTGGGCCACCGACAGCAGCGTCTGCTCGCGCCGGGTCAGGTTGCTCAAAAGGTCGTTCGCCTCGCGCACCCGCTCCTGCACCCAGGCCGCCCCCTCTTTTGCCCGGACCGTCTCCCGGTACTGCGTCAGGGCCTCCTCGTCAAAGCGCACCTGGAACAGCCGGTCGGCCAGCACGGCCTCGAAACGGGGGCCGTCCCGCAGCTGGCGCTCTTCGGGCACCTCGCGGATGATGACCTCGGGCACCACCACCTGCGCGCCCCCGGAGGCGAAGGCGCGGCCCGGGCGGGGCTCCAGCTTCCGCAGACGCGCCATGACCTCCTCCACCTCCGCCTCCGTGATCCGCATCGCCCGCGCGATGGCGGGAACCCGCCGGTCCTTCAGCAGGTCGAAATGGTCCCGGACCAGTTCCCGGAGTTCGGCGTCGGCCGCGTGCTCCGCCTCGATCTGGAGCAGCAGGCATTCCCGCAGGTTCTGCGCCCCCACCCCCGCGGGCTCAAAGGTCTTGATCAGGCACAGCAGGCGCTCCACGTCGGGGGCCGGAATGTCCAGCTCCGCGGCCACCTCGGCGACATCCCCCTGGAAATAGCCGTTCGCGTCAACCTGCTGGATGAGGAAAGTGCCCAGCGCCTCGTCCACCGGCCCGCGCACGGAAGCGCGGAGCTGGCCGATGAGGTGCTCATAGAGCGATTTCTCGCTGCGGATGTTGTCTATCCGGTACTGCCAGAGCTGGTCCAGGTCGCGGTTCACGCTGAAATCGCGGCCCTCGTGGTGGCGCCAGAGCGCCTCTTCAGCCCACCGCTCCGCGTATTCCTCCCCGTCCGGATCCTCCGAGGCCACCGTGGGCGACGCCGGGGCGGGGGCCGGCGCCGACGGGGGCTCCACCGGCACCAGCTCCAGGAAGGGGTTCAGCTCCACGATCTCCTCCAGCTGCTGCTGGAGGTCCTGCACGTTCAGCTGCAGCAGCCCCAGCCCCATGATCTGCTGGTGCGTGAGGGTCTGCCGCTGTTCCTGCCGTTGCAGGTTCTGTTGTTCCATCCGCATCATGAAAGGTGTCGTCCAAGAGTTCACGCAGAGTATACCCCCCGCGCCGCGGGACGGACAAGAACCGCGGTCCGGTTGCGCCGCCCCCGCCAAAAATGGGACACTGGCCCGGCACACCAACCCAGGAGAACACGACATGAAATGGATGCTTTCCCTCGGCCTCGCCGGCCTGTGCTGCATGGCGGTCCACGCGGCCCCGGTGCCCGTGATCCTCGACACGGATCTCGGCGACGACATTGACGACACCTGGGCGCTCTGCCAGGCCCTCGGCGACCCGCGCATGGACGTCAAGCTCATCGTCACCGCGTCGCACAACACGCCCCTCAAGGCGCGGCTCGTGGGGAAGATTCTGGAAAAGATCGGCCGCACCGACATCCCCCTGGGCATCGGGAAGAAGACGGAGGACGCCGCGATCAACCAGGCCGCCTGGCTCGGGGACTACACCCTCGACAAATACCCCGGAAAGGTCCACGAGGACGGCGTGGGCGCCATGATTGACCTAATCCGCAGCCAGCCCGCCGGGCACTTCAAGCTCTGCGCCATCGGCCCCCTGCCCAATCTGGAGGAGGCCCTGAAGCGCGCCCCCGACATCGCCGAAAAGACGGATGTCACCCTGATGGCGGGCAGCGTGCGGATCGGCTACAACGGAAAGGCCACCCCCGACCCCGAGTGGAATGTCGTGTGCAACATTCCCGCAGCCAGGGCCGTCTTTGCCGCGCCCTGGAAGATCACCATCGCCCCCCTGGACGTCTGCGGCACCCTGCGGCTGGAAGGGGAGGAGTACCTCAGAGTCAAGAACAGCGGCGCCCCCCGCGCCCGGGCCGTGATCGAGAATTACGATGCCTGGAAAAACCGCGGGCAGTATCCCGCGGACGGATCCAGCGTGCTGTTTGACACCACGGCCATTGAACTGCTGGTGTCGGACAGCCTCATGGCGGTGGAAACCCTGAACCTGGCGGTGGACGACAAGGGCATGACGGTTGTGGACGAGGCAAAGGGCCGGCCCGTCCGCTGCGCCATGGGGTGGAAGGACGAGGGCGCCTTCAAGCAGGCACTCATCGGCTTCCTCACCCGGCCGTGACGCGCCGCCGGGCGCTTTCGCGCCTTGATTCGCGTCGTTTACCGTGGTAAACTTTTGTTTATATGATCTATTCGCAACCGTGAACGGTCCCCCATGAAGGTCGTCTTCGTCATACCGCCCTTCGACTACGCCTGGTCCATCGGCAGTCCGTATCGGCGCGCGCGGAACGGGATCCTCCCGCCGCTGGGGGTGGGGTTCCTCGCCGCGGCCCTCGAGGCGCGGGGCCATGAGGCCGCCCTGGTGGACGCCATGGCGGAGCGTTTCAATGTTGACCAGACCGCCGAGGCGGTCGCCGCGCTCCATCCCGGCCTGATCGGCCTGTCCGTCATGACCTGCCTGAATGCCCCCGCCGCCCTGGCCACGGCGCGCGCCCTGCGGGAACATTGCCCCGGCGTGCCCCTGGTGGTCGGCGGGCCCCATGTGACCAGTTGCGGTCCCGGCTTTCTGGACAGCTGCCCCGAGGCGGACTATGCAGTGCCCGGCGACGGCGAAATCCCGCTGTGCGCGCTGACGGACGCGCTGGCTGCGGGGACCTCCCCGGAGGACTGTCCCGGGCTGTGGCTGCGCGCCCCCGGGGGCGCCCCGGTCGCCACCCCCGCGGCGCCGCTGGTGAAGGACTTGGACACCTTTGCGCCGCCGGCGCGCCATTTGTACAAGCCCGGCCTGTACCAGCCGCTGCCCAGCCTGAACCTGGGCCGCCATGTCACCACCGTCATCACCGCGCGCGGCTGCCCCTGGGCGCGCTGCGCCTTCTGCCATCAGGGCAACAACGGCGCCGCCCGGTTCCGTCGGCGCTCCCCAGACCATGTCGTGGCGGAAATTGAGGATCTCGTCCGCAACCATGGCATCCGAAGCGTCGTGTTCTGGGACGACAACTTTTGCGTCATGTCGGGATGGGTCCGGTCCTTCTGCGACCTGCTGGACAGCCGGAAACTCCGCATCAAGTGGTCCGTGCTGGCCCGCGCGGACACGGTGACCCCGGAGATGCTCCGGCGCATGGCCGCCTCCGGCTGCTACAGCATCCAGTTCGGTTTTGAGACCGGCGTGCCCGAACTGCTCGCCCTGATCAAGAAGGGCACCACGCTGGACCAGTACCGCGACGCGGTCCGCTGGTCCCGCGATGCCGGCCTCGAAGTGCGGGGCTCCTTCATGCTCGGATTCCCCACGGAAACCCCGGAGATGTCGGAAAGAACCATCGATTTTGCCTGCGGGCTCAACGCCGACTACATGCTCTTCTTCGCCTACCATGTCCTGCCGGGCACCCCGCTGGAGGCCTTCGCGCGGGAGCGCGGCCGGGTCGGCGAAACGGGCGATTTCAACATCCACCAGCCCTCCTACGTCCCCGACACCTATCCGGACGCGGACACGCTGGCGCGGATGGTCCG
>ERZ795031.4038-NODE-4038-length-12629-cov-10.493558_pt1 | contig 12629 bp, 12 predicted proteins | sample MGYA00375123_ERZ795031 | MGnify/ENA primary metagenome ERZ795031 (study PRJEB30166, sample SAMN05720159) | activated sludge metagenome | isolation source: anaerobic digester from wastewater treatment plant | place: USA | collected 2015-04-21 ... | reverse complement strand
TAAGTGATATGAGATTTAAAAAAGATGTTAAAGAAAATGTGCCAGGTTTAGATTTTATTATGAAACTAAAACCTGTTACCTATTATCTTGATATGGACGCTATCGCCAAATTTACTAATACTCCAGATAGCTTGAGACTAAAAGATGCAGAAGCACTAAAAGGTAAAATGTTACAAACAGGGTTTATCGCACAAGACGTTGAGAAAGTTGCAAGAGATTGTGGTTTTGAATTTAGCGGCGTGGACGCTCCTAAAAATGAAAATGACTACTATGGATTACGATATGCTGAATTTGTTGTACCTTTAGTGAAAGCAGTACAAGAACAACAAACTATCATTGATAAACAACAAAAGGAAATAGAATCTTTAAAATCTGAACTACAAGAACTTAGAAAATTAGTTATTGAAAATCAAAAAGTAAATAAATAAAAGTATAATTATTTAGTTAAATAACTAAATAATTATATCAAAAATTTTATGTAAATTTGGAAAATAAAATAATAAACCCCAAAACGAAATATATGAAAACAAAAATTAACAATTTAAGTGTAGCAGTGATTATAATAATAATCAATATGCTAATTGGCTCATCAATTTTTGCACAGAGCCCCGAAGCCTTCAAGTATCAGGCAATAGCGAGAGATGCTTCTGGTAATGTAATTGCAAATCAAAATGTATCATTTAGGATAAGCATTTTGAAAACCAGTGAGACTGGTACACCTGTATATGTGGAAACACATAATTTAACAACAAACAATTTTGGTTTAGTAAACCTGAATATTGGTAATGGTAGTCCCGTTTCAGGAAATTTTTCTACAATAGATTGGTCTACTGATAAATACTATATAAAAGTAGAAATGGATGCCGCAGGTGGCACATCTTATCAATCCATGGGAACATCACAACTACTATCAGTGCCGTATGCATTAAATGCTAAAAGTGCTGAAACAACCATAGATGGCTGGAATTTAAGTGGTAATACTGGAATACTAAGCTCTAATTTTCTTGGCACTAACGACAACACGAATTTAATTTTTAAAACTAATGGCGTAGAAAGAATGCGAATATTAAATAGTGGTAACATTGGTATAAATACTACTGATCCTAACGCTTACAAATTATATGTAAACGGAGATGTACGAGTAAATGGACTTAATATTAATGGAAGTTATGGGTTACCCACAACTGTACCAGCTGATAATAAGATATTAAAGGCAGTTGGAGGTACACTTGTCTGGGCTGATGATGCTGTATCCGGTACAGGTGGAATATCTTCAATTGGTGCTGGTACTTCAGGTACAGAAAGTGGTACCAGTGGTTTGACATTTAGTGCTAATCCAATAACTTCATCAGGAACAATAGCACTATCAAACACAGGTGTTACAGCAGGCACTTATGGTAACACTGGTGCAAATATTCCTAATATCACAGTAGATGCACGAGGTAGATTGACATTAGCTGCTAATAGGGCATTAACATATTCAGATATAGGAGCTGCTTCTGCTTCACATACTCATGCCACATTAAATAATGGTGTAGGTATTGCTGCTTTTACTTATGATGGTTCTAGTGCTGCTACAGTAGGTTTGACGACTACAGGTGTTACAGCTGGTACCTATACTAATACAAATTTAACTGTAGATGCTTATGGCAGAATAACATCAGCATCTAATGGTACAGGTGGCTCTTCTAACGCATGGCTACTCACTGGTAATAGTGGCACTATAGCAGGAACTAATTTCATAGGTACTACTGATAATGTAGATTTAGTAATAAAAACAAATAATTCAGAAAGAATGAGAGTATCAAATACTGGTAATATTGGAATAGGAATAATTACTCCTACAAATAAATTACAGGTAAATGGCAGTAATGATACTGCTATATATGCAACAGGTAGCTACAAAACAGTTGGTTACTTTAAAAATACATCTACAACATCAGATTATTCTGGTGTGTATGGCGAATGTGCTAATACTGACCATTGGGGTTATGGAGGATATTTCAAGGGTGGATATAGAGGTGTTTATGGAGAAGTATCTCCTACTGGCAGTAATTCCTATTATGGTGTATATGGTAAGGTATCAGGTGGTTCAGGTACTAATTATGGTGTGTATGGTAATGTAGCAAGTGGTTCAGGTACTAATTGTGGTGTGTATGGTTATGTGTATGGTTCAGTAGGTAGTAATAATTATGGTGTTTATGGTTATGCTACCGGTGGCTCTACAAATTGGGCTGGATATTTTAATGGTAATGTAAATATTACAGGTTCCATATCTAAGGGATCGGGTTCATTCCTTATAGATCATCCACTAGATCCATTGAATAAAACCCTTAGACATAATTTTGTGGAATCTCCTGAAAACTTATGTATGTACCGTGGTAAAGTGAAATTAGATGCAAATGGAGCTGCTGCTGTCAATATGCCAGATTACTTTAAGGCACTTACTAAAGAAGATGAAGCTACAGTAACATTAACACCCATAGGTCAACATCCATTTTTAACAAGTTATGAATGGAACGAAGATTTTTCTGCATTTACAGTTTATGGTAATCCTAATAGCGAGGTTTCCTATCAAGTACTTGCAGACAGAGATGACCCTGTTATTCATCAACTATATAAACCTGTTGAAGAAGACAAAGGAAATGGTAACTTTACAAAAGGTAAATTACTCTATCCTAAAGCTTATGGTTATCCAGAAGAAATGGGTGAAGATTATGAATCTATTCATCAAAAAGAAAATAAAAAATAATAAAAAATATGAAAAAAATCATTTTAATTGTAATTATGACACTGGGCTTCAATATAGCCTACAGTCAGTCAATAGAATTGTCAGTAATATCTACTTCTGGCGATTATTTTCAAGGAACTAATGCTACTCTCAGCTGGACACTTGGTGAACCTGTCATTGAAACATACTCAAATGGCAATGCTATCCTTACTCAAGGCTTCCAGCAAAGCAACTACATTATAAATTCAATAAACAATTTAACAGCTGATGCTTTTCAGATTAATATTTATCCTAATCCATCAACAGATTTCATAAACATCGATTTTTCTCAAAAACCAACTTGTCTTTATATAGAAATGTTTGACCTATTAGGAAAACAAATTTTGAAAAAAGAGCTTGTTAATCTAAATGAATATATAGATTTAACAAATTTAGCCGCAAGTGAATATTTTTTAAAAATAACTACAAAAGAAGGTAAAATAATTAAAACTTGTAAAATTATAAAAGTAGAATAATTTCAATGTTATTTATTTTACTAATACAAAGTTATGTCTAAATAAGTAAAGTTTAGAAAGAAAATGAAAATTGGATGACGGTGAGATTGTTTGACTTAAAAACAAGGAAAATATAAAACTGGGAGACTAATAGACGGTGGAGAATGCGCGAATTGGAGGCTTGAAGACGAGGTGACGGAAAGACTGGGAGACTTGATGACGGAAAGACTGGGAGACTGGATGACGAGGAGACTGGATGACGAGGAGACTGGATGACGAGATGACTGGGTGACTGGGTCACGAAATGAACAGTTTGCCTTTGTGATTAACTTTCAACTTTACAAACTTTATAAACTCTTAAACTCCTCCTCTTATCAACTTATCAACTTTTAAACCCTTAAAAACCTTTAAACCCTTAAACCTTTAAACTTTTTAACTTCCCTCATCACCCATCACCCGTCAACTATTTACTCCTTCCACTCTTAAACTACTAAACTCCTCCACTCCTCCACTTTAATTTTCCATTTGTGCTCATTTGTGTTCATTTGTGGATAATTAGTCCTTACTTAAAAAGGCAATAAACAGTAGTTTATTAATAAGTTATAGATGATTTTTTCTTAAATTATTGCAATATTTTGTAATTTTGTACCATAAAAATTGTAAATTTTTTAAAATAGTGCTAAAGGAAAAGAAGCAAAATCAAGAGAATTTATTTTTCCCATTTAGTAACACATTAGATCAAAAACCTACACTGCATATTTTAGCAAATAAAGTACGATGGGAATTATTTGAAAAAGCCTTTGTATCCTTGTACAGTACGCTTATAAAACATCTTGCAAAACCTATTAGCTTAATGGTATGTTTGCTAATGTTAAAACATATTCACAATTTGTCTGATGAGATGATAGTGGAACAATGGAACCAGAACAATTATTTTCAATACTTTACAAGAGAGAATTTTTTCGTATGTGGTTTGCCATATGAAGCATCAGAGTCAGTACAATATTTTTTCAAATTAAATATTAAAATTGATTTTATAAAGGGTAACTAAATAATGATGAAGATTAATTTATTGCTTTTATTTTTTAGTTTGACAATTTTATATGGTTGCCAACGAGTAGAAAAAATGTATTATCCTGATGGATCTTTAGCTGCTGAATATTCCATAAAAAGAGGATTAAAACATGGTGTAGCTTATAAATATGACCAAACTGGGAATAAAATTGCTGAGATGATATACTCTCAAGACAAGCTAAATGGTGATTATATAGAATATTATCCTAATGGCGCAATAAAATCTATTATTAAGTATAAAAATAATAAAAAAAATGGTAAGGCTATTTATTATGACATTTTAGGTAATGTAATTGAAGAATTAAATTATGAAAACGATACTTTGAATGGTATTTACAGAGAATATTTTTCGAATAATATGTTGAAAATAGAAGGATATTATAAAAAGGGGAAGTTTGATGGTAAATGGCATTATTATAATGAAAATGGATTTATTATAGGTATCGGTCAGTTTGATAATGGGAATGGTATACTTAAGACTTTTTATCCTTATTCGAATAAAATACATTCTATTACTTATTTTGAAAATAATCTTAAAAATGGATTAGAATTTGTATTGTCTATTGATGGAGATACTATCAAAAAAAATTATTATAAAAATTAGATCTTTTAAAGTTTTAAGAGAATAAATAAAAGATTTTTGTAAAAAATATTTTGATTTTTCATTTAAAAAAAAATATATAATTTTGCCAAACCAAATTAAAAAAAATAAAACTATGAGTCAAATTGAAGAAAAAGTAAAAGCTATCATCGTAGACAAATTAGGAGTTAATGAAAATGAAGTAATTCCAGAGGCAAGTTTTACTAATGATCTAGGAGCAGATTCTCTAGATACCGTAGAATTAATTATGGAATTTGAAAAAGAATTTAATCTAAGTATTCCTGACGAAGATGCTGAAAAAATCACTACTGTAGGTGAAGCCATTGATTATATCAATCAGCACATTCAAAAGTAAAAAGCTAATACAATGGATCGCAGACGAGTAGTTATAACTGGAGCCGGTGCCATTACTCCTTTAGGTAATAATGTAGAAGATTTTTGGAAATCTCTACTCGAGGGAGTTAGTGGCGCTGACTTCATTACTCATTTTGATGTTTCTAAATTTAAAACAAAATTTGCCTGTGAAGTTAAAAATTTCGATCCTGCTGATTACTTTGATAGAAAAGAACTACGTAAATATGACCTCGTGTCTACCTACGGAATAGTAGCTGCTAATCAAGCTATTGCAGACGCTAATATTAATCCAGCTGATATTGACCCTTATCGAGTAGGTGTGGTATGGAGTAGTGGCATTGGTGGTATTCAAACCTTTTTTCAAGAAATAAAAAGTTTTGTAGAAGGTGATGGTACTCCTCGCTATAATCCATTTTTTGTACCTAAAATGATAATTGATATCACTGCTGGTCATATTAGTATGGCACATGGTTTCAAGGGTCCTAACTATGCAACGGTATCTGCATGTGCCTCTTCTGCCAATGCTATAGTAGATGCAGTATTACTGATTCGTCATGGCTATGCAGACGTTATCGTCGCTGGTGGTTGCGAAGCTGCTATTACTGAACCTGGCATGGGTGGTTTTAACTCTATGAACGCTATATCTGTTAGAAATGATGACCCAAAAACTGCCTCTAGACCTTTTGATAAAGATCGTGATGGCTTCGTAATGGGTGAAGGTGCTGCTGGCTTGATAATAGAAGATTTAGAACATGCTAAAAAACGTGGTGCTAAAATTTATGCTGAAATATTAGGCTTCGGGCTTAGTGCTGATGCTTATCATATCACTGCACCACATCCAGAAGGAGAAGGTGCTAAACATGCTATGAGCTTTGCACTTAATGATGCTGGTATTGATAAATCTAAAATAGATCATATCAATACACATGGTACCTCTACTCCTGTAGGTGACGCCGCTGAGGCTAAAGCTATAGTAGGTGTTTTCGGTGAACATGCTAAAAATATTTCTATTAATTCTACTAAATCTATGCATGGTCATCTATTAGGTGCCGCTGGTGCTTTAGAATCTTTAGCTACTATTTTGAGTATTAAAAATAATGTAGTACCACCTACTATTAATCATTTCACTGATGACCCAGAGCTACCCCAGCTAGATTATACTTTTAATCATAAAAAGGAACGAATTGTTAACTATGCCATTAGTAATACTTTCGGCTTTGGTGGGCATAATGTTTCTTTACTTTTTGCAAAATATAATGATTAGTTTTGGAACTAACATTAAAACGAAATAGTAACGAATTAAAATCATTAAAAAAAGCAATTAATGATATTTTTGGTTTTAAACCCAAAAATATTTTCTTATATCAATTAGCCTTGACACCACGTTTTGTCGAGGCTTTTTTTAGTGGTGAAAAAATATCAAATGAAAGATTAGAGTTTCTAGGCGACGCAGTCATAGACTTAATCGTTGGTCAATATTTATTTAACAAATTCCCATATAAAGATGAGGGTTTTCTCACAGAGATACGTTCTCGTGTCGTAAACACCCAATATTTAAGTACTATTGCCAAAGATATAAAGCTGTCAGAAATTGCAGAAAAATTTATTCCAGCTAATCATAAAACACCTTCTAAAAATTGGCTGGGAAATGTGTTTGAGGCCTTTATGGGCGCTATGTTTATAGACAAAGGTTACGATTTTTGTTATGATTTTTTTATTCATTATATAGCTAATAAGACTTTTGATATTGAAAACATCATTGAAGAAAATCAAAACTACAAAAGCCAATTGATAGAATATTGTCAAAAAAATAAATTAAAGATTGAATTTAAATCAGAAAAATTAGATACTAGTAGTGATTTTAAAATTAAAATATTTATAAATAATAAACTCAAAGGAGAATCTACAGCTCCTACTATAAAACAAGGTGAAAAAGATGCTTCTAAAATTGCTTATGAAAATATAGATAAATAGAATCTCATTCATTGGTAATTATTTTTTTTGTTATGCTGATTCCCATTTATTAAAATAATGTTATTCCTTTGTTATACACTTTGTAATATTCACATTATTTTGTAATTTTGTAAAAAATATTATATGTTTGATAATCTAAGTGATAGGCTAGAACAGGCATTTAAAAAAATAAAAGGACAGGGACGTATTTCGGAGATTAATATTTCTGAGACATTAAAAGAGATTAGACGTGCACTAGTAGATGCTGATGTTAACTATAAAATAGCTAAATCTTTCACAGAGAATGTTAAAAATAAAGCTATTGGACAAGAAGTGATCAAGAGTGTATCTCCAGGTCAAATGATGATAAAAATTGTCCATGATGAATTAGTAGATCTGATGGGAGGTCAAGCTGTTGATTTAAATTTGAAAAATAAACCTGCTGTCATCTTATTAGCAGGATTACAAGGTAGTGGAAAAACCACCTTTGCTGCCAAGCTAGCTCGCTATCTTAAAAATAACAAAAAACGTAACGTGATATTAGTAGCCTGCGACGTTTATCGTCCTGCAGCTATCAACCAATTAAAAACTCTCGGCGAGCAAGCTGGTGTACAAGTGTTTGCTAAAGAAGATGAAAAAAATCCAGTAAAAATAGCTCTCGATGCCCTTAAATATGCAAAAGAAAATGATATTAATACTATAATAGTAGATACTGCTGGCCGTTTAGCTATAGATGAAGATATGATGAAAGAAATCAGAATGCTTTATGATGTTCTCAAACCAGATGAAACACTTTTTGTAGTAGATGCTATGACAGGTCAAGACGCTGTAAATACTGCAAAAGCATTTAATGATGTTTTAGATTATGATGGAGTTGTCCTCACAAAATTAGACGGCGATACACGCGGTGGTGCTGCTATCTCCATTAAAGCTACTGTAAATAAACCTATTAAATTTAGTAGTATCGGAGAAAAATTAGATGATATTGATGTCTTTCATCCAGATAGAATGGCTAGTAGAATTCTAGGAATGGGTGATATAGTATCATTTGTTGAACGTGCCCAACAACAGGTAGATGAACAAAAAGCTCGTGAAGTAGAGAAAAAAATTAAAAAAAATAAATTTGATTTTAATGATTTTCTCGATCAAGTGCAGCAAATAAAAAAAATGGGAAATCTTAAAAATCTCATGAGTATGATTCCTGGTATGAATAAAGCTATTAGAGATATTGACATTGATGATGATGCATTTAAGCAAATAGAGGCCATCATTCATTCTATGACACCCTATGAACGTGAACATCCAGAAGCATTAAATGGATCCAGAAAAATCAGAATTGCTAAAGGCAGCGGCACTACTGTACAAGATGTAAATACTTTCCTCAAACAGTTTGAAGAAATGCGAAAAATGATGAAAAAAGTTCTAAATGCAGATCCTAAACAATTAAAAAGAATGGAACAATTAAATAAAAATTTATTCTCATGAATATCTTAGATGGCAAAGCTACAGCAGAGCAAATAAAAGAAGAAATTAAAACTCAAGTAGCACATTTTATCGATGATGGTGTTAGACCTCCTCATCTGGCTGCAGTACTTGTAGGTAATGATCCTGCTAGCGAAACTTATGTTAGAAACAAAGAAAAAAATAGTAAATTAGTTGGTTTTACATCATCAGTTTATAATCTACCCATAGATACTCCAGAAAATGAATTGCTCAAAGTAATTGATTTTCTTAATGATGACCCTGATGTAGATGGCTTCATTGTACAATTACCCTTGCCTAAGCATATTGACGAGCAAAAAATTATTAATGCAATTGATCCCCAAAAAGATGTAGATGGTTTTAATCCAATTAATATCGGTAAAATGGTCCTTGGTTTAGATACATACCTGCCTGCCACCCCTAGCGGTATTATTGAACTACTAAAACGTAATAAAATAGAAACTGTGGGTAAACATGCTGTGATAATTGGTAGATCAAATATAGTTGGTACACCGTTATCTATATTATTATCTAGAAAAAATGATTTTGCCAATTGCACAGTTACTCTTTGTCATTCTCAGACTCCAAATATTCAAGAGTTTTCTTTACAAGCTGATATTTTAGTAGCTGCACTAGGTAAACCTTCTTTTGTAACAGCAGATATGGTTAAAGAAGGAGCAATAGTTATAGATGTAGGCATAAATACTATTCCAGATAATACAAAAAAAAGTGGCTTTAGAACTGTAGGTGATGTAGATTTTGACGAAGTATCTAAAAAAGCTTCATGGATAACACCTGTGCCAGGAGGAGTCGGTCCTATGACCATTGTTAGTTTACTTATGAATACACTGAAAGCTTATAAATATAGATTTAATCTATCTTGATTTTATTAATTCAATATTTTATTTGACTTTCTGAATATTATTTTTTTCTGTTTTTTATGTTATTAAAAAGATTAGAGCTTACAAATTTTAAAATACATAATTATTTAAAATTAGAATTTTCTGAAGGTCTTAATTATATTGTTGGAGATAATGGTATAGGAAAAACATCTATCCTCGATAGCATTTATTATTTGGGACTCACACGCAATCCTTATAATATTACTGATAATAAATTTATACAATTTAATAAAGAATTTTTTTTAATAAAAGGATTCTTTTATTCAGATAATAATAGTCCAGAAAATATAGAAATTTTATATCACAATATTAATGGTAAAAAAGTATGCAGAAATGAAAAATTCTATAAAAGATTTTCAACACATTTAGGCCTTATCCCTATGGTTTTTATTTGTCCATCAGATATTTACGAGCTAGTTTATAATCAAGAAAATAGACGTAAACTGATAGATCAGATTTTATCACAGCAAAGTAGTAATTATCTGAATGCTTTACAAAATTATCAAAAGCTTTTACAACAAAGAAACCATCTATTGAAACAACAAAGTTTGTTTGGTAAAGACTTTTCTAATATGCTAAATGCTATTAATACTAATATAATCCCTCTAAACGAAGAAATTTATAAATATCGAACTAATTTAATAGCTGATATTAATAAAACTATTAATAATATTTTTTATTCCATATCTAATATTGATGTGTCTGTATCCATAAAATATGAATCAAACATTGAGCTTAAAAACATAGAAAATCTTTTTAATGACACCTTGGAAAATGATCTCCGTCTGACACATACTACGATTGGTATTCATAGAGATAAATTGTATTTTTTATTTAATAATGATGATATCTCACAGATAGCTTCTCAAGGACAACAAAAATTATTTATTATTGCTCTCAAATTATCTCTATACCAGTGGTTGAGTATTCATTATAATGAACATGCCATTTTGCTATTGGATGATATTTTTGATAAATTAGATAAGTATAGAACACATAAATTATTAGAACAATTACAAAATTTTAATCTAACTCAAATTTTTATAACTGATACAGATGCTGATAAAATAGCTAATGATCAAGTAAATAATTTAATAGTCTTATAAATTTTATTTATATACATCTTAATTTAGATTTATGATAATTCAAAAAAATAATATAATTTTGTCAAAAATTTAAATGGCAACAACAGCAGATATAAGTAATGGGATATGTATAGAATTTAATGGTGAGCTATACACAGTAGTAGAATTTCAACATGTCAAACCAGGTAAAGGTGGTGCATTTGTTAGAACAAAACTAAAACATATACCTAGCGGTCGAATACTTCAGAATACTTTTCAATCAGGAGTTAAAATTAACATTCAACGAATAGAAAGACGTCCTTATCAATTTTTATATAAGGATAATGAAGATTATCATTTCATGCATGTAGAGACATTTGAGCAAATAATGATTCCTGAATCTCTTATTAATGCTCCACAATTTCTTAAAGAAGGCCAAGAGGTAGAAATAGTTTTTCATGCAGAAAGTGAAACTCCTCTATTTTGTGAATTACCTACATATGTGGTATTAGAAGTAACATATAGCGAACCCGGTCTAAAGGGCGATACAGCTACTAATGCGATGAAACCTGCTATTTTAGAAACAGGTGCTGAAATTAGAGTCCCACTTTTTATTAATGTTGGTGATAAAATTAAAGTAAATACTCAAACAGGTGAGTATGGTGAAAGAGTTAATAAAGATTAAAAAAATACTAAAATAATGAACTTAGAAAGACAATATAGTATAGAAGAGCTTATTACAATTATAAATAATCCAGTTGCTAGGGTAATTGGAGATAAAAATATCAAAGCTACGGGCATCAATGAGATACATAGAGTTGTACCTGGAGACATTACCTTTGTAGATAATGAAAAATATTTTAATCGTGCACTCAGCTGCTTAGCTTCGATAATATTAATTAATAAAGAGGTAGAAGCTCCTGATGGGAAAGTCCTAATATACTCTGATGATCCTTTTAGAGACTATGTAAAATTAGTAAAATTCTTTGCTCCTTTTCAGCCACAAGATATGCCAATACATCCAAGTGCTGAAATTGGTGAAGGTACTATTATTCAACCATTAGTATTTATAGGACCAAATGTGAAAATTGGTAAAAATTGTATTATTCATCCTAATGTTACAATTCATGCAAATACAATTATTGGTAATAATGTAATTATTAATAGTGGTTCAGTAATAGGAGGAGAGGCCTTTTATTTCAAAAGACGTCCAGATTATTTAGATAAATTAGAAGGATGTGGCAGAGTAGTTATAGAAGATGATGTAGAAATAGGATCATGCTGCACAATAGATAGAGGAGTATCATCTGATACTATTATAGGTAAAGGTACAAAATTAGATAATTTAATACAAGTAGGACATGATACTATCATAGGTAAAAATTGCTTAATAGCAGCACAGGCAGGAATAGCTGGTGTAGTAAATATGGAAGATAATGTAATACTTTGGGGACAAGTCGGTGTACAAAAAGATCTTACTATAGGTAAAGGAGCTATAATTTTAGGACAGTCTGGTGTTGCTAAATCTATAGAAGGAGGTAAAGTTTATTTTGGTAGCCCAGCACGTGAAGCATCTGATAAAATGCGAGAAATAGCTTTATTAAAAAAATTACCAGAATTATTCGATGCTGTCAATAAATTAATGAAAAATCATGGCATTTCTTCAGAATTAGAAATTAATAATAAAGATATAAATAATATCGAATAAAACTCCTGAGCTAAATAATAACAATTAATCAACTTAAACAAACATTTATATCAGATTTTATCAAAAAAATTTAATTGTACTATGTCATTAATTATCAATGCTATAGCAAATTTAATAAAAATAGATAAAAATTTAATTATATCGCAATACAGAACTATGAAAAAATGAATTTTTAGAACTTACCTAATTTTTTAAATTGTTATGATATCTGTAAAAAAGATGAAAAAAAATTTGGTAGAATAAAAAAAAGTGAATACTTTTGCATT